>ENA-OUOY01000795-OUOY01000795.1-human-gut-metagenome-genome-assembly--contig:-NODE-795-length-20307-cov-9.258542_pt1 | contig 20307 bp, 16 predicted proteins | sample MGYA00237937_ERZ548767 | MGnify/ENA primary metagenome ERZ548767 (study PRJEB26490, sample SAMN05356887) | human gut metagenome | biome: terrestrial biome; feature: human-associated habitat; material... | reverse complement strand
GCTATTATTAGCAGTAGTAGCGTTCGTATTTAACTCCTATCTCTATCCCGACGCGAGACGCGTCGCCCCCATTAGTGCTTGCGTTTTTTCGCAACGCCTTTCAGACCGTGCGAACCTAAACCCGAAGCTTGAATAATTTATAAAGTGCCAAGACGAAAAAGTTGCACTTGGGACCTTTTCCATACTACAAAAACTTTACTTGCCGAGTATCTTACATCTTACACTAATATACTGCAACTCATTGGTTATCAAGGTCTTACTTAGTGTAAGATGCTACAAATTTTACCTACACACAACCTACACACCCCTCATGCTGCCACACGGCACAAGCACGGGAGGAGGATATCACAGAATAGGGGAGCAGAAAAGTCTGTTGCTCCGACTGATTTTTCTACTTCCCTATGGCGTAAAACCCACCGCATACGACAAAAACGACTGCGCGGTAGCGGGGTGTGATGTGTAAGATGTATGCAGGGGAGTGTAAGATACTTTGAAATCATCCTACACTCTTGAAACCTCTGTATATCAACTTGTTACGCGCAAAAAGTGTAAGATGGCAGTAAAAACACACGCACTCTTTTACATGAGGGATGACGGGAAGAGAGCAAATATTTGTGTACGAACTGTACGCCGTGCGCGACTGGTCTACAGCGCGCTGCACCTCCTTGGCCGCCGCAGCTGCCGTCACAAGGTGTTCCTTGCCGTCGAGCGTGAGGTGCAGACTGAATGTTATGTCGTTTTTTCCCATCTTTTTTTACTATATACAATTATATTTGCCTATATTTGCGGCATGTGTTTTAATAATCTGCGATTATGAGCAACTTCCCAAAACGAATAGACGCGCGGCTCGAAATCAAAATAACCGAGAGCCCCGAAACTGACCCTAAGCGCATAGCCCTTGAGCGACGCATGAACCGGGCTGGAGCGGTGTGCTTGTTATCGTTGATAGCCTTTGCGGTTGTCATTACAATCCTTTGCAATGTGTATATCTGCGAATTTTTGGTATACTTACTCATAGTACTATTTCTTGTATCTGTCATATCAGGGTCAATTTCGTGGTCGGCGCGCCAAGCGCTTGATGGCGACTGGACTATGCCATGGTGGATGGGGAGCAGCGATTATTAGCCCACCCCCGCCACCAGCGCAGCAAACCGCGCCCGTGCCTCCTCCTTTGTGGGTTGAGGTGCGGGCGCGGTTTCGTTTTTACCGCGTGCCTTGGTGTCCCATGGCAGGGGCAGCAGAATTTCACCATTGCCATGCAGTCTTTTTCTGTAACGAGGTATCTTAATATAGAAATTGCATACTCATTGCCCTAAACATGGATATAGAAGAACTGATAGGACGAATAAAAGAAGGAGACAATGTAGCTCTGGAAACATTATATGAAACATACGCTCCGATGATGAGAAATGTATGTGTCAACATAACCAATGAGGACGAGGACGTAGTGAATGACCTCGTCCAAATGGCGTTTATTCGTGCTTATTATTCTATCTTCCAACTCCGAGATGCTTCAAAGTTCGGAGAGTGGGTGGCTACAATTACGAAAAATGTGGCTTTGAAACATCTGGCACAGAAACGAAAGATGCCACTGGTTCCTTTTTCAAGTACTATGGAAGAGGAAATGGATAATGGTCGTGCCGTATCTTCCGATTCGCTATTGGCTGAGAAGGATTTGCTTGAATTGATAGACCAGTTGCCTAAAGGATATGGACGAGTGTTTAGAATGTCGGTTATTGAAGGCTATTCGCATCAAGAAATAGCCGAAAGATTGGGCATTGAACCACATAGTTCTTCTTCTCAACTATCAAGGGCTAAGGCCATGTTGCGCAAGATTATCAACAGGAGGGGTATGGGGCTTGTTATATTGGTGTTGGCTTGCACTCCTCTTGGCATATATTGGCTCATAAACAAAGGTAAGGACAATGTACAAAAGTCCAATATAGCCAGTGAAAAGAGATACCCAATCAGGCAAGCAGGAAAGAAAGAGCCTCACGATGCAGTGAATGTGGTTTCTGCGAATTCTGTTGCAGAAGTACGCCGCAACAGATGCGGTGTATCAACGATTATGCCACCTGTAGAAATTCTATCTAAGGATAGTACATATACTCCTATGGATTCCGTATCGCATAAGTTAGTGGCGGTGGAAAATAATGATAGCATTTTACCTGATACATTCAAACTGCCTTGCATAGAAACAGGACATCACCTTGCTGCAAACAGGCAAACGGGCAAAAAGCACCAATGGCAGTTGCTTGCAACAGGTTCTCTTGGCTCGGATTTTGCTCAGAATGCTTATAGAATGTTTGTGGGTAGCACAGATGACGATATTACTGACGGGCCTCACCCCTCTGATCCTAAAACATTCACAACTTGGGAGGAATATTATCAATATTTGCAGCGGACTGGGCATGACGGTATGTCGGAGGAGGAAAAGGCTCTCATGGAAATAGCCAAGAACAACAAGGGTAAAATAGAGGAGCATGAACACCACAGCAAGCCAATTACCTTTGGACTTTCTGTAACAAAATCATTCGGGAAAAATTGGAATCTGGAGACAGGCTTGCAGTATTCTTTGCTGAAGTCCGACTTCACGTTAGGCGAAGGTGCGTATTACCTTTATCGGGACCAACAGGTGCATTACTTGGGAATACCTTTGCAGGTGTCGTATAAATGGATTGATGTCAAGAAATGGTCAGTTTATTCTTCGTTGGGTGGTGCCCTACATATACCTATATATGGTAAAACAAGCGAAAGATATGTTGTAGGAAACGTCACACCATATACGAACGATTGGCACGTCACGCCTTCGCTGCAATGGAGCATTGGCACAAGTATTGGAGTGCAATATAAATTTGCTCCTAAGTGGGGTGTCTACATAGAATCTTCGTTTAACTGGTATGTGCCAAACGGCAGCTCTATCCATACAACTTGGACTGAAAATCCGTTCTCTTTCACTATACCTTTCGGCATCAGGTTTACATGGTAATACGCTTGTCATGCAGTCTTTTGAACTTTTGTCGCCTCTTATTGACAGAAGCACAAACGTTTCAAAAGACAAAATGTACAATACAACAGACTACCTGCGCAATGGGGTGCTATACCTCAACAATATTCTTCGCCCCCGGCATAAGAAGCTGAGCACACTGATGATTTATTCCACAACAAAATGTCAATCGCGCTGCAAGCATTGCTCTATTTGGCAAAAGCCTGAAGAGCATTTGTCGTTACACGACATTCAGCAGATTATGGCAAGCCGATGTATCACCAAAAACACTGTTGTGGGATTGGAAGGCGGAGAGTTTATTCTCCACCCTGAAGCCACTGACATCATGGAGTGGTTTATGCACCACCACCCTAACTATACGCTATTGTCCAATTGCCTCAACCCGAAGAAGGTTATTGATGCTGTGCGTAGATACCGTCCCCGCCATCTGTATGTGTCGTTGGACGGTGACAAAGACACATACAAAGCAATGAGAGGTTGCAATGGTCATGACAAGGTGGTAGAAGTGGTTGAGACCTTGAAAGATGAGGTTCCCGTTTCTTTGATGTTCTGCCTTTCTCCATGGAACACCTTCAAGGATATGGACTATGTGATACGTGTGGCAAGGAAATACGAGGTAGATATCCGCATCGGCATTTATGGAACGATGGATTTCTTCAACACTACAGCCGATTTGCTCCAAGCTGACATGAGCAACTTCATACAAAGCATTCCTGCCAATATTCATGAGACAGAAGAGAATTTCGACTTTGTAGCTTTGTATGAAGAGTGGAGAAACGGCCATCTGAAACTACGATGCCAAAGCATATTCAGCGAACTGGTCATTCATTCTAATGGTGATGTGCCGTTGTGCCAAAACCTGGGCGTAAAACTCGGCAATATACATGAGAACTCTTTGGACGAGATATTTAACTCTCGCCAAGCCGTCCATGTACAATGCCAGCATTCCAAGAGCTGCAATGCCTGCTGGATTAACTTCCATCGCAAGTATGACATCATCTTGTTGCGCAACTTCGAGAAAGTCTTTACCAAGAGAATGATAGAATGGTTCTACGGCAAATATCAATGGACAAGCGATCAGGACGTGACCTACAAACAATACATGAAACGGATTATCAGATGATGAGATACACAAAGCAATTAATCGACCGCTACAAGCACTCTCGAAGCACCAGTCTTTTAAGGCACAATTATCTCGGCAAATACGCATTTGTCGGAATAGGCAATCATAGCATGAATAATCTGTATCCTGTGCTTGCCTTCCTGCATGTGCCCTTGAAATACATTTGCTGCAAGTCCGCTAATAAATTGCCTTTGATAGAAAACGCTTACCCTGGTGTGCATGCCACCACTTCCTTGCAGGAAATACTGGCTGACAAAGATGTTAAAGGCGTTTTTGTCTCAGCTGCTCCACAAGCGCATTTTGCAATAGCCACAGAAGTGCTGAAGAGCGGCAAGGCACTATTCATCGAAAAGCCCCCTTGTCAAAGCTTGGAAGAGTTGGCACGGCTGATGGATTTGCAAAAGGAGCATGACACCATAGTGGAAGTTGGACTACAAAAGCGGAACTCGCCAATCATGCGCATTTTGCAGAAGGAGTTGAAAAAGAGCAAAGATGCTGTATGCTATAATCTTAAATATCTTACAGGTGCCTATCCTGAAGGTGATGCTTTGCTCGACCTCTTTATCCACCCATTAGATTGCATGACATATCTATTTGGCGAAGGCCAAGTAAAATCTGCGGTAAATGTTGAAAATCATACCCTGATGCTCATTCTTGAACACCATTGTGCCACAGGCATTCTTGAACTGTCGACGGGTTATTCTTGGAGTGATGCAAAAGAACACTGGACCATAAACACAGACAGAGGGGTTTATGAGATGGATCAATTCGACAACTTAACTCTTCGGCACAAATCAAGAATACTAATGGGAATACCTATGGAAAAAGTGTTTCCGTGTGGAAAGACAACCGTCAGTCTGTTTGAAAGGAACAACTTTGTACCTTTGCAAGTGAATAACCAAATTGTGTCTCAAGGCTATTACGACACGATAAAGGGGTTTGTAGATGCCGTGGAAGGGAAGAAGACATGTGAATTATTTTCATTGGAACACCTAACTCACACCTACTCTTTGATAGAGAACATACGAACACTGATATAACAACGGCAGAATAATCTTTTGCCCTTTAACGATTAAAGTCCCAACCGCATATATACTATATGCTGATGGGACTTGTTGTTTTGATTATATGGTTGCGGCGTTTCACAGCGCATCATGGCGCAAACATTCCCAATTATTCAAACAGTATGTTTGCGCAGAATTTAGGAAGTGAGCAGAACTTCTAACAATTCATTGGCAAGTTTGTTGTCTACCACTTTTATCACATTGTCCTCTTCTGTTGCATAGCCAAGAGCATTTATAGCACCATACCATACAATGGCTTTGTCTATGATGGTTGTGCACAGTTTTACTTCTGGCAATATTTTTACAGATAATCCTCTTTGCAAAAGGTATTCTGTTTCAGGGTTACTTGCTGTCGTGATAATAAGAACTTCGATTCCAATATGAGCCAACTCTCTCAACTGATTGACCAAAACATTACGCTCTACCCTATATAACTTGGGAGAAGAAACAACGATAGAGCGCTTGGCATCTCCAATACTTGAAGCGTAAGGACGGTAAAATGTTCTACCGTTGAATATCTGCTCCTTACAAACAGGAATGCCTATTTCTTTTACATTGTCAAACAATGTGGGCGAATGTCGGGAAATGATTTTGTATCCAATGGAAGCGTAACCCTTCAGTCGCTTCCTGTACATGTTGTCGCAGACAGGTTCATGAATGTCAATGTAATCATAGATGCGCACATCTTTCTTTCCTTCGTTTTCGCGGTGCAGTCGGCCCGCATATTGGGCGACAAGACCTTTCCATGAAATGGGCAGAGCAAGGAAAAGCGTGTCAAGACGCGGATAGTCAAACCCTTCGCCTACATATTTTCCCGTGCCTACTATAACCAAGGGTTCTTCTAAGGAAATTGCTTGCAAGTGTTGCAGCGTCTCCCGTTTTTCTTTCGTACTTCCTGTCCCTGTCAATGTCACAACATTCTTCACTTTACCCCCTCAACTTTTCGGCTAATATGGTGACATGTGCAGTTCTGTTGGTCAGAATGATAGGCGTTCTTCCAGCTTCAACAGCCTTACACACATCTTCTACAATGAGCGTATTGCGTGTCTCGTCTTCTGAAAGCAACTGATACAATGTTGTTATAGACTGCTTATCATCAGTAATGGAACGGTATGATGTGAATCGAGGTATGAGATACCTCTCAAATGATTGTTTCGTTATCTGACTTTTTGCATCGGCAGAGAAACGAATGGGGCCACATTGCATGAATATGATAGGTTGATGTCCATCTTTTCGGATAGGGGTTGCCGTCAGGCCATAAATGGTATGTGCCTTTACGCTCTTCAGTACATTCTCAAATGTTATAGACGACACATGGTGACATTCGTCTACTATTACCATTCCGTAGTTTTCAACAATAGGCTTTACGCTATCGCCATCAAGACATGACTGGATGAGTGCGATATCAACAATGCCATGAAGCGAGTTGTCAGTAGAGTCGAGACAGCCTATTGGGGAGAATTTCTTATGGCGACCACGCTTCTTCGGCACTGGTGGTTCTACATAGTCAATACTCAAGAACTCCGTCAAGCGTTCATGCCATTGGGCAAGCAATGCCTTTGAATGGACGAGAATGAGAGTGTTCACCTTTTTCCGTGCAATGATTGCGGCCGCTGTAACTGTTTTTCCAAATGCTGTAGTAGCGTGAAGCACGCCATTACTGTGCATTAGCAATGCGTTGATAGCTGCCAGTTGTTCTTCTCGTTCTTTACCTTGAAAAGAAACAGATATCGGCGTACCGTGGTTGGTCTCGTCAACAATATTATACTTTACCCCATTCTCATTGAGGAAAGAAAGAATTGCATCTTCGCAACCGCGAGGCATGGCGAGATAGTCGTCTGTGATGTCAAAACACGAGATAATGCGAGGTGTGGAATATGTGGAAAGTCGCAGCGCTTGCTTGCTATAAAATTCAGGGTTCTTGAATGATGCTATTCTTTTAAGGTGATTCAGAACTTTTGCCGAAACAGCCTTTAGCGGAATATAAATCTTATCGGCTTTGGTGATTTCTATTTCGGAATAAAAATCGCCCTTGGAAATATCTTGTGGTATAGGAGTAACCCAAGGCTTGCTTTCACTTGAAGTTGTGAGTGCTCCAAGTTCTTCACAGACATGTAGGTTTAGCAGCATGTCAACTTCTGTATCCTTCACCTTGTTAATGTTATAAAGGAAAGCCCATTGGTCTTTGTACGCCAGAAAATCGTCATCAACGAAAACACTATTCCGTCTTTTACGAGCCTGTCCCTGCAATGGCAAGGCGACCAAGTTGCCAAAGCCTCCTTCAGGCATTCTGTCTTGGTTTGGGAAAAATCTGTCGTATGAATTGAAGGACATACGACCATTATGTCGCATAGCCTCTGTAAGGATGGCATTCCCTAATCGTCTTGCCTTGAAAGCTGGTATTGGTTCCTCAAAGAAAATCCATACATGGGCACCGTTACCTGAACGCGAGCGTTCAATGGCATAAGGAATATTCCATTCTTTGCATACTCCAACAAATGCAAGAACATCGTTTTTATAGCCATACTTACAGCTCTTGTCATCGAAATCGGTGCAAAGAAAGGCGCAGTTGTTGTCGGGCATGATGGCATACAGTCCGACAACATCACAACAGTTCTCGTCCTTGCCCTCCAAATGACGATAGAGGTCTTGATAAGTGAGTGGCGCAAAATGTCTGTTAGGACAATCTGCACATTTGTATTTCTTTTTGTCGCATACGCCTCGCCTCCATTCATTGATACAGACAGGTTGGTAACCGCTCTTGCCTGTTGTTTTGCTGAACCATCTTCGTGCAAACACATCTTCTCTGCCCTTGAACAAGGAATGAAAAATGGCGACACGCTCCTCTATAGAAAGTTTGACAGATGGGAGAGTGATGGGTGAATATGCAACAACCTTCTCCTCCACATGCTTGGGCTTATATTCAATGCCGTGCGCATACAGAAGCGATTTCAACACCTCATTCTCTTGCCGAAGAGCCTCATTCTGCTGGAGAAGATGGTTGCATTTCTCTTGAATGTATTCCATAATAAGAGTCTGTTTTGAGGGTTTATGTGCGGAAACCTCACGGATTTTTTCTGAAATAAATAATTTTCCGCAAGCTCACCAGCGACTGTAATAGACTGATTGTCAGCACAAATACATATTACATACATATGTAGACTTAGCTTATACCTCACGGAAAAGTGCTTGTAACCTCACGGAATTTGACTATTTTTCCGTGAGGTGCCATACGGAAGTAACTTCATTTCTTTCAGTCCATATTTTTCCTGCTTTCCTTAATCGTTTAAGCAAATAATCCAATTTGTTGTTCTTCTGTTTGTCGTCCAACTGGTCTGGCAGCACGTCCCAAAGCAAACGCACTATTTCAGGTTTCGTCAACGAACCATGATCCTTCAACGAATCGAGCAGCAACGCCTCACATTTCTTATCATCCAATCCCTTGTGCTTGGAATATTCTATCTTCTGGTCTGTTACTTGGGCAATATCCTTTGCTATGAAGATATGTGGTAAACGACCTTCTATCAGTTTGCGCTTACGGAGCATGGCAATAGCTTCTGGCGATATGCGCTTGCCTTTCTGTACAGAGTCTAACAGAACTGCATCTGTAAGAGACAGATTTTTGTTTTCTAATAGTAAGAGACTATAATTCTCATCAATAACTGTACCAGGCAAGGTCAAGACCACTTCTGTTGCTGTGGATTTGTCATAATCAGGCATTGGCAGATAGCGTTCCTTTTGGCTCACAAACATCTTATGAATTCCATAGCCCTGAGTATCAATCATCTTGATGTTCACCATAGCTTTTACCAGTGCTGGGTTGCGATAGTGCCTTGGTGTTTTCTCACCAGTTATATATTGGCTATAGTTTCCTTCAAAGAAGTAACCGTCATTTAGGAACGTCAGTTTGTCCTTGTCTTCCGTAACAATGATTCGTGCGTCGCTTTCGTACCTTTGATGAGCTATTGAATTATGAATGCCTTCAAGAATGCTCTCCGTATCATATTTCCACACCTCGGCAGGAATAAGCGAGTTCTTCGGGTAAATCTTGAAGCGATAATTCCTTATTCTGTTCAGCAACTCACTCGTGGTCCGTATGAATGGTATAGTGTAGATGTCACCAAAGGTTTGTCCGTCTTGAAAGCATTTCCATACAATCTGCGCAATGTGATTGAGCTTATGTGCTTTTTCCTCTTTACCTACAAGTAATAGTGTGGTCTTTGTAATTTTTCCGTCTATTGTCAGACATGCCTTGTCAAGAAACACTTTATCACTCCAAGAGTCACACTCCTTTGCAAACTTTGGATAGCGTTGCTTATAGCCTTCGCGAGCAAGCATGATGGCATCGGAGTCAAGGTCGTCTATCGTAGCGTCCTTGATGGCTTGCGCTGTCCAATCGTATGCGGAATCTTGCTCGTCAAGTATTACATTAAGGCGTGAATCTGTCAATTCCACCAACGAATCGTCCAACCTCTGCCATGCCTTGCTATGTGCATATACGGGACGACGTTTCATGTGTTTTGGAACATGAATTACCCATATTCTAAATATATTTTGCCATCCTAAACGGTTGGCAAAATTATATAAAAAAGTTGGAACTACCACCAACTTTTATACATTTTTCAAATCCGCAACTAAGCCCTTCAATGTCCTTCTTGCATGTATTTATCCTCTCTTACTGAATTAGCAGATAAATTGAGGTCGAAACACCCACTTCTGCCTACAACAACCCCTTACCCCACAATGCGACTTGAGACAATACGCAGTATCATGCCTATAAGTTGTAGGCGTTATCCAAAATCAGTCTGGAATACATCTGCATAAGCATTACAAATCTCTCAAAGAACCTCTTCAACGTATCCTTCTTATGAAAACGAACATTTGTGTTGCCATCACTATTGAGGTTTTGTTTGATTATTTTTGCAACACAAAATTAAGAGAATCCTCTGACATGGCAAAATCCTGGGCAACTTTTTGTTGCTCAGGGTATTATAAAAGTTTAAAATTATAGTGTTGCGGAATTAAGGGTATAGTCTATTCACTTATAATTTTGCTAAAAGAAATAAACTAAGCAAATATCATTGCTAATTCAAATATTTAGTTTATATTTGCAAAAAAAGCGCCAAAGTTGCTAATAAATTAAACATAATACTCATAAAACGAAATAGAAGAGCTGCAAAAACTCTAATATTAGTCTAACAAATTAAACATAATGCTTATGAAACCCCTAATTAACACGACGCCTATTCGTCGCGGTGCGATGAAGGCAAGAAGCAACGTAATGATGAGAGTGATAATGGTGCTGATGATGATTGTCATCGGATTGCCTGTGTCGGCAGGTTTCCTAACTCCTAAATTTGAGGTCTCGATTTATTACACCAAGAGTGGTAAAGCGTATGCAAAACTTCTCACTCGCAGAGATGTGCCTTCCGGCCCTCTGGTTGTGCCAGAGAGTGTCAGCGAAAAAAAGGATGATAAGGTTATCTCATACCCTGTGTATGCCGTAATTGCAACCTATGGACAAATGACAAGCTTAACAATTCCTGCTTCTGTTAAAGAGGCCGTGGTAAACGCAGGACACCTGAAGAGTGTAATATTTGAAGGCGATGATACAAAGGTGGCTTGTCTTGTGGGAGAAACAATAGAGGAAGTAAGACTGCCTGCCAACTTGACTGATTTTGAAGAATTTGAGCTCTTAGACAACTTTAATAGTTATAAAACGAGTTTTAAAGGTTGTAAAAATCTTAAAAAAATAACACTCCCTAAGAAACTCAAAACAATACGAGAATCAATGTTTTCTGGGTGTATTTATAACCATAGAACAACCAAAACTAATCAGAAATATCCGAGTGTAAATCTTTAATTACCAGCATATTCTAAAATTTAACACTTTTCGGTTGCCATTTGTCGCTTCCCAAATTTCCACATATTTTTGAGACGTATTTCTGACGTGGAGAATTTGCGGGGCTTGTTTTTTGTCACACCGTGCAGACAGTTGACAAGGGTTTACAACCGTTTACGACAAGCGACAATAACCGCCCCGATATGCGGAAACAGTCACACTGTGTAGAAAAGCGACAATGGTTGACTTCCGTTCACATCCGTTTACCATTTCAGAGATATAGGATTGAAGAAATGAACCATTAAACGATAAAACGGTATGAAAGCAACCAGAAAATGCAGTTTTTGCGGCAAGTCCTTTGTAACCCGAAGCGGTATGCAAAGATATTGCAGTGAGGCTTGTCAGGCAGAAGCCAAACGAGCCAGAGTGATGCAGAAGAACAACCTCTTCAAAGTCGCCCAACCCTTGATGGAGATACAGCATCAGGAGTATCTCACCTTTTCCAAAGCAGCCATCCTCATGGGCTGTTCCCGACAGTACATTTACAAACTTGTAGCCATCGGCAAGCTGAAAGCCTCACGCATCAGCAACCGCATGGCATTCATCCGCAGAGCCGACATCGAGCAGATGTTGGAGGGCAATCCCTATCACCGCATCCTGCCCGGCAACACCTCCACACCAAGGAAATCATCTTCATCTTCCTTACCTGCCAAAAGAGAAAAAAGGGAAAAGGAAAGCGAAGAAGTGTTGGACTTCTATTCGGGCGAGGAGGTGATGTCCCTTTTTAAGGTAAAGCAGTCATGGCTTTACACTTCCGCCAAGCGTAACCATATCCCCATCTGCCGTATCGCAGGAAAGAACTATTACAGCAAGAAGCATATTGACGAGTTTTTCGGTGTGGCAGTTGATATTAGCGAAATTACCGACTGGCTACTGACCGAGGAGGTGGAGGAACTGTTCGGCATGAAGCCGACCGCACTCCGTGCCTACACCTATCGCCATAAGATACCCACTAAAAGAGAGTACGGGCGTACCTATTACTCCAAATCACATTTGAACGAACTCCGCAGAACTGACCTTGTGAACGATGAACGCTACTATACCGTTGAGCAGGTGCAGCAAATCTATGGTCTTTCGTCAGCCAACATCTGCCATATCGTCAAGGTGAAGCACATCGAAAAGATAAAGGTGGGTGTGAAAAACCTGCTTTTGCGCTCAGATGTGGAGCGTGTCATGGCTGAAAGGAACAAATAACCGTGAAAAATCGGGATTATCGAAAATTATTTCAAAATGATGTATCGTGGAGGTATTCACGGATATTTCACGTTGTTCCTTTGCCATCGGAAACATGGATACAACTCCAAAATGTATACAACCAATTAAAACATAATTATTATGAGTAAATGCAAAACAGTTACCTTGCGTAAGCGCAAGATTAAGAACGGGACACAGTATTCACTATGCCTTGACTACTATCCCGGCTACCGTGACAATGTCACCATGAGAGTGATTACACGTGAAGCCTTAGGAATTTACATCTTCGCCAAACCTGCAAACCTGCAGGAACGGGACTTCAACGCACGCATGATGAAGAAAGCGGTCATCCTGCGCAACCAGCGCTACGAAGCCATTTTCAATGAAAACAACGGCTTTTTTGACAAGACCAAGATGAAGGGCGATTTCCTTGCCTATTTCAAAGGACTGGCTGACCGCAAGAATATCAAGTGGCAGCACGTATACAAGCATTTCCAGCGGTTCGTGAACGGCAAATGCACCTTTGAGGAGGTGGATGTGGATTTGTGCCGCAAGTTCATGGAATACCTGCTTGATGCACCCCAATCCATCCACACCAACCAAAAGCTGCACATCAACTCCGCAGCAGGCTATTGGTCAACTTTCCGTGCCGTGCTGCACACCGCCTACCGTGACAGGAAGATAAAGGAGAACCCAAACGGCTTCTTAGACCGCATCGAGTGCATTCCCACCATCAGGGAGCATTTGAGCCAAGAGGAACTGATACGGCTTGCCGAAACACCCTGTGAGGAGGAGGTCTTGAAAAAAGCTTTTCTTTTCGCCTGTCTTACGGGACTGAGAAAGAGCGACATCAGACAGCTCACGTGGCAGCAGATACAACCATACACCAACGGCAGGATGTTCGTTACCACCCGTATGCAGAAAACCAAAGAAATAGTGCATAACCCCATCAGTGATGAAGCCTATGGACTGCTGGGAGAACGGGGCGAGGGACTTATCTTTGAGGATTTCAAGGACAAGATGCTGCAAGGACCACTCCAACGGTGGCTCACGGCAGCAGGGATAACCAAGAAAATCACCTTTCACTGTACCCGCCACAGCTTCGGAAGCCTGCACGTGGAAATGGGAACGGACATGGCTGTCATCCAAGCCTATCTCGGACATAAGAACATTACCACCACACAAATCTATTCCAAGATAGCAGCGCAGCAGATGTGTCAGGTGGTGGACAAGATAACCTTGAAGCGCAAGGAGGCATAAATGTCTCACATTGACAGGTATTCAGAGGGGCGGTTATGGCTACAAGGCTATAATCGCCCCTCTATGTTTTTGGCTTGATGCCACCATTTATAAGCCCCTCAGAGTATGAAACAGAGTATGATATGATGACATTTCGTGAAATACATTGAAAAAGACCGTTCTAACCGCAAATAACGGGCAGTAATTGGGAAAAATAGCATTAACTTTGCACAAAATAATACAGGAACATTCAATCTCTCAACGAAATATGGAATCATCAATCAAGGACAAATACATCATCTTGGGCTTTGTCGGCTTCGCCATCGTCCTAATATCTTCCATTGCCACGCTGGTAATAGCGGACAGCTTCAACCAAGACAACTTTGTCAGGTGGATAGTATTCGTATGCTGTAACCTGTTGGGATGGTTGCTCTATCTCTCCTTTCAGACACTTATCTTTGATACATACGAAATCTACAAAATCAAGTTCGGCAAGAAAGAAACGATTGCCGAAGCCATAGAGGTGCAGGAAGAACTGTCACAAAATACACTTGAAGAAGCCACATCTGTGCCTGGACCTACATCAGTCCCTGAGCCTGTACCCGAATCATCCCCGACAAAAGAAGAGACACTTATCCAAACACAACCGATAGAGCTTACTATCGCCCCGGATCTTCACGAAAAGAACCGTGCCAATTACGCAAGCAGAGAGCAACGGGAAAAGGAAGAGCGCATCCGCATGGTCATGGAGTATTGCCATTATTACCTGCCTCGCATTGCCGACCAAGAAACCGTGAACCACATCTGTACTGAGGTGGACAAATGGATGAATCTTAACACTTATACCCCGAAGCCCATACAAAGACCGTTTACCAAAGACATCAACAACATTCCACTCCGTCACTTCGTATGGAATATCTCTGAGCGTTTCCTGTACAAGAGATACTACAATGGGGATAACCGTGCCAAGTTCATCAAAGCCCTTTTCCCGAAATCGTTTGCTGATACAGACTTATCAACCATCAAGAATTTCAAGGTAGAGCCGTTAAAGACGGAAATTCCCATTGATGAACCCGAAAACGGCAAACTTGATTTCCACTATCCCGAGGATTATGTGCGGAATTAGGATAATCACGACACCAACGACAACCATCCGGTAACTCATAACCGCCTGTTTTACATCGTTTCCCGAGTAATTTTACCCGTCATTTATGGCTGGGCTTAATTATTCGGGAATTATTTTGCAATGACGTGTCGTGGAGATATTCACGGATATATCATTTCAGTCCTTTGCGCCAAGTCTTACAAAAGAGACGAGTACGCGAATGGAAAAATCAATTCTTACCTTCAACGACCTCCCCGAGGTTGTCGCTCAGCTTCGAGACGAAGTGATGAGCCTGAAAAGCCTGCTCGCCGAGCAGCGCAGTGTGAACAATGCCAAAACGGTGGACACCCACGTGCCCATGTCTGTGGACGAGGCAGCAGAGTATTTAGGTATCCCTAAGGGTACGCTCTACATGAAACTGTCAGAAGGGACAATCCCTGCCACCAAGCCCGGCAAACGCTATTGCCTTTACCGTGACGAACTGGACAAGTGGCTGGAAACCGCCCGAAAGAATCCCATACCGTTGTCAGACGAGGAACTGAACAAGTCCTTATCCTCTTCCCACCGTCGCAAGCCCAACCCACGTAACTGGTGAATGATATGGAAGAGGATAAGAACTATATCAACCTGATACGTGGCGACCTCACAAAAGCATCCCAAGCGCATAACGGTATGCCCGACAGTGTAGGCATGATGAATATCAAGACGGCAAACCAAACCATTCTTGAAGCATCGTTATTGCCTACGCCCCGTGCGCTGTGGGACAGCTTTTGGTACGAGGGGGAACTCTCCTGCTTGTTTGCCGATTCCAACGTGGGCAAGTCCATCCTTGCCGTGCAGATAGCCGACCGCATCGCCCGAACCGACAATGTGCTGTATCTGGACTTTGAACTGTCCGAAAAGCAGTTCCAGCTCCGCTATACCAACGAGCATGGAGAGCTCTACACCTTTCCCGACAAAATCTATCGGGTGTCTATTGACTGCAACCAGCTTTTGGATGCCAACTTTGAGGAAGCTATCATAGGCGGCATTGAACAGATGGCTGTGCAGACCGACTGCAAGATTTTCATCATTGACAATCTTACCTACCTGTGTTGCGCCATGGAGAAAGGCGATGCCGCAGGACGGCTGATGATTCAGCTGAACAATCTCAAAAAGAGATATGCGCTCTCTATCCTTGTCCTGGCACATACGCCCAAACGCTCTTTGGATTGTCCCATCACATCCAACGACCTTGCCGGAAGCAAACGGCTCTACAATTTCTTTGACAGCGTGTTCACCATTGGAAAAAGTGCCCAAGACGGAGGGCTTCGCTATGTGAAGCAGCTTAAAGTGCGCTATGGCACGTTCTCTCATGATGCGGATAATGTAATCGTTTACGAGATTGACAAGGTGGATGCTTTCTTGCAGTTCGTGTTCAGGGGCTATTCCACGGAAAAGGAACACTTGAAAAAATTGGGCGACAATGAATCAAGCCAAAGGGATTGCCAAATTCTGCAACTCTCCCAATCGGGCAAGTCCGTCAGGGAGATAGCCTCACAGGTGAATTGTGGCAAGTCCACCGTAAACCGTATCATCCAGCGCAGCAAAGAGAGTAAAAACGCAGGTGTCCCAAGTGTCCCACTGTCCCAACCCTTAGAGTGTGGGACAATGGGACAGGATGGGACAGCCGACAATCAACCATCAAAAACGGACTAAGCTATGGGCAATTATTCATTACAGAAGTATAAAGGAACGGCAACACGGCATACCTGCCCCAAATGCGGAGACAGGCATTCTTTCGTCTATTACGTGGACGAAAATAATGTGCCGTTGCATCCATCGGTCGGCAGATGTAACCACGAAAGCGGTTGTGGGTATCACTACACTCCGAAAGAGTATTTTCAAGAGCATCCTGAACACAGAACTACCAATGATTTCTCTTTTGACAGGCAAAGAGCAGAGCAGAAGAAAGTGAAGCAGCAAAGTAAGCCGACAGCCATCGGCTATATTCCCCCTCACTATGTGGAGAAGTCGCAAAGCGAGCGTAGCAATTTCTTCCGTTTCCTCTTCACACTCCTTACTTCCTACTATGGCGACAAGGCGAAAGAGGTGTTGAAGCGGTTGTTGGAGGAATACCGTTTGGGGGCTACCCGTGACGGCTCTGTTATCTTTTGGCAGATAGACAGGACGGGCAAGGTACGCACGGGAAAGGTGATGCAGTACAATCCCGAAGACGGACACCGTATCAAGGGAGGACAGACATCGGCAGTGAACTGGATACACAGCATATTGAAAAAGCAGCGTGTGTTGGCAGAGGATTGGCAACTATCCCAATGCCTTTTCGGGGAACACTTGTTGAAAACGCATCCCGACAAGGTGGTGGTCTTGGTGGAATCCGAGAAGAGTGCCGTTATCGGTTCTGCTATCTTCCCCGATTATGTATGGCTGGCTACGGGTGGTAAGAGTCAGATGAGAGAAGAGAAACTCCGTGTACTGTCAGGGCGAACCGTGCTTCTCTTTCCCGATGCCGATGCTTATGCCGAGTGGAAACAGCGAGCCGAGAGCATGTACTTTTGTAAGGTGGTGGTTTCGGACATCATCGAAAGGAATGCCACCCCGAAACAAAAAGAAGCCCATATCGACATAGCCGATTGGATTATCTTTCAGATACGGGAGGGCAAGGTGATGAGTACAGCCAACCACTTGGTCGAGGCTGAGAGAATCCTCCAGCGGATGATAGAGAAGAATCCCGTCCTGCAAAAACTGATAGACGATTTAGACCTTGTGCTGGTCGGTGCATCTCCAATCGGCAACGATGATGAAAAACCTCCCTGACGGAGGAGAGCGGAAGCCGTAGGCTGGAGTTTGCAGACAATGGCTTGCCATTGATATAGCCCACTATAACTACACGCTCCGCTTACGTAGTTGTGGGCTCTCCCGAGGGGATTAGGGTTTTACCCTAATGACCCACTCAGGGCGTTTCTCCCCTGAGAACCCAGAGCAAAGAGTGACCCTCTCTTTGCAATCTCCGCTTATGGGTTGCACCCCTAAGAACCCCATGCGTTTACGGACAGCGGAAAAGCAAACAATAAAGTACAAACCCAAAAAACAAGTATCTATGGCAACAAAATCAAGCATACATATCAAGCCCTGCAATATCGCATCGAGTGAGGCTCACAACAGGAGGACTGCCGAATACATGCGCCACATCGGAGAGTCCAGAACCTATGTGGTTCCAGAACTCTCCACCGATAATGAGCAGTGGATAAATCCCGACTTCGGCAGTCCGGATTTGCGGATGCATTATGACAATATCAGACAGATGGTAAAGGAAAAGACCGGACGTGCCATGCAGGAAAAGGAGCGTGAACGCAAAGGCAAGAACGGTAAAATAGTCAAGATTGCGGGATGCTCCCCCATACGTGAAGGAGTGCTGCTTGTCAGGTCGGACACCACACTGGCAGACGTGCGTAAATTCGGTGAGGAGTGTCAAAGACGCTGGGGAATCACACCGCTGCAAATCTTCCTGCACAAGGATGAAGGGCATTGGCTGAACGGTCAGCCGGAAGCGGAAGACAGGGAAAGCTTCAAAGTCGGGGACAGATGGTTCAAGCCGAACTATCATGCCCATATCGTTTTCGACTGGATGAACCACGAAACAGGAAAGAGCCGAAAGCTCAATGACGATGACATGATGCAGATGCAGACCCTTGCATCCGACATCCTGCTGATGGAACGCGGGCAGTCAAAGGCTGTCACTGGTAAGGAGCATCTGGAACGGAACGACTTTATCATTGAGAAGCAGAAAGCTGAACTGCAACGCATGGATGCAGCCAAACGGCACAAAGAAGAACAGATAAATCTTGCCGAGCAGGAACTGAAACAGGTGAAATCAGAAATACGCACTGACAAGTTAAAGAAGACAGCCACCACGGCAGCGACAGCCATAACTAGTGGAGTTGCTTCTCTTTTCGGGAGTGGAAAACTGAAAGAACTGGAACGTGCCAACGAAAAACTGCAAGACGAGGTTTCAAAACGGAACACCAATATTGAAAAATTGCAGAGCCAAGTACAGCAGATGCAGAAACAGCATGATACGCAAATCCACAATCTCAGAGAAATGCACAGGCAGGAACTTGACATGAAAGAAAAAGAACTGTCACGGCTCGCCAGAATCATAGACAAGGCTTTCAGGTGGTTTCCGATGTTCAGGGAAATGCTGCGCATGGAAAAGTTTTGTGCCATGCTGGGATTCTCTAAAGAAATGACTGAAAGTCTTATAGTCAAAAAAGAAGCCCTGAAATGTAGCGGTAAAATCTATTCCGAGCAACACAGGCGGAACTTTGATATAAAGGATGATATTTTAAGGGTGGAAAATGACCCTGACGATGAAAGCAGGCTGAACCTGACAATAAACAGGAAGCCGATTGCCGACTGGTTCAGGGAGCAATGGCACAGGCTTAGATATGGAGCAAGAGTGCCGCAACAGGAAGAAAGAAAAAGTAGAGGATTCAAATTATAATAGAAGCAATTTGATTAGTAATCTAAAAGCACTCCGATAACGATTAGAGTGCTTTTAGATTGTTTATCATTAATTATCAAAGCAAGTGCAGTTTAAGATTTTACTGAAGTTTGCATTAATAAAGAATATACTACAGCTGATATATGCGCAACATATTGTGACGCTTGTGATTCATTTCCCTTGAAATCCTTAACAAATACCGCTAAGGTATAACTGATATTATTAGGCAGACATATATAGGCAACATCATTGTGAGCTGCAAGAACACCATTTTCATTAACATAACCTGAACCTGTCTTATGCGCTATAACAACCCCTTCTTTATCAAGAAGTGGAGCTGCTATCCTATCTACACCTGTTTTGCATTCTTTTAACGTATTCTTAATGAAACTTTGTTTCTCATCATCGATAAGACCTTCAGTAAACAAACGATTCATCAACATTGCAGCACCAAGAGGAGATGTATAGTTAGAGTAAGCCTTGTTATGGTCAGCCGACATTTCCTCTTCCGTATAAGCTATCTGAAAACTTGAACGAGGAATGAATGTGGCTATAAAACTATCTGTTTGAGCGACATTAACCATATCCTTAAACATAAGGTTGCTTGCATTGTTGTCACTCTGAGTAAGAGTATAACGCAGCAAATCTCTCACTGTCAATGATATGACTGGCCCTGAATAATCTTTCAGCATAGGACTCCAAGTCTTTGGGTCAAGTTTATCCCTATTTATATTTACTAAGGTATCAAGTGAAATTCCTTTATTGTCAAAGTCATTACAAAGAGCTAATGCCTGATGAACCTTAAACACACTCATCATAGGATAAACACTCTTATTATTGACCTTAACCGTATCTCTGTTATTAACAATAACCGCCACACCAATTTCGCCAGGACAAGCTGAGACAATTTGAGAAATGCTATCAGTCAAAACATTTGTTAAAGGAGGATTTGCGCTATCTTTTGTCGCTGATTTATGGAACAATGAAAATACCAAGATGAAAATGCAAACTAAAGCTATACTCAAAACTACGATTTGTTTTTTTCTGTTTTTTTCCATGTTTATATTATTTATATTTGTTTGACGAGAATATCTTTATTTGCCGACAAAGGTACATAACTAAAGTTTCCCACCCAAATAAATAGATAGAAAAATAACAGTTTGTCGAAT
>ENA-OUOY01000792-OUOY01000792.1-human-gut-metagenome-genome-assembly--contig:-NODE-792-length-20345-cov-5.162445_pt1 | contig 20345 bp, 13 predicted proteins | sample MGYA00237937_ERZ548767 | MGnify/ENA primary metagenome ERZ548767 (study PRJEB26490, sample SAMN05356887) | human gut metagenome | biome: terrestrial biome; feature: human-associated habitat; material... | reverse complement strand
TCATTGCCGGTGGAAAGCCTGTGAAGTATGCAGGTCCTAACACCATCATCATGGAGGCAGCCGAGGTTACCGAGAAGGTTCGCAAGCACATTGCGAATGCCTACCGACTGGTATTCCATGGTCAGACATCCCTCTTCGATGCCATCAACCAGATCAAGGATCAGGTGCCTGATGGTCCGGAGATTCAGAACATCATCCAGTTCCTGGAGAGTTCCCAGAAGGGTGTCATCACTAAGATGTAGTTTTGATTGGAAGGGTTTAATCCCTTCGTTTACTATTATGTTTAGTTAAAATTCAAGTCATACCTATTTGAATTTTACTCAGTATCTTGAAAGGGCTGGCCGTGAGGTCGGCCCTTTTTAATGTTTGATAGCATGGGTGATACAACTATCCCTAATAGAAAAAGATTCTATCCCTAATGGAAAAAGCTTCTATCCTTAATGGAAAAAGCTTCTATCCTTAATAGAAATCTCCGTTCATAAGTTTTGAACGCACATTCAACGTTGCTGAACATACATTCAACGTCGCTGAACGTACATTCAACGTCGCTGAACGGAGATTTTCATTAGGCTTATCAACAATTTCCTTATGCAGCGATATTCTCTTCCCTTAATAATTAATTGAATAAATGCAAATAAATGCAATTTTATTTTGTTATCTCTTCGTTTATGTGTATCTTTGCAAACAATTTGGGTAATTATGCCCTTCCGGTCTGAAAATAAATAGATTTAGAAATGAGAAAGAAACAATATAAGCCTCGCAATCATCGTGGATTGCAGGTCGTTACTTTATGCATCAGCACCGCCATGGTGCTTGTTTTGTTGGGATTGGTCATCTTTTCCGTATTGATGGGAAGAAACCTCTCTTCCTATGTCAAGGAGAACCTGGTGGTACAGGTGATGCTGGAGCAGGATGTTACCAATCCTGAGGGCTTGCAGATGTGTAAGCGCCTGAAGGCACGTCCTTACGTGAAAGGTCTGACCTATATCTCCAAGGAACAGGCTTTGCAGGAGGCTACCCACGATCTGGGTACCAATCCTAGCGAATTTGCCGGTGTGAATCCTTTCCAGCCATCTATCGAAATCACGACACAGGCGGATTATGCCAACAATGATTCCCTGAAGTGGATAGCCAAGGAACTGAAAAGCTATTCGCGCGTGACGGAAGTAAGTTATCAGCACGACCTGATAGAACAGGTGAACAATTCGCTCACCAAGATAAGCATCGGTCTTCTTATCGTAGCTGCCCTGCTTACCTTTATCTCGTTCTCACTTATCAACAATACGGTGAGACTGGGCATCTATGCCCGCCGATTCTCCATCCATACCATGAAGCTGGTGGGTGCATCCTGGGGCTTCATCCGCAAGCCTTTCATCAAGAGGGCTGTATCGGTAGGTGTGGTTGCGGCTTTGCTTGCCGATGGTTTCCTCGGTGGATGCCTCTATGCTTGGTCGCTTCACGAGCCGGAACTGGTCAATGTGCTCGGCTGGCAGGAGCTTGCCATCACAGGCGGTTCGGTCTTCCTCTTCGGTATCATCATTACGGCTCTCTGTGCCAATATCTCGGTGAACAAGTTCCTCAAGATGAAGGCGGGAGATCTCTACAAAATTTAAACATTACACATTAAACATTATATATAATGGATAAGAAGAATTTAGCATTTGACAAGATGAACTTCATCTTGTTGGCAATTGGTATGGCAATTGTCATCATCGGTTTCCTCCTGATGAGCGGCGCTGGCTCTAACGAGCACTCTTTCGATGCTGATATTTTCAGTACTCGCCGTATTGTAGTGGCACCAACCGTTACCCTGATTGGTTTCCTCTCTATCATCTATGCGGTTATACGCAAGCCGAAAGACAATTAATAGTTTATTGTTAATATACATATTTAAATTAGATGGATTTTATTCAGACTATCATTATCTCTATCGTAGAGGGATTGACCGAGTTCTTGCCAGTGTCTAGTACAGGTCACATGATTATTGCCGAAAACTTATTGGGTGTAGATATCCAGGATAAGTTTGTCAACGCCTTCACTGTCATCATCCAGTTTGGTGCCATTCTTTCTGTCATCTGCCTGTATTGGAAGAGATTCTTCTATCCGGATGCAGTGAAGACAGGAGAGAAGACCTATTGGAAGGCGATGTTCGATTTCTATGCCCGCCTGGTGGTTGGTACACTGCCTGCCGTGGTATTGGGTCTTGCCTTCAATGATTTCATCGAGTCAAATCTGGGAAATGTGCAGCTGGTAGGTTGGATGCTTGTCATTGGTGGTGTATTCATGCTCTTCTGCGATAAGATTTTCAATAAAGGCAGCGAGCAGACTAAGCTTACTTACAAGCGTGCCCTGACCATCGGTTTCATTCAGTGTATTGCGATGATTCCGGGTGTTTCTCGTTCCATGTCAACCATTGTGGGAGGTATGTCTCAGCGACTCACCCGCAAGGCGGCTGCCGAGTTCTCATTCTTCCTGGCTGTGCCTACCATGTTTGGTGCCACCTGCCTGGAGGTTTATAAGCTGATTAGCCATGGTGGCGGTTCGTTGCTCACTCAGGGCAACAACCTGGTTACCTTACTCTTGGGTTCAGTGGTAGCATTCATCGTTGCCATTCTCGCCATCAAGTTTTTCATCAATTATGTCACCAAGTACGGTTTCGCAGCTTTCGGCTGGTATCGTATTGTTGTCGGACTCATCATCATCATCTGCGGCCTTTGCGGTGTAGATATGCAGATGGTTGACTAAAATAAGAATATGGATTTTAGAAAAGGAGAAATTATAGCCATCGACAAGCCTTATCGCATGTCGAGCTTTGGAGCACTGGCGCACGTTCGCTATCTGCTCAGCAAGAAACTCGGCTTCAAGGTGAAGATAGGACATGCCGGTACGCTCGATCCCCTTGCTACGGGTGTGTTGGTGCTCTGCACGGGTAAGTGTACCAAGCAGATTGAGCAATTGCAGACACATACCAAGGAATATACGGCAACGCTTCAGTTGGGTGCTACCACGGCAAGCTACGATAAGGAGCACAGTGTGAACCATACTTACCCTACCAAGCATATCACCCGTGAGCTGGTAGAGGAGGTGCTGAAGCAGTTTGTTGGTGAGATTCAGCAGGTTCCGCCTACCTATAGTGCCGTAAAGGTGAATGGCGACCGTTCCTATGCCCTGCGCAGAGCAGGCGAGGAGGTGCAGCTGAAGCCTAAGACCGTGCGTGTGGATGAGATTGAACTCACCGATTACAACGATGAGGAGAAGACGGCAAGCATCCGTGTGGTTTGCGGTAAGGGTACTTATATCCGATCACTGGCGCGCGACATCGGTCGTGCCCTGGATAGCGGTGCCTTCCTGACAGCTCTCCGCCGTACCAAGGCAGGAAGCTTCTCGGTAGAGAACTGCATTGATTTCGACCATTTCCAGGAATGGCTCGATGCACAGGAGATAGAAGACAGCCTTGCCAATAACTAGGCTCGAATTTCGAGAAATGTCATTAATAGTAAATCATCTTAAGAAAGGAGATATAATATCACATGAAACTATCACAATTCAACTTTAAGTTGCCAGCTGCTCAGGTGGCACTTTATCCACATAAGACTAAGCGTGTGGTTAAGACTGCTAGTGGTGAACGTACTTTCGAGATTACCCGTCGTGACGAGTCTCGACTGATGGTGCTCCACAAGAAGTCTGAAACCATCGAAATGTACAAGAAGGACGAGAATGGCAAGGATATGGTGGATGCTGATGGCAATCCAGTATTCCTGCAGTTCAAGGATATCGTCAATTACTTCGAAGAGGGTGATACCTTCATCTTCAATGATACGAAGGTATTCCCAGCGCGCCTTTATGGTACCAAGGAGAAGACTGATGCCAAGATTGAGGTGTTCCTGCTCCGTGAGCTGAATGCCGAGATGCGTCTTTGGGATGTGCTGGTAGAGCCTGCGCGCAAGATCCGTATCGGCAACAAGCTGTTCTTTGATGATGTCAACGAGATGGTAGCCGAGGTAATCGATAATACCACTAGCCGTGGCCGTACCCTCCGTTTCCTCTATGATGAGGATGGCAACCACGATGTCTTCAAGCGTTCGCTCTTTGCTTTGGGTGAGGCTCCGCTTCCTCGCTATATCATCGATGCCCGTGAGGATCATCATGCTACAGAGGATGATATGGACGACTTCCAGTGTGTATTCGCAGAGAAGGAGGGGGCCGTAACTGCTCCTGCTACAGGTCTTCATTTCTCTCGCGAGTTGATGAAGCGATTGGAAATCAACGGCATCAACGAGGCTTACATCACCCTGCATTGCGGATTGGGCAACTTCCACGAGATTGAGGTTGAGGACCTTACCAAGCACAAGATGGATTCTGAGCAGATGATTATCTCTAAGGAAGCTTGCGAACTGGTGAATAAGACCAAGCTGGAAGGTCATCGCGTATGTGCCATCGGTACCAGCGTGATGAAGGCTACTGAAACTGCTGTAGGTACAGACGGAATGATGAAGGAGTTTGATGGATGGACCAATAAGTTCATCTTCCCTCCATACGATTTCGGATTGGCAGACTGTGCTGTTGCCAACTTCTATCATCCAGAGTCAACCTTGATGATGTGTACAGCTGCCTTTGGCGGTTACGACCTGGTGTATGAGGCATACAAGAAGGCTGTGAAGAATGGCTATATGTTTGGTTGCTACGGTGACTCACTGTTGATACTTCCAGACTAAATGGTGGAATAAACAGTTTTTGTACATATAGAAATAATTGATATTCAGTAAGTAAACTGAGTTATCCACAGTTTTTATAAAAGTGTGAATAAGTATGTATAAAGTATATTTAAGCCTTGGAACGAATCTGGGCAACCGGAAGCGTAATATTCGTGAGGCTATCGATAAAATAGGAGAGCAGATTGGCGTGGTAGAGCGCCAGTCTGCTCTTTACGAAACCAAGCCTTGGGGCTATTCTTCTCCTAATGACTTCATCAATTCCTGTGTGCTGGTACTCACCGCCATGGCCCCTCGTCAGGTATTGGAGGCTACCCAGCGGATAGAGCAGGAGATGGGCAGAACTCTGAAGTCTGTAAATGGGGAATATCACGACCGCATCATCGATATCGACATTCTGATGATAGATGATCTGGTCATCGATGAGCCCGATTTCAAGGTTCCTCATCCTTTGATGGAAGAGCGCGATTTCGTGATGAAACCTCTGAAGGAGATATTAGATTAAAAAAAGTTTATGCAATTGTTCAGCAGTTATCACATACTTTCATGGGCAATCGTATCGATAGCTTTGATTGCTCTTATGGGATTCTATGTTGCCAGCTTGCGCTCCACCGTGAGGAGGCAAGCTAGCATCATCCGTTCTATGCAACGCCAGTTGCAGGATCTCCTGGCTTCTTCTCCTGTGGATGGAGCTTCTTTCAGAAAACGATCTTCGGATGAAGTGCAGATAGGAGATGTAGCTGACCAGGCACTTCATGTCTTGGATGCAGAGCAGGAGCTGTTTGTTAAAACCACCCTTTATATGAAGGAGCACGCTCCTTTTATCAATCCGGATTTGCGCATTGATGATTTGGCAAAAGCATTGTGTACCAATCGTACAACCTTGGCAAACTGCATTAAGAAATACACTTCTGGCGACCTTACTTTATTGCAGTATATCAATCATTTTCGCATAGATTATGCGGTGCAGTTATTGGCTGATCCGAAGAATAAACAGACCATTTCGCAGATAGCTGAGGCAGCGGGCTATCGTTCACGTAGTGTATTCAATCGCCAGTTTGCCTTGATTTATCATTGTTCTCCATCTGTTTTTCGGGAGAATTCTCTTTGCCAGGCAGAAGGAGAGATTCCTTCTGATTTGGAAAATACGCTGGAAAAATAGGCAAGCGAAGAGAATCCGCATTCGAAGGCAACTTCCTGGAGTCTCTTCTCGGGCTCTTTCATCATGATTCTCTTTGCCTCGTCTATGCGCAAGCTTGCTACCCAACCACTGAAGTTCATGTCATATTCATCCTTGATGAATGTAGATAGGTAGGTCTTGTTGGTATATAGGCTGGAGGCGAGTTCTTCCAGGGTGAATTGTTCGTGCGTATAAGCTTTAGCTTTCACCCATACTGCTATTCTTGGACGTAGGATATCCCTGAAGTCCTCCTTGTATGGCTTTTTTGTTCTGCTGGTTGCTGCAACTTCTTCCCCTTCAGCTTTTTCTTCCTCTTCTTTCTTTTTCCTTTCCTCATGGCTCAAGTTGTTTGATTGTGTCTTGTCCATAACGGCAATCATCTCTTCGGTTGTTGCTCGGCGCAGGGTTTCGTATTCATTAGCATACTTGATGAAGTTGACGGTGATATATATATACACAGCAACGACGTAGAACTGGACGAGCCAGTTGATGACTGCTCCGGAGGTGATGGAAACTACGCCGAAGGCAAGCAGAATATAGAATAACCAATGGCTGATGTTGAGCCACCTTACATTGCTCTTCTTGTCGGAAGAGAAATAATTTGCAAGCAATTCATTGCGCTGTAAATAGCTTCTATGAAAGAATATGATATGTCGGGCACATAGTTCCATGACACCCAGCAAGGCGACGATGAGCAGGATTTGTCTATACGCTGCCAGAGCATCGACCATGGCGATGAGTGCAATAAATGCTGTAGCTCCAAACTTGATTGCTGTTATCTTGCAACGTTGTCTGGAAATATAGGTATAGTCGATCAGACTGCCAAACGAAAAGGTAAAGCAGATGCCTATGAGATAGAACAGGATGGTATCGAAACTTGCGACCCACTCGTTTTCTCGGGTCCACAGACCATTAAAGGTGGCAAGCCAGATCCAGATGTTTATGCTCGTCATCCACATACCAGCGGCTAACAGCCACTTGGATTTCCGGTAGGGAGCATAGACACCAGTCTTGGGTGACTTGAAGAAAATAAGTACGAGACCTAGGATGCAATAAATGAAACTAGTCATCGTTACTAAATATGTAAAATTGCGCTCTAAGAAACCAATCATAGTTTATCGTCTTTTGTTTGATTACACTTTTTACTTGTATAGGAGTCTGTTTGCTGTAGCATTGAAAACTCGTTTCCTTATTGTTGATTACAACTTTCTGTCTGCAAAGTTACAAAACATTTTCCTAAAAATGAAGTTTTCTTGTTCTAAATTTGCAATAACTTGATTTTTAACGGTTTTTAGATGCATTACCCCCCCCCTATTGTGTCCGCTTTATTTACGTTTAACCTCTAACGGATACGATTTTTTTTCTTTTTGCTTAAAATGGTATGCCCTGATTTTCTTTTTTTTAAAGTCCATTTCGCCCTTTTGTTCTATCTTTGCACGCAATTAAAAAAAGATGTAATAGTATAGATAATAAAGATAATCATAATTATGGTATTTGATAGAATTGTATTAGTAGCTATATTGATGATGAATTGTTGTTTCCCGCCTCTTACTGCCCATTCGGCTGAGCAGCACAAGCAGGTTCAGCAGTGTGGGCAGACTAGGCAGTTGGGTATCAAAACCAACTTGCTTTACTGGGCTACAACCACTCCCAACTTGGGATTGGAGATGGCCGTAGGAAATAAGCATACTGCTCAGGTATTCTTTGGCTTGAATCCTTGGAAGCAAAGTGGCGGCGACCATTCCAGTCTTCGTCATTGGATGGTGATGCCTGAGTATCGCTACTGGTTCAATCAGAACTTCGATGGTTGGTTCCTCGGTGCTCATGCTTTAGGAGGACAGTATAATGTAGGTGGCGTGAAGTTTCCTTTCGGGTTATTGAAAGGATTGCGCAACCATCGCTATGAAGGTTGGTATGCCGGAGGCGGCATCACTGCCGGAAAACAATGGAATCTTTCTAAGCACTGGAACTTCGAGGCTTCGCTCGGATTGGGCTATATCCATACCCAATACGATAAATTCGAATGTGGTACCTGTGGTGAAAAACTCTACTCTGCCCATAAGAATTATGTGGGACCCACCAAGGTGGCTCTTTCCCTCATTTATTTGATTCCGGGTAGGGCAGATGAAAAACGCTCTACAGATGCTCCTCAGATCATCGAGAGCATTCAGCAGCCTAAGCAGAATGTACTGAAGCCGGTGCTTCAGTTGCAGGCTGTTGTTGCCGAGGCTCCAAAGATCCGTCATTTGGATAAGCGCGCCTATATCGATTTCCCGGTCGATAGGATAGAATTGCGTGCCGATTATCGCCGTAATCCGGCACAGTTGGATAGCATCATCACCACCATCAAGGCATTGAAGGCGGATAAGAACCTGCAGGTGATGGGCATCAATATCCATGGTTTTGCTTCGCCGGAAGGCTCGTATCAGCATAACGATTACTTGGCAAAGAACCGTGCCCGCACCCTGACGGAGTATGTTCATAAGATGGTAGAGTTGCCTGACAGCATCTTCACCGTTTCATCTACCACCGAGGATTGGGATGGCTTGCGTGAGTATATCAAGCAGAGCGATTTGGAGAAGAAGGAGCAGCTGCTGGCGATAGCCCAGGATGAAAGCCTGACCCCAGATGCTCGTGATGCGAAGCTAAAGCAGCTATATCCTGCACAGTATCGCACCCTGCTCACCCTCTGCTATCCGGCTCTCCGCCATAGCGACTACCACATTACTTATAAGGTTAAGCCTTTCGATGTGGAAGAGGCAAAGCAGATTATGAAGACCAAGCCGCAGCTGTTGTCGCTCAATGAGCTGTATATGGTAGCCCAGACCTATGAGGTAGGTTCCAAGGACTTCAATGAGGTGATGGAGCTGGCTGTCCGTATGTATCCAACGGATGAAACAGCCAACCTGAATGCTGCCATTATCCGTCTGAACAACGGAGATGCCGATGCCGCCAAGCCATATTTGGATAGAGCCGGCGATTCGAAGGAAGCCGATGCCGCAAGAAAGGCGTATGAAATGATGATGATGCAATAGAACGAAAAAGAAATTATAAGTAAAATTAAAACTATAGAATTATGAAGAAATTTACGATGCTTTCATCAGTGCTGGCTTCAGCACTGATGCTGACGGTTGCATCCTGCTCTAGCAGCGATGACATAACCGGAGGTAATGGTGGCGAGAATGCAGAAGGCTCAACTTCTTATCTTGTTATCAACTTGAATAGTGTGGGTAATGCTCCTGCTAGTCGTGCATATGAACAAGGTGGTGGTTCGTATGATGATGGAGAAACTTTAGAGAACCAAATCAAAACGGTTCGTTTCTATTTTTATAATGCAGATGGTACTGCCTATAAGTTGCAGAATACTGTAACAAATGGTGGTGATCAGAACTGGATAGACCAGACTATTACAACAACCGAAAACGGAGATCCGGATGTTACAGTTTCAGGTAAGACTCAGGCCGTTTTGGTATTGAATGGTGAGAGTAATGTGTCACCTGCTTCAATGTTGGCCGTTGTTAACCCTGAAGTTGGAAGTTCTCAACTTGATGGAAATATGGTTAGCCGTTGCTCGAAAATGCGTACGGAATTGACAGGAAAAATTTTCCATGACGAAAACGGTTTTGTCATGACTAATTCTACTTATGAAGATGGTGGTAAAGATTTGTGTACAACTCTGTTGTCAGGTAGAACATATTCTACTAAAGAAAAAGCGCTCGATAATCCTGTTAATGTATATGTGGAGCGCATTAATGCAAAAGTCAAGGCTTCAATTGCTACAGATAATTCAAACTTTGAGAAAGTTGCTACTGATGTGACATTGGATGGTGTCAACTTTAATGGAAAATATAAAACAAAGGAAAAAGTTGGAGACCTTACTGTCACAAAGTCAGATGGTTCTACCGAGAATATTCCAGTTTTTGCATATATTGAGGCGTGGGGAGTTGCCGATGAGAATGATCAGGCAACTTATTATAAGCAGATTGATGTTCAGAATTGGACAGATGCGACACTTGGCTTTGATGGTACTGATACCCCTTGGTCTTCGCGAGATTACCATCGCTGCTTCTGGTCAAAGGGTATTGCTTTTGGTGGAGTTCCTGCACATCTTCCTAAAAATCATCCTTTCAGTGAATACACGGCAAACTTAGGAGATGCATTATATACATTGCCTAATACGCCAACAAATTATTTAGGAACAACTGGTAAAGCTTATGATAATCCGATGAAGAGTGAACTTACAAAGTTCTTGGTGACAGCACGTTTGGCTTATACTGATGCTTCTGGCAATATTTTGCCAGCAGAAGTCTGTACTTACAAGGGACAGAAGTTCTTGGGACAGGAGAATGTTAAAAAGGTTATTGCTGACGAACTCGGTACTTATTATAAGATGAAAACTACAACTGCAGGTACAACTTATGAGAAGATTGAACCAACTGATATTGAATTTTCAACTACTACTGAAGGTTCTCTCAAATTGCAGGACTATCAGGTTGTTGCTAATTTGAAGAACATAACAGAACTCTATCGTATGTCGGGCGGTTCTTATGTACCTGCAAATATGGCTGACGTAAAGAACGAATTACAGGCTGTTCCTGTAGAGATTCATAACGGAGGTAGAACATATTATTATACTCCAATCAAACACTTGGGCAAAAAAGGAAGTATTGCAGAATATGGTATAGTTCGTAACCACTCTTATCAGGTAGAACTCAATTCTATCAAGGGCTTTGGTACTCCTGTTTATGATCCAGATAAGGAAATTGATCCGGTTGTTCCAAGTGACGATTTGACGTATCTTGCTGCACGTATCAATGTACTTTCTTGGCGCGTTGTTCCATCTAAGGTAGATCTGGATGCAACAAAGTAAGTAATTTTACAGTTGCAGTATCATTTCTATCTATGATTGAAGAGTTAGAATATTAATAACAAAATAATAATGAAGAAGATTATAAATGATATCAAAGAGAAGGGAAGGCTGATGATGCTCTCGTGCTGCACCATCCTCGGCTTGCTGCTCGCATCTTGTGATTATTGGCACGATAGCTATGAGGGATGTGAGGAACTGCTGAAGACTCATCTGAAGGTGCAGTTCCTCTACGATATGAACATGAAGTTTGCCGACGCTTTCCCTCATGAGGTGAAGAACGTCACACTTTATGCTTTCGACCAGCAGGGAAAATTGGCTTATGTCAAAACCGAGGCTGTCGAGAAGATTATCGCCGAAGAGGGTATGAACATCGACGACCTGACTCCTGGTGTCTATGATCTTCTTGTATGGGCACAGGGCGAAGAGCGTTATGCTGACTCCTATACTTTTGGACAGGCCAGCGTAGGCTCTTCAGCCTGTGATGTGCTCAAGGCTACGGTGAATCGTGCCGATAAGGGAATCATCGACCATGATCTGACTCCGCTCTTCCATGGACAGTTGGCTAAAGCCAATCTCACTAAGATGGAGAAGGGGGGAACGAGAACCGTCAAGGTTTCGCTTACCAAGAACACCAATCATTTCAAGGTGGTTTTGCAAAACCTGTCGGGAGCAAATCTTAATGCCGATGACTTCATCTTCCAGATTACCGATAACAATGGTAAGATGGATTATGACAACAGTTTGCTGGAGGATGAGATGCTTACCTATAACGCCTGGTCAGCTTACTCCGGTACAGCCGGTGTCAGTTCAGGTACCGGCGAGCAGACTTCTGTGGCATGTGCCATCGCAGAATTGACAACCAACCGATTGGTGCAAGGTCATGATATGCGTCTGCGTGTATATAGCAAAGCTACGGGTGCAAGCATTATCAATATTCCATTGATAGATTATGCCCTGATGGTGAAAGGTAATTATAACAAGAGTATGAGCGATCAGGAATATCTGGATAGACAGGATTCCTACGACCTTGTATTCTTCATCGACGAAAATCACAAATGGCAGTCAGCCTCAGTCATCATCAACTCATGGAGAGTGGTGCTGAGCAAGGCTGATATGTAATAAGTATATAAGTATAAGTTAGAAAATAAAAGTCAGGAGTTTTCCTGATTATAATATTGAATCATGATGTATGAGATGAAAGGAATAAGACATGCTGAGGGACTGCTCAAGTTTCTCTTGGCTACTGCTATGGCTTGGCTGGGCTGTATTGCTTTGGTCTCATGCGACCAGGGAGATACAGGGGCAGAGAATACCGAAGCTCATATCACGCTTACCCTTTGCCTGAAAGGTACGGATACCGATAACAATACAAGAATAGGGCAGTCGGGGGGGAAGCAGATTGCTTCAAGAGGTGAAGAAGATGAGCCTAAAGATCCGGGAACGGAGATGGAAAACAGTATAGACTTTAGCAGATTCCACGTCGTTTTCTATGATATAAATCATCGTATGGCTGGAATCCTGCAAAACATGGTGCTCATTCATGAAGGCGGTAATATCTACCGGTTGACAGGCTCTTTGCCTGTGAGCAATAAGGTACTTGTGGGCAATCATTTTGTAGGAAAAATGGTGGTTTATGCCAATTTCGATATGACCTCGGATGACTTGAATAAAGGGTATAATGATGAAATCATTGCCCAAAAGGCGTTTGATTACGAAGCAAATCCTGAGTATCTGCCCATGTGGGGTGTCGAGAAAGTTAACTTTACACTTGCTGCCGGCAAGCGTCAGGATTTCTCGGATATCGACCTGCTGAGGGCGGTAGCCAAGGTAAAGGTGAATCTGAGTAACGAGATGAAGAATAATGGATGGAACATACATAGTATGAAACTCTTCAACTATAATGATAAGGGTTATTGTATGCCTGGTAAATATAAAGATTGTGAACAGACTTCATCGCTTACTCACGAGGAGTTTGAGCACTTTTTCAATTCCAGACAAACCCGTGGTATCACGATGACAGATGATGTTCCTATCTATCTGCCTGAATATCAGAATAAAGGTAAGAAAGATGCGGATAAATGTATCATCAAGTTGAAACTGGCTAGAAATGGAAACGTTGAACAGGATGATTCCGGAAACGAAAAGGAATATACCCTGCGCTTCATTGATTATACAGACCAAGGAACGGAAGGTACAACCATCAATGATATCGTGCGCGACCATTATTATATCTTCGAGGTGTATAAGGGCAGCAATGGTCAGAATCTCGTGAAACTGACGGTGAGGAAATGGAATGTACGTGATCACGATGAAATCGTGATGTAACTTCTATGAATAATAAATAAAGTATTAATAAGAAAATATAAATCAAGCAATTGATTGTTGGCTTTTCAAAACATGGCAAAGATATACTATTATATATGTATTTGGGCAGTATGCTTGCTGGCGGCTTGTTCTGCCGGTGATGAAGCGACTTCCTTTCCCGGTCAGGCTGATGCCGAGAACCGGGGGGTAGGGGTGACGTTGCAGCTGTCTGCCTTATCTTCCCAGACGTCGCAGTCTTCCCGGTCTTCTCTGACCAGGGCGGGTTGGGAGACGGATACCGAAGCTTGGTCTGGAGAAATGATGAAAAGCTGGTTTGTGGTGGTGGTACAGAATGGAATGATAGAGAAGATTATCACTTCCGATTTGAAATCTGGTGTTACGGAGGTGGAGAAAGACCAGGTGTTTGTAAAGCTGAATACTGGAGCGACAACCTTCTATTCTTTTGCCAATATCAAGCCTGAAGATATCGGGTTGAATGCCATTACGTCTGTTGGGAAATCGCTGCCAGCTGATTTTGATAAAAAGACTTATCAGATGGATGGCAACAGTAAACTCTTCCGTCAGTTGATATCACCTGAATTTCCGAATGGTTATCCGATGAGTAATAAGCAGGTGGTGAGTATAACTGATAATCAGCAAGTCATCAATCTGGAGGTTATCCGTATGGTGGCCAAGGTACAGCTTTCAATTACCAATGCCACCGATCATGACATTGTCTTGAAGAGCATCACCCTTTCGGATGTTACCCAGAATGGTAATCAGAATATCAAGCTTTTACCAAATGTGGATTCGGCAAATAAATTGAAGGGTGTGAATTTAGTTGATGGTGTGGCAAAGGGAACCATCACGCTGACGGCTGCCGAAAACAATGGTATAACCATAGGGGAAGGAGCTACGCAAACGGCTTGTTTCTATATGAACGAGAGTTTGGTAGATAAGGGCGAAGATGGTGGCAACCGGTATTTTATCCTTTCGCTTACTACGGTAGATGAGGCTACGGGCACTACCAGTAACAATCGTTATGCCATGCTATCATGGAATGAAATCCGGCGCAATGATTATCTGAAGATTCCTATCAAGCTGGAGGATTATCAGATTAAATGGAAGGTGGAGGCATTCTCGCCAATCGGTGTGTTGCCGAAGGTAAAGGATGATGGCAAAAACCTTTCGCTTAACTTCAGCTATTATGGTGAGTTTCATATCAAACCCGAGGTCATCAAGTTGAGCCGTACTGGTTCTCAGACCCTGCCAGTGAGTGAATGGCAGATGGGAACGGATGCAACAGGTTCTGATGGCTGGAAGCTGCAGGAACAGACTCCGAAGGGTGCTGATGGCGTAAACATTTTCGATAGGTCGCCAGCCTGGATGCCATCTGCTTATCGTCTGGAAGGAGAAATGGGCAACCGTACCGGTTCTGCCATTTATACCATGAAGATTCTAGTTAGGCAGAAGAATGGATTGGGATTGAATCCTGTCATCTCCCGCAAAGTTCGCTTTACAATGAAGCAAATAGACTTGACACGGGCAGGAAAGAATACTGAAAAAATAGTATTAAACACAAAGACTTTTAGCAATGAAGGCATTTAAGTTTTACATATTTCGCATCAGTCTGGCTGCAATCTTCGGGTTACTGCCTATGACTATGTTGGCTGGTGACAAGCTGACCCATTACGAAGGTATTGCCAACAAGAAAGGCGATTATAATTGGAATGGTACACAGAAATGTCACGAATACACTTATTATTATTATGTTACCAAGGGGCAAAAACTGGAGCTTACACTCCCTTTTGCCGACGGTATGTCTGACTTGGAACCAAGAGGTTACTATCGTTGGTATGATTGGAAGACTGATGCCGCATCTTCGCGCCTGACTAAGGTGGGCTCTCGACTCTATAGATTTGATAATGGAAAAGGACTTTATGCTGTTTGCCTTAAAGATAAAGAACTATCTCAGGGTGTGGTGGGTGTAACCTATTCTGCACCTTCGGGGACTGATTATGATTCTTGGGAGGCTGACACCATAGCCTGTGATGTGAGTAGATACCATGATGGTATCACGGTGGGATCTGGAACAGATTTCCGCCACGAACCAACCCTTTCTATCCGATATAAGTTTGTTATCCGGAAGGCATCATGGATAGCCGACCAGCTTAGAAGTGCTGTTGTTGATTCCCGTACGGGTACACGTACTTTTGAGGATAATCAGGATATAACTATTGGTATTAACAGTACTGACAATGGGAAAAGCGAGGCCAACCTTCGCTTGAACTACAACAATGTAAACCGATATTATTTCTATCCGCTAACCGATCAGGCTTTCAACAATAAACATATTTATTATCAGTCGGGTAAACAGGCTGAGAACAAGTTTGAAGAGAGTGATTTCAGCAATACGCCTGTTCAGGCTACTGCTGTAAAGTGGAGAATTTATGATGAGACGAATACTTATTATTGTGATATTGATGCCGAAAGTCAGCCGCGATTTGTAAAAATCAGTCCCTATAAGTTAAATGATAGGGATTGGACTCATATAACTACAGGTAAGAAGGTAAGACCGGGTTCTTCTCAGCTTCCTAAATTCAAGACGATGAGCCGCTTCAATGTGGTTACTTATCTGGGAGCAGGTAGCTGGTGGAATAACCAGTGGTGTCCTGTGGCAAACTTCAGCTGTCGTTTTGCTGAGGAATATCCGGTGCTTTTTGATGATTTGAATACCGGTGCCCCTACTCGTACCCTCTCTTACATAGAAGATCATTATGTAAAAGTTACTGAGCCGATTTCGTTTGATAATCTGTCGGATGGAATGACATACGATGCGCCTACCAAAGAAAACAATGTAGCTCCTAATCCAAGTAAATGGGAATTGCGCCATTATGGTTTCGTTTATAAGAATTTGGCAGCTGATTCAAAAGTTCCCGGTTGGTGGTGGTTTTTTGATGATTGTACCAATGCGCCGGTTCATGGTGAATATGGAGTTTACAAGACTGCTGGTGTAAGCGGTATCTCCAATTCAAGCGAAGGATATAAGTGGTGGTATGGTGACAACATGAATCTCTATGACAGAACCTATGGATTGACTACCGGTAAACAGGCGGGCTATTTCCTTTATGTGGATGCCTCGGATGAGAGCCGAGAGATTGCCAGTGACGAGTTTACTGCCAATCTGTGTAGTGGTACAACCTTTATCGTGAGTGCGGCAATAGCTGACCTGACGCAAAGTGGGCAAACTGCTCCACAGGTTATGTTCAAACTTTATGGTGACAATGGCGACCGAGTGGCAAGGCAGGAAAACTTAATCCATTCTTTTGCCAGTTGCGACATGAAGACGGTGGTGAATAATTATCAGTACGGCAAGTGGTATCAGGTTTATGCCAAGGTTACCTTGCGGGATAGTGAGAATCTGCGTAAGTTTCACAAATTCCTCGTCACGGTGGATAACTATTGTCCTCATACAAAAGGTGCCGACTATGCCGTTGATGATATCCGCTTTTATCAGAAGCGTGCTATTGTTGATGTCATCCAGAATCAGCCTGTATGCGATGATGTAGCATCGGCTGCTTCCGTGAAGTTGAAATTACGTGCGGTATATGAAAGCTTGCAATCTCGCGCCTTGGTAGATCGTGATGGAAAGAGTAAGGTTTACTATCGCTTCGTGGATGAAAAGGGTGAACCGGTTGACCTTGACTATGGTAATGGTGGAAAGAAATATGGAGTATGTGATTTCCATTATTATCAGAAAGACTTGAAGGCTGGTGATACTGAGATAGTGAATGGTGAAACCTATTATATTCTGGTAGATAAGGCTTTCAAATTACCGTTAGGTAAGAAACTCTATGTGTCTGTAAACTTTGACAATCCTGAAGATGCCAGCATGTGGGGAAACCGAAACGTGGTGTGCTCCAGCTACAGTGAATTGTTTGAAATGATGAAGCAGACGGTGATGATTCGTGATGCCGAGAGTAAGGTGATTGCTGATTATCGAGTAAGCTGCGACCGGACGAATGCGGATGTCACCATGAATGCAGACCTGCATACCACCGACCCATACGTGGGTGGAGGTATCACCATTACTGGTGTGAAATATGATTGGTTCATCGGTAGTAAGGAGGAGTTCAATAAGACTAAGCTCCTGGAGGCTCTCCATGCTTTCCGTGATAAGAATAGTACAAGTACTAATCCTTGGGATGTGCAGAATTCGGGAATCAGTGCAGATTATCAGGCAGAAATAAAAAAGTATATCGACAATGGTAAATTGATTTTGGCTGCAACTTCACAACTGAAGAAGACTTTCAGGTTTGGTACGCATACACTCTGTTTGTTGCCTATCACCAAGAATGGAAATATCATCACCATCAACAATGTGGATTACCAGATTTGTCCTGATCCTATCGAATATAAATTCCGGGTGCTGAAGGATGGACCTCGTATCAATCTTGGTTTCGTTGATGGAAAATATCCTAACGACCAGCGCATTGTGCGCATCGGATTGCCGCAACTCAAGGACATGCTGCAGAATAAGAAGTTCCTGCAGATACCAATCTGTAGTACCGAACCTTTGAGTAATTCTTCGGGTTCTGTTTCTTTTGAGTTTAATACGGAAGATGGTATTCATGTGTTGATGGACGGCACCAACGACCCTATGTGGAAGAACAATGACGCTGTGTTGGGACAGAAAGCCATCTTCACGATTAAGGCTAGCAGTTTGAAGCATCTCTACAAGGAGACGGAACAGCGTACGCTTGACCTGCAGGTCTGCGATGATTATGCCCAATACTTGCACGAAGGCTATTGGTATGACCTCTCGTTCAGCTTTATGCAGAAAAATGGCATAACTAACACCGAGGTTACGAGCTGTCCGGGTACTACCTTCTTCCGCATCTATGTGGTGCCGGAGTTTGCTACCTGGGCTCCTGCAGCCGATGGCGGTATGAACAACAACTGGAATAACGACCTCAACTGGCGCCGTTCTACCAAAAAAGAGCTTTACAAGTCGGCTGCCGATACCTATCCTGTATATGGAACAACAGCGGGCTATACCGAATTGAAGACTCAGCAGGCATTCGTGCCTATGAAGTTTACCAAGGTAACGATACTTACACCTTATTATAATAATGGGTATTATCCGCTCCTGGGTTATCTGCAAAAGGGTAGTGATGGTGTTCTCAACAAACTGAACAATGGTGCATCCACCGCCACCGACTACATCCAGTATGATATGATGGTGGATGACGGAAGCAAGTTGGGCTATGGCGCAACCACTCCGGGGCGCAACTATTCTTGTGTGAAATTCTATGGAAATACCTGCGACCAGATCTACTTCAAGCCGGGAGCAGAGGTCCGTAACCAGCACTATCTGGTGTACAACAAGGCATGGGTAGAGCAGGAACTGAGTTACAACCGTTGGTATCTCTTCGGTTCGCCATTGAAGAATATGGTGGCAGGCGATATGTATGTGCCAGTGAAGACGGGACGCCAGGAGACGGAAGCCTTCCTGCCTATCACCTTTGATGAGGCTGTTAACAATCGCACCAAGATGCCGTTCTACCAGCGTTCCTGGGATAGAAGCGATACCAGAGAATACAGCACTGATGACAACTATGATGCCTACGACTACAGTTCGCTTCCAGTGAGCGTGCCAAGTACGATAGATTGGAATACCCAATATTGGAGTCATGTTTATAATGCGGCTTCGATGGTCTATTCGCCAAAGGTCAATGCCGATGGTTCCTATGCTTCCTTAACCGGCTTTGCAGTGAAGGTGGGTGATAAATATACGCCTGCCGGCATTTCTGGAAAGGCATTGGTAAGATTGCCAAAGGACGATAAGGCATACGATTATTACGACCCGTCAACGGGTAACTTGGGGGGATTGAAGCCTAACGTCATCGATAGGACAGATGATGGCAAGGGCAACCTCATCATTGCTTCGGTAGAACCTTCGAGCAAGGAAGGGGCCATTGGAGCTGTAGATGTAACTCTGGCTGCAAGTACCCATCAGGGAGCAGATGATGGTAATTATTATTATCTCACCTACAACCCGTATATGGCAACGCTGGATATGAAACGCTTCTTTGCCAATGCCAAAAACAAGGCGGCTCTTGGAGAAGACAATGTATCTTACTGGGTTGTGAATGACAATGAGGCCAATGGATTCAATACAATTACATTGAATGGTGAGAAGGATGGAAGAATAGCGCCTATGCAGGCTTTCTTCATCAAGTCGAAAACCGCTCAGCCTACCATCCACTTTGATACAAACATGACGGTGGATAAGGATGTGACCAAGGGTGTTGATATTGCGGGTGAGGAGCAGAATAACAGAATCAGATTGCAGGTAGGCAAGGGGACTGCAAGCTCTTCGTATCTGATATTGAATGCTGATGCGTCGCAAGAGTTCGATGGCAGGGAGGATACCGAATTGCTCGGAGATGACTTGTTGTCGGATGTACCGGCTGTTTATACGGTGGCTTCATCGCAGGCTGTCATGGTAAACTCGCTGCCGGAAATCTACTATGTTCCGCTGGGTGTTGTGGCGAATAAGTCTGAGCTGATGAGCTTAAATGTTCAAGGAGCAGGTCGCCTCTCTTCTCCTCTCTATCTCTATGATGCTGCCACCCGGAAGTATCAGGAGATAAAAGATGGCGAGGAAGTGAAGGTGCAGGCGAACGAGCACGGCAGATACTTCCTTACCCAGACGCGCAGTACTACAGGTATTGAAAATGCCGAGATGGGCGAGAGTGACGTGAAGATCTATTCTCCAGCCAGGGGATTGATCGTCGTATCCAAGGTGAGTGCTCCTCTATTAAATAAGGTGGAGGTTTATACCCTTGATGGAAGACTGGTGGCATCGAGAAAGGCTGAAGGTGCAGCATCTGTCAGCATTCCTGTAGTCTCCACGGCTTCTCCTCAGGAAGTATATATTATTAAGGTATCTATGCAGGATACCCAAGCTACAATAACCAGAAAGCTTTCTCTCCGTTGAGAGAAAGCTTTCTGGTGTTTACTTATCTGCTTCTTGCCAATCTATTAATCCTCTATTTCCTTTGTCGAATACCAAAGCCAGGTTGATGAGCTTCTTTTTGCTGGCAGCATAAGCATCAGCGTAGTGGCGGGAATCCGTTTACTTCTCTGTTTGGAAATCCCAGTCTGTAGGCTTCTCCAATTACGTCCTTGATAGTCAGGAAGCCTAACTGATAGAGTGCCAGCTTTGGATTGTCTTTGCTGATGTCTGCCGTTTCGATGTAATCCATGTCGATGA
>ENA-OUOY01000779-OUOY01000779.1-human-gut-metagenome-genome-assembly--contig:-NODE-779-length-20499-cov-8.907503_pt1 | contig 20499 bp, 18 predicted proteins | sample MGYA00237937_ERZ548767 | MGnify/ENA primary metagenome ERZ548767 (study PRJEB26490, sample SAMN05356887) | human gut metagenome | biome: terrestrial biome; feature: human-associated habitat; material... | reverse complement strand
GGGGAGTCGGAACACCCCTCCCTGCCTCTGGCCCAGCGGAGCGTCCCTGCACGCTGAAGGCAGGCAGAAAGTCACCCCGCAAAGCGCACACTTTTCCGGTTCTCTTTTGGTGTCAAAAGAGAACATCCCCGGGCAGCAGTGTTTTAGTTTCCCCTCCTTTTTCAGCCATTCGCGCAGTTTTAACCCCCCATTCGCGCAGAATTTCTTTTGTTTTTGCCTAGTTTATGGTATATTTGTAGTAACGACACCCCGTATAAAACCCACACGAAAGGAGCGAAGCTTTATGAAAGCCAAACGCATTGTAAGCATCCTGCTGACCGGCAGTATGCTGCTGTCCCTGCTGCCGGTGTCTGCACTGGCAGCCGCCCCGGTGTTCGATGCACCCGCCCAGACCACGGCCAAAAAGGCTGTACCCCTTGTACAGGAGGCCGACGCCTCCCGCAGCACCGAGGAGGAAGCCGCCACCCGCAGCAGCCGTGATCTGGACGCAGAAAACGGCACCGCCGATAGCATTACCATCCAGCTGAACGCCGAAGGCAAGCCCGCAGACAGCGGCGACGGTACCCATTGGCTCTACGTCGCTGACTCCGGTTGTTGGCTGTACAATGGCGTTTTTGCCCTGCAGCCCTCCTCGGAGGCCGAGGCTGAAAGCGCATTGCAGGCAACTCTCCGTATTATTAAAGATGCCGAATTTAACAGCGGCATCGTCGGCAGTGGAACCGATAATTACGGCACCATCTCCGGCGGCACCTTCCAAAGGATGGTGTACAACTACCGCGCCTACGACGATCAGGGGTCCATCCCCGGCGTCATCTCCGGTGGCACCTTCCAAGGGGATGTTGTCAACTGGGGCACCATCTCCGACGGCACCTTCCTAGGAGAGGTGTACAACAACTACAGCTACAACAACAATAATGTGTCCATCCCCGGCGTCATCTCCGGCGGCAACTTCCAAGGGAAAGCGCGCAACTACGGCACCATCTCCGGCGGCACCTTTGAGGAAGCTGTCGAGGTATACGCCTCCTCCGGCACGGAGGCCAAGATCGAGGGCGGAACCTTTAAAAAGGGTATGACCCTCGCGAATAATTACACCCCCCTCACCATCAAAGACGGCCAGTTTGACGGCGAGGTTGTCACCAAAGAATGTAACTCCCCGCTTTTCATCACCGGCGGCCTGTTTACCAAGGCTGTAAATGCAAGCAGCATCGACGACCCGACCAATCTTCAGATCACCGGCGGCTATTTTGTAAGCAAGCCCACTGTGCCGGAAGGCAGCGTCAGCTTTACCTCTGTGAGCGATCAGAGTGGCAAAGCCTTCCAAGTGCCTGTAAATGATGGCTTTTCTGAAAACAGCTATAAAACGCTATATGTGCCCCACGGTATGTCTGAGCGGCAGGCAAACCCCATTACCGTAAAGACCGATACCGCACTGACCGACTGCCTTGCAGACGGCGAATCCATTATGGGAACCGATAAAGTCCGGAAAAACAATGACGGCAGTTACACCATTGAAGTGTATCAACCGGAGTCCATCGTGCTGGTGACCGAGAAGCCCGCGCCGTCCACACCGGACGACCCCGGCGAGCTTGACCCTGCGTTCTCCTCCGGTGCAGCCGCACTTGGCATCGTGCTGGGCACTGCGGGTCTGGGTTATATCACCTATGCTCACATCTCTTCCCTGTACCTGTACTATACCCTGCCGGGCGGCTTTATCCCCTCTACCCGGCAGGAGCTGGCAAACGTCCTGTGGACGACTGCCGGCAAGCCCGACCCCGTAAGCACCGCACTGTATACCGATATCCCCGCTGACAATATCGAGCAGCAGAAGGCCGCCCGCTGGTGCGCAGAGCAGGGGCTGCTCTCCGACTACGGCGCAACCTTCGGCCCGGACACCAAGGTGACCAATGCCCGCATCATCCGCGCATGGAACAGCCTGAAAAAGGTGCCTGTGCCCATCACAAACTAATCATCCTCATATTCATCCTTTCATGTACACCGCCGCCCGGCTTGCTTTCACAGGCCGGGCGGCGGTGTTTTTGCGGGTGAAACCCTCTCGTGAAAATGCGTTTGTCGCGCTCCGCAGAGCGCGACAAACGCAAAATTTTAAAAAATCTTTCCGCTGATTATGGCCAGAGCACAGCGGAGGCCATTCCAGATCGTCCCACCTTATTCCTCCATCTGCTTTGCCAGAAAGGCCGCTGCCACTGCCACCGCCTTGCACTGGGCGTCCTCCGGGCAAGCGGCGCGGTCCTCGGTCAACAGACCCACTGCGCCGGTCACGTCCCCGCCCGCCAGTACCGGTGCGGCGCATAGCAGCACCCGGGGTGCGCCCTCGCAGGGCAGCAGGGTCTTTTCCGGGCTGCCGGGGCTCTGGTAGGGCTTGCGGGCTTCCATCAGCTTTTCCAGCGGCTGGCTGATGCTGCGGTCGGTCAGTTCCCGCCGCCCGCTGCCGCTGACCGCCAGAATGCGGTCTCTGTCGCACACAAAGGCGGTAAGCGCAAACTGGCGGCTGAGCACCTCTGCCAGCTGGGCGGCAAGGGTGTTCACCTCGCCCATGGGCGAGTACTTTTTAAAGATCACTTCCCCGTCGCCGGTGGTAAAGATCTCCAGCGGGTCGCCCCGCCGGATGCGCTGGGTGCGGCGGATCTCCTTGGGGATCACCACCCTGCCAAGTTCGTCGATGCGGCGCACGATACCGGTTGCTTTCATTATTTTGCCCTCCTTGCGGTTTCCTTTGTATGTAGTATCTGTCAGCGGCGGCAAATTATACCGGCAGCACATTTTTTGCTTTGCCCGCCGCATTGCGTTCCGGGCAGGGTTCTGCTACAATAAATAGGAATAAACCCAAAGAAAGCAGGTGTCCGCATGGCACACATCCTTATTCTGGGCGGCGGTGCCGCCGGACTGGCCGCTGCGCTGGCGGCTGCACAGGCCGCGCCCGCTGCCCGCGTCACGGTGCTGGAGCGCAACCCCAAGGTGGGCAAAAAGCTGCTGGCTACCGGCAACGGCCGCTGCAATCTGGACAACACCGCCATTGCGCCGGAAAAGTACTTCACCGCCGACCCCGCCGCACTGCGCCCCCTGCTGGCGGCGGTGGATGCCGCCGCGCCGCTGGCGTGGTTTGAGCAGCTGGGGCTGTACACCCGCACCGATGAGGCCGGGCGAGTGTACCCCTATTCCAATCAGGCGGCAGACGTGCTGGCGCTGCTGGAACTGCATTTGCAGCGGCACACCGTACAACTGCGCACCGGCTGCACGGTAAGCACCCTGCGCCAGAGCAAGGGCGGCTACGCCGTGCAGTTTACCACCGCCGAGGGCGGCACCGAAAGCCTGCGGGCAGATGCCGTTATTTGCGCCATGGGCGGCGCCGCCGGGCCGCAGTTCGGCACGGACGGCTTCGGCACCCGCTTTGCCGCCGACTGCGGCGGGCAGATGCGCCCGCTTTACCCCTGCCTGACCGCCCTGCAATGTGTAAGGCCGAACAAAAGCCTTGCAGGCATCCGCGCCAAGGCCGCCGCCCGTCTGCTGGACGGCGACCGGGTATTGGCTGAAGAAATGGGCGAAGTGCAGTTTACCGACTACGGGCTTTCCGGCATCTGCATCATGCAGCTGTCCGGCCTGCTTGCCCCCGGGCGCAGGCTGAGAGACCCTGTCGTGGAACTTGACCTGTTCCCGGAGCTGAGCGAGATAGACCTGACCCGTCTGCTTGCCCGGCACGCCATCCAAACTGCATCCGACACCCTTGCCGGGTTCTGGACAGGGCTGTTGAACGTCAAACTGGGCTACGCTCTCTGGGAAGCTGCCAATATGCCCAACAACCGCTCGGTCAAGCAGATGCAGCCCCTTGCCCACACCGCCAAGCACTGGCGGTTCGAGGGGCTTGCCCCCTGCGGCTGGCGGCAGGCGCAGACCACCGGCGGCGGGCTTGCCCTGACCGAGGTGGAACCGACTTTCCAGTTCAAGGGCTGTCCGGGGCTGTACTTCGTGGGGGAAACGCTGGACTGCGCCGGAAGCTGCGGCGGCTTCAACCTGCACTGGGCGTTCGGCAGCGGCCTTGCCGCCGGGCAGGACGCCGCAAAGCACCTTTGCAGCCGAAAACGGTAACAAAAAAGGGCTCCTAAAGCGCCAGCTGGCGCTTCAGGAGCCCTTTTTATTTTTACTCGCCCTTGGAAAGCAGCTTTGCACGCTCCAGTGCGGGGCGCAGTGCCAGATACAGCACCACGGCGCAGGCAGTGGAAGCCACACTGTTCACAAAGGTGACGCCGCCGGCGATCTTGGTCAGCGCCTGTGCCACGGTGTACTCCTGCCCAAAGATGTACACGTTGCGGAAGTAGCCAAGGAAGGGGTCGGTGAACACGTTCAGCAGCAGACCGGAACCCGCAGAGACGATCACCTTGACCAGATACCCGGCGCTGTGACGATCCTGATCCCGCAGCTTGAACACCTTATGTGCCACGGCACCGCAGGTGATGCCGATGATGAACTTGAGCACAAAGGTGGTAATGGCGTAGCCCGGGTCACCGGCAAGGATATCCGCCAGCGCCAGACCGATGGCACCCGCCAGACCGCCGGATACACCGTCCAGCAGCAGCGCCGTCAGGGCAGTAAAGGTATTGCCCAGATGGAACGAGGAGCCGCCGTAGAACGGGATGCGGAAGAACAGATAGGCCACTAAGCTCAGCGCAGCCATCACGCCGGTAAGCGCCAGCTCGTGCACCGTAAAGCGGCGCTTGTACAGCACACTGAAAAACAGGATCAGGATAACGACGACTGCCAGCAGCAGCCACATTGCAGTAGTAGACATGATACTTTCCCTCCAATCGCGCCGATAACCCCACAAAACTACTTGACATTTGGGTGTCCGGCGGGTATGCTCCTATTATACGCAGAACTGACCCCATGAAAATACCCAGAATAAAGTTTTTTTATGGAGTCAGTTTGATGCAATGCCCAGACAGGAGGGACATTCTATGGTACATCTGACCACGGCACTGGACCCGGCTTCGGCGGTGCCGCTGTACGAGCAGCTTTACCGCAGCCTTGCCGCCGAGATGCGGGCGGGCACCCTGACGGCGGGCACCCGGATGCCCGGCAAGCGGCGGCTGGCGGCAGAGCTGTCGGTCTCGGTGAACACGGTGGACACCGCCTATCAGATGCTGGCAGCCGAGGGCTACCTGACCGCCCGGGAGCGCAGCGGCTTCACGGTGCAGGAGTATCTTGCCCTGCCGCAGGGGGTGCAGCCGCCCGCGGCGCCCTCTGCGCCAGCGGCAGTGCACCCCGCCGATGCTGCCCCGCCGGTGCAGTTTGATTTATCCACCCGGGGCGTGGACCCGGGGCTGTTCCCCTTCCGCACATGGGCACGGCTGCAAAAGGAACTGCTGTACTCTGCGCCGGAACTGCTCACCCCCGGGGATGCCCGGGGCGATGCCGCCCTGCGGCAGGCGCTGGCAGGGTATCTGGCCGAGTACCGGGGCGTGCAGTGCGACCCGGAGCAGCTGGTGGTGGGTGCAGGGCTGGAGTATCTGCTGGGGCTGCTGGCACCGCTGCTGCCCGGCCCTGCTGCCGTGGAGACTCCCGGCTACCCCCGCGCCCGGCAGGTGCTGGAAAACAACGGCGTGCCCTGCCGCTGCCTGCCGGTGGACGCGGACGGGCTGTCGCTGACAGCTCTTTCTGCCAGTGATGCGGCGGTGTGCTACGTTACCCCCAGCCACCAGTTCCCCACCGGGGTCACCATGCCCGCCGGACGCCGGGCCGAGCTGCTGCACTGGGCAGCCCGCGCCCCGGGACGGCGGTACATCATTGAGGACGACTACGACTCCGAGTTCCGCTTCGACACCCGTCCGCTGCCCAGCTTGCAGGGCATGGCGGGCGCAGACGGCCCGGTGGTGTACCTGTCCACCTGCTCCCGCAGCCTTGCCCCGGGCATCCGCATCGCCTACATGGTGCTGCCCCGGCAGCTGCTGGGCGCGTGGCAGGCCAAGTACCGGCTGTACTCCGGCACGGTGGGACGGTTTGAGCAGCAGACGCTGGCGCGCTTTATCACCGGGGGCTATTTCACCCGGCACTTAGCGCGGGAGCGCACCGCCTACAAAGCCCGCCGGGATGCGCTGGTGGCCGCGCTGCGCACCTCCTTTGCACCGGAAGAGCTGACCCTTGCGGGGCTGCACACCGGCCTGCACCTGCTGGCGCAGCTGAAAGACCCGCCGCCGGACGCCGCCCTGCGGGCTGCTGCCCGGCAGTACGGGGTGCGCTGTTCCCTGCTGAGCGACTACGACCTGACCGGCACGGCGCATTCTGCCGCCGGGACGCTGGTGCTGGGTTATGGCTCACTGCCGGACGCGGACTGCGCCGCCGCCGGGGAGAGGTTGAAAAAGCTCTGCACCGCCGCCCGGGAGGCATCAGACACCGTATAGTGCCCGCCTGCCCAGTCCCCGGGCAGGGCGTCAGCGGTGATATCCACCGGCTCGGCGCTGGTGGCTAAAAATTCCAGCGTGCGCTCCAGTGTAGCAAGGTCTACGGCGGTCAGGCTGGTCAGCAGACTGCCGCTCACCTCCCGCAGACCCTGCGGCAGGGTGGTGGGCAGCAGCTCCAGCGCCTGCCGAAAAAACGCATCCCACACCGCCGCCCGGGCGGCGGCGCTGCGCCGGGGCGAAAGAGAAGTGTCGGCATCCAGCGCCGCTAAAAAGCTGTGGGCATCGGCGGCGGAGATGCCCTGCACCCCGGTGCCCTTGCCGTACCGCGCCAGCTGCTCCGGGGTGAGCGCCCCGGTAAAGCCCACCCGCACTGCGCCGTACCGCGCCGCAAGCTTTGTCAGCACCGCCGGGGCGATGGCAAGATAGTCGGTATCCTCCGGCAGAGCGAACACCTCGCCCAGCGCCTCCCGGCAGCGGGCGGGGCCTGCGGCGGCGTAACAGTCCGCAAGGGGGACGTTCTTGCCCCCAAAGGGCACTTCCAGCGCGGCGGGCACCGCCAGAAGATGGATGCAGTTCTGCCCGGCGTTCAGGTAGGCCAGCACAAAGCCCGGGGTCTCGTCTACCACGCACAGCAGCACGGTGCACCGGTCGGCGGCTTTGGGCAGACGGATGGGCACCCCGCTTTGGCTTTTTGCAGCCTGCCGCAGACTGCTGCGCAGCTGGGCGCGGCTGAGCAGCACTGTGCCGCCCACCAGCGGCAGCAACACCAGCAGGGCGGCGCACAGCGCCGCCCAGAAGGGACGCCAGCCGCTGCGTTTTGCGTGTTTCATGGCTCTGCCTCCTTTTTGTGCATAAAGCATAGCCCAACGGGCGACCCTTTATGCAGAAAGGCAGGGATGCTGTATGGATCAAACAGAAAACCCCAACAAAAAAGACCGCGAGGAACAGGAGGACTTCTGGCTGACGCTGGAACCCCTTCCCGCCCCAGACCCCGAAAAGCCCTCCGCACCGCATGAGGACTAAGGCTGCTGCATAGGATACGGTAAAAAGGGGGGATGGGATGCCAGAGCGGTTCATGCGGGGAATCGAGGCTTTGAACGGCATCGTGTGGGGGCCGATGGGGCTGGGGCTGCTCTTCGGCACCGGGCTGCTGCTGACGGTGCGCACCGGAGGCTTCCAGCTGCGGCGGTGGGGCTACTGGATGCGGCACACCCTCGGTGCTATCCTGACCGACCGGAGCGTCACCGCCCATACCGCCCGCGAGGAACAGGCCATCAGCCAGTTCCAGAGCCTGTGCACCGCGCTGGCGTCCACCATCGGCACCGGCAACCTTGTGGGGGTGGCGACAGCCATCCTTTCCGGCGGGGCGGGGGCGGTGTTCTGGATGTGGGTCATGGCGCTGCTGGGCATGATGACCAGCTACGCGGAGAACGTGCTGGGCATCTACTACCGCCGCAAAGGCCCGGCGGGCGGCTGGCGCGGCGGGCCGATGTACTACCTGCGGGACGGCCTTGGCGGCAAGCCGGGGCGGGTGCTGGCGGTGCTGTTTGCTGTGTTCTGCGCGCTGGCAAGCTTTGGCATCGGCAACCTGAGCCAGCTCAATTCCATCGCGGGCAATCTGCAGGCGGCTTTTGGCGTGCCGGAGGCCGTTACCGGCGCAGTGCTGGCGGCAGTATCGGCGGTGATTTTGCTGGGCGGGCTCAAGCGGGTGGCCGCTGTGGCAGAAAGGCTTGTCCCAGCCATGGCGCTGCTGTACATCGTGGGTGCGCTCACCGTGGTGGGGGTGCACATCACTGCCGTCCCGGCGGCGCTTGCCACCATCGTAAAGGGCGCGTTCGGGCTGCGGGCCGCCGGTGGGGGCATCGTAGGCTATGGGCTGTCCCGGGCGGTCACATGGGGCTTCAAGCGGGGTGCTTTTTCCAACGAGGCCGGGCTTGGCTCCTCGGTGATGGTGCACGCAGCTTCCAACGTAAAGGAGCCGGTGCAGCAGGGCATGTGGGGCATTTTTGAGGTGTTTGCGGACACCATGGTGGTGTGCACCCTGACGGCGCTGGTGGTGCTGACTTCCGGCTTTGTGGAGCCGGACACCGGGCGCATTGCCGCCGGGGCGGCGGGCAGTGCGCTGGTGGGGCAGGCCTTTGACGCCGTGTTCGGTGCACTGGGGTCAAAGCTCATCGCAGTGTGCATCCTGCTGTTCGCCTACTCCACCGCGCTGGGCTGGAGCTGCTACGGCTGCAAAGCCGTGGAGTATCTCTTCGGCGCGGGGGCTGGGACATTTTACCGGGTGCTGTTCGTGGCGCTGATGCCGGTGGGCGCGGTGATGCGGCTGGACCTTGCATGGACGCTTTCCGACACCTTCAACGGCCTGATGATGCTGCCGAACCTCATCGGCGTAATAGCGCTGTCCGGTACGGTGGTACGCATCACACAGAACTATCTTGCCCGCAAGCTGCACGGCAGCGCCGCGCCGCCGCTGTTGTCTGCGGATGAGACGATTTAAAATCGTCAGCCCCGCCCCTTGTCCCGGGGCGGGGTTTGTGCTATGCTAAGGGGTACAAGCGATTTTTTGCGCTGAGAGGAGGAGCCCCATGGCCGCCGTAAAAACACGGAATACCGCTACCCTTATGACCGAGGGCAGCATTGTAAAAAGCCTGCTGCTGTTTGCCCTGCCGCTGATCTTCGGCAACCTGCTGCAGCAGATGTACAACACCGCCGACAGCATCATCGTGGGCAATTTTGTGGGCAGCAATGCCCTTGCCGCCGTGGGCTCCAGCGGGTCGCCCATCTACCTGCTCATCGGCTTCAGTCAGGGGCTTGCCGTGGGCGCGGGCGTGGTGGTGTCGCAGTATCTGGGCGCGGGCGACCACAAGGAGACCCGCGAGGCGGTGCACACCTCCCTTGCCATTGCGGTGGTCATGGGGCTTTTGCTGACGGTGGGCGGCGTTGCCTGCGGGCGCGCTTTGCTGGTGGCCATGAACACCCCCGCCGAGGTGCTGGCCGATGCCGTGACCTATATCCGCATCTACTTTGGCGGGGTGCTGTTCAGCGTGGTGTATAACATGACCGCCGGCATCCTGAACGCCGCCGGCAACTCCCGCCGCTCGCTGGTGTATCTGGCATGGGCATCGGTGACCAACATCGTGCTGGACTTTGTGTTCATCGTGGGGCTGCGGATGGGGGTGGCGGGCGCTGCCATCGCTACCGACTTAAGCCAGCTGGTGTCCTGCGTGCTGAGCCTGCGCTTTCTGATGAAAAGCGAGGACGCCTGCCGGGTGGAGCTTTCCGCCATCCGGCTGCACCGCAAAATGGCAGGCCGCATCATCCGGGTGGGCCTGCCCACCGGCATCCAGAACATGGTCATCTCCTTTTCCAACGTGCTGGTGCAGGCCAGCGTGAACAGCTACGGTGCCGCCGCCATGGCGGGCTTTGCGGCCTACATGAAGATCGACGGCTTCAACATCCTGCCGGTGAGCAGCATCAGCATGGCCGCCACCACCTTTGTGGGGCAGAACTACGGCGCGGGGCGTCTGGACCGGGTAAAGCGCTCGGTGTGGGTCACCCTTGCCATCGGGGTCATCTACACCCTTTGCACCGGCGCGGCGCTATTGGCCGGACAGGACGCCATTCTGCACCTGTTCACCGCCGACGAGGCCGTGGTCACCTACGGCAAGCTGGCTATGCGGTGGTTCTGTCCGTTCTACTTCCTGCTCAGCATCCTGCACGGCCTTGCCGGTGCCGTGCGCGGCACGGGTGCCAGCATCCCGCCCATGGTGGTGCTGCTGGTCTCGCTGTGCCTGTTCCGGGTGGTGTGGATCCAGTTTCTGCTGCCCTTCTTCTCCGGCATCGAGGGCGTGTTCATCCTCTACCCCGTCAGCTGGGGTCTGGGCGCATTGCTCATGATCCTGTATGCGTGGAAGGGCAAGTGGATGGAGTATCATACATAACATTTTTACAAACAACGACCCGCCGCACTGAAAGAGATGCGGCGGGTCGTTGTTTTTCAGGTACTCCTGTCGGGGCCACTTACCATGCAAAGCCCACGGAGTCCATGTCGATCTTCTTTTCCATCAGCCCCAGACGGCTCTCGATGAAGTTGACAGCCATATCCGGCCACTGGGCGATCTGGGTGTAGTAGTCCACATAGCCCTTGGTGCCAGTGCCCAGACCCACACCGTGGGGCGCATCAGGTGCCAGATAGAAGCTGAAGTCCGTGAAGATATTTGCGCACTCCGGCAGAGAGGGCAGCATCATCGCACTCAGGCCATCTTTCTGACCCACAACACCAAAGACCGGAGGCAGGTTGGGGTTCTTCGTGAAGTTCAGACCGGTGACGAACAGTCCGTAGATGGGGATCGCCACATTCAGGTCAGCGCTCTCATGGTCCACAGCATCGCAGACGTAGCTGGGGTAGACCTTATCCGGGGTATTCGTAGTGCCGAACTGGTCGGCCACCACCTGCATCACATTCATGCCGCCGGCAGAGAAGCCCACAGCAATCATGATATCGGTCTTGCCGATGTGTTTTTCAGAGGCGTTGTGGCGGATGTAGCGGATAGCACGGGCCAGATCCAGCTGCTGATCCACAGCGGCATAAGGGTTGACGCGGCGCTGCAGCACAAAGGCGTTGTAGCCGTTCTTGTTGAAGAACTCGGCCACCGGGTAGCCTTCCACCACGTTGTTGCGGTGGGTGCTGCCGCCGCCTGCAATAATGATCACGTTGCCCTTCACCTTGCCCTGATCCCGCAGCAGGTACGGGTTCAGGAAGGGACGGAAGCCCTCGTTATCGTAGCAATTTTCCCAGTTGGTGGGCAGCGGAGATTCCACGGCCATCTGATCTCCCCAAATTTCCCAAACGGTGCTCTTGGGGTCCTTGATCTGGCGCAGCGCCTTGCGGGCATTGGTCAGAGCAACACACATCTCGTAGTGAGAAGCATTGATGCCGGGCACAGCTGCACCGTCCACCTTCTCGTACTGAGCGCGGGACAGCTTGTGGAACAGCACATAGAACTTGTCAAAATCGCCCCGGAAAGCAGCCGGATAAAAGGCCACCTCGCGGGAGAGACGGAGTTCCTCTGCCACCATGGCCTGCACCTCAGCATCGGTGTGCACGCCAGCGTTTTCAGCAAAGGATGCGGGCGCCATGCCAGCCACTGCGCCCATGGTCACAGCAGAAGCGGCAGAAAGCTTCATAAAGTCTCTTCTGTTCATCATCATTTCTCCTTTTAAATGCAGACGGCTCATTTGTGCAGAGCAAAGCCGCCCAAAGCTGTGCAGCAAACGCCCTGCTGCCGGGCCCGATAGACATTCCAGTTGTATCATGCCATCGAAATCTGCACAAATCGTACCACAATATAACGCACTTGTAAATAGATTTTGTTGTTTTTGTGCGAAATTGATATATTAGTATGCCAGTTCTTGTGAAAATCAACAAAGCATGAGAATGGGCACAAAAAAGGACTGCCGTGCACTCTGCACGGCAGTCCTTTTTTGTATTATTACAACTTTTCAAACACCAGAAAGCGGAAAGCGATGGTGGTGGTCAGCTGCGGCAGAGCCGCAAGGCGGGCGGCACCGTCGCGGGGCGTTTTCCAGTAGTAGGGGGTCATGGCAAACAGGGCTTCCAGCTGGGCGGCGGGCACGGTGATGGTTCCCTGCACCTCCCGCTCATCAATGGCGCGGAAGCCCGGGTACTCCACCTGCTGCACCGGGTTTTTGTAGGGCTTTTCGTAGAGCACGGCCTTCATCTGGTACAGATGCTCTGCCCCCGGCACAACGTAGATCATGCGCCCGCCCGGGCGCAGCACCCGGCTGAACTCCTCCTGTGCAAAGGGCGAAAAGCAGTTCAGCAGCACATCTGCCCAGCCGGTGCGCACCGGCTGGCTGAAGCTGGACGCCACCGCATACTGCGCGGCGGGCAGCGCCTTTGCGGCCAAGCGCACCGCGGGCTTTGCGATATCGAACCCGGCCAGCTGCAACGGCTTTTCTGCCGCCGCGAACTGCTGCGCGATGCAGCGGTCGTACCAGCCCTCGCCGCAGCCTGCGTCCAGCAGATGCAGCGGGGCGTCCTTCGCGGCGGGCACGCCGTGGGCAAGGCACAGCTCCCCCAGCGCCTGCCCGAAAATGCCGTAGTATCCGGCGTTCAGGAAGGCGCGGCGGGCAGCTACCATCTCCTTGCTGTCCCCGGGGGCTTTGGTGCGCATGCTCTGCACCGGCAAAAGATGCCAATAGCCCTCCCGGGCGCGGTCAAAGCAGTGGCCTTTTTCACATTTCAGGTCGTTCTCCCCTTGCAGCGCGCCGCCGCACAGGGGGCACTGCCACGGGGCAAAGGCTTCGTTCCGGCTCATACTTCTTCGCTGTGATCCTCAATGGGTGCGGTAGCACCGCCGTGGGCGTCCATATACTCCTCAAAGCTGGTGTACTTCTGCTGGGGCGGGCGGCGGCTGATGAGCATCAGCCCCGGGTCCTCGTCCCGGGCGGCGGCATTGCGGCCACGGCGGGCAGGCTCGGCCTTGGCAGCACGGGGTGCGCTGCCAGTGCGGTTCTGATTGCCTGCGCTGCCGCGCTCGTTACGGGCAGGGCGGGCGTTATTGCTCTGGACTGCGGGGCGGGCATTGCGCTGTTCACCCCGGTCGTTGCGGTCGTTGCGGCGGCTGCCGCTGCGGTTTGCGTTCTGGTTATTCTGGAGCTCCTGTGCGCTGCGGATGGCAGGTGCTGCCGGAGCGGCAGAGGTCTTGCGTGCCGGGCGCAGCGGAGTAGCCTCCGGGGCGCTGACAAAATGGGGGTCAAATTTGGGCTGGACGTTGCTGCCTCGGGCGGGGGCGGCATTCTCGCGGCGGGCGCGGGGCGCTGCCGCTTCCTTGGGGGCGTTTGCGCCCCGGTTGTTGGCGCGGCGGTCGTTGCGGGCCCCGCGCTTTGCGTTGCTGTCTTGCATCAGTGTTTCCTCTTTTTTCGGTTTTGCAGGCACCGCGTTCTTTGCAGCCTTCGGCTCCTGCTTCGGCGCGGGCGCAGCTGCCTTTGCAGCCTTTGCGGGCGCAGTTTCGGCCTGTTTTTTCGGCGCTTCGGCCAAGTTTTCCGCTTCGGGGCGGGGCTTTTTGCCGCGCACGGGCAGCACCGGGCGCACCGGGGCGGGCACGCCGTCCCACGGATGACCGGATACCACCGGGATCTTGCGGCGGTTCAGCTTTTCAATGCCTGCCAGATACTCCTGCTCCTCCGGGGCGCAGAAGCTGACGGCGGTGCCGTCCGCACCGGCGCGGGCGGTGCGCCCGATGCGGTGCACATAGGTCTCCGGCACCTCGGGCAGGTCGTAGTTGAACACATGGGAAAGTTCGCTGATATCAATGCCGCGTGCGGCGATATCGGTGGCCACCAGCACCCGGGTCTTGCCGGACTTGAAATCCTCCAGCGCGGTCACGCGGGCGGTCTGGCTCTTGTTGCCGTGGATGGCGGCGGCGGGGATGCCCTGCTTTGTCAGGTCCTTTGCGATCTTATCCGCGCCGTGCTTGGTGCGGCTGAACACCAGCGCATTGACCACCGGCGGCTGCAGATTTTTGATGAGCCACGGCAGCAGCAGCTTTTTGTTGCCCTTTTCCACATAGTACAGGCTCTGCTGGATGCGGTCCACGGTGCTGGACACCGGGTCCACCTTGACAAAGGCGGGGTCGTGCAGGATGCCGGAAGCCAGCTGCTCGATCTCGGCGGGCATGGTGGCGCTGAACATCAGGTTCTGGCGCTGGGCGGGCAGCTTTGCAATGACCTTTTTCACGTCATGGACAAAGCCCATGTCCAGCATCCGGTCGGCCTCGTCCAGCACAAAAATTTCCAAAGCGGACAGGTCGATAAAGCCCTGCCCGATCAAGTCATTCAGCCGTCCCGGGCAGGCGATAAGGATGTCCACGCCCTTTTTCAGCGCTTCCACCTGCGGTGCCTGTCCCACACCGCCAAAGATGACGGTGCTGCGCAATTTCAGGTACTTGCCGTAGGCTTCAAAGCTTTCGCCGATCTGCAAAGCCAGCTCCCGGGTGGGGGTCAAAATCAGCGCACGGACAGCGCCCTTGCGGCGGGGCGCATTGGCGGTGAGCCGGTCCAGCATGGGCAGCGCAAAGGCCGCCGTCTTGCCGGTGCCGGTCTGGGCGCAGCCCATCAGATCCCGGCCTGCCAGCACCGGCGGGATGGCCGCTGCCTGAATGGGCGAGGGGGTCTCGTAGCCCGCTTCCTGCACAGCGCGCAGCAGCGGGGCGGACAGATTCAGTTCTTTAAATGTCATGGTTCTCCTATTATTCTGTGATCTTCCGGCACTCGATGTAGTAGCGCTTTTCCTCTGCGTGTCCCATGCTGAAGGTCTTGCGGGGCAGCACACCGCCCATCACAACGCCGCGGAACAGGTCGCTCTTGGCGAAGGGCGGCATCAAAAACGCCACGGCGCCCTGCTTGCACAAAGCGCGCACAGCCGGCTCGTCATGCACATAGTCCACCTTTGCTTCCGGGTGGCGCTCGATATAATCCGAAATAAAATCGTCGATGGTGCCCACGGTCAGCGGCTCGGTGGGGTCCTCAAAGCTGAGCACATTGGCCATGTGGGGGCCTGCCAGCGTAAAGGGCTGCTTTTTGCTGCCGCCAAAGCAGCAGCCGGCCATGTTGGAATCGCTCCATGTAATCAGGCTCAGCAGCACGGTGGCGCAGTCCACGTTGAACAGTACCCGGTGGATGGGCTCGATCTCAATGGCCGGGGAGTGCACGTTGCACACCTCTGCCAGACACCAGCGGGCGGGGTGATTTTCTGCCTGCTCCGGGGTCAGGGTCTTTTTCAGCTCCTCCCAGCAGGCCTTTGCGGTAGCCAGCGAGTGGTTGCCATCGCCCACGGCCAACGTCAGCGGGTCGCGGCGGGTGGCATCGGGGTATTTCTTGTCAAATTCTTCCTGACTGCCCAGCACGGTCAGCGCATTTTCGATCTGCGCGATGAGGGCAGGGTCCTCCACCGCCCAGCCTGCCACATGGCCGCCGCCCAGCATCAGCTCGCCCTCGTACACCTTGGGCAGGCTGTCCTTGTGAGCGGCAACGGGCTCGATGAGGGTGCAGTCCGGGTCATCCGCCAGCATCATGATGTGGGGCGTTTCCAGCGCAGCGCCGGTGCGCACCTTCATGCGGGGCGGGATGCGGCTTTCCACGGTGCACTCGCTGGGGCGCACGGTGCATTTTTCGCCCCGGCGGTAGCTGTATGCTTCCAAGTCCACACGCCCTACAAGACCCTGCCGCACCCGGCCGCTCTGCTCGGTGCGCTCCACATAGATAAAGCCATCCACCGCCCGGGTGAGCACATTTTTGGCGTAATCCTGCATGGTGGCGTGGATCTTTTCCACCCGCGCGTCGGCGTCTCCGTCCTCCAGATACACCTCCGGCAGGATCAGGTTCAGGGTGCTGGGCGCACCCGCAGCGGTCTCTTCTGCCCGCTGCCAATAGCTGCGGTCACTGGTGAACTGGTCACAGGCGATGCAGCCCCACTGCTCCAGCGGCACCTGCTCCGAAGGCAGCAGGATGTGTGCGGGTGCAAAACAGGTAGTCGGTTTCATAGTCGTTTCCTCCCCTCTCTATCAAAGCCGCTTCTCAGCGGAACGCTGCGGTATCGTGCACCACAACGTGCTGCACACCGGCGTCGGCAGCGGCCTGCTCCAGCGCAGCGCGGCTGTCCGCATCCAGTGCGGTGCTGCTGGTGACCAGCAGGTTTTCCATGCCAAGGGACGTGCCGGTGGTGCCAATGGCATCGGTAGCGGCGGTGCACAGTGCGTCCGGGTAGCTGACCCACAGGGTCACGCTGCCTGCAAAGCGGGTCTGCCATGCGGCGATATCCGCCGTCAGCTGGGCGGCGCGTCCCTCCCGGCTCTTGCCGCCGGAGGCACCGAAGTCCTGCTTGCGGGTGATGATATTGGGGAACTGCACCCCGGTAAGCACCACCTGCTCGTAGCCCATGCTCCGCACCTCCTCAATGAGGTCGCCGACAAACTGCACCGCACTTGCGGCAAAGGGGTTCATCCATGCCTTGCCGCCCTTGGCTGCGCTGACGTTATCCAGCCAGAGACTGTTGCCGTCGTAGTGCACGCCCATGCTGCGGTCGGTGTACACCGACACCGGGTCGGTAAAGGCGGCAAGCTGCGCCGCCGGGATGATGCCCTCCTCCCGCAGGATGGCGGCGATATTGGCCGCATCCACCGGGTTCTCAGTGATGCTCTGGGCAGCAGCTGCCACGCCGGAAGCATAATACACCGTGCCAGCGGCGTCCTTCAGAGTGACAAGGGCGTAGTCTGCGCCCTGCTGCTTCAGCTGTCGGGCGGCGGCGCGGATGGCGGCCTCATCGGTCAGGGTGGTCACGTCCAGCTCTGCCCAGCTGCCGCCGGTAATGGCCTTGCCGTCCAGCGGCTTTTCCTCTTCCGGCTCCGGTTCAGACGCTGCCTGTGAGGCGGCAGCGCTGCTTGCCGCCGCAGAGGAGGCTGCTGCCTCGGCGCGGGAAGCGCTTTCGGCCTCCAAGTCCCGGTCCTTGACCACGGTATACCAGGTGTGGGTGGCCCAATCCAGCACATGGGGTGCGGCAAACCATGCTGCTGCCAGCACTGCCACTACCAGCACCGCAATGCCGATGCCGCGCTTGACGCGCATTTCACGGCTGTAAAAGCTGCGGTGATAATGCTTGACCTTCTGACGTTTATACTTAGCCATGGTATCTTTTCCTCCCTGTCTGCATTACAGGATGACGGAATGTCCGGTAAAGCCATAGATTGCCAGCGCCAGCACGCCGATATACACCAGCGTGATGGGCAGGCCGCGGAATGCTTTGGGGATCGCTTTGCTGCGCAGGCGGTGGCGCGCCTCGGTGACCAGCAGCACCGCCAGCACATAGCCAAGGCCGCTGCCAAGGCCAAAGCCAAGGCTCTGGCCAAGGGTAAAGGACTGGGTGCGCTCCACCAGCACCGTGCCCAGCACGCCGCTGTTCAGCGCGGCCAGCGGCACGATGCGCAGCAGCTGGGCGCGGCGGGGCAGGCTGCGCAGCAGCCACAGCACCAGATGCTCCGCCAGACACACCACGGCAATGCTGGCAATATACACCAGCGGGCGCAGCTGGGCGCGGTTATCCAGCGGGGCAATGAACCGCCCGGCAAGAAAAGCCACCGGCGCCACCAGCACCTGCGTGATGCACAGCATCATGCCGAACAACGCGCTGCTGGTGCGGTCGTCCCCCACCAGCTGCACCATGCGGGACACGCCCAGTGCACGGGTAAAGACAGCGTTCTGTGCAAAAATGGCCAGCAGTGCATAGCTGAAAAACACTGCCGAGCTGCTTACAACTTCCTTCACGGTTCGCGGTTCCCCTCCTTCTGGTAGTGCACGGTCAGGGTATCCCGTGCTTCCTTTTTCAGATATTCCTTGCGCTTTGCAGCCGCAGCGCGCCAGATGGCGCACAGGATGCCCAGCACGATAAAGCCGCCCGCCGGCATCTTAGCCAGCGGCAGCAGCGCCCAGCGTCCCACCGGGGCGCCGAACACGGTGCCAAGGCTGAGCCACTCGCGCACCACGCCCACCACGAGCAGCAGCAGCGCGTAGCCCACGGTGATGCGCACGCCCTTGGAAACGGCCTTGTGCACCGTCTCCTGCACGCGGCCGAAGCGGTAGGTCAGAAGCGGCTCCACCACCAGCATGGGCAGGTAGATGCCAAGGTTCAAAAGCCCGGTGCCAAACACGAAGTTCAAAATGGGATATGCCGCCAGGTACACCACAGCGGCGCTGGCTGCGTACAAAAGTGCGCGGGGCAGCAGCTTTTTTTGCAGCTGCTCCGGGGTAGGCTCCTCGTCCCGCAGGGGTACAAGGCGGCTGAGCAGGCAGGCCAGCACGCGGGAGGGCACCAGCAGCAGCGTCACCGCCGCCGCCAGCATCAGGCCGTTCTGCCCGGTGGTAGCCACGACCACCAGCGGTGCCAGACCCATGCCCTGCATGACCACCGGGTTATTCAGGAACACGCGGTCATGATGGGCAAACTTTTCGGGGTCCTTTAAAATCAGTTCCGCAGTACGCTTTTTCATTCCGCAGCCTCCTTTCGTTCGGACGGCAGACGGTGCAGCAGACGGTACAGCCGCTCCTCGGTGCGGTCAATGAGCGCGGACACGCTGTTGACGGCCAGCAGTGCAAAGCAGACGCCGGTCTCGTACACGCCGAAATAGCGGAAGCCCATGGTGGCAGCACCCACCAGGGCGCCGTACAGGATGCGCCCGAGCCGGTGGTGGGCACAGGTGTATGGCTCGTTGAGCAGGAACACCGCGCAGAACAGCACCGCACCGGTGTGCAGCTCGTCCCGGATGCCCTGCAGGCGGGGCAGCAGGCTGCTGAAGAGGGTGCTGTCCGCCAGACCCACCTGACGCGGGAAGAAGAAGGCGATGAGCCCGCAGGTGATGAGAAAACTTGCCGATGCGCCGATGTGCACGTCCTTCTGGGTCCACAGCACGAGGCCGCAGGCCAGAATGACCAGTGCCGCACCGGTGCCCATGGGGGCAGCAAACTCGCCCAGCACAACGGCGAGGGCGTTCAGGTTCAGGATGCCGCCGCTGCGCAGGGTATCCTCGATGGTGCTGCTCACCGGCACGGCAGAGGCGTTCCACAGGGGCAGCGGCGTATAGGGCTGCGGGTAGCGCACCACCTGCTCCGGCCACGATACCGCCGCCACGGCGTAGCCCACGGCAGCGGGGTTGAAGGGATAGCTGCCGTAGCCGCCAAAGACCTCCTTGCCGATGAGCACGCCCGCCAGCACTGCCACCACCAGCACATAGATGTCCACGGTGGCGGGCATGAGCAGGGCGATGATCAGGCTGAAGCTCTCGTTGGAGAGATCTTTATTGGTGTACACCCGATGGCGCAGCAGCGCCACCAGACGGTCGCACAGGTTGCCGGTAAGCAGGGCGATGCCGCACAGCAGCAGCGGACGCGCCCCATAGAAATAGCAGGCCATGCACAGCAGCGGCACACACAGCCAGAAAACGTGCTTATAGTACCGGCCGGTCTTTTGCAGCTGCCGCTCCTGCTCTTGGATCAAAGCTTCATCCATATACAGCCCTCCTTACAGGCTGGCCAGTGCGCCCACAGCCGCAGCAGGGTCGGCGGCGCCGAACACGGCACTGCCCGCCACCAGCACGTCGGCACCGGCTTCCACGCACAGGGGTGCGGTGGCGGCATCCACGCCGCCGTCCACCTCCAGCAGGTAGGAAAGGCCGCGTGCTTCCCGCTCTGCCTTGAGCCAGCGGAGCTTGTCCAGCGCCGAGGGCATGAACTTCTGCCCGCCGAAGCCGGGCTCCACGCTCATCACCAGCACCAGATCCAGCTGGTCCAGCCACGGTGCCAGCGCCTCGGCCGGGGTGCCGGGCTTAATGGTCAGACCCACCTTGCAGCCCAGCGCACGCACGGCATCAATGGTGGCCTGAATATCATCTTCGCACTCCAGATGGAAATTATACAGGGTAGCACCAGCCTTGATAAAGGGCTCGGCGTATTGCAGCGGGTGGCTGATCATCAGATGCACGTCATAAAAGGCATCCGGCAGCGCCTTGTGCAGGCTTTTGAGCACCGGCACGCCAAAGCTGATGTTGGGCACAAAATGCCCGTCCATCACGTCGTAGTGCAGCATCTGTGCGCCGGCATCCAGCACCATGCGGCAGTCTGCACCCAGCTTGCCAAAATCAGCAGAAAGAATCGAAGGACTTACGATGGCCATAATATTTCATTACGCTCCGTTATTTTTAGCAATTTTTATCCCATGCGTTGCGCGTTTTGCAGGGTTCTGCCGGGCAAAAAATACGCGGGCATGGTTATCTTTTAGTTTACATGAAAACGGCCAAAAAATCAAACCCGCAGCCGTTTTTTTCACCGAAAAGTCGTAAATGGCGCAAAAAGTCCATTGCGCGGCAGCATCTCCATGTGCCGCGCAGCTGCCGCCGAAGGCTTGCCATTTTGCAGCAGCTTTCTTTGAAGCAGGACGATTTGGAATGGCCTCCGCTGCTTCCGGGTTGCGGCACCCAGCATCCGCTTCGTGCCTTGGGCGGCACTCGCGTCT
>ENA-OUOY01000772-OUOY01000772.1-human-gut-metagenome-genome-assembly--contig:-NODE-772-length-20600-cov-4.282404_pt1 | contig 20600 bp, 16 predicted proteins | sample MGYA00237937_ERZ548767 | MGnify/ENA primary metagenome ERZ548767 (study PRJEB26490, sample SAMN05356887) | human gut metagenome | biome: terrestrial biome; feature: human-associated habitat; material... | reverse complement strand
GGTTCCAAAAGGGGATTATGATTCCGAGAAAAAGGTATTGGGAAAAATTGAAAAACTGGATTATGTAAACTCGGCATTGGGACTTGCAAATGTGGCGATCAATGATGATTATATGCTGACGGATAAGCTGAACCCAAGACAGTTTGCAGAGTTGACGGATCTGGATGTAGAAGTTGTACAGATTTTGTATACAGCATATGCATACAATGAGGAGCAGTATGGTCCGGTATTTACCGGCATTGATGATTATGAGGTGCCGATCATTGATATGTTCCTGTTCCTGTATGACCAGTATCAGGAAGGATATGTGACATTAGATGCAGATCTTGACGATCAGCTTACGTCCTTATATGACACGCTGCATGATGCGCAATTACAGCTGCAGGGAGATGACTATTCCAGATTTGTATTAGATCTGTCACTTCCGGCGGAAGGGCAGGAAACCTACGATGCGATGGATGAGATCCGGGGTATTACGGCGAAATATTTCGGAAAAGACAATGTCATTCTGGTAGGAAACTCCACGAGTGACCATGATCTGGAATCTTCCTTTGCATCGGATAATATCGTGATCAGCGTATTGACAGCACTATTTGTTATGATCATCCTGTTTTTCACGTTCCAGTCAGCAGGGCTTCCGGTGCTTCTGGTACTCACTATACAGGGAAGTATCTGGATCAACTTTGCAGTTCCGGCAATGAGGGGACAGACAATATTCTTTATTGCGTACCTGATCGTGTCTGCAATTCAGATGGGTGCAACGATCGACTATGCAATCGTTATTTCCAGCAGATACATGGATCTGAAACAGAGAATGCCGATCAAAGATGCGATTACTGAATCCTTAAATCAGGCATTTCCAACTATTTTTACTTCCGGAACGATTTTGACCTGTGCAGGATTTTTGATCGGTGAGATTGCATCCGATCCGACGGTTGCCTCCATTGGTGTGGCTTTGGGACGCGGTACGTTAATATCCATTATTCTGGTTCTTTTTGTGCTGCCGCAGATCCTGCTGTTTGGTGATTTTATCATTGAGAAGACAGCCCTTGCCATGAATATTTCACGTCCTCAGAAGGAGGTTGTCGGCAGAGTGAGGGTGACCGGACATGTAAAAGGTTATGTACAGGGAGAGATTGATGCAGATGTTTCCGGTGTATTCCAGGGACAGATGAAAGTGTCGTTAGATTCGCACATACCGGGCAGACATGGAGAAGTCACACATGACGATACACAAAATCCAATGCTGCCGGGAATGACGCAGGATGAAAATGTGGCTGCAGAATCAGAGACAGCCGCAAAGGAAGAGCAGGAGGAGAAAAAGTCATGAAAAAGATGAGAATGAAAGTACTTGCCCTGTGTTTTTCCATGACACTGACCGTTTCTGCTCTGGCAGGAAACGGACGGTTGACCATACAGGCTGCCACCTCACAGGAAAGCAGTGGTACAAAAGAAACCACAGAAAAAGACAGCACAACCAGTGCGGATACGGCAGAAAATAAAAATCAGATTATCGAAATTGCCGATGAAAAGGCATTTGAAGAATTTTTACAGAACTGTCAGTATGACAGCTGGAGTGTTGGAAAAACGGTAAAACTTACCCATAATATTGATCTTTCGAAGGTTGATTTCAATGGTGTTGCATATTTCTCTGGGGATTTTGAGGGCGGCGGTCACACGATCAGTAATGTGAAGCTGCAGGTAAAAGGCTCTGATCACGGATTTTTCCGTTATCTGGGTAAAAGTGCAGTTGTGAATGATCTGAAGATCTCCGGTAAGATCACTTCAGAGGGAAGCTGTAAAAATATTGGCGGAATTGCCGGTGTGAACTATGGTACGATCGGGAACTGTTCCTTTGAAGGAACTGTCAATGGAAAAACAGCAGTCGGAGCGATCGCAGGGATCAACAAACCGACCGGAAAAATTGTAAACTGCAGGAGCAATGCAACAGTGACAGCCACCAATCAGACCGGAGGAATCGTTGGAAATAACGAAGGACTTGTGTCAGAGTGTACATCGGAGTGCAGCATCAATACAGATGAGCTGAAAACCACGATGGATATTGGAGGCGTTGACATTGGTACATTAAATCTCACAGGGCGTGTAATAGACCGGAATGATATTGGCGGAATTGTGGGTGTTTCGACTGGAATTGTCAGTGAATGCATCAATCAGGGAAAAATCGGTTTTGCACACACGGGTTATAACGTGGGTGGAATTGCCGGACGCCAGAGTGGAAAAGTCATCGACTGCCACAATGAAGGGGAAATCTACGGACGAAAAGATGTAGGAGGAATTGTCGGTCAGGCGGAGCCGTATATAGAATCGGAGTATCTGGATGATAAGGTAAATCAGGTGCAGGATTCGGTCAGTTCCATCAACACGACCTTAAGCAACATTGCTTCGACCATGAGTGATACCTCCACAGCAGCAAAGACCTATGTGGACAATCTGTCGGAGCAGTACCATAATTCTTCGAAAACTTTGTCGGAATCTCTGGGTTCCCTCTCAGATTCCATCGGGGAATCAAACCCGGAAGCGCAGCAGTACATGAATAATATTCATAATTCTCTGGATAAAATAGATAGTATCCAGGGAAACAATCATATTTTAAACAAAGAACAGGCAGAGGCGGTTTCAAAAGAATGGCAGAATATCAACAGTAATCTGTCCAACATTCGTGGAACAATCTCCGATTCCAATAAAACGGCAGAAGATTTTGTGGATGATATTTCCAATCAGATAAAAGAAAAAGATACGAACGGCGATATTGATAAGCTGACGAACACAGTGGATGATGGAATCCAGTCTGTCACAAATGATGTGCAGAAGATCAGTAAGCAGATCAAAAGCATTCAGAATACGGTTGGAGATACGCTTTCTGTGGTGACAGGAGATGAGGAGTATATGGAAGATATCTCGTCCGCAGCCAGTGCAAAAGATACAGATGGTGTTGTTTCAGGAAGTGTAAACCGCGGAATGGTCAATGGCGATCTCAATGTGGGTGGAATTGTCGGAACGATGAACATTGAATATGATCTCGATCCGGAGTTTGATCCTGATCTTACAGATTCTACGGACATTACACTCCGTTCTACCGTGAATAATGTTGTCATCCGCTGTAGCAACTATGGGGAAGTGACTTCAAAGAAAAACAGTGTCGGTGGTATTACCGGATTAGAAGAACTTGGTCTGGTCTATGGAAGTGAAAGTTATGGCTCTGTGAAATCTGATACCGGGGATTATGCCGGAGGCATTGCAGGAAACAGTGTCAGTGCAATCTCCAACAGTTACAGTCTCTGTAATGTAAATGCAAAGGATTATGTCGGAGGCATTGTCGGAAGCGGATATACCGTGAAAAACTGTGTTTCTGCATCTACGATCACAAGTGATGGGGAAGGTCTGGGAAGCATCGCAGGAACTGTGTCTGAAGAGGGCGAGGTAAAAGGTAACATTTTTGTGGGCGATGACCTTGATGGAATTGACAACATCAACTATGCTGGGATTGCAGATGAAAAAAGTTATGAAGAGGTCATGAAACTTGAGAATATTCCGGAAGGATTCCATAAAGTGAAGATAACTTTCAGGGCAGAAGATAATGTGGATATTGTAAAGACAATCGTATATAATGGAAGCTTCAGTGAATCTGATCTTCCACAGATTCCGGAAAAAGATGGTTACTATGCAGTCTGGCCGGAGGATCTGGTTGGAAAACCAATGACGGAAAATAAAACGGTGGAGGCAGAGTACAGCCGTTGGACAGAGAGTATCGTGGGATCGGAAGTGATAAACGGCGCAAAAACAGAAGATACAGCTAGTGAAAGTTCCGATACAGAAAATGAAAAAGCAGTTTTCCTTCTGGAAGGGAAATTCTATGATGACACTTCCATCCAGATGGCAGAATGTGACACAGATCTGCCGGACGGAGATGTCGTGTATGCTTACAACTGGAGTCTTGAACACCTGCATGACAAAATATATGATGCAGTAAAAGCACATTTTTATGTGCCGGACACTTCAGGAAAAAATGAGATCTGGTACAGAGAAACAGGCAGTGATGCATGGACATTGGCAGAAACCACAGAGGACGGCAGTTACCTTGTGGCAGACATTCCATATGAGGCAGCGTTTGCACTGGTACATACGGCGGCAGATCACACCTTGTATTATGCCGGCGGCGGTGCAGCGGTTGTATTGCTTTTGATCGTACTGATCATAAGAAAACGCCGGAAGCGTGCACAGAAAAAATAAAATGATTTGATAACACAGAGAGGCAGCTATGATATTTGAGACACATGCACATTATGATGATGAAAGTTTTAACGATGACCGTGAAGCATTGATCCGTTCCCTGCCGGAAAAAGGGATCGGCAGGATCATCAATGTCGGGGCTTCGATAGAGACAACAAAGACAACTCTGGAACTTGCCGCAAAATATGATTACATTTATGCAGCGGTGGGCGTACATCCAAGTGACATCAGCGGGTTGAATGAAGAGACATTTGTCTGGTTAAAAGAGCAGGCATCTCTTCCAAAGACCGTTGCGATCGGTGAGATCGGACTGGATTATTACTGGGATAAAGAGCCAGAGGTGCAGAACGCACAGCGTTACTGGTTCAGACGGCAGATGGAACTTGCCAGGGAAACCAACCTTCCGGTGATCATCCATTCCAGAGATGCAGCAGCCGATACTATGGAAGTGATGAAAGCGGTTCACGCAGAGGAGATACCGGGTGTCATCCACTGCTATTCCTATTCCAGAGAGATGGCACAGGAATTTATCAAAATGGGTTACTACATCGGTGTCGGTGGCGTTGTCACATTCAAAAACGCAAAAAAACTAAAAGAGACAGTGGAAGCAATCCCATTGGAGCGCATTTTACTTGAGACGGACTGTCCTTACATGACACCGGAACCGCACCGCGGCACGAGAAACGATTCTTCCAATATTCCGTTTGTAATCGCAAAAATCGCAGAATTAAAAGGAATCACGGCGGAAGAGGTCGAGCGTGTGACGGAGGAGAATGCGGGAAGGTTATTCACAAAAGTGTCTTAACTCCACAGAATCCTTCCAGAACCGTTTCGGAATATTCTGTGCCTGTAATTCGGGGTTGGTACGTGCTTCGATCGCAATGCTTTCAAAAAAGGTCAGCCAGAGTTTCTGGAATCTTGCTTCATTTTCAGAATAGTTCTGAAGAAGTTCGGTATTGATGTTCGAAGCATCTACAAGCATATAATTCTTTCCCGCGCGGTGGACTGCCGCAAGCTGGCGGGTTTCATCGTAAATCATAAAATTTTCATGCGGAAAACGATCCGTAAAATGCTCTGCTAAAATTGGCAGGGCATTATTTTTGGGATGGATCGTGGAAAACAGAACGCCGTTCTGCAGTTCCGAAAAGCGCAGAAAACCTTTCAGGTGGTGGGCTTCGGAGGCTGTGGCTCTGGACAATTCAAAGACACGGTAAATATAAGGATTACTCAGTGAATCCAATACACGGGCACCCTTTGGTGAATAAAGTGCGGCAACGATCGTCTGATACACGGCGTTCGCTTTGTCCATCTTCTTCTTGCCGGAAAGATCAATGGATAAAATAGCAGTAAGGATTGTCTCGTAAAAATCGTGTCCAAGCTTCCGGTTTAGCGTGGAAACAACTTTTCCGGCTTTTTCAGCGGATGGTGCGACGGTGTGGTAGTCGCAAAACAGCTCGTAATTATCCGGCTGGCCGGATACCAGATAAATATCAGCGTGGGAGCATCTTTCCTGAATCTTTAATTTCCAGGCATCGTATACGCCGGTCAATATTCCGTTTGGTGTGTTTTCACAGATAAATACATGCATAATGTCCTGCTCCTGTCTTGAGGAAAATATTCAGGGAAATAAAAGTTTTACATTTATCTACGACAGCGGAAGCGGCTCCGTGGATAAGCCGGTATCGAACAGGCTCAATTGTTGATAACCGCTCTCACGGATCTCACGTGGTATCTGTGTCTTATCGCCCATCAGATTGCGGTAGATATAATCTTCTTCCAGCTTCGTGCGGTACATCATCCTGCCGGAGCAGGTGATAAAATAAAGAGCGCGTTTCAACACAACACCTATCTTCTTCAGATTGGCAAAATCGAGGGTGCTGTGACGTCTTGCTTTTACAATGCGGCTGGCAGACTTATAGCCAATACCCGGGACACGGAGCAGCATATCATAGTCTGCACGGTTGATCTCGACCGGAAAATATTCCAGATGCCTGATCGCCCAGTCACACTTGGGGTCGAGAAAAATGTTAAAGTCCGGCCGCTCCGGACTTAAAAGCTCGTCGGCTTTAAACTTATAATAGCGGAGCAGCCAGTCTGCCTGATACAGACGATGTTCCCGCAGGAGCGGCGGACCGCCGGGCAGTGCAGGAAGATTGCTGTTGTGGGTGACATTCACAAAGGCAGAATAGAACACTCTCTTTAAATCAAATTTCTGATACAGATTCTCGGCAATGCTCACAATCTGGTAATCGTTTTCCGGGGTTGCGCCGATGATCATCTGTGTGCTCTGTCCTGCGGGTACGAACTTCGGGGCATGCCGGTAAAGAGCAACTTCATTCTTATTTTCCGTAATACCGTTCTGAACCATGCGCATTGGCTTCAGGATAGTATTTCTCGACTTGCAGGGCGCAAGCTTTTTCAGGCTGTCTGCGGTAGGCAGTTCCAGATTGATGCTCATACGGTCAGCCAGAAAACCAGTTTTTTCAATCAGCAGAGGATCAGCGCCGGGAATCGCTTTCACATGGATGTAACCGTTAAAATGGTGCGCTGTGCGCAATTTATAAAGGGTCTGGTATAAAAGTTCCATCGTATAGTTGGGGCTTACCATAATGCCGGAACTTAAAAAAAGACCTTCAATATAATTCCGCCGGTAAAATTCCATCGTCAGTTCGCAGACTTCCTCCGGGGTAAAGGCAGCCCGCCGGACATCGGAGTTACAATTATTCTGGCAGTAAGAGCAGTTAAAAATACATTCGTTTGTAAATAAAATCTTGAGAAGGGAAACACACCGTCCATCTGCGAAAAAAGTATGACAGATCCCACAGGAAATAGAGTTGCCAAGGCCGATGCCGTCACCACCGCGGTCCACACCGCTTGACGTGCAGGCGACATCGTATTTTGCAGCGTCTGAGAGAATCGTAAGTTTTTCCATCAGTGACATATTTTGCTGGATTTTCATCTGGATGTGATCTCCTCCAATCAAAAAAATAAAATAGAACATACGTTCGATAAAATGAGAATACCACATCCGGAAAAAGAATGCAAGAGAAAAAGACTGCCAATTTCTGGATCCAATTTTTGGACAAAAAATTCTCTCATAATCCTGATTCCCTAGTTTTTCAGAATTATGAGAGGATGTGTCTTATGAATGGAGTTGTATTTCTTCATATTTAGCTGCAACACGTTTGCCACTGAATGCAATCCCAAAAAGTCCAATTTTTTTGATACCATGATATTCCATGTCGGTAGAATATTTTTTGCTTTGGATCTGTTGTATCGCACTTGACGCAGAATCAGCAAGTTCGGTATCTGAAAGGTTTTTTCCGGCTTTAAATTCAATAATATAGCCCAATTGGGATTTATCTTTTGGCTCAAGCTGTATATCAAAACGCCCTTCGCCGGATTCTCTGTTGGAAGAGATATAATATCGGTCTGAGAGTATTGCCAACATTCCGAAAACAGTTCCGTGATAAAAATTTTCGTTTGTAGTGTCAAAAGTACTGGCAGACTGCAAGAGATATTTTTGCAAAGTGTCAGTGAAAAGAGCAGTATCACCTGTTCGCAGAGCTAGTTCGAAATCTCGGAGCAGGGAGCCGTTAAATAAGGTATTATAATTATCCAAAATCTCTTTTTGGAAAACACTTTTTATCTCGCGGTTAGGCAGTTTAAGAGAACAAATCGGGTTGTCATTAAATTCACTGATCACACTTGTGGCACGCAGATATCCGGCGACAAGCAGAAAGCTGTAGATTGTGTCAGAGTCAGCATTTACCTCCGGGTAAATAATATCCGTATTAATAATGGATTGCACTTCTTTTCCCTGCAGTAAAAGTGAGAGACTTTCGTACACTTCTTTGTCGGAACTGCGGATCAGTTCACCAATAATTTCATTGCCGCTTGTTCGGGACCAGAAAGCCTTTGGTTTACAGTTATTGTTAAAATAATTAATCACAGACCACGGATTATATATTTCTGTATTTCCGAAGAGATAACCGTCATACCATTCTTTAATTTCTGAAAGTTTTTCTGCCATTCCATAGTAAGCTGCCATATTTGATATATCGTTTACGGTAAAACCGAAATACTCTGAGTACTTGTCATCCAAAATCGTGTTTACAACAAGATTATTTAAACCACTGAATAAACTTTCTTTTGCAATGCGGAGTATTCCAGTCAAAATGCCAAATTCCAGATTCTCATTGTCTTTTAAAGCGGAGGAGAAAAGATTCCGCATAAAACCGACAACTTCATTATAATAATGATATAAGTGTCCTTGTTGGATTGGCGTGTCGTACTCATCAATAATAATAATAACTTTCTGGTTATAATGTGTGGCAAGTAAAGAAGAAAGCTTGCCAAGAGCAAACTGATAATCGGTAGAATCAGCGACATCATTTATGAGATTGTGAATGTATTTTTTGTCGTATTCATTAATTGCTTTGCTTGATAAAAGTTCTATATGGCGAAGAAATTCTTCTTTTAAGGTAAAACACAGACTGCGGTACATATCAGTCCAGTTAGTCTGATGTGCATCTTTAAAAGACAGAAAAATGACCGGATAAGTCCCCTGAAGCTGCTTGTAAGCATCTCCGCAATTCCAGATTTTTTTATCTGAAAAATATATGGATGTATCTGTGGATGTTTTTTCAAAATAGGTTCGGATCATGTCCATGGTAAGTGTTTTCCCAAAACGGCGCGGTCTTGTGAAAAGATAAACCTTGCTGTGGTCGTCAATTATATCTTTTATGAGAAGCGTTTTGTCGACATAATAGCATTCTTTGGAAACTTCTTTATATGAAGTGATTCCAACCGGACATGGGAGTAATCTGCCGGACAAAGGTGGGGTTTGTTTGTTTCGAAGGATTTCCGGTTTTGTTGTATCAGAAGGGATCAACCAGTATCTTCCTTCTTTGTATGCACCGTTAATAAAACCGGCAGTGCAGAGCTGATTTACCCTCCGGGGAGTAATTCCCCAAAGCTGGGCAATATCTTTTGCCTTCAAAAATTTTTTATCCATTATAATGCCCTCCATTGCATATGCAATCATTCTATATTTCCTATAATATGATATTTTCGGGAAATTAACAAGAAATAAAAATATAATTTCCTGAAAACGGGAAATTAATGAGAAATAAAAACATAATTTCCCGAAAAAGGGAAATACAAGAACTAAACAGCCCGTGCAACACTGCTAAATTATAAATGCTGCGTCGTTTATTAGAAGAACTACTATAAAACCTCTGATTTTTCAAAAATTAGTTCTTTTTATAACACTTTATGTAACGCCCTGAATGTTATAGTTAGTATAACAAAAAGGATAAATATGTTTTTTTGCAGCCTTGGCAAAAGTGCAGCGAGATAAACATTAAAATGGAAGGAAGAGGTTTATACAGATGAAAAAGGAAATGATGGAAAACGCTACAGGCGTAAAATTAACCAAAAAAGCCAGCAAAAACGTGATCAGATCATTATCGGTCGGACTGGCAGCAATGATGGCATTATCTACTCCGATTGCAGCATTTGCTGAGGATGCAGATGGACAGAATAGCAGTGAAACAACACCGGAAGAGAGTACAACAACTGTAACAACACAGAAATCTGCAGCAGAACAGGTGGGAGAAGTTCAGAAAGCCGCTGAAGAAACGAGCAAAACAACAGAAGCAGCAAAGGATGCGGTAAATGCAGCAGTTGATACAACAATTGCGGATGACAGTGGCGCAGACCAGACAACAAAAGATGCAGCAGGCGTATTGGATGCTACCGCAAACGGAACATTCGAAGGCGGTACAGATGTGAATGTGGCAGAAGAAATAGTTGACAAAACAATGGATCGCATAAAAGATGCGTCAGATGCCGCAGCAGATACCGACGCAGCTCTTGATAAGGCAGATAAAAAAGCAGATGAGGCAAATACAATTGCGGATGATGCAAAGAAAGAGCAGCAGGAAGCACAAGACGCATTTGATAAAGCACAAGCCGGAATTGATTCTGCAACAGACATTGAGGATGCGAAGAATGCTTACAATCAGGCAGCTGGTATTGTAGGCGATGCACAGAAAGCGTATGAGACTGCCAAAGCAGCTTATGACAGCAAAGTAGCCGAATACAATACAGCGTTAGACGAGCTTAAGGCGGCACAGGCAGCTTATGATACAGCAGTTGCCGAAGCAAGTACCGAGGCAGCGGCAGCCGCAGCAAATCTTGCAGCAGTTCAGGAGAAAGCGAAGGCTCTTCAGGAGGCAGCAGAGGAAGCAAAAACAGCAATTCCGGAGCTTACCGATGCACAGAAAGCAGCACTTGAGATCATCGCTCTGGAAAAAGAACGTGCAGGGGATACCTCCACAAACTGGAGAAAAGAAGATGAGCTGTTCAAAGTGATCCTTAAGAATTACTACATTCCGGAACTTGCCAAGGGAGAACTTGTTGACTGCAAGTGGACCTGGAATCGGAATGATAACAAAAACTATTGTGAGGTGACTTACAAAGATGTGGCAGGTGACACACAAACCGTATATCTGAACTACAAGCTCAACGATACCCGCGATGATCTTGTTATTTTCGAGAAGGCAGAAGAAGTGGTTTCCTATGATGTGAAGGGCACAGACGGAAGCCTTGCATTCAATATCAATGCAGAGAACTTCCCGGCAGATAAGCTTCAGAATGATCAGGATACCGCAGTTTATGAGAATAACGGAGTGGTATACACAATCGTAAATATAGGTGGACAGTTCTATGTGGTCGACTCAGCTTCTAAGGACGTTGAGGTGAACAATAACTATAACAGTGAACAATATGAAACTTCCGGTGAGAAAAAGACCACCTATTCAGTGGATGAAAATGGCAAACTGGTCAAAACGGTAAAACAAAACGTTTCCGAGATTACATACACGGAAGCTGACTTATCTTCTGGTCCGGAAGAGAGATATGACAATGTCAAGGATGCAGAAGATGCTCTGAATAATAAAAAGAATAATGTATTGAAACCGGGAGACAAAGATGTCGAGACGTCCATGAGCGCAAAAGCGACTGCAGATGTGACCGTAAGCCAGAAAACTACATTTACGACAACTATTGATTTATCGAAAATTGTTGTTGAAATGAAAAAAATCAATAATGATAACGATAAATACGAGAAGAAAAATGCCGAGATTGCAGCAAAGGAACTTTTTGCTAAATTCACCAACAAAGAGGCGTTAGAGAACCTGCTTGGCGGCGATTATAAGATCGAAAGTATTAATAAAGAAAATGCAAAAGTGAATGCTACAGATCAGTACAAAAATACTTCCGGCAGATGGGTAGACTGGGGTGCAGATTCTGCTGCTTATAAAAACGTATTTTCAGGCACGATCGTTATTACTTATTCGCAGACAGTGACTGCAAAAGCAAACGCTGTGGAATCCAAGACAAATGCTGTAAATGCAGCAGACAATACGAATCTGGAAGCGTTAAGGGATCAGGCATATGATGCTGCAAAAGCAGATGCAGAAAAACTTCTTGGAGATGCAGTTTCCCAGAATAAGAAGATCACAGACAGCCTGAAAACGGGAGAACTGCATATTAACGGTTATGAAGGCTGGAATGGAAAACATAACTCCAACGTAGCAATCAAAATCCATTATGCCGATGACACATTCACAGAGGGAAAGAAGACAACGGATCAGGCAGTTGTTGACGAGAAGAACAGCTCCACAACCTTATCCGTTTCCTACACCGGAACTTATCAGCAGAAAAATTCCAAAGATCTTGGTGCGCAGACCGTGGAAACACAGAAATACAATCAGACTGCCAAGGCAGAGGAAAAAACAGCTTATACAAGCAACAAATATTATGATGAATATAAGAAAACAGGAGAAATCAATGAAGGAATCTGGCTCACCGGAAAAGATGATAATCGTTTCCCGGGACATGAAAGCTTAAAGAGCTTCTATGATTTCAAAGATGCAGCATTAAAAGCGGAGGCTGAAAGAGCAGAGAAAGTAGCAAAAGCGGATGCGATCATTGACGCAGCAAAGAATGCGGTGGAAAAAGTTGATAAAGCAAAAGCAGATGCGGACAGCTTAAAGGATAAGCTTACAGCACTTCTTGCAAGCCAGAACTACACAGCAGATCAGGTAAAAGAGTTAGAGGGACAGATCAGCGCGGCAGAGATAAAATTAAAAGAGGCAGAGGACATGGCAAAAGACCTGACAGATAGGTTAGGAATTGCAGGAGAAACACTGGCTGATAAGATCACAGAACTCACCCCTGCACCGGCTCCGGGCGAAGGCGGTTCCACAACGACACCGGGCGGCACAACTAGCCCATCCGGCACTGAGACCACACCGGGCGGCGCAGCCACAACACCTGCAGGCACTGTAACTACAGCAGCGGCTCCGGCAAGTGCAGCCACAATTGTTACAACAGCCACAGCAGCTGCAACACCGGTTGAGATCGCAGAGACACCGGTAGCGCTTGCAGCAGCTGCAACACCAGCGGCAGTAACGAGAACAGCAGCGGTTGTAAATGCAAATGCCGCAGCTGATGCTGACACAGATGCGGACGCTGACACAGATGTGACAATTGCGGACGAGGAGACACCTCTTGCAGCGAACGGAGCACAGGAGAGCTCGACAATTGCCGATGAGGAAACTCCACTTGCAGCAGAGGCTGGCGCAGTGGAAAACATGCAGCAGGAGAAAATGTCCTGGTGGTGGTTACTCATCATTGCACTTCTTGGTGTAACCGGCGAGGAAATGTACCGCAGAAATAAAAAGAAAAAAGCAGAAGCAGCTCAGAAAGATGAGAAATAAATTTTAACAGTAAGGCGCATCCAAAAGGTGCGCCTTTTCTAAAACATCCATTGCAAAAAAATAAAATACGGAGTATTCTGAAAACAGGAAAAATATGATCCGTAATTTGTATACAAGGAAACAAAATCTATGAAAAAAAAGAAAACACTCATAATCTGCATGCTTCTTGGCATAATGCTCCTGACTTCCTGCGGAGAAACAGATCATCAGGATCAGGCGCCAGTCGCCACGGAGCAGACATCCGGAGACAGCCGGCAAACGACAGAAGAACCTGCGGAAACTGTCGGCGGATCGGAAGAGTCAACGGAAGCAGCCGGGACAGCCCAAGCGGCAGTAGAAGCCGTGGAAAGCACAGAATCTTCTGAATATGCAGAACGTAAAAGCATCATCATCACAGCCACAAACGAGTGCGGCATCGACATTGGGATGTTTTCTGTGATCGATCCGATCAGCGGCGAACAATATAATATCAGTGCGATCGCAGATGGACAGTCTGTTTCCATGCCGGTAGAGTGGCCGGTGGAGATCACTGATTTTCAGTGGGCACTTTATAATCAGAACGGCGAACTCTGCGTTGAGGCGACCACGGATATCAGTCAGGCGGAGAGCGGAGTGACATTGCTTCTCACCGGAGACGGAACTCTGGATGATGTACAGGAGATCTTTGAATAATGCAGACGATCTGATACAGACAATTCTGCCTGTACAGGGCAGTCAGGACAGAAATGATAAAAACAGGGGGTACTCATGGAAGAAAGAAGAGAAATATCGAGGGTAGAATACAAGACAAATGGTGTTGTCGTAATCTGCGATACACAGGAAAAAATTTACGTGGACGTGAAAGACATCAGTCCGTTAGGCATGGGAATCTGTGTGCCGGAGGGGCATGAAGGCCTTCTCGGAAAACAGGTGATCGTTGTGGCAGAAACACTGATCATGTATGCGGAGGTTTCCCGCGAAGAAAAGCAGGAAGACGGCTCCACATTCATTGGTGTGCATGCGATAAAATTTACAGATGACGTTCTGCAGTATCTGTTTTCACACATTGGCTGATGAAACCAATCTTCTAAGCTCGCAGTTCCCAAGCAGCTGATCCCAGAAATGCTCAAGAGGAATCTCTTCATACTGGCAGATCAGACTGCAGTCTAAGGCTCCATGGGCAACGATCAGTACATTTTTTCCGGAAACAAATTCCGGCGTTAAAACATCATGGATAAAAGAGCCGCTGCGGGCATACAAATGCTCAAGACTTTCCGCACCATCTACAGCATGATAATGGACAGGATCATGGAACAACGTATATACCGGACATTCCGGTTTCTGTGTGACATGTTCTGTTCCTTCATACATGCCAAATCCCATCTCGCGGAGACGGTCGTCCGTCAGGATCGGCGTGCCGCTCCCTTTCAGAAAAATTTCAGCGGTCTCCTGCGCACGCTGCAAGGGAGAACAATAGCAGATATCAAATCGCAGATTCCCATACTTTTTCCGCGCATCTCTCGCCATCTGGCGGCCTTCTTCATTCAAAGGAATATCTTCGCTTCCCTGCAGGCGGTGGTCTGCATTCCAGTCAGTTTTTCCGTGTCTCATGATATATAACATAATAAACAATATCCTTTCCTATTTATAATAGTAAAAAACATAAACGCATTGCGGGCTCAATTTCCGGTGCGATTGAATTATATCCTATATTTTGCTAAAATGAAACCCTGATCAGATAACAACAGCGGCACAAAGCAGGAAATTGCATGACAGCTATTAATTTTACAGGAAAACTACCGATATATGAATTAGAAAATAAGCGTTCCGGCATTTACAGAGATCCGGACCGCAACCATGGAAGAACACAGGCTTATGCACACGGAGGTGTAGAACAATGGCAATAGAGGCTATGAAAGGGGCAGGGATGTCCTACGCGGGAAGTTCATCCGCATCAGATGTAAAAGCAGAGAGTCAGGCAAAAGTGGAAACTGCATCCAACGCAGCAGCTTCTGACGATCTGATGAAGAAAACCATTCAGATCGACACGAAAGAGACTGACAAAAACGGCAAAGACGGAAACCGGGACGACAGTCAGGCAAAGCAGACGATCTCCGAGAATTCCCAGATCAGGAAAGCAGTTGACGAGATCAATAAGAAGGCGCACAATTCCGAGGCAGTCTTCGGAATCCATGAAGCAACCAACCGTGTCACTATCAAGATCGTTGACAAAGACACGAAGAAAGTCCTGAAAGAATATCCGCCGGAGAAAACCCTGGACATGATCGCAAAAGTCTGGGAGATGGCAGGATTATTAGTGGATAAGAAACTGTAGATCACTGTCCAGAAGGCAGGAACAGCAATAGACAAGTGACAGATGAAAACAGAAAATGATATAAACAAGTTACAAAACTGAAAGGAGCAGGATTATGCCAATCAGAATCACAGGTCTGAACTCGGGATTAGATACCGAGTCCATTATCTCAGCGCTTGTATCTTCTTATAGTTACAAGACGAACAAGTATAAAAAAGCACAGACAAAATTATCATGGAAGCAGGAGGCATGGAGTACCTTAAACTCTAAGGTGTACAGTTTCTACAACAATGTTGGTAAATTAAAACTGTCATCTGCCTACAATATGCGTACGGCAAGCGTATCCGACAGCACAAAAGCGAAGGTGAGTGCAGCAAGTGGGGCGACCAACGGCGTACAGTCTCTGGAGGTCTTAGAGGTTGCCAAAAGTGATTATCTTACCGGCGGAAAGATTTCGATCAAAGACGCATCCGGTGCGGAAGATAAGACAAAAACCGTTTCATCGGCATCCACTTTAAGCGAACTGGGATATACCGGAACCGGTACGATCGAAGTTACCAATAAAGAAACCGGAAAGACAACAAGCATCAGCGTGACCGGTGACACAAAGATCAGCGACTTTGTGAAATCCCTGTCAGATGCAGGTGTGAAAGCCAGCTTTGATGAGAAAAACGGCAGATTATTTGTAAGTTCAGCAAAGACCGGTACAGAAAACGGTTTTGAACTGAAATCAAAGAATGCAGACGGCGATAAGGCGTTGCTGGCATTGGGACTGGCAATGACATCTACCGTATCAGATACCGGCGCAAAAGTGAATGACGATAACAACTGGTCGGCGGCATCGGATGCGAAGATCAAACTGAATGGTGCAGAATACACTTCATCTACCAACGAGTTCGCTGTAAATGGTCTTTCTGTCACAGCACTTGCCAAGACGAGTGGAGAGATTTCTGTAACCGTAGCTACAGACAGTGAGGGAATCTATGAGCAGGTCAAGGATCTGCTCAGCCAGTACAACTCACTTATTAACGAGATGAACAAGTTATACAATGCAGATTCGGCAAAAGGATATGAGCCGCTGACAGATGATGAAAAGGATTCCATGAGTGATACGGAAGTGGAGAAATGGGAGGCAAAAGTCAAAGATTCCCTGCTCCGCAGAGATGATTCGTTAGAGAGCCTGATCTCGTCCATGACAACGGCGATGTCCAAGGGATATGAAGTCAATGGAAAGACATACTATCTTACTTCTTTTGGAATTTCAACACTTGGTTATATGAATTCTGCAAAGAATGAACAGTATGCATACCATATCAATGGGGATGAGGATGACAGCGCAACTTCCGGAAAGGAAGACAAACTGCTGGCAGCGATCAAAGAAGATCCGGATTCTGTGGCGGGATTCATGCAGCAGCTTGCAACAGGATTATATGATTCTATTGATAAGAAAATGAAGACATCCACTTTAAGCAGTATATTTAAAGTATACAATGATAAGGAGATGGCTTCGGAATACAGCGATTATACAACCACGATCAAAAAGTGGGAGGATAAGCTGTCTGAACAGGAGGATTACTACTACAAGAAGTTCTCGGCGATGGAAACAGCGCTGGCAAAACTCAATTCACAGACATCTTCTTTATCCGGTCTGTTTGGATCATGATAACAGGACAATTAACCTGCGGCATTGCCGCAGGTTAAATCTGCATAAAGAAAAAAAGAAAACACATGGAGGTATTTTCACATGCTTAATCATAATGGCTATGCTGCGTATGCGAATAGCAAAATTATGACCGCATCACCTGCGGAACTGACACTTATGCTCTATGACGGAGCAATCAAATTCTGTAACATAGCAATTGCAGGGATTGAGGAAAACAATATCGAGAAAGCACATAACAACATCCGGAAAGTTGAGGATATCATCTCCGAGTTTCAGGCAACATTAAATCATAAATATGCAACAGCTGATGATTTTAATAATGTATATGTCTATTTGAAAGAACGCCTGATCGAGGCAAATATGAAAAAAGACAAAGAAATCCTGGAAGAAGTATTAAAACATCTCAGAACCATGCGCGATACATGGAAAGAAGTGATGAAACTGGCTGCCAGCCAGAGATAACCGGAAGGAGAAAGTAATACATCGTGACAGATAATTACATTGGAATCATGATCGAAAGCCTCCGGCGCAAAAAGGATGTCCTGACAGATATATTAAAACTTAGCGAGGAACAAAGTCTTCTGCTGGATGATCCTAATTTAGAACCGGACACATTTGAAAAAAACGTGAATCGGAAAGCGGCTCTGATCGACAAATTAGAGCAGCTTGACACGGGCTTCGAAAGTTTATATGACAAAGTAAAGGAAGAACTTGAGAGCAACAGAGACATCCATAAAGAGCAGATCAGGCAGATGCAGGAACTGATCAGGGCACTTACCGAATTGAATATGCAGATTCAGGCAACAGAAGCAAGAAATAAGGAAAAGGCAACAGCCAAGTTTGCTTATATCAGGCAGCAGGCAAAGGAAATCCGCAGTAGCCAGAAGATCGTCAAAGAATATTATAATAATATGATGCATAAGGCGTATAATGAGCCGCATTTTTTGGATAATAAAAAATAGAGAGAATAAAAGACCGCACAGATAGAAAGATATTGGGATAATCAAAGTTGTTGAGGGTTTGCCAAAGTTGTTGAGGGTCTTTCGTGAGGGTTTGGCATAAAAAATAGCATAGTTGTTGAGGGTTCTTCGTGAGGGGCTTTCATGAGGGGCTAACTTGAGGGTATGAGATAGGGTCTGGTATAACACCAGACCCTTAAATAATATTTAGTCTATTTCGTATTCTTCCGGATAGGGGATTCCGTGCTCATCCAAGAGATGTCGTAGCTCTTGGATGTATTTGTACTTGTGTTCAATCTCAATCCAGTTTCCGTGGCACAACGTGTGGCATTCTTCTAATTCTTGTCTTGTAATTTCATAATCGAGCCAGAGTATACATTTATGATCTCTGCTAAAAGCACAATAGTTTTCCATAAAATCCTCCTTAAAATTCATCTTCTTCAAAATATGTGACGGGATTATAATCAGATACTCCATTTAGAACCGGAGCTGACCGTGTGGCATAGAGGAAGCGATTTCTGAAATGTTCAAAATTTCGAAAGCCCCGTCCTAACCGCTTAAGATCTTTCACTTTTCTGTTGATTGATTCAATTGGACCATTGGATAACCGGCTGTCATATATCTTTCCATTACCAACCTTTTCAACCATTATGAATGAGTTGATGATAGGATCTTTATATTTTTCTAATAAGTTGGCGAAATCTCTGAACATTTCATATGATGATTTTTTGTAGGCGACTATTAATTCGTCAATTTCAGTACGTGCAGCAATCGGATTGCCGCCATTTCGTGAGTTGAATAACACATACTGTTCCTTAAGGTCGCGGAAATCCTTAAGGTTAGAATCAATGCGAAAAAGCCAATCCTCGTAATCGTAAGTGTTCATTAGAACGTGAAAGTGCTGGTCCATGCGAAGATCTGAGTGATAGCGGATATTTGACTGATTTGACAGGATAAGCCAGCGATATTTCTGAAGGATATATACCTCGTCAGAGATGGGCAGCTGAACAGGATGCAAGGGGTCAGAAGTTAACTGTTCCTGACGTTCCCTGTCACGCTGCTTGTATTTCTTTAGTAACTGTCGCATGTAGTTATCGATAGAGCGGGTAACCCATTGAAGCACATGGAAAGAATCCACAACCGGAACTGCATTTGGAAAGTACTTATCTACATAAGAAATGTACGGATTATACATATCTGATATAAGATACTTTACAGAATTACGTTCCTGGGGTGGAATTGATGTAAAGTATGGTTCGGTGATATTCATTCGTCTGCTTCGTAAAAGATCGATGGGATCCCCGGTATGAAAATCCTGAATGACTAAAGCATACTTGCAGTTGTCGTCCATATCCAGAAATACTTCATCAACAGAAATAGCATCTGTAAGAGGAAGCCTGTCAAGTTTTACATACCGGTCAAATACATCATGAGCATATGTGTCAGACACATGGAATCTTTTGCTTATAGATGCTGACGATTCAGCCAGGTTTCGATATGCATCAACAATAAGCATATCTGTTGCGTTTGTTGTCCTTCTGTTTTTGCTTACAAACTTGAATGAATCACTGATGTCGTAAAGGCAATCAGGATTGGTGCAACGCCATCGACGCTGCTTCAGGATTAAAACAAGTTTGTAGTTATCCTGAAGAATTGGATGATTGATTTTTCTATTCTTGGTTCCTCTGGAATGCATTCTGAAACCACAACAAGGACAGAAGTGCGCTTCCGGAGCTGTTTCAAGATAGATTGTTTTTGTTTGACCTTCAATGTCGATAGAGCTGATAGAAATGTTGGCATCTTCAAGGTCAAGCAAATCTGTGATACTATTCATATAGCCTCCTTTGTATAAAATATTTCCGCAAAAATATCATAAGAGAAGAAGGCTAGAAGAGCCAATAGCACTTCAAAAAAGAAACAGGATTGACCAGCTAATAACTGATTAACCCTGTTTTTTATTATGTTTATAATGTTTAACCCATCACGAAGAACCCTCAAACCAGCCCCTCATGAAAGCCCCTCACGACAAACCCTCAAGTTGTACCCTCACGAAACCAGCCCCTCAACAACTTTGAATACCCAATATATTTTTTCCAATTCTGACGTGTTTTTTTGATATATACATAGATATAATAATCACATGTTAAGCTTAACAAATAAAAAAGGAGGTAGCAGAATGAAGATTTTAAATGAGGTCATCAAAGAAAAACCTGATTCAAAACATATAGATTTGTGTTGCAATGGTGTACAGTTTTAATAAAAAAGAAGGGATTCTAATATATTGGAATCCCTTAAAAATTTTGGGAGCAATAAAAAAATGAAAGAATCTCTTTTTAATTATAGATTTGAATATGAAAATCAAAAATACATTTTTAATACTAATAACAACGGTTTAATACAAATAAACAATGACATATTTACGGAAGAAGAAAGAGAATATTTAAGAGTAAACCGATTTTGGGTTGATGATAATGAAGATGAGATTGCATTGCTTGAAAGAGAAATAAATCATAATATTCAAAAGAGACAGAAAGAGTTAGAACTTACAATTGCACTAACTAATTATTGTAATTTCTCATGTGTATATTGTTATCAGAATAAAAATGAAAAATTGATGACTACAGAAGTTGCAAACATGATTATAG
>ENA-OUOY01000767-OUOY01000767.1-human-gut-metagenome-genome-assembly--contig:-NODE-767-length-20671-cov-8.068151_pt1 | contig 20671 bp, 16 predicted proteins | sample MGYA00237937_ERZ548767 | MGnify/ENA primary metagenome ERZ548767 (study PRJEB26490, sample SAMN05356887) | human gut metagenome | biome: terrestrial biome; feature: human-associated habitat; material... | reverse complement strand
GTAGAGCCGATAAAATAAGGCTTTGCGGACATTTGAGAAGATATAAAAAGATAGTTAAAAAGACATATATAATTTAACAGAAATTATATAATTTTTTTCGGCGTCAAAATTGCCCGGACACGTTCCGTGTCCGGGCATGGCGCTTGCATTTTATTTTGCGTGGATGTTGATAAACTCCGTCCTCAGCTTGGAATAAAGGATCTTCTGGCTGCTGTAGAGCCCGAAGTAGCCCGAGAGCATATAGGCGATGCCGCACGCGAGTGCAAAGTACACGAGCTGCCCCGCGCCGAAGAGCTCGATGCTCAGCACGATCGACGCGATCGGGCAGTTGACCGCGCCGCAGAACACGCACACGAGTCCGAGCGCCGCGGCAAATCCGGCCGGGATGCCGAGCAGTCCGCCGAGCACACAGCCGAGCGTCGCGCCGATGAAAAACGTCGGCACGACCTCGCCGCCCTTGAACCCGCTGCCGATGGTGACAGCGGTGAACAGCAGCTTCCAGAAAAATGCGTCCGGCGCGGCCTGCCCGCCCTCGATGGCGCGGGTGATGACGTCCATGCCGGCGCCGTTGTAGTCCCCCGTGTCAACGAGCAGCGTCAGCACGACCACGATCGCGCCGCCGGCGGCGATGCGCAGCCACGGGTTCTGGATGCGGCCGGCAAAGAGCCGCTCCGTGCCGTGCATGGTCACGCAAAAGAGGATGCTCATGAGCGAGCACACGGCGGCGAGCGCCGCCACGCGCAGAAGCAGCAGCTTCGGCACGGCCGTGAGCGCGAACGTGAAGTGCGTCGGCGCGATGCCGAAGGCATTCGAGATCGCGAGCGCCGCGAGCGACGCGACGATGCACGGCACGAGCGCGGAGTAATAAAACACGCCCACGCTGATGACCTCGAGCGCGAAGATCGTCGCCGTCAGCGGCGTGCCGAACAGGGCCGAGAACACGGCGCTCATGCCGCAGAGCGTGGCGATGCGCATGTCCTTTTCATCGAGGCGGAACAGCTGCCCGACGTAGCAGCCGAGGCTGCCGCCGATCTGCAGCGCAGCGCCCTCGCGCCCGGCGCTGCCGCCGAACAGGTGCGTAATAACGGTCGACAGATAGATCGCCGGCACGAGCAGCAGCGGCACCTTGTCGCCGAAGTGGATGGCGTCGATGATGGCGTTGGTGTTCTTGTTTTCCATTTTGGTCAGGCGGTAAATGGCCGCGATGAGCAGGCCGCCTATTGGCAGCAGCCACAGCAGCCACGGGTGCGCGGCGCGAAACGCCGCCGCCCAGTTCACGCTCAGGTGAAAGGCCGAGCCGACCAGCCCGCCGATGCCGCCGGTCACGCCCGCGATCACGAGCCACTTGAGAAACGTGCGCACGAACTGCCACATGGTGCGCGCCTCGCGTTCGGCCTCTTTTTTCATATCGTCCACGGTGATGGTGTCCTTTTTGCGCAGAATTTGCGCCATATTAGCGCATACGCAAGTACTATACAACAGAATTTGCAGAAATTCCACCGCCATACTTGATTTTTTTCGCGGGATTGGTTATAATCATCCGTGCGTTCGTGAAACGCATTCATGGATAGGTATCGAAGTGGTCATAACGGCCCTGACTCGAAATTTCGGCAGGACCTGTGATTTTCGTCCCCCCGCTTCTCCTTGATGTTCCTCAACACAGAAAATCTCAAAATCGAATATTTTTTGCTTTCTCTCCTGTTTTCTCTCCAACGAATTTTTGAGCAAATTTCTGGAAAGAAAACCGGACGAAAATAGACACGGAGAGTTGTCCGAGTGGTCGAAGGTGCAGCACTCGAAATGCTGTAGACCGAAAGGTCTCTAGGGTTCGAATCCCTAACTCTCCGCCACAAAAAGCCTGTAATCACGCCGATTACAGGCTTTTTAATTTTTGCCTAAAGGGCAAAGCCCGCGCGATCTTCGGTTTTCAGGGGAGAAAATCAGAAGTTCTCCCCGGCACCGATCGACCCCCAGCGGCTGCTGAAGTCGCCGCCCTCCGGCAGGGCAAGCCCTGTCTCCATCGCCTGTGCCGAGGTGATCTTGGATTTGTAATCCAAGTGGGCGTAGATGTTCGCCGTGGTGGTAAAGTCGCTGTGCCCCAACCACTCCTGAATGTGTTTGAGGGGGACGCCGTTGGCCAGCAGCAAGCTGGCACAGCTGTGACGCAGATCGTGAAAGCGCATCCGGCGCAAACCGTGACTCTCCAGAAATTTCGGAAATGCGTTGGTCAGGTATTCCACCCGCATCCGCTCGCCCAACTCATCCACGAATACAAAGCCATCGTATTCATAGTTGTAGCAGTTGCCGCAGACCTGCTTGTTCAGCTCCTGCGCCTCTTTCACCTGCATAAAGTATTCCCGGAAGCTGCCGATGAGCGGCAGGGTGCGCAGACTGGACTTGGTCTTGGCGGATTGCTGCTCGAACTCCTGATACTTGCCGTCGATGATCGTTGAGGTCACGGTGCGCTTTACGGAAATGGTGCCCTGCTCAAAGTCGATGGCATCCCATTTCAAGCCCACCACCTCGCCACGGCGAAGTCCGTAAAAGGCAGCCACCAGCACCGGCAGCTCCAGCTTGGTTCCCCGAAGGGCTTCAAACATCTTCTGCATCTCGTCCGCCGAGAGAAAGACCGGCTGAAAGCCGTTCTTTCTGGGCCGGTCCACCTTGTCCGCCACATTCTGGATCAGCATATCGGTCTTGACTGCATATTTCAGTGCCGAGTGAATGACGGCGTGATAATGGATAACGGTATTGGGCGTGACCCGCCTGAGCATTTCAGAATAAAACATCTGCAAATGTCGGGCTTCCAGTTCCCGCAGTGTCAATTTCTTCTTGCGAAAATAAGGGACGATGGTGCTTTTCAGCAGTCCTTGATAGGCACCGTAGGTTGCGTGGGCCAGCCTTCCCTTGGCGATCTCCAGCCATTCCAGCAGATAGTCGGCGAACAGCATATCACTGCTCAGGTCGCCCACTTCTTTGGGCGGCTCAAATTCCGCTCGGAGCCTTGCCAGTTCTGACTCGGCTTTGCGCTTATTTCCCTTTTCGGAAAGCCCCAGCGAGATCCATTTCGTTTTTCGCTGCCCTCCGGCGTTTTTGTAGTTCAACACGGCATAATACTTGCCGTTTTTCAAAGTCAGATGTCCTGCTACCAATTTAATTTCCTCCTGTCCTTTGTATTTGCAGAACAGAACTCCAAACCGACAGCATCAGTATACCATCGGTTTGGGGTTCTCTCTATTCTGCGAATTGTTTTATCGTAGCCGTATCGGTACGAATCAGCGGGCATCCCGGTTCCGTTCTCTCTGCCGCTTCAGCAATTCCAGCCCTTTGATGATGTCTCGGCGCATCTGTTCCTCGGTGTAGCCGGAGGGGAAGTATTTCCGCAGCTCCTCCCGCTTGAATTTGAGCTGCTCTTGCTGGTTGGGCTTTGTCTCCGCCAGCACGGCGTAGACTATCTGGTCATCCATCAAGCCCTCCTGCGCCAGCTTTTTCAGGCGGATGCTCTGGGCGTGGGACGGGGTGCAGTCGTTCAGCGCCATCGCGTCCAGCACCGCCCGCTGCTGATACGAGTCTAAGTAAGAAAGCTCCACCGCCGGGTTGAAGGCGATCTTGCCGTCGTCCACCATCGAAAGCAGCTCGGGAATCAGGTAGGTCAGGCGGATATATCTTTTAATTTGATTGCGGCTTTCGCCGGCATCGTCAGCTACTTTTTCTACACTGAGCAGCTTCTGCCCAACTTGGGCAGAAGCGACACCTTGATGCTTGATGGCATCCAGCTTCATCTTGTAGGCAAACGCCTTCTCGCTGGGCAGGATGGTCTCTCGCTGCAAGTTGGCATCCACCATTGCGATCACCGCTTCATCGTCAGACAGCTCCCGGACGATGACGGGCATCGTCTCGACGCCCAGCACCTGGCACGCCGCCAGTCGCCGGTGGCCAGAGATCAGCTCGTAGCCGCCGTCCGGCAGCGGCCTTGCCAGCGCCGGGGTAATGGCTCCCACCTTGCGGATGCTCTCGATCATCCGCTGCATTTCCTCGTTGTTCTGCACCTTGAAGGGGTGACCCTTGAACGGGTGCAGCTCGGCCAGTGGAATATTCCGCACCCGCTCCAGTTTGGCATCGTCCCGCTCCGCCTGCGTGGAGAACAGGTCATCCAGTGTCGGTAAAGTAAAATCAGATTTTCTCATTGTGTTGTCCTCACTTTCATAGTTTTTTCTTTCGGGGTTTTAGGGCACGCCCTAACGAGTGTTTTTGCGCTCCGGCTCTGCCGGGAGTAAAAACGCACTGCTCGCTCAGATGACGCAGGCATCGCAAGCGGATACACTGTTTGGCTCCGACAGGAGTAAAAACAGTCTGCTCGCTTAGACTGCACAGGCGTAATTCTCGTTTACTTTAATTCATTCAAAACTGCTTCCAGTCTGCTTATAATTTCCTCTTGCTGAAGCTGTGGAAGCTCCGCTTTCAGGCCGTTCAGCATCCGAAACAGGCGGTAATCCCGCTCCGTGATGGCCGCTCTGACCTCTTTTCCAAGCCCCAGCCGCCGCAGATATTCCGACAGCGACAGAGAACAGAACCTGGCATTTTCCAGCAGCTTCTGCTTCTCCTGCTCGGTCACACGGACATTGATCCCGTAGTTTTTGCTGCGCATTTGTTCACCCCCTTTTTTCGGTTTGTGACGGCAGTGACGGTTGTGACGGGGATTTCCTTATATAGCGATCCCGGCGTCATTTGCGTCATCGCCGTCACGGCGCAGAAATTTGATGAGTCGGCTTTTGCCTGTGCGCTTGGTGCGATACTCGATGCCCAGCGGCTCCAGCACCTCATAGGCGAACTGGCCGAGATACTTTGTGACCATATTGGGCGTGACCTCCTGCTCCTTCATTTCGGTCAGCAGCTCCGTGGCCGTGCCTACCCATTCGGTGCGGCACTCCATAAAGTCCACCACCCGAAACAGAAATTTCGGCAGCTCTGCCTTGTGAATATCCTCGCTGTTCTTGCGCTCCACCAGTTCCCAGACAAGGTCGTTAAACTGCAAGGTCAGTTCCTGATATTCCACATCCCGCCCGCTGACCAGCAGCGTAGCGGCGTTTCCGCTGCGCTTACGGCGCAGGATGAAGTTGGTGTCCGCAGCGCCGATGATGCCGGTAGAGCCGCTGACATCGTTAAAGGGATCGTCGCTGTCTTGCAGCTTTCGCAGGTGATGCACCAGCAAAATGGCGATGTTGAAGCCGTCGGCAATGCGCTTGATGGAGGAAATGTCGTCGTAGTCGTTGCCGTACATTCCCGCTTTTCCGGCGCTGCCTTTGGAGTCCCGCACCTTTTGCAGCGTGTCGATGATGACCAGCTTGGTGGCGGGATGCTCGGTCAGGAAATCCGTGATCTGCTCCTCCAGCCCGCCGCCGATCAGCCCGGAGGTCACGGCAAAATACAGGTTGTCCGGGGCGCTGTCGGTAAGATTGTAGAGCCGGTCTTTGATGCGGCGCTGGGTGTCCTCAAGGCTCAGATAGAGCACATCGCATTGCAGTGTAGGCAGCCCCCAAATAGAGTTTCCCTGCGCCACTTGCAGCCCCAGCCACAGCATCAGCCAGCTTTTGCCGATCTTGCTGGCGCCGCTGATGACATTGACACCCTGCGAAATAAGGCCGTCTACGATGAACATCGTCTTGCTCATCGGCGTGGACAGCAGGGTCTCTGCGTCCACGGTTTTCAGTTTGTTACCCATAGAAATTTCTCCTTTGTAGAATGTTAGAAATGGATTTTGGCGGGGGCGGATGGAAACGGTCACCCACCCCCGCTTTACCCGCAAAAAGCCTTAGAAATCAAGGCTTTCCAGACGCTTAATGTTCGACGCTGCGCCGCCGTCTGGCCGAGTCCGCCTTCTGCTTGCGCCGGATGGAGCGGCCGCATTCCGGGCAGTACTTCTGCCGGTTGCTGCCGGAAGCAAAGGGCCTTCCGCATCGGTCGCAGCGCCGTGTGCGCTGCCGGTAAATATCGGCGCAGAGTACCTTGTCGGCGGGCAGAACCGCCCGCCGGAAGTACTTGCACAGCAGCGAATAAGAAATCATCTGCACGCACACGCAGCCCTCGCCGTCATCCAGCGGCACGCAATTGCCGCCATCATAGTTGGCGCACAGCCTCCGGATCAGCCGGTTGCAGCGTGCCCTTTGGGCGGGAGTCAGGCGCTTGATCTCATCCAACCTTTTTCACCTCTTTCTCCATCACATAGTTGATAACGCTGATTTTCGGGATCTTCAGCGTCGTGCCGATCTTCACGGCGTGGATGTACCCATAGTCGATCAGCTTGTATGCCAGCTTGCGGCTGATGCCCAGCATCTCCCGAAGCTCTTTAACGGTCACAATGTCCGGGTATTCCGGAAACATCATCTGATAAAGCTCTCTGAGCTCACCTTTCTTCATAGGCTTGAACCTCCTTTGCTTGTTCTGAAACCGCATTTCTGCGGCGGTTTTTGCTTGCTGCCGCTCATCCGCATCGTTCCTGCCCCGGAGTCTCACCACGGCGTATCGCTTCTTTGGTGCGCTCTCGTCGCAGCAAGTTTCATATCATTCGCTTCCGCACTCGTGCGAAAGCTCATTCGTTTCACTGCTGCTTCTCTTCCCACAAAATCTTCGATTTTGCGGGAGCCCTGAATTATCGGGAAGTCGTGGCGTCACTTGCCGGAAGCATATCCTTTGAAGGCGGCGATTCAATTTTCAAGGTACACAGGGAGACAGTCCCCTCAATAGGTAGCCAGCGAGAAGGGCTGTTTTTTAACCCCCTCACTAATCAACTGGGAAAAATTTTTCGATTTGTACGAAGGAATTTTGAAAATTTCCTTTGAAAGCCTCTCTACTAACTAACTGGGAAATTTTTTTGGATTTGAACGAAAAAACTTTTGAGAATTTTTCTGCGAACCCTACTTGCGAACCCTACTACTAATCAACTGGGAACTTTTCGGGCAAATAACAAATAGGTTTTAAAAAAATTTTTTAAGCGCCCCTCCTATTAACCAATTGGGAAATTTTTTGAGATTTTGGCAAAGTAATATGAAAAATTCTCTCAGCTTTTCAAAAGGTTCCTCTACTTACTCTGAATAATGGGTGCCATTTGGCAGGGTGTTTTCGAGAAATTTCTCAAATATTTTTGAACGCAAAAAGAGGCGCAGCCTACGGATTTCTCCGAAGGCTGCGCCTCTAAAACTTCTTTTCACTTATATGTATTGCTTAATAAGCTGGATAAGCACAGATACATTTGAGTCTGGCTTATATATCAAATCGCAAGATAATGCTCTATAAAGTATATAACGGCAAAGCAGTATTCTTCATACTGATTGTCCTTATTACGCCCCTTCAGCCGAGCTATTTCGCTCGCCCATTCTATATCGGACGCTGAATCCAGCGAGGAATACGCCTCAAAAGCTGCTTTTCGCCTATGTACAATTGTACTACAATCCAAGTTCAATATTTCAATCGCTTTTTGAGCATCTGTAGTTCTTCCATAGATATGCCCTTCATCATCATATGAAAATAACGACTCAACATTTTCATCCAACGGAGTGACAGGAATGATGGAATCGTTTTTCTTATCATCACAATGAGATGGGAATAATTTCTTTTCCCGCTTTGGCCTTCCAGTCCTTTCTTGCTCTCCGCCGTCGCACGAACATACTAGATTTGTATATACTAATTGAAGGTGCGTATATCGTTTATCTCCCTTTGGTAATAGATGCTCGATAACGGAATGATGGTCTGGGGAAATGCGCTTGCCACAATAACAACAAATATCACCTTGCTCATCCGCCAATTGCTGTTTCAACTCGCTCTTTACATTTGAAGGGAGATCATCAAAATTAGCACCTGCAGTTTCTTTGTAGCGCTCAAGCGATTCTGGTGGTTTTCTTTTCTCTATATATTTCATTTAGTCACCCATCCTCGAAAGCAAGTGCCCTGCCGTTACCCAAAAAGGATCATCCCTTGATAGTAGCTCACGAAGTGTATTTTCGTGTATAAGAGCATCTTTCTTGTTTCCGTGAATAACAGAATTTCTAAAATCTCGCATTGCCTTTTCGACATCTACAGGTCTTTTCCCGACATCCATAATCTCTTCCAACACCTCTGTAATGTCCCGGTTAAAAGTGTCGGCAGATGGCTCAAAGACCTGTCCGTCTTTCAAAATCCGTATGTTTTCTTTTCTCATCTTTCCAAGTGTTAAGGGAGAATGTGTAGTAAATAACACTTGTCCTGTGATCTCGATTTTGGAAATAATCTCTGCAAATCTACGCTGCCAGTTCGGGTGAAGAAACGAGTCAAATTCATCAAGGAGAAACAGAGCTCGATATTCCTTAGTTGCTTCCAATAAGCAAAGAAGTTGAGCAAGTTGCTTTTCGCCTTCGCTTAGCATTTCTAACTGCATAGAAACATCATCTTTTATGACATTAAATCGGATTTCTTTTAGAATATCTGCCTGTAAGAGAAGCTCTAACTTAGCAAAAAGGTCAAAGCAATTTTCGGAATCAATTCTAACATTTGCAATGTTATCTACTGTAATCGTGGCACTGTCTTTATTGCTTATATTTAATACGCCCATCTCCGCCAACTGGCTCAAAACAGCGGCAACCGTCCCTTGCGCGTTCCAGAAAGAATCATTGGTTATAGGCGCTGATTTACTCCAAGTCGGGCGTTTTAATACAAACTCAACTGGTCCCCCAATACTCTCTATTCCTACCAAGTCGCAAATATTTTCAAAAGAATTACTCTTATAAACAGCATTTGCAAGCATAGCCGCAGGAAACTCTCTTAATCCAACAAATGATATATACTTAAGAACCGTTTCACCATTGTTTTTAAGTGCTTTTGAAAACGCCTTGTCAATATATGTGTCTGAAATATTCTTCAAACGCTCTGTCTCGCCACAGTAATATAGAAAAATTCCGCGTGGAAGAGAAAACCGCCGTTCAGCCTTCCTTACATTTTTTCCATCCTTGGTGAAAATCGTACCACCTCGGTTAGAAATCCGGTATTTACTGTTGTTTATCCGATAGCAAATATCATATATAAAGTCAACTGTCTGTTCATTGTATACCGCAGCAAATGCAGTGGCCAATGCCTCAAGCACATTGGATTTTCCGCTACCATTATTGCCTATCAGTGCATTGACCGAAGACCCCTCATTGAAGGCTACTTCGAAGTCTTTAAGATTTTTGTAACTATCAAGATAAATATAATCAAGCTTCATTTATTCACCCACCTGACTAATCCAATCACGAATATTGGTTCCAATACGCTCAACATCTTTACGACCGAGCTCTCCGCTATGCATAATAACATTACGGGATCGTTCAATTGTTTGAATAATCTGTCTTGCCCAATCTATCGACACTATATACGCTTCAAACAAATCCAAATTTTGAGACATAATCGACACCAAATCTCCGAACTCGGTGTAATTAATCATTGAGTCACCACGCGGAGTATGCCATCGAATTTTTTCCTCGTCTCTCTTTCGGCTCTCGGCATTCCTTCTGATTTTTTCTGAAACACAATCCGCCCACCAATTTTCCCCTTTTGTTTCAATGAGAATTTTAACAACAAAGCGCCGAACAGAGTTTTCAAAAGCAGCAATAGCAGTGTAAACAGTTGCCATTGCCCTTGCCGAGTTAACAAGTTCTTCATCAAGCAAATCCAATGACAAGGAATCGATATATTCATGCGCTAATACTTCGGACATAGAATACTTGCTTACGGTTTCCGTTTTTTCAAGTGCGGATTTTGTTAACTCGCCCCGCATAATAAAAGCATAGAGCTTATCTTCGTTCATAAAAACCTCACAGCAAATGTTTTTTCAAACTTTGAAAAATAGCATCATAAACAGCCATATTCGTTGTCTCTGGCAAATGAATCTGTATGTTATAATGCAGGCCAAGTTGAGCCGCATGCGATGAAGAATTACTCTTCACATCACTAGAGTGTGTCTCCTCAGGTACACCCAAGTTAGGCTGTATGGGAGTTGCATCTGGCTGTTTATTTGCCGCTACATCAGTCCAGTCAGCATAATCACAGAGCACCCGAAAGGTTCTCGCCATGCTTTCAATCACTTTATCGCCCTTTTGGCCCTGTGTCAGTGTTCGCAACTTGTTTTTTACTTCCTCTTGTGAGAGTTTTTGTGCCTCTTTATTGAGGTTGAATAAATCCTCGTAAGCTTCTTGAATTCCGATGGCAATAATCTTCTTTGACTGGGATTGATCCAAAAAATCATAGTAACGCTGTGTTGGCTCACCTGCGTCAGTCAGCAGTCCAAGAGCTTTGAGAACTCCCGTAATCAGCCGATCATTGCTGCTTTTATATCCCAAATCCTCAAGAAACTTATTCGTAAATCTCTCTGGTGCCCGCGCGCCCAAAATAGAATTCATTATTCCTTCAAAGTTCTTGGTGCTTGTTAAATATGATGTTGTGAGTGCCATATTTATCCTCTCCTTATTATTTCTTTCAGCAATTCCACCGCGCTCTCCTCGTTCGGGTCATTCGTACCCAGTTCACCGCGAAAGGCACGGGCGAGAATGGATTTTTTCATCAGTTCGATCTGGTCAAGGACTGCCTCGGCGGCTTCTTTGGTCTGCTGTTCTTTGGCAAAGCTCCCATCAAGAATGCGAACAATCTCCCGCTGTTCATTAAATTTAGGCAAATTCAATTTATATGTTTCAAGATACCTTTTGGGTACACGCTGTTGCCCAACAGCTCCTGCCATAACAGCTTTTGCCTTATCCCTAAATAGCTTATCGCGCACCAAATGATACAAAAAACGATTGTATAGCCTGTCTGAACAGCGAAGAACAAAAAATTCTGTAGTGCCGTAGCCGATATCGTTTACCAACTTACCGACAACCGCAGATTTACCATTTTCCATACAGGGTGTAATTTTTGCAAATACAACATCACCTTCAGAGAAATTTGTAAATCCACTGCGCACTTCCTTTAATAGCCTTGTTTGTGGATCTGTGATCTCACCATAAATTTCAGATAGCGCTGACATCGGAAAGAAAGACACTTCAAGTTCGTCTGGCAAATCTTTGGTATCCGCCTTCTTTGGATTTACCGTACAAACATCCGAAAGGGAGCACTGTTCCCAACTCTCCATCCCCACACCGTGTTCTTCCCGCCATTTCGCAGTCAGTTCACCGGTGAAGGCTTTATGGAGAATAGCGGCTTTGCGGGTTTCAAAGCTATCCACCACGGCCTGTGCCTTTTCCTTGGCCTCATCCAGCTTGGCAAACAGGCTTTCGATGCGGTCAACAATGCGCTGCTGCTCAGCAAGAGGAGCAAGCGGGATGGCGCAATTTCCAATTATCTCAAGTGTTAAATTAGGGATCGATGTCACTTTTGTCTGTGAAATCAACATGTCCTGCGTCTTAGGATTATCTATAGACATTTTGATATACTGCGGCAATAAATTCCCCCGTATTAACCGAACAAAAGAAATAGCTTGATTCGTATTTAGTGGCAAATCAGCCTCTCCAACAATTCCGGTTTTTCCCAAGGTTCCAGCTATTGAAATCAATATATCATCTTTGCACAAAATCGATCGCCTCAGAAATCCCGTATGCATTTCCTCAGTAATGTGCTTAATATTTTCGTGGGAAATACTTCCGTCCTCATTTATGTTTTCAATTCGAAGAAACCGTATTCCTTTCTCAACATATGCATCTTTGCCCCCTTTGGGTGTAGTCCCCTTTGAAATAATATGTGCTAATGAATACAAACGCACCCAACACCAATTCTCCGGCAACTTATAGGGCCACTCCCAATCCGGCACCAGGGCTGCCTGCAAACGCTCTTCGGGCGTGAGGGCGGCTTCTTTTTTTGCTCTTGCCATCACTTTTCCTCCGTCAGAGCACGAAGCTCACGCACAACACTTTTCAGCAGATCGGCCGCTTCCTCCAAATTTGCAATCGCTTCCTCGCCGCTTTCCACCGGGTCAGGGAGATCGTCATAGTCCACGATGGAGTCGTCGCGGATCAAGCCAAGGTCAAGACTATCGTCCGGATTCTTGGCGATCTCCTCACGAGTGAATTTGCTCCAGCGCTCGCCCGTGCGCTTGGACGGGTCTTCATACCCTGCCACAAACTCGTCGAAATCACTCTTGCGCAGCTGCCGGGTCTTACCAAAGCTGTCCATATTGGTGCGCATATCGTAGAACGCAACCTCGGTGGTGTTATCCCGCTCGGTTGTCCCGCGGGTAAAGAACAGCACATTGGTCTTGACGCCCTGTGCATAGAAAATGCCGGTAGGCAAGCGCAGAATGGTATGCAGATTGCAGAAATTCATCAGTTCCCGGCGCACGCTGGCACCGTCACCGGCAGCAAACAACACATTATCCGGCAGTACCACGGCACAGCGGGCCTTGCCGTCCGCCTTCAGGCTGCGATAGATCACCTGCAAGAAGTTCAGCTGCTTGTTGGAGGTCTGAAAAGAAATATCATCTCGGGTCGCACGCTCACCGCCCTTTTTCGTGCCAAAGGGCGGATTGGTCAGAATGACATCAAAATCTTTCAATCCCTTGGCGCTTTGTGCGAGAGAATCCCCCAATGTGATATTGGCATTCATATTGTGCAGATAGGCATTCATCAATGCCAAACGGTGGGTTTCGTGCACCAGCTCCACGCCGTTGAACGCTTTGTTCTGCTGGAAATCTGCCTGACGGTCAGAGAGTGCATACATATCGTTATGCGCATTGACATAGCGGTTGGCTGCAATCATAAAGCCAAAAGTACCGCAGGCCGGGTCAAAGCACTTGTCGCCCAGCTGGGGTTTGATGAGCTCCGTCATCACATCGATCAGCACACGAGGGGTGAAGTACTGGCCGGCACCAGACTTCTTCTCATTGGCGTTCTTCTCTAAGAGCCCTTCATACAGGTCGCCCAGACCTTCCTCTTTGGCCTCATACCAGTCCAGCTTATCAATCTCCGTGATGATTTTTTCGAGGTTTTTCGGCTCCTCGATGCTGGAGGATGCGTTGGCGTAAATCTGCGCCACGCGGCCAACGGATTCTTCGCCCAGCTTGCTGAGCAGCGTATAGTAGTGCTTTTTCAGGTCAATGCCGGAACGGCTGGTCAAAGAGCCCCAACGATATGCTTCGGGAATATCCTTATCTGCACCGGTCTCATCGGCCATTTTCAAAAACAGAATGTAGGTCAGCTCTGTCACATATTGGTGATAAGTAATACCGTCATCCCGCAGCACATTGCAGAGGTTCCAAAGTTTCTGTACAATATCTTGCGTGCTCATTTAAGCTGCTCCTTCGTAAATATAAGTGTTGATCTCGCGGATAATCTCCGCAAGCTGCCCGCCAAACTTCTTGTTAAAGCGTGCGAAACCGCCATCCATCTTGAACGCCGGTGCCTCAAAGGTCTCGGTATTGAGGATGCTCTCGTGAAGCATATATACCTTGATCTTTTCCAGCAGATCCAGCTGCATTTTGTTAAAGTGATGCGCCGAAATCAGTTTAGAAAAGGCCATTTTCACGCGGTCATCGTGGTTTACAAGCGGCGTTTTAAGTACAGCCCGACGGACAAAGGCGATAATGTCTGCCACGATCCGTTCATTGCTCACCGCACTGGCCGCTTCATTCAAGCTGCTCTCGGTGAAATTCTCCTTATCCAGTTCCAGCTTTAACTCCCGAAGCTGCGCCCGGGTCATATCGCTGGGGCGGGTGCAGGCTATGCGGATCGCTTCGATACGGTCTTTGTTCTCATTAACATAGGCCACAAAAGAGTCCAGATAATCCTGCGGTTTTTCCGTGTCACCATAGCCGCGGGTCGTTTCCAAAAGAGTATCTTCCTTTTCGGAATAGTAATGTCCGCGCTTTTTGCCCTTCAGGTTGTCAAACCAAAGCAGGAAATCCTTATCCTCCCGGCAGCGTCGCACAAAAGCTTCCTCTGTACAGCTTTTCAATTCCTTCGCATATTCCCGAATTGTTTTTCCGCATAAACGCTCGGATACATCATACTTTTGCTCATCGGTCAGATTGTTGCTCTTACGCTGCAATCTTGCCAAAATGCGATCTTTGACAGGCTGCTTGCTGACCTCACCCGGACGGAACAAATCCTCCAACAATTCAGCCATTGATTTGCTGACGGAGACTGACTTCATATTGGAAGTGTCGTCCAAGTCCTCGTACACGCGAACTGCATCGAAGATATTGAAGTGCGTCTTTCCGATTTCCGGGCAAAGGCGAGTAGCGCGTCCCAGCATCTGCTCAAAGAGGATCCGGCTGTTGATCTTGCGCATAAACACCAAATTACAAATGGCCGGCACATCGATTCCGGTAGTCAGCAGGTCGACTGTTACGGCAATGTTGGGGTACTGGTTGTTCTTGAACTGCTTGATCACCTGCAAAATCTTCTTTTTGTTGCCTCCGGCAGTTTTGCCCGTGATTTTCATAATGGCATCATTGGAAATGCCATAGGGCTTGTAAATCTCTCGGAGCGTATCCACAATACGGTCAGCGTGTGCATCATTTACTGCGAAAATCAGCGTCTTTTCTCCACTTTCCGGATTCAGGTAGGTCGAAACTTCTTCCAGCACCTTGCGGGTATGATCCGGCAGAACAATTTTGCGGTTGAACTCCGACACATCGAAATCCATTTCATCGTCCAAAACTGCACCGTTCAAAAGTTCATTGGTGTTGGGGTCATATTGCGCCAAGGTTTCACCCTTCTTGAACTGTGCGTCATTTTCAATGAAATCCGTATTAATCAGATACGGAGGGTCGTGATCCACCAGCCAGCCATCGATAACCGCCTCACGGTAGCTGTAGGTATAGACCGGCTCCCCGAAAATCTCGGTCGTGTGCAGGGCGGGCGTAGCAGTCAAGGCAACTTTCACCGCATCGAAATACTCGATAACCTGCTTGTACTTGCTCATATAATCATCCTGATTATCGTAGAGGATTTCTTCTTCCGTCATTTCACGGTCAAGAATATAGCCTCGGTGGGCTTCGTCCACAATAATCAAATCAAATGCACCGGGCATCAAATCCGGTTCTTCTGCCAGAATCGTGCGTTTCAAAAGCCCCTGCACCGTTGAAATGCTGACCTTGGTTTCCAGATTGATGATGTTGTCATCGATCGCTTTGATCTCATATATTTTGTCCAGCGTCAGCAGTTCCTTCAGCTTGACATCTTTGAAGGTGTCCATTGCCTGCTCACCGAGGGACACTCGATCCACAAGGAAAAGAATGCGACGGAAACGCTTGGATTCCAGCATCTTGTAGATAAGTCCCAGAACAGTACGGGTTTTACCTGTTCCGGTGGCCATTGCAAGCAAGGCCGTTCTCTTGCCGTCAACGATTGCCTCTGTTGCCTTATCAATGGCCTTGATCTGGTAGTCGCGCAGATTCAACCCATTAGGATCTGTCATAAACGAATTATCTGCTGCAGCCAGCGCTTGATTGGCCGCCACTGTATTCTGGCCAAGTTTTTCCATCAGGTCACTTGGGCTAAACCAGTTCCGAATAGGATACGGTTGATTTTCCTGTTCCCGGACATCCAAAAACCAAATACCAGACTTCGTCCGCAGCTGCTCTAAATACGCCCTGCCATTTGAAGCAAAGAGGAAGGGGACCTGATAACCATTCCAGTTTCCAACCGTATGTGGAATATCCTCCGGCTTAATATGTGCAGCATAGTCCTTTACCTGCACATCGATGGTAGATGCCACATCTTCCGACATCTTTTTTGCATCCATCAATGCTACGAGCTTCTCGCCAACGAAGAATGCATAATCCGCATACCCGTTTTTGTAAAAGGCCGAATTGGTAGGCCATTCGCTGATGGCAATATTTCTCCCCTTTACAGGACGCGTTCCTTTGCTGTAGCGCAGGTTCTGCGTATCAGCTTCCCAACCAGAAAGACGAAGCTGCTCGTCAATCAAGCATCTGGTCTGCGCCTCATTCCAATTCATCATAGCGGAGACAGATTCCGACCGCTTTGCGCGCTCCTTCTGCGTTTTGCCCGAAGCGGCGGTCTTGACCACGGCCAGTTGCTTCGTCAATTCCTCGATTTTCCTTTCCTGCTCGGCAATAACGGATTCCAAATCTTCGTGCGTGGTCTCGCTCGGCATAACGAACTCAGGCGCAATATATCCCCAGTCTCCATAGGTTTCCATAAACCAAACAGCAAGATTGTATGTCAAGGATAGCAATGTCTTTGCTTCGTCCACGGAGTCCGTACCTATATGTACTGCCGAGTTTCTTGTCTTGCGAAGAACATATAGCGTGTTGTCAATTTCGTGCGGCAATAAACCGGCTCGCTTCAAAATGCGAATTCGATTTGCGTGGGTGTTGTCAACAGCCGGCTCCGCAATGTGCTCAAAGACAAGGATCTCCTGCACTAAGCGCTCGGCAAACATTCCGAGTTTATAGATACAGGCATTGGGATCAGAATAGACATAGGTTTCTGCGGTTGCGCCGATCTGTGCCAATGCAGGCCAGTATCGATTCAGAAAATCAAAATTTGATTTCATAAGCAGTCTCCCTCGATTTTTGTTAATTCATTTAGCATTTGATATAAGCACATCTCCAAAGTGCCAATTTGGCACTTTGGAACCACCGTGCTGGCACTTTGGGATTTCGCCAAAGTATCAATTTGATACTTTGGAAGCTGAAAGCTGATACTTTGAAATTCGTCAGCCTCATCCGACTGCCACTTCAACCTTTTTACCGCTGAAGGCCACGCCGTATTTATAAATCGTCCTGACCCCGGCTGTCGTCAGTTCGGTTTCGTATTTTTTATCGTTGATCTGCTGCAAGGCCGTCTCGGACAGCTTTTTCAGCTTTTCGTCGCTGCAATTTTTCTCCGCTTTCAGCTCAATCAGGATACCCGGAAGACCCTTTTGCGTGGGCTTCAGCTGAATGTCATAGCGCCCGTCGCCCGATTCCCGGTTGGAGGTCACGAAAGCGCCGCCCAGCAGGGCGCACAGTCCCAGCATAAAGCCGTGGTAGAAATTCTCCCCGGCAGTATCGAAGGAGCTGACCGACTGGGTCAGCAGCGTCTGAATTTGCGCTTTCAGCCGTGCGTTATCGCCGGAGAAGATGGCTTCCTGAACGGAAATCGCCGTGGACGGCGGGATCAGATTCTCCAGCCGCTGCAAGATCTCCTTGTTATACACCAGAGAAATCTCCCGGTTGGGCAGGGAGACCTCGCACATAAAATCGCCGCTGAAGGAGGGCGTGGTTTTCAGCGCCTTCAGATAGCCGGTCACCAGCAGGAAGCTGTAAATGGTGGAGGGATTGCTCTTGATCTGCGGATAGATTACGCCGGTGTCAATGAAGGTGGTGAAGGTCTCGCCGTTGACCAGGGAGGTCAGACGGTTATAAATCTCCTCATCCGCCTGGGCAAGCACTTCCCCGATAATATCGTTGCTGCCGGTGGAGACCCAGAAGGGTCTCGGCTCACACTCGTTGCTGAAGTAGTTGACCACCGACCACGGATTGAAAATTTCCGTCTTGCCGAAGCGGTAGCCGTCGTACCATTGGCAAATCTCGTCATACTTATCGGCAGCGCCGTAGTATTCCGCCATCTCCATCACCTCGTCGGCGGTGAAGCCGAAGTAGGCGCTGTATTTGTTGTCCAGCACGGAGTTGATGGACAGGTTGTTCATCCCGCTGAAGATGCTCTCCTTGGCCACCCGCAGAATGCCGGTGAGGAAGCCGAAGGACAGGTGCTGATTATCCTTGAACCCGCCGGAAAACAGGTTCCGCATAAACCGGATGACCTTGTCGTAATAGTCCTTCTGGTAGCCCTGCTGGATGGGGGTGTCGTACTCGTCGATGATGATAATGGGCGCAGTGCCATAGTGCTTGTGCAGCATAGAGGACAGGTCCAGCAGTGCCGAAGCCAGCTCAACCTCGTTGACTTTGCCGTCTGCCAGCTTTTCATAGGTCTTTTTGCTGTACTCGTCGCACTTATCGCTGTTCAGCAACTCCTTGTGCCGCCGGGTCTCCTTTGCGAAAATATCCCGGATGGCCGCAAAGGTCTCCTCCCAAGTATCGAACTTCACATCCTTGAAGGTCAGGAAGATCACAGGGTACTTGCCCTGATAATCCCGGTACTTCTGGCCGCAAGCCCAGATCTTCTTGTCCCGGAAATGAACAGAGGTATCCTTGTCGCTCTTTTCAAAATAAGTGCGCAGCATATCCATATTCAGCGTCTTGCCGAAGCGCCGGGGGCGGGTGAACAGCGTCACCATCGGACGCTCGTCGATGAAGTCCTTGATCATCATCGTCTTGTCGATGTAGTAGTATTCCGACGAGGCAAGGCAGTAGTTGGACACGCCGATGGGCAGGGGCAGCTTCGGCGCGCGCTCCGTCTTGCGGAAAGCGCCCGTCTTGAGCCGCTGATCCGCCGGCTTCTGCGTATCAGCGGGGATCAGCCAACGATTGCCCTGCTTTTCCGCACCGACAATTCTCCCATTCTTGCAGAGCGTCGCAACTCTCCGCTCCGTTATATTCCAGCGCATTGCTGCTTCTCTTACCGAGATCATTTCAGCCATAGGGGATACCTCCACGCATAAAATCACAAGTACATTATACCCGAATAAAAGAATAATGTCAACAAAGTTCGGAACAATGCCGTTTAAAAACAGCATTGTTCTTTTCTGCACACAAAACAAGCGGAGGTCATCGACCTCCGCTTGCTCATCATCCGTATACAATTTCCTGCATTACGACCTCATTTGCCCGATGTCGGATGCCGTTCATCTTTCGCACCCACGCCATCGTGTCATCGGCTTTCAAGGCCTCCGTCACACCCTCGGCATCTGCGTATTGTTCTACCAGCCGAAGAAAGAGTTCCTGCGCTTGCTCCTCGATGTCTGTAAGGTGCCCGTCCAGCGTCCCGGCGGTCAGCAGGTTATAATACAGCACCCGGTGATGCTTCTTCAGATAAACTCGCCGCCGCTGGCCGTAAACGCCGATGGGGCGTTCTTCTTCGGGCGGTAAACGAACATCCGGCAGGCAGTAGTCGCCCTGCCTTGTGTAAGTGCCGCCCAGCTGCTCAAATAGCGATTTCATATGTGATCCTCCCATTCAAAATTTCCACCGCAGGTCTGCAATGCAAAATGCACCCGCCTTTCGGTTACAGTCTACCAAAACCGAAAGGCAGGTGCGAGTGTGCGAATTTCAGAATCGCAAGGTCAGTACGATATTGTGACAGGTTATAGGCTTTAGGCCAAAATACGATGCACCTGTATTTTGGCCCGAACGGGGCAATTCCGTACATCTGCAACAGGCCCCCACCTTGTATCCACAAAAAATGCAGCGAACTTTTGCTGTGCGGGCACACTTTTTACAACGAACTTTGCAAATGCCCTTAAATCGTTGCAAAGATCACTTCCGCTTCATCTTCCTGCTGAACTCGTTCAGCGTCTGAATATGCCAAAGACTTTTGCGGGTGATGGAGCGAAAGGTCAGAGAGCAGAAGAAGTCAACGAGAAAGATCTTTGGAATGCAGAACTTCAGCCCCTTCTGGAAGGCTTTCAGTGACCCACGGCTGCACCAGTTGTGGACGGTGGTCAGGGTGTAGCCGGTCAGGGCCACCACATCCTTTACCGTGACCACATCCGGGTATTTGCGCAGCAGCTTTTCATAGTAACCGTGCATCTGCCGCAGCGTGTCCTCCGGCAGCTCCTTGGAGAGCCTCGCCACATAGTGGGTGCCGTACCAGCCCTTCGGCGCAGAGTAGAGTTCAGGGAAGATCGCCCGCTCCTCCAAATATGCTTTCACATCCTCTTTTCGGATTTTATAGCACCGGGTTTTCTTACCCGACCACTCGCAGGGCACCTTGCCGCTTTTGAGCAGATGCAGCGCCGTGGACTTGCTGATGTGGCAGATTCGGAAAAATTGCTCCTTGTTCATCACTTCGGGAACGCTGTCCCAGTTGACGGGAAATACATCCATTTGTAACACCTCAAAAATAGATTTTTGTCGGTTGGAAGCTCTATCCTGCGGTGTATGGCCGTCTCCCGGTTTTTCTCTCCTATCTTCCCGCATTTCTCTCCAAAATCGGAAAAAATGCCGATTTGAACCCACTTTCAAAAAAGCCTGTCCCGCAAGGCTTTCCGAGCGAAAAAGCCTGATTTCAAGCGGCTTTCGGCGGGTACAGGGCTTACAGAAACGCCCCCAAAACGGGCATCCCTGTCACAGTTGCAGAAAAGACTCGAAATCAGGTAGTCGCGCAAGCGGCTCGTGGGTTCGAATCCCACCCTATCCGCCAGAAAGTTCCGCCGCGCTCCCAGCAGGAGTGCGGCGGATTTTTTCTATCTAGCCGCATGGACGATCTACTGTTATTTTTGTAAAGATGACAGGTATTTTCGATAATATCTGACAACCATTGTAACTGTTGCGGTACATGCCAGTGTATCTGTAATCGGCTCTGCAAGGTAAACGGCAACGACCGGATCCGGCAATATAAGAGGCAGCAAAAGAATCAGTGGTACTAATAAAAATACTTTACGCACAAGCGCAAGAAACAGGGATGTTTTTGCGTTTTCCAAAGCCACAAACATGATGAAGCTTGGCTGCTATCTGTTCATGGCAATTGTCGGTCTCAATGGGTTTATGAATCAGGCAAACACCATGATCATCAATATCACCACGAAGAAGCAGGAATACGGTGTGCTG
>ENA-OUOY01000763-OUOY01000763.1-human-gut-metagenome-genome-assembly--contig:-NODE-763-length-20757-cov-3.167713_pt1 | contig 20757 bp, 18 predicted proteins | sample MGYA00237937_ERZ548767 | MGnify/ENA primary metagenome ERZ548767 (study PRJEB26490, sample SAMN05356887) | human gut metagenome | biome: terrestrial biome; feature: human-associated habitat; material... | reverse complement strand
GCCTGGGGCTGCGATATCTGCCAAACGGTGTGCCCGATGAATAAAAAAGTAATAATTGATCCCGCTGAAGTTTTTCTTGACGGAATAGAAACGACGGCAAGAACAGATAATATTTCCGACAGAGCCTACGCATGGCGCGGCGAAAAGGTCATAAAAAGAAACCTTGATATAATTAGCGGGCAGTGAAAGTCTGATAAAAATTTCTTTCGGTGCAGAAGCCTTGGTAAATTTCTTCTCACCTTAGATATGAAATAAAAACTGAATTGGCTTAAAAGGCAATAAATCATATATCTTTTTACCAAACACAACAGGAGGTAAACCATGAAACTTTTAATTGCAGTCATCAACAGCGACGATTCGCATATTGTTCTCGACGAGATAACGAAGGCAGGCTTCTATGCAACTAAGCTTTCCACGACGGGCGGCTTTCTCCGTGCCGGAAACCTCACGCTTCTCATGGGCGTTGAGGACGAAAAGGTAGACGAGCTTCTTGAAATTCTCAGAACCAACTGTCGCAAGCGCGAGGAGCTGACACCGGTCGTTCCGACATACTCCTCGGGCCTTGTAAATGCAATCCCGGTCAAAATCACCGTCGGCGGAGCAACCGTTTTCGTTCTCGATGTTGACCAATTCTATAAAATGTGATGATTAACCTTAACGACATCGGAATCCAAAACAGTCTTGCAGAAAATCTTGCAGGACTAATAAAGAACGGGCGTCTGCCGCATGCTATAATGCTTCGAGGCGGCAGTGAGACTCTGCGTCAAAAGCTTTCGCTCTTTCTCGCCGAAGCATTTGTTTGTGAGGGCGATGCAAAACCGTGCGGCAAATGTTCTCACTGTATTAAGGCTCAGAACGGAAATCATCCCGACGTTATAACCGCTGACCCTTCGGCGCAGGGCGAAAAGATGTTCAAAATCGCACTTGTGCGTGAAATTAAAGATGATGCCTACATTATCCCGAATGAAGCAAGAAGCAAGGTATATATTCTCCGCTCGGCGGATAAAATGAACATTCAGGCGCAGAATGCGCTTTTGAAGCTCATTGAGGAGCCACCGGAGTATGCGAGATTTATTCTCGAATGTGATTCCTCTGCAGCAATGCTTGAAACAATCATGTCAAGGGTTACTCTCTTTGACCTCGGCGCAGACAATGATGAGATATCCGACGAACTGAGAAAAAAAGCGGACGATACTGCCGCAAAGTTAGCCTCCGCTATTCTCAAACCGACAGAGTGTGAATTCATGAAAATCACGGCTGAATTTGAAAAGGACAAAAATCTTTTTGAGCCTACCCTCCCCGCCCTACAGCTCATTTTCCGTGACGCAGTTGTTATCAAGGCAGGCAGTAATATCACTCTTTCCGACCATTCGGACATCAGCCGTCTGGCGGCATCAAAGCTGACGCTGAATTCACTGATGAAAATGACCCGTGAAATTGACAATTTCAGGGAAAGTATAAACAGAAACGCTAATAAAAATTTACTGATCACCCGATTTTGTGCAGTCATGCGCAGCTCGGCGTACAACAGGTAGTTTTATTATTTTTATTATATAGATACTCTACATAAGGAGGTTTAATATGTCAGAGGTTGTTGGAATCCGATTTAAAGAAGTCGGAAAAATATATTATTTCGACCCCATCGGATTTAAGCTCAATAAGGGTGACCGAGCTATCGTCGAAACCATAAGAGGCCTTGAGTGCGGCGAAGTCGCTCAGGCAAACAAGGACGTAAACGATGACGAAATCGTCAAACCGCTCAAGCCCATTGTCCGTGTTGCAACGGTGGAGGATCTCAAGGTCGTTGAAAGAAACAAAAAGAAGGAAAAAGAAGCGTTCGACATCTGTCTTAAAAAGATCGCTCTGCACGGTCTTGATATGAAGCTTATTGACGTTGAATATACATTCGATTCAAGCAAGGTGATTTTCTACTTCACCTCGGACGGACGTGTTGACTTCCGTGAGCTTGTTAAGGATCTTGCAAGCGTATTCAGAATAAGAATCGAGCTTCGTCAGATAGGTGTCAGAGACGAATCGAAGATGAAGGGCGGTCTCGGAATGTGCGGCAGACCCTTCTGTTGTAACAGCTTTCTCGGTGACTTCCAGCCCGTTTCGATAAAAATGGCAAAGGAGCAGGGTCTTTCCCTCAACCCGACCAAGATAAGCGGAACCTGCGGCAGACTTATGTGCTGTCTTAAATACGAGCAGGAATCGTACGAGCATTTGCTCAGGGTAACTCCCAAGGTCGGCGCAATCGTTGACACAAGCTCAGGCAGAGGAACAGTTGTCGAAACCGATCTGCTCAAGGGAATGCTCAAGGTTCGCCTTGACCGCAGTCCCGAAGCCGCACCGGCAGTTTTCAGCCGACGTGACGTGAAACTCATAAAGGACAAAAAAATAACCGTAAATAAATCCGAATTAGCTGCTTTAAAGGAGATCGAAGGTTAAGAGGTCATGAAAAAGATCAATTTAAAAATCGGCGGAATGAGCTGCAGCGCATGCTCAAACGGACTTGAAAAATATTTAAACAAACAAACCGGGGTTATTTCTGCAAGCGTTAACCTCGTTATGGCTAACGCTCTCATCGAATATGATGAGAGCGTTCTCAATAGGAAAAAAATCGAAAAATTTGTAAAGGAAGCAGGATTCGAAAGTCTCGGTCTTTTTGACGAATTTGAGAAGAACAGCTCACCAAAAATGTCAAAATTATGGTTTGTCATAATGACAGCTTTGGCGGTAATCCTTATGTATATCTCCATGGGCTCAATGATAGGCCTGCCGGAAATCCCGTTTCTTGCAATGCACACCCATGATAAAGCGTTCGCATCGTCACTGCTTATTCTGACGGTACCGTTCCTTGTTTACGGCTTTGACATCATCAAGAGCGGATTCAAAAACCTGTTTCATCGCACGCCGAACATGGACACTCTTGTTACTCTCGGCGTTCTGACAAGCCTTATTTACAGCATTTTCTCGGTTGTGATGATATTCATGGGACATCACCACTATATCCATCGGCTCTATTTTGAGTCGGCCGCAATAGTTATCTACTTCATCAAGCTCGGACGTTATATTGACTCTGTGAGCAAGGACAAGACAAAGGAAGCGATTCAAAGCCTTGTTCAAATAACACCAAAGGATGCAGTTATCAAGACTGCCGAGGGCGAGAAAAAAGTCACGATTGACGAAATTCAAAAGGGCGACACCGTTATTTGCAAGCCCGGTGAAAGAATTGCCGTTGACGGCACGATAATCTTCGGCAAAACTCACCTTGACGAATCATTCATCACGGGCGAGAGCAAGCCCGCCGCAAAGGAAATCGGCGCAAAAGTCATCGCCGGAAGTATCAACTACGACGGCTACATCGAATATTCCGCCGAACGAATAGGCAAGGAATCGACAATTTCCGAAATTGTTCACATTGTTACGGAGGCTTCGTCGGCTAAGATTCCGCTTGCAAGAATCGCCGACAGGATAAGCTCTTATTTTGTTCCGACTATTATCGGAATCGCAATTCTCAGCTTTGTGGGCTATCTTGCCGCAGGTCAGGGCTTCAACGCCGCACTGAATACGTTCGTAACGGTTCTTGTTGTCGCCTGCCCGTGCAGTCTGGGTCTTGCAACTCCGCTTGCAATCGTCGTTTCAGAAGGTCGATGCGCCAAAAACGGCATACTCATCAAAAAAGGAGATGTCCTTGAAACGGCGTCAAAAATCAACAAAGTCATTTTCGATAAGACAGGTACTCTCACCTACGGAAATCTCAAAATTTCACGAGTTATCGACTTCGGCAAAATGCCCGAAAAGGACATGATGAGCCTTGTCTGCTCGGCAGAAGCGAAGTCGAGCCATCCGATATCGAAGGCTTTCGCCGAATATGCAAAGGACAACACTCTCACACTCAGCGAACCCGAGCAATTTGAAAACATCGACGGCATGGGAATCCGCACCGTTATCGGCGGCAAATCATATTATTTCGGCAACGCAAAGCTGCTTGCCAAATACGGCATTGAGAACGACCGCCTCGATGATGCAAACGCTCTCGCCGATGAGGGCAACACCCTTGTTTATGTTGCCGACGAGGTGCAAATTCTTTCAATCATCGGCATCAACGATATTATCAGAGATAACGTTGACAGGCTCATCAGAACGCTTCACAGCTTTCACGTCGAGCCGATAATGCTCACGGGCGATAACGAGCAGACAGCAAAGAAAATTGCCGCACAGGCGGGAATAGAGCACGTTATTTCCGGTGTTCTGCCTGCCGAAAAGGGCAACGTTATCAAGGAGCTTAAAGCCGAGGGCGACAAGGTTATGATGATCGGCGACGGAATCAATGACTCCCCTGCCCTTGCACTGAGTGATATCGGCGTCAGCGTCAACAGCGGCTCCGACATTGCAATGAACTCCGCCGACGTAATACTGATGAATGACGACCTGATGAAAATTCCCGAGCTTATAAGAACAAGCAGGGCAACGGTCAGAAATATCAAGCAAAACCTTTTCTGGGCTTTCTTCTACAACTGCCTGATGATTCCGATTGCAATCGGCGCACTAAAGCATTTCAATATAACCATCAATCCGATGATAGCAAGCCTTGCAATGACGCTTTCGAGCTTCACGGTAATAATCAACGCCCTCCGACTGAGAGGGTCGAAAAAATAAGGAGGACTCAATATGTTATTCGGTAAAGAAAAAATTACAAAGGAAGTTTATATCGACGGCATGAGCTGTATGCACTGCGCCGCCAAGGTTGAAAAGGCGCTCGCCTGCGTTTCGGGAGTTGCAAACGCCAAGGTTGACCTTGAGAATAAAAAAGCTGTTGTTAAGCTCAAGAAGGACGTTGACAATGCGATTCTCAAATCCGCAGTTGAGGACCTCGGCTACAGCGTCACGGATATAAAATAACAACAAGACAAAAAATCACCCTCCGCATCTAAGGCGAAGGGTGATAATTTTTTATACCGTGAACGGGTCGATGCCGTTCGTGTTTGTCGGAAGAATTTTGAATGTGAAGTTGAACGTTTTGTCGTTCACGCTGTATTTCGGGTCGATATCCGGACCGCACGCTCCCGAGCCCGTTCCGGTCATCTTATAGTCGATGCTTAATACCGTCTCTTTCATCGGTTCAAGCTCGTAATCGTGCTTTGCCTCACGAATCATCTGCGGCGTAAAGTGCTGAGCATTTGATGAGAAGCTGTCGAAATCCTCGGCTCGGCATATAAATCCGATGCCGCTCTCGTTTGTAACCTTTGCCCACTTGCAGCCGTAATGACTTGAATTCTCCTGTGGACGGACATAGTGCTCAAAGTTTTCCGTTACTGTCGTTGTGAAGTCGTCAACATAAGTATAACGCTTCTTGTCGATGTAGCTCTCCTTGGGGCCGTAACCGAAATATTCATAGTTCTCGAAGCCTTCGGGCATGATGAGCTGAAGTCCGATTCTCGGCAGAATATCCATTCTCTCCGCCTTCTTGCCGTTGACGTTAACGAGAACGCTTGAGTCCGGGAGGAACGTGTAAGTAACCTTACCCTCAAATATCGGCTCAAATGTGTAAACACCGATTGCAAGATCAACGGTAATTTCAACCTTATCGTCTGATTTTGTCACATTAAGCGAACGGCACTTCTGACCGAGCTTTTCCATGCCGACCTTGTACCATTTTTCTCTGTAATACTGAGAATCGTTGTCGATATATGCTCTGTAAAGGTTAATTTCAACGGGCTTCGAGATAAGCTCCGTATCGTCGCAGCTTATCTTATTGAGCTTGCCGTAAGCCTTGTCGAAAACATATTTAACACTGCCGACACCTATTTCTACATATCTTTCGCCGTCGTTTACCGTCATTGCGGTCGTCGCAAGCGCAGCTTTGCCTGTCGGAATTGACTCAAGTCTGAACTGTTTAAGTCCTATCTCGTAGCCTGCCTTTGCCCAGAGCTTGTCCGTCCTGTTGACAAAGTGAAGCGTGAGATATGTCTCACCTGTAAAGCTGTATGCCGACGGGTCGAAGATTGAAAAATCCTTTTTCTCTCTCGGCATGAGCATAAGTCCCGAGACTTCACCCGAAGCAATAAGCTTGCCGTTTGATTTGATTTCCCAGTTTATGCCTACATCGTCAAGGCCCTTGAAGAAGTTGCGGTTCTTGATTGAAACGTTGCCGTTGCCTGCATATTCTGCAAAGAAAGGCTGATAAACGTACTTCGCTTCCTCAAATCCCGTGTGCGGCGTTCTGTCGGGATAAACGAGGCCGTCAACGCAGAAGTTGCCCGCATTCGGCATATCGCCGAAATCGCCGCCGTAGGTGTATTTATATTTGCCGTTGCCGTCGGGAATTGCTACGGAATGATCCGTGTACTCCCAGATACAGCCGCCGCAGAATTTGTCGTCGGAGTCAATAAGCTCCCAATAGTCACCGAGATCTCCCGGTCCGTTGCCCATCGCATGGCAGTATTCGCAGAGATAGAGCGGCTTGTTTTTGCGCTTTTTGCTCGAAAGGATTTCCTTGCACTTTTCGATTGAGGGATACATCCAGCTTTCAACGTCGGAGCAGTTGCCGAGGAACTTACCGGCAAGCTCGGAGTAGCGATAGTTTGCGTTCTCATAGTGAACGATTACGTTCTTATTACGTGACTTGATAAAGTCATACATTGCCTGATGGTTATCGCCGCATCCGGATTCATTGCCAAGCGACCAGAAAATAACCGAAACATGGTTCTTATCACGCTCAAAAAGTCTGCGTGCTCTGTCGATATATGATTCTTTCCATGACGGATCGTTCGCAAGAAGGCTCCAACGCTCAAAGAAGAAGCCGTCAATCGAGGTCGAGAATCCGTGAGCCTCAAGGTCGGATTCGTCAATTACCAAGAAGCCGAGCTGATCGCACATCTCCAAAAATCTCGGGTCGTTCGGATAATGCGAGGTACGGACGGCATTGACATTGTGGCGCTTGAAGATATAAAGATCCTCGAGAACGTGCTCAATCGGCGTTGCATGGCCGTAAAGCGGGTGAGAATCATGGCGGTTAACACCCTTGATTTTAATCTTCTGTCCGTTGAGATAAAGAACAGACTTTGAGATAACAAGATCCTTAATGCCGACCTTAACGAGTACGACCTCATCTGAAACTTCAAGGATAAGATCATAGAGCAGCGGATCCTCATCGCTCCAAAGAATCGGATTATCGAACTTGATTTTTATCTTACCGTTGACGCTTTCACCCGAGTCAATGCTTTCGCCGTGGGGCGAAACAAGGCGGTAGCTGACCTCTCTGTCACTGACAAGGTCAAGATCCACGCTCATAATACATTTCGTGTATTTCTTTTTAAGCTCGGTTGTGACGTAAAAATCACGGATTCTGCCTCTGCGGCTTCTTTTGAGAATATAAACATCACGGAAGATTCCGCTCATTCGCCACATATCCTGATCCTCAAGATATGAGCCGTCGCACCACTTGAGCACAAGCATTGCAAGTCTGTTTGAACCTGCTTGAACAAAATCATTGATATTGAACTCGCTCGTCATGTGGCTGACCTGACTGTAGCCGACAAATTTGCCGTTTATCCAAAGATAAAAGCAGGAATCGACACCCTCAAAGTTGAGAAAAAGGTCACGTGAAAGGTCGTTCTCATCAATATCAAAGTCACGGATATAAATTCCGCACGGGTTGTCGTCGGGGACATACGGCGGATCGCAGGGATATGGGTAGTCCGAATTGGTGTAGTTCGGAGCGTCATAGCCCTTGTCGAGCGCCATTTGCCAGTTCATCGGGACCTTTATTTTGTCATAATTGCCGTTAATTTCATAATCTGCGGCGTAAAAGCCGTCCTCAACGTCAATTATCGTATTATAAAATCTGAAATCCCATTCGCCGTTAAGAAGCTGAAAATATTTTGACTCCTCTCTCGACTTTGTGAGAGCGTTCTCCTCATTGAGATAGGGAATGAAATATGCGTGAGGTTCTTCACAGCCGACATGTAAGGTTGTCGGATCCTCGTAGTATTTTGGTATATTCAGCATTGGTTTTCCTCCGATCAAAGCTCGATTTTAGCCTTTCTTGAGTTAATCGCGCGGAAGATCGATGTTTCGAACTTCGGCTTTCTCGAATATGTGTAGAGTCCGTTCTGCTCCTGCTCAACGTCGTAAAGCTGAGTATAGCAGAATCCGAACATCCTGTCATTGTCAAGCAATGCGTCCGTGAGGCCCTTGTAGCGCTCAATAAATTCATACTTGTTCTTCGGCGCATTGCCATAGCCCCACGCGTTCTGTTCATTTTCGTTAACAGACCAGCGGATTCCGCCGTATTCGCTGATGAAGGTCGGTCCGCCGGGATATTTCTGACGGCGCTCATGGTTATCGTAGAGCTTACCTTCGGTCATGAGCATATCGAAATGCTCCTTGAACACCTTCGGATCCTGCTCATAGTCATGAAGGTCAAAAATATCGGTGATAACATGGAAGTTGCCGCTTGTATCAATACACGGACGGGTCTTATCGAGTGCCTTTGTCGTCTTATAAATGAGAGCAAGAGCATCGTCGAACTGCTTTCTTCCGTCATAGTCCCATGTTTCATTGAGCGGACACCAGCCGATGATTGCCGGGTGATTAAAATCGCGCTCAACCTCCTCGATCCACTCCGGAATTACGGAATAAACAATGTTCGGATTGGAATGGTCAAGTCCCCAGTTCGGGTATTCGCCCCACACAATGTAACCCATCTTGTCGCAATTATAAAGGAATCTCGGCTCGAAAATCTTCTCGTGAAGTCTTGCGCCGTTGAAGCCGACATCAAGAGATATCTGAATATCTTTGATCATGGCTTCCTCGCTCGGAGCGGTGTAAATTCCGTCGGGATAGAAGCCCTGGTCGAGAACAAGACGCTGGAAAACGGATTTGCCGTTGATAAGAAACTTCTGACCGTCGAGCTTTACGTCACGAAGGCCGAAATAGCTGTCAACCTTATCCTCGTTAAAGCGAAGCTCAAGGTCATAAAGTCTGCCCTCGCCGACCTCCCAGAGATAAGCCTCTTTAAGGTCAAGGTGAGCGGTTATCAAACCTCCCTCAGTCTCAACGCTTGCCGCACCCATGATTCTCTCCTGATAGAGGGCAAGAGCTTCAAACTTGCCGGTGCCGATGACCTCTGCCTGAATATCAACAGAGCAGTTTTCAACGTTTGGGAAAACCTTGATGCTCTTGATTCTCGAATCGGGAACAAACTCAAGCCAAACCGTTTGCCATATACCCGTTGTCCTTGTGTAATCACAGCCGTGAGAATAATACTCCTCGCTCTGCTTTCCTCTCGGCTGAAGGGGATTTCTTGTATCGTCCTCGGCGTAAACCGTCAGAACGTTTGTGCCGCCGTTGAGATAGTCCGTGATATCGAATTCAAACGAGATGTAGCCGCCCCTATGCGTGCCGACCTCCTTGCCGTTCACATACACGGTAGCCTTATAATCAACCGCACCGAAGTGAAGAATTGTTCTCAGATCGGAAAACTTCTCGGGAACGGTAAATTCTCTCTGATACCAAACGGCATCCATGAAGTCCTTGTACTCAACTCCCGAAAGCACGCTCTCGGGGCAGAAAGGAACGTTTATTGTTCTTTCAAGCTTTGTCTGCGGCTCGTAATATTTCTTAGCAAGACCGCTCTTGGACTTGTCGATTTCAAAGCTCCACTTTCCGTTGAGGTTCAGCCACTCTCTGCGCTGAAACTGCGGATTCGGATGCTCCGGACGGGGTATATTGATCATATGATATTTTCCTCCATAATTATATTCAGTTTATCATACCATATTAAAAATGATTATACAAGTAATTATATATATTTTTTACAAAAACCGAGGTGAGAAAAACAAAGGCTTCCTCACAGTCAAATATATTCGCTTTCGGCTTTATGGCAAAAGAACTTGTAACGATGCCATATCGCAGTCTGCAATTTGCTGTGATAAAGAACTGTTCATATGTGTCGTGACAGCATAGGATCAAGGTCGAACGATGACAAGAAATGACCTTTAAGCAATTAAACAATTCTAAAAAGCATTTCTTCATAAAATTTTTATTTTTCGCCGTATTTCTATTGAAAAAAAACGGACAAAATGATAGTATAGTATAAAATAGAGGGGTGTTTTTATGGAAGTTAAAAAAATGGAATCTCTAAAGGAGCTTTACAAAATCGGCAGAGGTCCGTCAAGCTCGCACACTATGGGTCCCGAAAAGGCGTGCAAGATTTTTAAAGAGCACAATCCGAAAGCCGACCGTTTTGAAGCAATTCTCTATGGCTCACTCTCAAAAACGGGAGTCGGTCACGGCACGGACAAGGTTATCAAAGTCACATTTGACCCTACCCCTTGCGATGTTATTTTCAACAATAAAGATCTTGAGCTTCCGCATCCCAACACAATGGATCTGATCGCCTATAAGGACGGCGTTGAAATTAAAAAAATCCGTGTTCTCAGCGTCGGAGGCGGAAAAATTGAAATTGTCGGTTACAAAAATGTCGATCCGCCGAAAATTTACGGGCTGTCAACCTTTTCCGAGATTGCCGAGCATTGCAGAAAAAATCACATGAAGCTTTGGCAGTATGTCGAGGAGGTTGAGGGAATCGAGATTAGAGATTATCTCATGAAAATCTGGAATCAGATGAAGTTGAGTATCCATATCGGTCTTGAAACCGAGGGAGTTCTTCCGGGCGGACTGAACGTCAAGAGAAAGGCGAAAAAGCTCTATTCTCATCAGCATATCGACGAGAGCGCTCAAACCAAGGAAAACCGCGTTGTTTCCGCCTATGCATTCGCCGTAAGCGAGCAGAATGCGGACGGAGAGGTCATCGTAACAGCCCCGACCTGCGGCTCGGCAGGTGTTATGCCGTCGGTGTTGTATTATCAGCAGATGAAAAGGGGTTATACCGATATTGAGATAGTCCGTGCACTTGAAACGGGCGGAATAATCGGTAATCTGGTAAAGACCAACGCTTCGATTTCGGGCAGTGAATGCGGCTGTCAGGCGGAGATAGGAACGGCGTGTGCAATGGCTTCTGCCGCACTCGGCGAGCTTTTCTCTCTTGAAATGGATAAAATAGAGTATGCCGCTGAAATTGCAATTGAACACCACCTCGGACTGACCTGTGATCCGATTTGCGGACTGGTTCAGATTCCGTGCATTGAGCGCAATGCCGTTGCGGCAATGAGGGCAATAAATGCCGTCAGCCTCGCAAGCTTTTTGAGCGACACAAGAAAAATTTCCGTCGATGAGGTCATCGAGGTCATGAGAATGACGGGCAAGGATATCCCCGGACGCTACAGAGAAACCGCCGAAGGCGGACTTGCAACATTAAACATTAAATAAATTTTGTATATTTGTCTGCCGTAAATATTGCATTTATTTCTGCGGCGTGATAAAATAGAAAGTACCATATAAGCGGCTGAGAATTCGGCCGACAGAGAGAGGAGAAGCATTATGGCATTAAGTGAAAAGTTTAAGATTGGAACAAAGACCCCGAACCTCTATCTCAGCGGCTACAAGGGTCATTTTGTGGCAGGAAGAAGCCACTTGAATTATTATATAGACATCACCTCGCAGAAATCATGTCTTTCCGAGGCGAAGGCAGTTGCAAAGGCAATTGCCCCGAACTACAAGCTCCATACGGAGATCGACACAATTCTTTGCCTTGACGGCACAGAGGTTATCGGTACATGTCTTGCAAGCGAGCTGACGAAGAATGACCTTGCAAGCATCAACGCAAACAGAGCAATCAATATTCTCGCTCCCGAGTACACGGCAAGCAACCAGCTCATGTTCCGTGACAACATTGTTCAGATGATTCAGGGCAAGCAGGTGCTTATCCTTGCCGCTTCGGTCGTTACCGGCAGCACGGCTCAGAACGCATTTGAAGCTATCCGTTATTATGCGGGTACACCGGTCGGAATCGCTTCTATTTTCGCAACAATGAAAGAGTGTGAAAACTTCCCCGTTGTATCGGTATTCGATCCTCACGACCTGCCCGAATATGAGAGCCATTCAGCTATGGAATGTCCTCTTTGCAAGAAGGGTGAGCGCATTGACGCACTCATCAACAGCTTTGGCTGCTCGATGCTTTAATTAAAACAATATAATAACCTCCGTCTGTAAGTGTAAGCCTACAGGCGGAGGTTTTGGTTTTACTTAAAGAGACTGTCCATCGTAACGCCGAGAATTTCGCATATTTTTTGCAGCGTATTCGCAAGCGGCAGTCCTATTCCGTTTTCATATTTTGAAACAGACGAACGATCCATTTCAAGCATATCTGCAAGCTGTTGCTGCGTAAGTCCGCTGTTTTTTCTTGCTTCCTTAAAGTTTTCGGAAAAGCTCATTTGTAAATTCCCTCATAAAATAAAAAGTGCGCAGCCGAAGCCACGCACGAAAAATACACGGCTTGATTGCTGCGACACAAACCCAACTTCACAAAAAAGACGAATGTGGAAAAGCCGGTATTTTTACACAAAAATATTATATCATCTTTATAATAAAATCCAGTATTTTTTAATTTTGTGCAAAAATTTCACGAAATAACAATTGCATTGATCCATTCTTTCGAAAAAATCAAGCCTGCTTTGTCAATCAAGGCAGGCTTGTACTGTTTTATTTAAGAACTATGTCGCCGTTCTCAACGTCAACCGTGATTGATGTTACGGGAGTGTCGATATTGTCGATGATCTTCTCGGCAATCTTATCCTCGACCTTGCGGCGAATATTATTTCTGAGGTCTCTCGCTCCCCTCGTTCCGCCGACAGATTCCTTTGCAAGCTCTGCAACGGCTTCATCGGTATAGGTGAACGTTATGCCCTTATCCCTGAGCGGCTCCTTGAACTCGTCAAGCATTAGCACGGCAATCTTTTTGAACGCATCTTCGTCAAGGTCATTGAACACTACAATTTCATCGACTCTGCCGAGAAATTCGGGTCTGAGGAACTCTCTGAGTGCCTTTAGTGCCTTTTCCTTATTGACATCGCCCTGCGTTTTTCCAAAGCCGAGAGCGCCTTCAGAGCGACTGCTGCCGGCGTTGGAGGTCATAACGATAACCGTGTTTTCAAAGCTTACCGTCCTGCCCTGCGCATCGGTGATCTTGCCCTCATCAAGAATCTGAAGAAGAATGTTCATAACGTCGGGATGCGCCTTTTCTATCTCATCAAAAAGGAGAACCGAATACGGCTTACGGCGAACCTTCTCTGTCAACTGACCCGCCTCATCATAGCCGACATAGCCAGGCGGCGAACCGATAATTCTCGAAACGCTGTGCTTCTCCATAAACTCGGACATATCAAGCCTGATAAGAGTCTCAGGCGTGTCAAAAAGTTCGTTTGCAAGCTGCTTTACAAGCTCGGTTTTTCCGACACCCGTCGGTCCGACAAAGATAAACGATGCCGGCCTTCTTCTCGGGCTGACGCATATTCTTCCGCGTCTGACGGCTTTCGAAACAACGTCAACCGCCTCGTCCTGGCCGATGACCTTTGCCTTGAGCTTCTTGTCGAGATCGGCAAGTCGGCGAAGGTCACTTTCAACTATCTTCTGCGCCGGAATGCCTGTCCAAAGCTGAATTACCCTTGCGAGATCCTCCTCTGTAACCGGAGAATTTTCAACCAGCGGGATAAGCTGATTTATTCTTGTCTCGCACTGCATTATATCCTGCTTAACCTTGGCAATCGCCTCGTAATCCGGCTCCTCAGCCTCCATGAGATCCTGCTCACGAATTATAAGATCCGCCTTTTCATTGAGCTTATTTTCATATTCGCTGATGTTCTTGTTTCTCAGGTTTGCACAGGTGCAGGCTTCATCAAGCAGGTCAATAGCCTTGTCCGGCAAAAATCTGTCATTGATAAATCTCTCCGAGAGCGTAACTGCGCTGTGAACAAGAGTATCGCTTATCTGAACCTTATGATAATTCTCGTAATAATCCTTTATGCCGAGAAGCATTTTATAGGTGTCCTCAATCGACGGCTCCTCAACCTTAACGGGCTGCAAGCGTCTTTCGAGGGCGGCATCCTTCTCAATATACTTTCTGTATTCTGTAAAGGTTGTTGCGCCGATAATCTGAACCTCGCCCCTTGAAAGAGCAGGTTTGAGAATATTTGCGGCATTCATTGAGCCTTCGGAGTCTCCGCCCGTACCGACAAGGTTATGCACCTCATCAATAAAGAGAATAATGTTGCCCTCAGCCTTAACCTCTTCGACAAGACCCTTTACTCTGCCCTCAAACTGACCTCTGAACTGCGTACCGGCAACAAGCGAGGTGAGGTCGAGAAGCTGAATTTCCTTATTGGCAAGCTTTGCCGGAACCTCACCGTTGGCAATTCTGAGAGCCAAGCCCTCAGCAATAGCGGTTTTACCGACTCCCGGCTCACCTATAAGACAGGGATTGTTCTTTGATCGGCGGCAAAGAATTTGAATCGTTCTGTAAATTTCGTTGTCTCTGCCGATTATTCTGTCAATTTTTCCCTCTTTTGCTTTTCTTGTAAGGTTGGTGCAATAAAGCGGAAGATATTTGCGCTTTTTCGACTTCTTTTCGCCTTTATTCTTGCCTTTGCTTTTTTCTTTAACTTCCGTATCGGGAACATCGGTGAAATCGTCCTGCTCGTCCTTATTCATAAAGCCCTGCATGAACGGGAAGGTCGGCGTTCCGCCCGGCTCGAAGCCCTCGCCCTCGTCGCCCATGCCCATCATGGCGCCGAACTGCTCGCTCATTGCTTCGTAGTCGTCCTCCGTTATTCCCATGTTTTCCATCATTTGCTTTATCGGACCCGTAGACTCCATGGCACATTTCAGGCAAAGTCCCTCCTGATGGGAGCTTTTGTCGCCGTCCATTCTTGTCATGAATATAACAGCAGGTCTGATGCCGCATTTGCTGCACATTATTTGCTTCATATTTATCTCCTGTTATTTTTTGCTGAATTTTTCTTTGAACTGCTTAAACACTCCGGGAAGATAGCTGACAAATGCCACAACCGTCAGCAATGCCGAAATCGCAACGAGCACAATAAGCATTGTATCGGGAATTGTCCAAAGGCTGTTGAAGGCTCCTACATCGGGAGCGAAAGCAAACAGCGCTATCATTACGAAGTAAAATACGCAGGTCGCAACCTTGCCGTAAATCTCAGCCGCACTCGGCTTGAGACCTATGGCTATCATAATTCCTCCGAAGAGGACCATTACAAACTCTTTTATAATAAAAACAAGGAATATCCAACTGAATGTTTTGATAAGCGAATCCGTGCTGGAGCTGAACCTGATGTAAAGAAGAACGGCAATTGTTATCTGAGTCAGCTTATCCGCCACGGGATCAAGCACCTTGCCGAGTTCGCTTATTTGATTAAAGCGGCGTGCTATCTTGCCGTCAAGGCAATCGGAAAGTCCGGAAAGAGCAAGCACGAACACCGCCCAGATAATATTGTTCGGGATAGAATCATTGAGAAAAAGATATGCAAAGACAGGAACCATAATGATTCTTGCAAATGAAAGCCAGTTCGGAATTGTGTTCCAGTTTTTAAAAAGATCCTTAACCATTTTTATATACCCCCGTAGGAATTATTGAAAGTTTTGATATTCTCGGCAATCTTATCGTTTGAAATAACCGCCTGCACGATGACCGAAGAATCTATCGCATTTACATATTTCGCATTATACACCACATGGGAGGATATTTGCAAGCCCACGCTCAAAACTATTACAGCCATAACACCGCAGCCGAAGCCGAGAAGAGCGCCTAGAAATCTGTTTGCCTTTTTAAGTATCGGCAGCTTTTTCAATGAATCCAAAAGATGAATTATCCATGTGAACAAGAGTCTGACCGCTATGTAAATAAGCACAAATACAATAAGCTTTGCAAGGTATCTCTCCGTGCTGCCGAAAAGACTTGTGTTGCTGTATATCCAGTCCGTCACGGCACCGCAGAAAATTCTCGCCGCCAAAAGCGCAACGATAAACGAACCGAATTTAAATATCGTCTGAACAAGTCCCTGTCGGTAATATCTTACCGTCATCAGCACAATTACTGCCGCAAGGATTATATCAACTATATGCTCCTGCATTATTTGCTTACCTGCCTTTCGTCCGTGGTTCCTCTTGTTTTATAACTTTTTATATTCACGCCGGTCAGAATATATGTCCTGCCGCCGTCAACCGTCACTCTTTTAGGCTCGCCCGTGAAATAAATCGTTCCGACCTGCTTGCCTCTCTTGTTAAACGTTTTGACCTCGCTGTCAAAAAGAACAGCGACGTATTTTCCGTCCGTATCAACGCTTCTTATTTCCTTATCGAAATCAACGGTAAATCTCTCCTTGTTGCTGCTGTTGTAAAAACTGAGCGTTGAAAGCGATGAGCTGCCGTATTTTGAAAGAGCAAGAACCGACGAGCCGTCCTGACTCACGCAATAATTGTGAAGCTTATCGGAATTGAACTTCAGGTCGTCCTGCCTGTTCGTATTGTTTTTGATGTACGATTTAAGGTTATCGCCCACGGCAACAATGTTGTTGCCCTTGATATAATTCACCTTCAAAAGCGTTGTTCCGCCGTAATCAAAGCATGCGGTATATTCGTCCGCCTTGCTGAGGTTGAAAACATAAAGCTTTGAAGATATCTCACCGTTCAAAGCCTTAATTGCGGCAACTGCGGCATATTTTCCGTTCGGCGAAAGGTCGATATCCGTGATCCTCTCGTCGCTGAAATTCCATGCGAATTTCTCTTTGCCGTTCTTGTTGTAAACCGTCAGCACGGACTGGGCATCCTTGCCGTAGGTCGCAACCGCATAATTGCCCTTTGAGCCTATCGCCGCCGCCATGATATTTTTATCAAGCGACTTTTCGATTACTGTATCCGAGCCTCGCTGAACTCTGAATTTGCCCGAATCAAGGTCAAAAACAATCATTTTTGAGCCTTTGCTTTTCATCACCGGGTTTGAATATGTGTGGCTTTTCGGCATAATCTCCTTTGCCGAGGAGGTCAACGAAATTGTTTTATCGTCAAGCAAAAGATTTAGATTTGAATTGTTTACCGTGATATTCTTAACCTTGCCGGCACTTATTTCATAGGGATATCCGTCGCCCGAGCCGAGACTCATAAAATAAGTTTTAACATCGGCCGTAAAGGTCGATACAGTCATATTACCGAGCTTCTGAGCTGCCGTCATAACAATAAGAATTACAACGGCAACAGCTAAAACGATTGTCAGAATTTTCTTTGAACGATCCGTTATTCTAAGCTTGAATTTTTTTGATTTTCCCGAGCTTTTCAAACTTCTGCCTCCCCATAGCTTACATAATCAAGAAAAAGTCCGCACGCAGGGGCGGTTCTGCCCGCCTTTTCTCTGTCCCTACTTTCTATTATAGCTGTCAGTGTGTCTTTTTCAATTCTTTTTTCTGAAATTTCTATTAACGAGCCGACCATTATCCTTACCATGTTGTAAAGAAAACCGTTGCCCTCAACGTAAAAATCGACCTCATCGCCGTTCCTTACAACGCCGCAGTCATAAATCGTGCGAACCGTGTCCTCAACGCTGCTGCCCGAGGAGCAAAAACCGGCAAAATCGTGCGTTCCTATGAATTGCTTTGCCTGTTCATTTAAAATATCGGCGTCAAGCTTTGATTTATAATGCCATGCATAGTTCTTGAAAAACGGATTTTTCGCCTGCGAGTTCCATATCCTGTAAAGATATCTCTTGCTTTTACAATCGTACCTCGGGTGAAAATCAAGCGGCACTTCCTTACAGGATTTGACAGCCACACAGTCGGGCAATACGGCATTGAGCGCACCGGTCAAACGGCAGCATTCAATGGAGCTTTCCGTCCTCAGCGTACAGCAAAAATCGTTCGCATGAACGCCGGCATCAGTGCGACTGCAGCCCGTTATGCTTTCACGAACGCCGAGAATTTTTTCAACGGCGTCCTGCAAGCATTCCTGGACGGTTATTCCGTTCGGCTGAACCTGCCAGCCGTGAAAGTCCGTGCCGTCATACATCAGGCGAAGCGCAAGGTTTCTCATTTAACAAGCACCGCCTTGAAATAATAATTCAGTACAATAATTCCCGCGAAATAAACAAGTGCTGCGCCGAGCCACACAAAGTCCGTTGCTCTGAGCTTCATTTGTTTCATTCTCGTTCTTCCGGGACCGCCCGTATAGCAGCGGCAGTCCATTGCGTCGGCAAGCTCGTATGCACGTCTTATCGAAGAGACAAAAAGAGGAACAATGATAGGCACAAGTGCCTTGACTCTTTGCATAAAGCTGCCGTTATCAAGGTCGGCTCCCCTCGCCTTCTGAGCGTTTGTGATTCTGTCTATCTCGTCAATGAGAGTCGGGATAAAGCGCAGAGCCAGCGTCATCATCATTGCGAGCGTTGACACGGGCACTTTTATGAGCTTGAGCGGAGCAAAAAGCTTTTCAAGGGAATCCGTCAGAACGGTCGGCGTTGTCGTGTAGGTCAAAAGTGAGCTGATAACAACAAGACAGACAATTCTTATCGCCATAAACAGAGCGGTAAAAAGTCCGTTTGTCGTGATGTGGATAAAATGCCAGTTCACAAGCTCCGTGCCGCCTCTGATATAGAAAATGTTCAATATCGACGTGAACAGAACTATAACGACGATCGGCTTGAGACTTTTTGCGACCATCTTCACGGGAACCTTTGAAATTATATTAACCGTCAATGTGAAAAGCACCATAAGACCGAGCGCCTCAAAGCTTTTGCACATAAAAATCGAAACAATGAACAAAACCGTCAGTATGATTTTCATTCTTGCGTCCATGCGATGAATCGGCGATTCAACGTTGTAATACTGACCTATAGTAATGTCTTTTAACACCGTTTGCACCTCCTGTGCAGGGAAAATAATAGCGGTTTACCTCGTCAAAACCTCAACGGCACGGTCAACGGTATAGACCGAGCCGAAATCATGTCCGTTGTTTTTGAGTATTTCAAATACTTTTGAAATCTGCGGAATGTTAAGTCCTATTTCTCTGAGTCTTTCGGCGTGAGAATAGACCTCGTCAACCGTTCCGTACATTTCAAGCCTTGCGTTGTTCATGACGGCAACCTTGGTTGCTATCTTCGCAATGTCCTCCATGCTGTGTGAAACAAGCAGAACGGTGCTTCCCGTTTTTTCACGGTAATTCTTTATCATATCAAGTATTGTGTCTCTGCCTATCGGGTCGAGACCGGCAGTCGGCTCGTCAAGAATGAGAACCTTCGGCTGCATTGCGATAACTCCCGCTATTGCGGCTCGTCTTTTTTCACCGCCCGAAAGGTCAAACGGTGATTTTTCGAGCAATTCCTTTTTAAGTCCGACATATGCCGCCGCCGAAACGACTCTTTTCGCTATCTCCTCATCGGGAAGCTTCATATTTTTCGGACCGAATGAAATATCTTTATACACGGTCTCCTCAAAGAGCTGATACTCCGGGTACTGAAATACCAGTCCCACCTGAAACCGCACCCGGCGTATTTCCTTGGGCTTCGCCCAAATGTCCTCCCCGTCCAGACGGATTTCTCCGCCGGTGGGGCGCAGCAGCCCGTTCAGGTGCTGAATGAGGGTGGATTTACCCGACCCGGTGTGGCCGATGATACCCAGGAACTCCCCCGGCATCACCTCCAGGTTTACATCTTCAATAGCTTTGTGCTCAAAAGGTGTCCCCGCACTATAGGTGTGCGTGAGAGCCTTAACTTCTAATACTGGTTTCAACTTGTTTAATCCCCTTTTATTTTTCACCGGAAAAGGCGTGGCAGATAGCGTCTGCGCACTCCTCCACGGTCATAGCATCCAGCGGGATGTCTATGCCCCGGCTCCGCAATTCATAAAGTAACTCCACCGTGTCCGGCGCCGCCAGGCCCAGGGCCCGCAGCTCCTCCACCCGGGCAAATACCGCCCGGGGTGTGCCGTCCATGGCCACCTGTCCGCGGTTCATCACAATGGCCCGGTCGGCCTCCATAGCCTCGTTCATATGGTGGGTAATAAGCACCACGGTAATGCCCCGCTCCCGGCACTTTGCCAGAAACGCAAGCCCCCAGTCCGGCTCCACGAAAAGACCGGTGGGGTTGTTGGGATTGCAGATCAGGATACCGCGCGTGCGGTCGTTGATGAGCTTTTCGAATTCCGCGACGTCGGGCAGTGCGAATCCCTGCTCGATCGACGATACCACGGGACGTATCACGGCTCCCGCGGAGATGGCGAAGGCCATGTAATTGGCGTAGGCCGGCTCGGGGACGATGATCTCGTCGCCGGGGTTGAGGCACGACATGAAGGCGAACAACACGGCCTCGGAACCGCCCGTCGTGACGATGATGTCGTCGGGCGAGAGCTTGATCTGGAACTGTTCGTAGTAACCTACCAGTTTCTCGCGCAGCGAGCGGTACCCGTCGCTGGGGCTGTATTCGAGCACCGTACGGTCGATCTTTTTCAGGGCGTCGAGCCCGGTCTGCGGCGACGGCAGGTCGGGCTGGCCGATGTTCAGGTGGTAGATCTTGGTGCCGCGTGCCCGGGCGGCTTCGGCCAACGGGACGAGCTTGCGTATGGGTGAAGCCGGCATCAGCTCGGCGCGTTGTGAGATTTCTGGCATGTGTGAAAAAAGTTAAAAAACTCAGTGGAAATTACTCGACCTCGGCCGTGGGGCGGAACTTGATGGCCTTGCGCGGCGGGATCTTCACCGGGGCGCCCGTGCGCGGATTGCGGCCCATACGTGCGGGTTTCTGCTGCACGCTGAATGTCCCGAGCCCGGTGAGGGTAAGGCGCTCACCCTGCCGGAGAC
>ENA-OUOY01000762-OUOY01000762.1-human-gut-metagenome-genome-assembly--contig:-NODE-762-length-20789-cov-5.981335_pt1 | contig 20789 bp, 14 predicted proteins | sample MGYA00237937_ERZ548767 | MGnify/ENA primary metagenome ERZ548767 (study PRJEB26490, sample SAMN05356887) | human gut metagenome | biome: terrestrial biome; feature: human-associated habitat; material... | reverse complement strand
CGCTTTTGATATTTGGTTTGTATATTTTTATTTGGATTGGCAGCAGTGCAATTTTGAGTTTTATTTGGAGCAAAGTCGGATATCAGGATTTAATTGATAATCTTCCGACCTACAAATCAACAATAGCGCTCACCCTTTCAAATGCGCTGACATATCTTTTTGGCGGATATATTGTATCGTTTTTCCTAAGGCTTTCCAAAATCAAAGCAAGTGATTTTAAAGCAAAATATCTTTATTTTTATATTTTTCCTGTAACCAATATTTTACCGCTAATCATTTGTGCGTCAACAAAGGCGTTTTGGGAAGAAAGCAACGGCGATTTACTTTATCAAAACATTATAATTTGCATCACCTTTATAGTTGTCGCTATAATCGATTTTGCGACTATATTTGTTGTTGACTCAATAAGAAAAACAGACGATAAAAATGAGGAACTTTTAATATTATCGACTAAAAATGAAATTGAATATCAAAGCCTTGAATTAATCAAAGCCGAAAGAGAAGGACTCAGGCACATCAAGCACGACATTAAAAACATTCACCTAACTGTTAAAGAGCTTATTTTGTCAGGTAATAACGAGCAAGCACTTGACATTTTAAATCAGTCAAATGATGAACTTACTGAAGTTGACGGCTTAAGGCTTTGCGGCAATGATATTATAAACACTGTTTTTTACATAAAATCAAAGGAAGCCAAGGCTGAAAATATTGAGCTTAATGTTGAAGTTGACATTCAAAATAATGTTAAAATTAAAAATATCGACCTTGCAAGAATACTTTTAAACCTTTGCGACAATGCGATTAATGCTACAAAGGAATGTGATAAAAAAGAAATTTATTTTTCAATAACTGCAAGTGATAAGATTATTAAAATCGACACAAAAAATCCGTTTATAAACAGAAAAAAAGTAATTCAAGAAGGCCACGGCAACGGAACAAAAATCATTAAAGAAATTGCCGAAAAGCACGGCGGAGATTACAAAGCGAGCAGCGAAAACGGTATTTATACAACTCACACAACACTAAGAAACATAGAAGCACATATATAAAAAAGACGGGCCGATTTGCCCGTCTTTTTTATCGCAAATATTTTTGGCATTTTAATCGCAAATAATTTGAGCATTGCTTCCGATTGTTCTGTCCTTAGTGATAACTATTTTATTATCTATCCTGTCACGTAGCGCATCAACGTGTGAAATTATGCCGACAAGGCGATTGCCCTGAGAAAGAGAGGTAAGCGCAGAAAGAGCACGGTCAAGTGCTTCACCGTCAAGAGAGCCGAAGCCCTCATCAACAAACATCGTATCAAGTTTGATACCGCCGTTCGATGATTGAATTTCATCAGAAAGACCGAGTGCAAGACAGAGAGATGCCATAAACGATTCGCCGCCCGACAAGGTGCTGACACTTCTTGACGAGGCATTAAAATGGTCAATAACATCAAGTGCCAAGCCTTCATTTTTCTTAAGTGTTTCGGCATCGCTCCTGCGCACCAATTCATATTGACCGTCACTCATAGTCAAAAGCCTGATATTTGCTTTTCTTATAATTGAGTCAAAATACGTCATTTGAACAAAGGTTTCAAGTGTAATTTTCTCCTTGCCCGATATATCGCCGTTAGCCGTTTCGCTAAGCGCTTTAAGCCAAACATATTTATCATCAAATCCTTTTAGGATATCCCTTTTTTCAGAAATATTATCTACAAGTAATTTATTACTTTCAATGCGGGAATAAAGCGATTTTGCCGTTTTATCAACGTCTTTTTTATACTCATTAAGTTTTAATGACTTTTCTTTAAGAGAGGCTAAATCAATTTCCTTAAATTCTTTAAGTGCATTTTCAAGGCTTGCTTTTGTACCCTTTTGCGTGTCATATTCTGATTTAATATCGTCAAAAGCATTTTTGCTTTTTTCAATGGCATTTTTGATATCATTTGAAAGGTTGGTATATTCCTTCAGCTTATCTTTAGCAAGGTCGGCACTTTCAAAATCAAGTTCGCTTTTAATAGAGGTCACACGCTTTGTATTTTCCGAAATAAAAGCTTCATCACTTGCCTTTTGGGTATTGAGCGTTGATATTTCATCTGAAAGAGATTTTTGTTTTTCCTGAATTTTTGGAATTTCCTTATCTAATTTTTGATAAAGATTAAACTTTTCGTTTGCTGTTTTAAGCAAAGCTAAAGTACAGTCATACTCTTTCTTTAAAGCATTAATATTGTTGTTATAATTGTCAAAAACATTGTCGTCTGTGCCGAAAAGCTTTTTAGCTGCAGACTTTACATTAGCGCTAATTTCATCAAATCTTGACTTAAGCGCAGACGCAGTATCCCTTGCTTTATCGGCTTTTTCCTGTGCTTTTTTAACAAGGTTTTGCGCCGATTCAACGTCTGCTTGGCTCGGTGCATTTTCACTTTTTCTCGCCAAATTCGGGTGCGAAGTTGAACCGCAAACAGGGCAAGGCTCGCCGTCTTTTAACTCATCTGCGATTATACCCGCCTGCTCGTTGAAAAAGGCGATATATATTTGATTATATTCATTTTCCAATGCGCCGTATTCATCTAAAGCGGATTTTGCAAAAGACTGTGCATTTTTAAGATTTTTTTGTTCGGTTTTGCACCTGTCAATTTCGGTTTTAAGTTCTTTTAGCGCTTCTGCTTTTTTGTTGATTTCTTCTTTTTGGACAGTCAGCTTTTGCACAAGCAAATCTGCACCCTTTACTTCTTCCAAAGCCTTTGATTTTTCATCAATTTCTTTTTCAAGAAGCGTTATTTCCTGCTGCTTTAGCTTAAGTAAATTATTGCTTTTTTCAAAACTTTGTGTCCTTTCATTTATGCTGTTTTCAAGACTTTTAAGTTCGTCATACTTAGGCATTTTAGAATTAATCAGATTGATTTTTCTCGTTAAATCGTCAAGCCTTTCTCTTTGTGCTTCGGCTGATTTATAAGCTTTTTCGCAGTCATTGCGCTTTGTTTTAAGTTCTTCAAGCTGGGCAGACGCTTTTGCGTATGCTTTCTTTGTTGCCTCTTGATTTTCGTAAAGTTTAATATTTGAATTTATTTTTTCGATTTCTTCATTAATACTTTCAATATTTTTTTGAGTTTTTGTATATTCAAGCGTATCCTTATTGATAATCTCGCCTGCAAGTTTTATAACGTCCTCAATAAGCACATCACCGCTCTTTGCCCTTTCAAGTTCAAGAGAAAGCGTGTCGTTTTCATTACACTTAAGCTGATTGATATACTGCTCAATGCCGCTTTTTTCTTTTTCACGGTTACGTTTAAGTTCATTAAAAAGGCTCGAAAGCTTAATTTCAATATTATGATAAGGCTCGGTTTTAAAAATCTTTCTGAAAATTTTGCTTCGCTCGTTTGTTTCACAATTGAGAAGTTTTCTGAAATCGCCTTGCGCAATCATTGCAATTTGCGAAAATTGATTTTTATTAATGCCGATTATCTCCTCAACCTTAGCACTAACCTCTTTGATTTTCGTTATAACTGAACCGTCCGGCATAACAAGTTCGGCATTGGCGCTTTGCTTGGTAAAGCCCTCTCCCCTTTTATTCGGTCTGGGATATTCCGGATTGCGGTTAATTTTATAAATTTCGTTATTATATTCAAATTCAAGCTCTACAAATGTTGGTGTATCTGCACTTGCATATTTTGAGCGAAGAGTAGTATTTTCCCTGTAATTCCCGCTTGCCTCGCCGTAAAGTGCATAAGAAATCGCATCAAAAATCGTCGTTTTGCCTGCGCCCGTATCGCCCGTGATAAGATATATTCCGCTCTTTCCGAGTTTTTGCATATCAAGGGTGACTTCTCCTGCATACGGGCCAAATGCCGACATTGTAATTTTTAAAGGTCTCATTGCTCTGCCTCCCAAACATTTTCTATAACGCCTTGCAAAAACTCGCTTTGTTCCTTGCTCATATCACTGCCGTTTTGCTTAAAATAAAGTTCGCCGAAAATTTCCGTCGGTGATTTTTCCTTAACATTTTCCACACTTTCAACTTTAAGCGCACTTCTCGTTCGGGTGTTGTTATAATCAAGCTTCATAATATTTGTATAAACGCACCTAAGCTTTGAAAGTGCGTCAACAACATCGTTTTCGTCAGTCAAAGTGATATGATAATAGTCCTCTTTGTGATTTAATTTTTCGTAATAATCTTTACTCATAAGTTCGTCATAGTTGCCTTCAATTTCAACCAAATCACGCTTGGGAATAAGCGGAATAAGCTTTATTTCAACATTTCCCTTTTCGCCCATTTCAACAACTGTAACGCTTTTCTTATGCCTGCATTCCGAAAATGAATATTTAAGCGGAGTACCCGAATATCTGACAGTATCTCTTATAAGCTTTTGCGGTGAATGAATATGTCCGAGTGCGACATAATCGAATTTATCATAAACTGCGACATCTACATTATCCGTACCGCCTAAACTGATTTCTTCGCTGTCGCACTTGATTGCACCCGTAACAAATTGATGGGAGATAATAATATTTCTCTTGCTTTCGTCAACGTCCATTTTGGAAATTGCCGCAGCAATTGCATCGGTATATCCGTTTATTTCTTCATCGGGAAATGCCTGCCTGACATTAACAGGTTTAATAAACGGAAGCATAAATATATTCACTTCTCCCCACTCGTCTTTAAGCGTATGCTTTTGAATAGTGCCGTCATAAACGGGAGAGATAAAAATATTTGCCCTTTCCATAATTCTTGAGCCGAATGCAAGTCGCTCGGCGCTGTCGTGATTGCCACTGATAATAAAGGCGGAAAGGGGCATATCTGAAAGCCTGAAAATAAACTCATCAAGCATTTTGACCGCCTCACCGGACGGTTGAGATTTATCGTAAACATCGCCTGCGATAAGCACTGCATCAGGCTTTTCCTGCTCGATTATTTCAAGAATTTCAAGTAAAATATATCTTTGCTCCTCAAGCATTGAAAACTCGTTTACTCGCTTGCCGATATGCAAATCCGAAAGATGAATAAATTTCATATCATCACCCCGTTTAAATTGATAATTTAATTATATATCAAATCAATATAAAAGTCGAACATAATTTTTAAACCGACGATATTCACTTTTTATAGTACAAAACAATAAAAAATGTAAATACGCTTGCAATAATATATAAAAATAAGTATTATATAACAAATGACACAAAATTCACTTTTTTAAAGGAGAATGGCTATGAATACATTTCTTTTTGAAAATGAAGAAGAAAAAAAGTATGCTCTTGCCTGCCTTGCATTCTCTAAATCACTCAATCTGATTGATGACGAAAGCCTTGAGGGAGTAAAAAAGAGATGCGACGCTGAAAACGAAAAAAGAAAAGCACAGCTTGAAAACGGTGAAACCGTATACGGTCTTACTCATTTTTCATATCCGGCTTTTCTTAATTTTGAGCTTACAAGATTAAAGCTTGACTTTGTAGGCGAAAGCGAAAAGGTAAAAAAAGCATATAATTTTACTGAAATCACAAGAAAGCAAATGAAAGCCTATTATAAGGAAAACAAGGACCTTTTCACAAGGTACAACAACGACCGATTTTTCTTTTTTGAAGTTAAAACGGTTATTTATAAAAAGATAAGGGAGGCGCAGTACGATGAAGAAATCAACAACATACTTTGTAAGCTCGCTTAACGGCAATGACGAAAATGACGGTTTAAGCGAAAGCACTGCGTTTAAAAGCCTTAATAAAATAAACGAGATTGAGCTTGCACCCGGTGACAAGGTATTCCTTTTAAAAGGTTCTGTTTTTGAAAATGAATTTTTACATTTGAAAAACTGCGGCGACATAAACGCTGATATGATTGAAATTACGTCATACGGCGATAACGGCGATTTACCGAGAATTAACACTAACGGAAAAGGCGTTTGGTATCAGGACTACGGCAATGAACTCGACTTTGGCGGTCACGTATATAAAGGCAACGTTTCTTCCGCAATTCTTCTTTATGACGTTGAAAATATACTTATTAAAGATATTGAAATAACAAATAAAGAAAAATTCAAGGATATGGAAAGCTACTGTGCCGCAGACAAAATGGACAGAACAGGCGTTGCCGCAGTTGCAAAAAACAGAGGCACACTTCATTCAGTCACACTCGATAACCTTTTTATCCACGATATAAACGGCAATGTTTACAACAAGCACATGAACAACGGCGGTATTTATATGACCTGCTTTAAGCCTGATGATGAAGAAAAAACAGGTGTTGCAAGATATGACGGAGTAACAGTCAAAAACTGCTTTGTTAAAAATGTCAGCCGTTGGGGCATTGCAGTCGGCTATTCATACCGTCACAAGGATTTTGCAACCAAAGAGCTTAGTGAGGAAACATTCAAGAAATACGGCAATGAAAACATTACACTTAAAAACAACTATGTTAAATTTGCCGGCGGTGACGCTATAACTCCTATGTACGCTTTAAATCCTTTAGTTGAGCATAATGTTGCGGACTCCTGTGCAACTGAAATGAACGACAGATATTATAAATATCCAAAAAAGCGTGCAGGCAAGGTTGCCGCAGCGATTTGGCCGTGGAAATGCAAGAATGCACTTTTAAGATATAATGACGTTGTTGATACAAAGCTTAATCAAGACGGTATGGCTTATGATGCAGACTCAGGTGACGGTACAAAATATGAATACAACTACTCACGGCTTAACGAGGGCGGCTGTATGATGTTTTGCTTGCAGGAGGCAGTACACAACACATTTGAAAACAATTTAAGCTTCGATGACTTAAGCGGAACAATGACACCGGCAAGCAATCCCGACGCTTATGTTGCAAACAATACATTTTATGTAAGAGATGGCGTTCCTTTTGTAAGAAAGAGAATGCACGGCAAAATGACACTTAAAAACAATAAAATAATCAAAATCAAAAAATAACAATTCGGAGGTAAAATATGGCAAAAAGCAAAGGCAGAGTAACAATTCCGACAGATATGGACGTTGTCAAAGAAACTCTTGAAATAATGAACGAATGGGGTGCTGACGCAATACGTGACTGCGACGGAACCGAATTTCCGCAAGAACTCCGTGACACAGGAGCAAAGGTTTATGCAACCTATTACACAACAAGAAAGGATAACGCTTGGGCAAAGGCAAATCCCGATGAAATTCAGCAGATGTATATTATGACTAAATTTCACACCGCTACAAGCGACACCCTTTCAATTCATCTTATGGATAATCTTTATCCCGATATGCTTAAAGTAAATAACCGTGACGATATCACAAGATGGTGGGAGGTTATTGACAGAACTACGGGTGAGGTAGTTGCACCGACTTCTTGGGATTATGACGAGAAAAGCGGCAACGTTACTATTAATAACTGTACTCCTTTCCATGAATATACGGTTAGTTTTCTTGCTTACATTATGTGGGACCCGGTACACATGTATAATGCGGTGGTAAATAAATGGAACGTTGAGCCGCAGATAACATTTGACGTTCGTCAGCCGAAAACAAGAGCACATTCGCTTGAAAGGCTGCGCAAATTCCTTGACACTCACGAGTATGTTGACGTTGTAAGATTTACAACATTTTTCCATCAGTTCACATTGATTTTTGATGAGCTTGCAAGGGAGAAGTTTGTTGATTGGTTCGGCTACAGCGCATCGGTAAGCCCATATATTCTTGAGCAGTTTGAGAAAGAGGTCGGCTACAAATTCCGCCCTGAGTTTATCATTGACCAAGGATATATGAACAATACATACAGAATTCCGTCAAAGGAATTTAAAGATTTTCAGGCTTTCCAAAGAAGAGAAGTTGCTGCACTTGCCAAGGAAATGGTTGACATTGTTCACGAATACGGCAAGGAAGCTATGATGTTTATGGGCGACCATTGGATTGGAATGGAGCCGTTTATGGACGAGTTTGCCTCAATCGGACTTGACGCTGTTGTAGGCAGTGTCGGCAACGGCGCAACGCTTCGTCTTTTCAGCGATATTAAAAATGTTAAATACACGGAAGGCAGATTTTTACCTTACTTCTTCCCTGACGTTTTCTGCGAAGGCGGCGACCCTATCAAGGAGGCAAAGGTCAATTGGGTAACTGCAAGACGTGCTATTTTAAGAAGCCCTATTCAGCGTATCGGATACGGCGGATACCTTAAACTTGCACTTCAGTTCCCTGATTTTGTTGAATATATCAAATCTGTTTGTGATGAATTCAGAACTCTTTATGACAACATTCAGGGCGTTACTCCTTATTGTGTAAAGAAAGTTGCAGTCCTCAACTGTTGGGGCAAAATGCGTGCTTGGTCTAACCATATGGTGCACCACGGTCTTTATTACAGGCAAAACTATTCATACTTTGGTGTCATTGAGGCATTGAGCGGTGCCCCGTTTGACGTTTCATTCATCAGCTTTGACGATATTAAAAAAGACAAAAATTTGCTTGATAATTTCGACGTTATCATCAATGTCGGCGATGCAGATACAGCGCAAGGCGGAGGAGAATATTGGGCAGACGAGGAAATCATCACCGCAGTCAAGAAATTTGTTTATAACGGCGGCGGCTTTATCGGTGTCGGCGAGCCGGCTGCTCATCAATGGCAGGGCAAGTTCTTCCAGCTTGACGATATTTTGGGCGTTGAAAGAGAAAACGGACTTACTCTCAACACCCGTCGCTACAACACTGAGGAACACCGCAACCACTTTATTCTTGAGGATACAAACGGCGGAAACGTCGATTTCGGCGAGGGTAAGAAAAATATTGTTGCGCTTGAAGGAACAACAGTTCTTGTTCAAAATGCTACAGAGCTTCCGTTTGCAGTTCGTCACGCAGAAGAGGTTCAAATGGCAGTTAAGCAATTCGGCAAAGGCAGAGGCGTTTACATTAGTGGTCTTCCTTACAGCTTTGAAAACAGCCGTGTGCTTTACAGGGCGGTTCTTTGGAGTGCAAATTCTGAAAACGAGCTTCACAAGTGGTATTCAACAAACTACAATGTTGAGGTTCACGCTTATGTTAAAAACGGCAAATATTGCGTTGTAAACAACACTTACGAGCCGCAGGATACAACAGTTTATATCGGCGACGGCTCTTCATTTGACCTTCATTTAAATTCAAACGAAATCAAGTGGTATGAAATATAATTTAGACGTAAAAAACAGCTTTAGCTCTTAAGCATCAAAAAAGGATTAGACATTCGTAAAACAATACGAATATCTAATCCTTAATTTTTATTGAAATATTAAGATTTATTCATTAACGATAGTTTTTTCAGTTTCTTCAACCTCACTGCCCTTTTTGCTTCTTACATAACTCTTAAACGAATTAACGGCAATAATAAGAGCAAGTGTTATAAGCAATACTGCAACCACAAGCTGAATTACGCTTGCAAAAATTTCCTGTCCTGCAACAAGTGATTTAACAAGGCCTACTACACGCTGAATAAGAGCGGTAAATGTTACGCAAAGCATAATAATCATAGGCGGGAAAAGCATTTTATTGCTTCTACCTGTTACCTTGAGGAATACGCAAAGAGTGATAAGAACAAGTGCACTCAAAAGCTGGTTAGCCGAACCGAAAAGCGGCCAAATTGTTTGATAACCAATCTTTGTAAGAACAAAGCCGCAAGCAAGAGTAAAGATTGTTGAAAAATATGTGTTGCACAAAAGTTTTCTCCAAGGCTTTGCATTTTTCATATCGTCAACGCTGAACAATTCCTGGAAACTCATTCTGCCTATACGTGCAACCGCATCAAGAGTTGTAAGTGCAAGAGCAGAAACACACATTGTCATAAATACTGTTGAGAAATGAACCGAAAGTCCCATCTTTTCAAAGAAACCTGCAACACCTCTTGAAAAGATTTGGAAAGGAGTACCCTCGGCAGGAATACCATTTTTAGCGGCAGCGCCTGCAACGCAAAGTGCAAGAACTGCAAGCACACTTTCAAGAATCATTGCGCCGTAGCCGACCTTAAGCATATCCTTTTCATTAGCAATTGTTTTAGACGAAGTACCGGATGAAACAAGTGAATGGAATCCTGATACGGCACCGCAGGCAACTGTTACAAACAAAATAGGAAACATTGTGCCGAGTTGCTCATTTTTAAAGCCTGTAAATACAGGTAAGTTCATTGTCGGATGACCGATAACAAGACCTAACGCAGCACCAGCAATCATACAAACAAACATAATAGTTGTCATATAGTCACGAGGCTGTTTCATAAGCCAAATCGGCATAATGGCAGCAATAAAAATATATGCAAATACAATATAACTCCAGCCGTCTTTGCCAAGAATGATAGGCACTTTCATTCCTATTGCAAACGAAACTACAATAAATACGACGCCTAATACAAATTCTTTCCAGCCTGAGAAATTAAACTTCTTTTGAATAAGACCGAAAACAACTGCAAAAAGCATAAACATAATCGATACCATACCTGCCGAGCCGTTTGTTGAAGCGGTTGCAAGCTTTGCGCCCGAGAGAGCGTCAAATGAAGTGAATGTGCCCGAAACCATATCGGCAAATACTGCGATAATCAAAAGTGAGAAAAGCCAACAGAAAAGAAGGAATAGTTTTCTGCCAAGCTTACCGATATACTTTTCAATAAGCATACCCATTGATTTACCCTGATTTTTAACTGATGCGTAAAGTGCACCGAAATCTGTTACAGCACCGAAGAATACGCCGCCGATAAGAATCCAAAGCAAAACAGGAAGCCAACCGAACACAGCCGCCTGAATAGCACCTGTTACAGGGCCGGCACCGGCAATAGACGAAAACTGATGTGAAAATACCGTCCAACCGTTAGTCGGAACATAGTCCTTTCCGTCATTATACTTTACGGCAGGAGTTTCGGCTTTAGGGTCAATACCCCATTTTTTAGCAATATGTCTGCCGTACAAGACATAGCCTAAACCGAGAACAACAACAGCAATTAAAACAATTACAAGCGTGTTCATAAATACATCTTCTTTCTTTATTATATTAGCAGTCAAGATGCCCAACAAAAAATAAACCTCCGCCAAGCAAAAACCGTTTCCGATTTTTTGCAAAGGCGAAGGCATAAACTTCTTATTTTCTTGCGCTTTCGTGTTACCACTTTGCTTGCCGACAAAAAGTCGACCGCTCAACCGTCGTCAAATATCAAAGATATTAACAGCGACTCATATAACGGTGAGAACCGGTTTCAGTTACTCGTTTTCTTTCGCTGAAACTGCTTGCAGGTGAGGGCAAAACGTTCCTTGTTGCTGTCTTGCACAACCGACAGCTTTCTGTAAACGGTGTACGCAAAGTCATTTCCTGTTCATTGCATTTGACTGTTTAATTTATGAACTAATGGTAATACCAAAATTTTAATTTGTCAAATGCTTTACGCTAATTTTGTCAACTTGAACAAATAGCAACTTTTATAAAAGTCCTCGTTTGTATATTTTTGAACATTTGGTAAACGAACAGTAACACATAATATACACAAGTCGATTTTATTTTACATTGAATTACGCATTGAAAGATTGATTTTATCTGTAATCATTGCTATAAATTCCGAATTTGTCGGCTTGCCACGTTCCGACTGAATTGTATAACCGAAGTATGATGACAAAACATCAACATCGCCTCTGTCCCAAGCAACCTCAATTGCATGGCGAATTGCTCTTTCAACACGTGAGGAAGTCGTTTTATATTTCTTTGCAACGCTTGGATAAAGAATTTTAGTAACAGATGAAAGCATTTCGCTGTCGTCAAGGCAATATTATATAGCCGTTCTCAAATAATGATAGCCTTTGATATGTGCCGGTACGCCGATTTGCCTCATAATATCTGAAATCACAACATCCATATCCTGTTCAAACATCGCTCTGCCCTTTTGAATTTCAGCCTTATGCTCATTCTTCCATGCAGTTAAGCGAGTAATTCTTTTCGCAACCTGAGCAGGCGAAATCGGCTTTATAAAGAAATAATCTGCTCCCAAAGACATTGTCTGTTTTTCAAGTTCTTCACTACTGATTGTTGACAAAACAGCAATTATCGGCTTTTCAACAGTATGGGTTTGATAGTACTCAAGCACATCAACTGCGTCTTCATTAGTCATAAAAACATCCATCAAAATAACGTCAAACTTCTGCTTTGCTATAGCATCAAACACCTTAGCACCGTCATTTTCCATCGTTGAAACTTCGTAGCCCTGCGTTTCCAACTCTTTTTGACACTGTGTGGCAAATTGATTTGAATTATCTGCAATGAGCACTTTTAATTTCTTTTCCATAATAAAAACTCCCTTTTTTTATTTCTTCCACATTTTATCACAAAACAAATCCAATTTCAATAGTTTTTCTCCACTTTTTGTGATTTTTTTTCACGTTTTTATGACTGATTATTATTCTTTTCAATGTTTTCTTCCTGTTTTCACCCATTTTCGACATTTTTTAAATTAATTGTGAAGTAAAACAAAATAATAAAAGAGCTATCGGACTTGATGTCTGATAGCTCTTTACTTTTACAATAATTTTATAGATGAAATTAATAATTATATCATCCGGTATAACACCAAACGCATTAAACAATCTCTGGGATATATAAGCCCGGTAGAGTACAGAGATATTTAAAACCTTTATTTTTTACTGTTTTTTATTGCTTCATCAATAAGTTTATTAAGTTGCTTTTCTTGTGATGATGAAGTTATTGCACCAACAATTGGTTGACCTACAATATTTCCGTTTTTATCAACTACATATGTTGTTGGATATGAATAAAGACCTGAAGCAAATTTACCGGCCTCACTGTTTGAATCAAACCAAATATTTTTGTAGGTAATACCTTTTTTAGTCAAAACATCCTTAGCCTCAGATATAGCAGTCTTGTCACCGTCAAGAGTAAATGAGTTAATACCTATAACGGTACCACCTTTTTGTGCAAGTTCTTTATTAAGCTTTTCCAAATCGCCAAGTTCACCTACACAAGGATTACAAGTAGTAAACCAAAAATTAATAACAGTTACATTGTTAGATGAGAAGATGTCATCACTGTTAACATCATTTCCGTCAAGGTCCTTACCCTTAAAGCTTGGAAACTTAGTAAGTTTGCTTTTGTCACTTACCATACCTGCACTTTCAGCGTCAACACTTTCACCCTCGCTCGGCTTACTGCCACAGCCCGGATATTTTTGTTCTAAAGTTGTGAGTTTATCCTCAATTTTTTTAATTTGATTTGCACCGTCTTTAAGAATTTTCAACTCATCTGCAGTAAAGTTATCTTTACCGTTTTCAATAGTATTGAGCAAAAAGTCGCCATAATTTGTTCCGTCTTTAATCATAGAAGTGTCCTTATTTGCTGACATAAACACTTTTTCCCAAAGCTGTGAATTACTTGAAAGAATTTCATTTTCTTTTTGCATAAGCTTTTTATAAAGTGCAGTTGCATCATTTAAATTGCTCGGTTCACTTTCCATTAAATCTGAAATATCAGCAGTATTATTTGACTGAGATTTGTCGTTATTTTTAGCTGTTGAACAAGCAACAAGGCTAAACATAAGCACTAAAACCATAAGTATAGTTAATATTTTTGATTTTTTCATAATTATTATTCCTCCGTTGTTATATCTTTTTTGTTATTTGTTTTCATATCTGTTTTGTTATTTTCTTTTACAGTGTTGCAAAGATTTTTTTCAGGCATACCAAATCCGTAGTGAAAGCTTAGTGCATCAGTAGGACAAGCAGTTATACACTTACCACAACGAATACACTCAGTGCTGTTTGGTGTTTTTATTACATCAACATCCATTTTACACGCTCTTGCGCATTTGCCACAAGACACGCATTTATGCTCATCAACCTTTATTCCAAGCAACGACACCTTGTTCATCAATGCATAAAAAGCACCGAGTGGACAAATCCACTTGCAAAACGGACGATAGAAAACCACACTCAGTACAACTACAATAATCAAAATAATAAGCTTTTGAATAAATTTATTTCCTAAAGCCGAGCGTATACCCTCATCAATAGCAGACAATGGAATTGCACCCTCAAGCACACCCTGTGGGCATATATATTTACAAAAGAACGGGTCGCCCATTCCAACATCATTAACCACAAGTACAGGTAGCAATACAACCGTCAACAGCAAGATGATATATTTTAAATATGTTAAAGGCTTTAGTTTTTTTGTTGAAAGCTTTTTACACGGTATTTTATTAAGCAAATCTTGAAGCCAACCAAACGGACACAAAAAGCCACAAATAAATCGACCAAGCAACACGCCAAGCAAAATTAAAAATCCTGTTACATAATAGGAAAACTTAAATTTTGATGAGCCTACAACAGCCTGAAACGAGCCGATTGGACACGCACCTGACGCAGCAGGACAAGAGTAGCAATTTAGCCCCGGTACGCACACAGCCTTGCCATTGCCCTGATATATTCCGCCTTTAAAAAAATTAGGTAAATGAATATTTGTCAAAAGCGTTGCACCTGCCTGAATACAAGTACGAAAACGGCTTACAAGCTTTGAAACATTCTTTTTTCTTTTATCCAATTCCAATACACTCCAAGCATAATCTTATTGCTTTGCTAAGCACAGTGTCTGCCTCACCACGCATTGCTCCATAGCACAGCATAACCACTCCGGCAACAAGGAAACCGATTTGAGATATTGCTTTTTTTACTTTGAACAATTTAACCACTCCCTTCATTTTTGGCCTTATTATATCACGAACGATATAAAATCCTTGTTAAGAAAGAAATTTAACAAAGATTTTATTTTTTTGTGTTATAATCTATAATAAAGATATTTTACCAATAATACAAGTGATAGGAGATATTTATGCATATTTTAGTTGTTGAAGACGAGGTTGCTCTTTGTGACACAATCGTAAGAAGTCTTAAGCGTCTTGCTTACAGTGTTGATTATTGCTATGACGGTCAAAAGGCATTAGATATGCTTAGTGTTGAAAGTTTTGACCTTGTTGTGCTCGATTTAAACCTACCTAATGTTGACGGAATGACAGTATTGAAAGCTCTGAGGCAAACAGACATTGACACAAAGGTTTTAATTTTATCGGCCCGTTGTGAGGTTGCAGACAAGGTTTTAGGATTAGATGAAGGTGCAAATGATTATTTAACAAAACCATTTCACTTAGATGAGCTTTCGGCAAGAATACGAAACCTTACCCTTAGAAAGTTCACTCAAAACGATATTGTTTTAAAATGTTCAAATCTTTCATTTAACACAAAAACACGCAAAGCAGATGTAAATGATGAAGAATTATCTTTAACTCGCAAGGAAACAGGAATACTTGAATATCTAATGTTAAATCAAGGCAGACCTGTAAGTCAAGAGGAGTTGATTGAACACGTATGGGACAGCAGTGTTGACAATTTCAGCAACTCAATAAGAGTGCACATTTCATCATTAAGAAAAAAGCTTCGTAATGCATTAGGCTATGACCCTATTCACAACCGTATAAGCGAGGGTTATGTAATGGAGGAGAAAAAATGAAAAAGCTTTCTTTACAATGGCGAATAACCTTAATGACCACAGTTTTAATTTGCATAACTTGTGTGCTAATGAATTGTTTAATCGGTTTTTCAGGCAAACGATATATGGATTCAATAGGCAACGGAATATCAGCATATAGTGAAATTGATAAAGGAAAACCGAGTTCATTTAATCCGGAAAATGAAAATCTCGACCGTGAGCTTACCATTATTATCAGTGGTGCACAAGCTTCATTCAATACTACTAATTGGTACATAACAATTGCCGTAAGCGTACTTGGTGGTATACTTGCATATTTTGTCAGTGGTCGTGCTTTAAAGTCGCTAAAAAGTTTTGCCTCTCAAATAGAGAATGTACAGCCCAACAATTTGGCAGATATGAAAATAAGCGATGATGTTTTGCCGGAATTTAAACAGTTTTGTCAATCATTTAACAATATGCTTGACCGACTCGACAACGGTTTTACTGCTCAACGGCAATTCACAGGAAATGCAGCGCACGAGTTAAGAACACCACTTGCCTTAACTCAAGCACAAATTGAACTTTTTTCTGTTGAGCACCCAAATATGAGCAACGATACAGCAGAATTTCTTGCACTGCTACAAGAGCAAAACGAAAGAATGTCACAAATGACAAAAACTCTGCTTGAAATGAGTGAGCTTCGTACAGTTGAGTGCAAAGATACAATAGAAATTGCCCCTATGATTGAAGAAATATTTACCGACCTTGCTCCCCTTGCAGAAAAAAAGAATATTCGCCTTGAATACAACGGCAATGGTATGATGATAGGCAGTGACACCTTAATTTATCGTTTATTATTTAATTTAACTGAAAACGCAATACGCTACAACAGAGAAAACGCTTCTGTAATTATAACTGTTGACGAAAAGAATAATCAGCTTTATATACGAGTTAAAGATAACGGTTATGGTATACCCGAGCAGTACAGAGAAAGTATCTTTCAACCATTTTTCCGTGTTGATAAATCTCGTAGCAGAGCATACGGCGGTGTAGGTCTTGGACTATCACTTGTATGGGAAATTGTACTTTTGCACAACGGTACGGTAAAAGCTGAAAAAAGCGACAAAAATGGAACAGTAATGCTTGTAACACTTCCAAAAAAACAAACAAATAATTGATTATTAAGTTTTATATAAATGTTTTAGATAAATTTGATATAAATATTATTTGTTACTTAATGAGTTTTTTAGTTGGAATTTATTATTGAAATAGCAATTTAAAGCTAGAAAGATTATTTTTTCAATTGGCGATTTCTAATTTAATTATATATTAAATATAATAAGAGCTATCGGACTTGATGTCTGATAGCTCTTATTCTTTTGTGAATATTTTATTGTTGCAATTTTGAGTTGCAAAACTCTCGAATGCCCTTGTAAATAGGGCGTTTTAAATTTATTATCAAGTTGCTACGAAACAGTCCACCGGACTGTTTCTCCCAAATCATAGATTTGGAGCAACGATCTCGAAATCAACCTTGTTGATTTCTCACTCCCACTCGTTGCCGAAAAGCTAAACTTAACACATTTTGTTTATAAAATGTATCGTGTAGTCTTCGCAGTATTTTGATAATCCATATTATCATACCTGTATGACGAGAATTTATCATTTTCTTATCAGGTGCGATAAAACCGATGGTTGCAAGAAAAGAATAATCGCAACCGGATTGGTTTTACAATTTATATTATACTTGATTTCTTATTGTTTTGCAAGATGTATTTTAATTTTACGCACACATTTCAAAAAATGTGCTTAAATTTTAATTGATTTTTTTAGTTGTCTCAGGTATAATAAAATCAGAACACAATTACGTATTCGCTGTGCGTGAATTTTATTTAAGAAAGAGGGTGAATGAGTGAATCTTCAAGAGCGAGCAAAAGAAGTGGTTGTAGACAATAATGGCATTGCAAAATCTGCCGACTTTGTTGCTGCCGGAATCAGAGCTGTTGATGTCGTAAACCTGTGTAACGCAGGCTTTCTTAATCGTGTACGACACGGATACTATCAGCTTGCCGAACAATGTGTTTCTTCAGAAGAACAATTGCTTGCAACACTCATCCCAAAAGGAATAGTTTGTGTTGAATCTGCGTTGTTTCACTATGGTTACAGCGACTTTACACCACGAAAATGGTCAATAGCTGTGCCTCGTTCAATGTCAAGAACAAAACTAAAAGTCGATTCGCTTGCTATTCAACCTTATTATATGCAGCCTGAGTTGTATGAACTTGGGAAAATCACCGACAACTTCAACGGAGTTGAGCTGCCTGTATATGACCGTGAGCGAACAATATGTGATTGTTTCAAATATCGTTCAAGATTAGATAACGAAATTTTCAACAAGGCTATTAACGCTTATGTAAAAGACAACAAAAAGAATCTGAATAATCTTTCTGCTTATTCCCAAAAATTGCGTGTATATAAAAAAGTTACCGAACTGATGGAGGTGTTGCTGAATGGCTGATATTGCAGCGTCTGTGCTTACTCGATTAAAAATAAACATAATAGGAGAATAATTTAAAATGGCATTATATGATGATTTTTATGAATCGCTACTACCCGGGAATTATGCACTAACAAAATCCATGGAGTTAACAAAAGTTAGTGACTCTGGAACACTTTGGTATACAAAAAAATTTCTAACATTATATTACTTTATATTTTTATCTAATGACATAATGACGATGGCGTATAAGGATAAAGTTGTTGAGATTTTCGATAACTATATTGCAAGTTTAGATGAAACTGTACGAAACACTGCTGAATTATACTTTTATCCTGAAAACGAAGCAATTAATTTTAAATCTGCAAATTTTAATTATTTTTGCAATTTTGCAAGTGCAACTGGTCATGCAGATCAAACTGCTCTTATCAAATATTATCAAAGTGCAAAAAAATATTACTTTGCGCTTTTAATGGGGTCCGGTGGGCAAACCGGTATTAAAAAACAACTGAAAGAGTCTGTTCAACAACCAGGTTTTGTTTATAGTCACGATAATATTGACAACATAATTTTACGCTCAGCCATTGATGGATGTATGAGAGATGCAAATGCTCTTCATTACATAAGAGATAATTCTATTAAGTATATAATTTCTGATGAAGCTATTGATAAAATTTGTGAGATTTCCTCCATAAGAGCAATTGACGAATCAGATATACGTCAAGCTATGATTGACTTTCCAAATAATAATCCTAGGTATCGAGTAATAGAAAACGATATGATTGCTTTTATTAGAAATGAAAGGCAAATTCTATATTATTACGGATATTTTCATTCTAAGACATCTGGTGCTTCGGACTTTGAGTTTAGTAGTTTAACGCCAATAGGAGAACTTGCCCTATATGCCAATTACTATGAGTTCTTAGCTATTTGGGAACAACAAAAGGTGAAAATGATATCTCAACCAGTAACAGTTGATATCAACTATTTGAATGGGCTTAATGTTGAGCCTGATAGCTTCAATGTCAGCACCACACCATATACGGATATACTTGGTTGCTTAATTCGCAGAAATCACTTCGACCTTGATGAATATAAATACATTATTTCAAGGAGAAAAGATTCTTTTGATCCGCAAGTATGGGAAAACGAAGAATCGACCTTGTTCGATCATAAAAATGAAATAAAGGCTCGTGTCGATGGCTTTTGCAGGCAACGTGACAAAACTGATGAGGACGCAAGAAAGGAATTGTTAAAGTATATACTTGGTATAAGAAATGATCTTGGAAGTGATGCCAACACTAATCCATTAAATATATTATGTTTCGCTCATTCCACAGTAGACGTGGTAAATGCTGATTCTTTAATTTTGCTTTATAGTGTTTACTCAAAATTAGATGATTATAAGAAATTAAAATATAGTGCAGTCTACAATGAATCTGTAAACGATTTGAAACGTAGATATGATGAAGGCCTTAGAGGCATATCTTCACAAGTAAATGGACGATCAAAAATACACTGGGATTTGTACAACATTCATTCAGATAAATTTATTCTGCTCGGAATTATTACTGCGATTTCAGCAATATCTTTGAATTATCACGGAATCGAAAATGCTTCAAGAAATGAAGTAAATTCTATTGTTCAGCTTTCATACGAAAAATTTAGAGGGATCTTAGGAAAGATAGGACTTCGATCACTTACAGCTGTTAAAAGAGAAATAAACAAGGTTATCAATGCATTAAGGACTGAGGACTATAGTGATTACCTTGAAGTTGACGGAGAGCAAGAAGCACAGGTGCTTGCCGCTTATCGAACCGAAAGTGCAGCTGATTTAATGACACGTATTGAACAAATTTCGATTGCAGCATGCGTAGATCAAAATGTTGAAAGAACGAGGAATATAAATCTTGTTCGACTTTTGAAGTCGTACTATATGGCACGCTATGCAGAAAATAATACGCTTATATGTGAATGTTGCGGAGAAGAAACATTTATTACTGATGCAGGAGAACCTTATGTGGAGTTTCATCATTTAATACCATTTAATATTGCCTATGGACCTGATCATTATTTGAACTTATTTGCTCTTTGTCCAAATTGCCATCGAAAAATTCATTTTTTGAAAATTGAAGATAAGCATGAGCAGTATGAAAATTTGAGCAATAATAATTATCTGCATATTTGCTTTGTTGATCGATTGATGGAATTAAAGACTAAAAATCTTTTAAAATCGTATCATCTTGAATATCTACTTAATGATAATGCAATAACACAAGAAGAATATGACCATATTGCTGCGTGAGGTATTTTATGTTAAATATTGATGAAATAAAAAATAAGATTTTTAATGCTAAATCTAACGAACTTCTTAAAGAATTTCCGAATTGCTGTATTGATTTAGTAGTTACAAGTCCTCCTTACGATGATCTTCGAGATTATGAAAACAAATCTGCTTGGAATTTTGATGTGTTCAAAGAGATTGCGCAAGAACTATATCGTGTTGTTAAACTTGGCGGTATAGTTGTATGGGTTATAGGTGATAAAACCGACAAGGGCTGTAAATCGTTAACAAGTTTTAAACAAGCTCTGTATTTTCAAGAGGTAGGATTCAGCATGTTTGATGTTATTATCTACGAAAAAGCAGGGTCTGGTCCTCCGCACCCTAATAGATATTTCAATTCGTTTGAATACATGTTTATTTTAAGCAAAGGTAAGCCCAAGACTATCAACTTGCTTAGAGATAAGCCAAACAAATGGGCTGGTCACTCAACTTATGGAGAAGTAACCAGAAGGGAAAAAGATGGATCTTTGACTAATAAAGGCAAAAAAACAGTTAATGAGTTTGGCGTTAGGACAAACATCTG
>ENA-OUOY01000753-OUOY01000753.1-human-gut-metagenome-genome-assembly--contig:-NODE-753-length-20911-cov-8.187764_pt1 | contig 20911 bp, 29 predicted proteins | sample MGYA00237937_ERZ548767 | MGnify/ENA primary metagenome ERZ548767 (study PRJEB26490, sample SAMN05356887) | human gut metagenome | biome: terrestrial biome; feature: human-associated habitat; material... | reverse complement strand
ACTTAAAACTATTCTTTTTCCTAAATCTGCATATATGGAAATGTGTTTGTTTAATAATGAAAAAGATAAAATAGAGAAAATATATTTAAAAAATGCTAATAAATATTTTTTAAAATATAATATAGTAGAAGGGAACATAAGGGATATTGTATAGGAGAAATAAATGTCAAATTTTAAATTAGATAAAGAAAATATTAATGAATATATTAAAGAAGTAGCTAAAATATATTGTAAAAACAAGATGAATCCACCAATCGAAATAATAATAGTTGGTGGTGCGGCAATTATGATGAGGCATAACTTTAGAATGATGACAAATGATATTGATGCATTATGTCCTATGAATGGAGCTATCCAAGATGCTTTCAAACAAGTTAGGGATAAATACAATTTGCCTGACGATTGGTTTAATACTGATTTTACTAAAACAAAATCATATTCAAAAAATCTTAGACTTTATAGTAAATATTATAGAGAATTTAATCATGGAAAATTATCTGTACGATTAATTGAAAATGAATATTTATTGGCTATGAAAATGAGGTCAGGAAGAATTTATAAAAAAGACATGTCTGATGTAGTAGGAATTGTTTATGAATGTCGTCAAAAAAACCCAAATTTTTCATATCAAATGGTAGAAAAAGCTTATCATGATTTATATAACGAAGAATTAAAAGCAACTTCTTCAATTCAAATGGACAGAATACTTACAGAAGCGTTTATGCAACCAATAGATAAATTGGCAGCATTATATAATCAGGTATCAAATATAGAAAACAAAAATAAATCAACGCTTTTAAACATAGAAAAATATACTCCAAATATATTAAATGAAAACAATGTAGAAAATTATATTGATACCGATTTTGATATTGAAATATAATAATAAAACATATAATAAAGGAGTAATTAATGTATTTAGATGAAAAGAATTTGTTAGATATATATAATAGATGTAGTAATAATAATCAATTAGATATTACGAGAGAAATTGAGAAAGCTGATATGAAAGCTTTTGTTAATAAAACAGGTGGCAGTTTTGGAGATTATTACCATAAACGAACACTTAATAAGATTTTAAATGAGGGATATAAGGATGAAAACCCAAGGCCACATTATTCAGATGGTACTCCAGCGCATACTATATCAATTAATGAAGTAGTATCAAGATATGATTTAACAAAAGGAGAATGTCCAATATTAACATTAAGACCTATTGCATGGAAGAGTGCCGTTAAAGAAATCTTCTGGATTTATCAGATGCAGTCAAATAAGTTAGAGGATTTACATAATTTAGGTATTAAATATTGGAATGACTGGAATATTGGAGATAATACTATCGGTCAACGATATGGAGCAACAGTAAAAAAATATGATTTAATGAATACATTATTAAATGATTTAAAAAATGACCCATATGGACGTAGACATATTATTGAATTATGGCAGGTTGAAGATTTTAAAACACCAGGACTTAATCCTTGTTGCCATATGACTACTTGGAATGTAAGAAATGATGGTATTACCGATACAAAGTATTTAGATATGGAACTTAAACAGAGAAGTAGTGATTTTGCTACCTCTGTAAGTATTAATGAATTACAGTATGTAGCTTTACTTCTTATGGTTGCTAAACATTTAGGATATACTCCGGGGGTGTTCACACATGTAATTACAAATACACAGATTTATGATAGACATATTAATCAAGCTAAAGAGCTTATTAATAGAAAGCCTATTCCAAATAAAGCACAGCTTATTCTTGATACAGATAAGACCAATTTTTATGATTTTACAATAGATGATTTTAAATTGATTGATTATCTATTAGATAAAATTAAAAATACTAATCCACAGCTTAAATTTGATTTAGGCATTTAAATTAATATTAGAAAATATATACCTTTTTAGTAAATAATATGATATACTTAACATATTATTGAAAGAGAGGTATTTTATTATGTTATTTTTTAATAAAAAGAAAAAGCTTGAACCACCAAAAGAAAAAAAGGAAGAATTTGTAGACCCTTGGATATATCCTTCAGATAGATATAATAAAAGAATACCAGAATTATATAAAAAATATAGATTAGATGCAGATAATGATAATTCTACTTATTATCATTTTATTACTTTATTTTATATGTGGGATGAAGAAAATATAAAAGAATATGAACGTGGTCTTTTTGGAATACAGAGTTTTAAACTTTCTGAGAAAAATAAATAATAGATTTTAGCAGCATTTTACGATACTTATTATATATAAATAATATTATAAGGAGTATAGTATCTTATCATATAGATAATCCAGATGTAAAGTTAGCTATCTATACAGATAAAATATCTGATTTAGATATTTTAAGTAAAACAAATTCTACTATAATTAAGGCTTCAAGTATTTATGAGAAAAATAGTATTAAACATATAAATATATTAGATATATCATATAATGAGGATATTGAACTTACAATAAGTAAAAAAGCAAAATTATTATCTGATATAATTAATTTTTGTATAAGACCCTCTACACTCTTAAAATCACAAGAACAAATTATTGAAGGTGTCTTAAAACAATTATATGGAATTTGTAAATCATATTTAGATAGAAATAATAAAGAAAAAGCATATGAAATTTCACCTACATTAAAAGATGTTGAAAGTAGATTATCTGTTTATAAGGTTGGAACAGATGGATATGCTTTAAAAGATATTATGAAACAAATCGGATTATTTGATAAAGAATTATGCTATCAAACTAATATTGATACAAATAATAATTTAATTTGTTTTATTGCAGATGAAGGAATGTACGAAAATGTAATCTGGCAATTAATATTTATGGATTTTGTATATAATTTAAGATTAAATAATCCTAAATATGATATAATTTCAAAAACATTTATTAATGGAAAAACTAAATAACTCTTTTTTAAAGGCATTACATTTATATGTGTAATGTCTTTTTTTGTTGCACGAAATATAATATACAAGTGATATAATAATTACAAAAATATATGTTTTTAATAATAGAAAAATAGTATAAAATACGATACTTATTATATAAAGAATTTGTTATATTTAATAAATAACATATAGGAGAAATTAAACATGAAGTGCGATAATACTGAAAAATCAATACTGATAGCTTTATATAAATTAAGATATGAGCAAAATAAAAATCAGCCATGCTTATTATCTGAAATGCAAATACTTCAAGATATGGAGAGATATTTTCCAGATGATTTTAGCTTTGAAGATATTGTATCAGTTGAATTAAGTGATTGTAAAACTTCTGAAGAATATCATGCTGTAACTGAACTTTTAGAAAGATTAGAAGAGCAACATGATAAATATGAAGAATATGAAGATTTTAAAGACAATAGAGATGAAGAACAAGAAAAAGACAAAGATGATGATGTATTTATGCCATCATTCATATAAATTAAGGAGAATAGCATGAATTATTTAAATTTTGAGAGTAATGGTAATTTTCCTATTAATAAATATATGTCAGGAGCATACCATGTTGGACATTATGGATTAAAAGATTTTTCTATTCCAGTAAAAGTTATTGCAAAAGGAAAAGATTATATTGTTGTACCTTTAGAAAATATTAAATTAGAATGGACTGGTAAAAATGGTGATAATCATATCGAAACATATAATACTAATGAGTCTATTGCTGTAAATCCTAATTGTGTTTCAGAAGAACCATTTTATCCTATTCCTGAATTTATTAAACCTAATGAATATACAATTTCTCCTAAAAGAGCTAATGAAATTGTTAAAAATTTAATTGATACTATAATATTAGAAAACGATAATAAAAATAATCAAATAGCAGAATTTAAAAAGATAGGTTTTTCAGATAATGAAATTACTGATTTACATTTAGCAACAGAAACAGAATTACAACAATATTTAAATGAAGAATTAGACAAATTATTTGAAAGATAGACATAAAAATATTTCTTTATAAAGGAATACAATAAAAGGAAATAAAAAATGAATCCTAATTATGAAAATATTGAACCACTTGTAAATTATATTAAAGCTAATCATATAAAAACACCTTTAAAACTTGAAATTGGATTAGATAAAGTATCAAGTGATGGAATGACCAGATATTTTACAATAAAAATAAATGGAGATGATGTTACTGGAATGGTAGCTAAAGCTTTAGATAATAAAATATCAAAAGCTAAAGATACTCCTTTTAAAATGATAGTACATGGATGTGGTATGGATATGGGTTTTGCTGTTCAGTATCAATTATATAGAGAATTTGCTTCAGCAGATTTAGGTGATTTAATTGATAAAAATAATTACGCATGGCTTGGAAAAATTAAGAATGGAAAATATCCATATGATAACAAATATAATTTTACCGGCTTTGATAAAATGCTCCGTGATTTTGATGAAAATGGAAAATATGCCGAATGTAAAGAATTTTCAATAGCATTGGGTGGATATGATAAATGGTTTGAAATTAGTTATAAAGGTCAACCAGTATGTGATTGCGTAGATGGAGATATTCAAGTATGGGGTGTGCCTGATATAACAAGAAATATTATTGAAAACAAACTTTACAACTGGGATAACAAATTAAAGTTTGAAGAAGATAAATGCTTAGAAGAAGAACAAGAAGAAGTTCTGGAATAAAAGGATAATAATTATGAATGATATATTAGAATTAAAAGCAATAAAAGAAAGCATTATGAAAGTAAAGCTAAACCTGGAATATGATATAAATAAAGAGGAATCTTTAAATTTATTAAATGATACTTTAACAAAATTAAAAGATATGACATTTGATTTTAGTAAAGATGTTAGAGATAAAAAGTTAGAAGAATTTTCTCATTTTCTATTTGATAAATTTACTGAAATGACAAATTCTAATCATACTATAGAGATTTTCCAAGAAGATTGCTATGATGTAATCCCAAAAGAGGATATGAAACAGTATATAGATGAATTTGTAAGAGATAGTAAGTATAATTCTGATTTGACTTTTAATGATTTTATGAATAATAAAATTTTAGAATTAAAAGCAGAAACCGTTTTTGATTATGAGAGTGAAGTTGCATCTCAATTAATTGATATATTAAATAATTCTAAAACTCCACAAGATATTAGAAATACATATGATATGCTAGTTGCGGAAAATGATGGTAATAAAAACTTAGATATATGGGAGTTATTAGATTTTGCAGGTTATAACGGACCAGAAATTGATTGGCATGATTTTATTGGTATTTATGATATAAATATTATGTTTGCTACAGAAAATGAAAAAAATCTTGATATGGGTTCTATTTATGGAATGACAACACATATAGAAGATGTTCCGGATGATATAACAGAACATGAATTTATGGAAGATAATTTCAAAAAGGAATGTGATAATGCTTTAACATATTTATTACATACTCAAGGATATACATTAGCTGATTTCTATAAAGTATTATATAATGATTTCTATAAAGTATTATATAAAAATGAAAAAGCTGATAATTTTCTTGATTCTGTAAAAGATGAATTTAATAGTTGTACTTCATTTATGCGAGAACTTACTATATTAACAGTATTAAATAGAGATAATATTGAAGATTTTGTAGATGGTATTAATAATCCAGATAAGAATTTATTATTTAAAGCTTATTCTAGGGTAGGACTGTATAATGAATGGCAAGGCTCTGGTGGACCATTTGAAATAACCTTAGATAAGGATTTTGAAATACCAACATCAATGATTAGAAATATTCAATTTGAACATATACATGACAAAAACATAAATAATGGCTATACAGTAGATGACGTATATAGTTTCGCTTCTTCATCATGGTGTGATAATATGGAAACAACTGATGCAGATAATTCAAAAATAATATCTGAAGATTATTCTGATGCTTTTAAAATATTATGTGAAGCCAAAGAAGAATATTTAGAAGAACAAGAACAAATTAAAAATAGATTTGATTATGAATTTGGAGATTAATTATGATTTTTAAGGATATAACAGTACTTGGAGTACTTTATTATAATAATCCTTTAACTGTTGTAGTAACAGATAATTATTTTAATAATAGACTAAATATAGATGAAAGTAATTATTATGTGGCATATTCCTTAGAATATGATTACATAATAGATAAATTTGATATAGTAGCAGAAATCGTGAACAGAGATGACATAAATAGAGAAGAAAAATCTATTTTAAATCTATTTACAAATGATGAAAAAGCCGAATTATTTGAGCTTTTCAAAAATACTATATTAAAAACATTATCATGCTATTATTATAAAAACTTTACAGATGTAATTAATTTCTACAAAGGAATAAGAAAGGCTTAATTATGATAAAAATAAACATAGATAATTTTAATTATGAAAGAAATTCTATAGTAGCTGATGTAGGCAATATAAAAGAATTAGATTATAAATTAAAACTAACTGATGAAGATAGAAAGAAAATAAATACGGATTACTTATTAGAATTTAACTATAATACTATGAATTTCTATATATGTCCTGTCTTTTATAAAACCCAAGCTGTATTAAATAAAGAATTAGAAATAGATAATAATTTAAATAAATTAATTACTAAATATTCAAAAGCTCCAATAAATAGCTTTTTATCATCAAATGAATTAAATGATATTTTTACTCAATTTAAAGAGCAATCTATATTATTTGCAAAAAATTGTGAAAATGAAAATTTTAAAACATTTGATGATGTTATAAAACATGCTATAAATATCAATAAAGAGCTTGAAGATTTTGAATATTAGGGTATTTTGCCTATAGTGTATGAAATACATCGAAAGAAATGCTGAAGATATATATAGAAAATCAAAGGTTGAGAAAGAAGGTAACAGTGGATGTTAAAGGCATATAAATACAGAATATATCCAAATAATGAGCAGAAAATACAGATTGCAAAAACATTTGGCTGTTGCCGTTTTGTATATAATCAGACATTGGCATACCGGAAAGAAGTATATGAGAAAAAGAAAAAATCAGTTAGTAAAACCGACTGTAACAATTACTGCAATAGACAATTAAAGAAAGAATATGAATGGCTGAAAGAAGTGGATAAATTTGCTCTAACAAATGCGATTTACAACATGGATGCTGCATACCAGAAGTTTTTTAAGGAACACGCAGGTTATCCGAAGTTTAAGAGTAAACACGATAATCATAAGTCATATACAACCAATTTTACGAATGGCAATATAACAGTAGATTTCGGATGCAATAGAGTAAAACTGCCTAAATTAAAAGGAATAAAAGCAAAACTGCATAGAAATTTTATCGGACAGATAAAATCGGCAACGATAGCACAAGTTCCGAGTGGAAAATATTATGTATCAATTTTAGTGGAAACAGAACACGTGGAACTGGCACATACAAATCAAAATACAGGAATAGATTTGGGTATTAAGGAGTTATGTATTACTTCTGATGGAAAGAAATACGAGAATCCCAAAATTATCAGAAAATACGAAAAGAAACTGATAAAACTGCAAAGACAGTTAGCACATAAAGAAAAAAGAAGCCAAAACTACTACAAAATAAAGAAAAAGCTAGCATTATGCCATGAAAAAATAACAAATACCAGAAAAGATTATCTGCACAAGATGTCCCATGAGATTATCAGCGAAAACCAAGTGATAGTTTCGGAAAATTTGCAGATAAAAAATATGGTAAAAAAGCATCGTTTAGCAAAGTCTATAAGTGATGTATCATGGTATGAGCTGACAAGACAGTTAGAATATAAGGCAAAGTGGAATGGGAGGAAATATGTCAAAATAGATACATTCTATGCCAGTAGTCAGCTGTGTTCAGTCTGTGGATACCAAAATACAGAGACAAAAAATCTATCAGTAAGGGAATGGACATGTCCTGTTTGTGGAACAAATCATGACAGAGATATCAATGCGGCAAAGAATATACTGGAAGAAGGATTAAGACAAATAGCATAAAAATAATAATATAGGGCAGGGACTGCCCGAATTAACGCCTGTGGAGATAGTAGGTTACGAGGTCTGCGAAGCAGGAAGCCCATTGGCTTTAGACAATGGGTAATTCACTATGAAGATATATAACTTATAAGAAAGGAAAATAGTATATGCGATATAATAAACCACTTGATAATTTAACAAATAAGGAAATGCATGATTTGTTACAAGATATTATTGATGATTGTGTGTCATATGCAGGAGATAGTTATGAAGATTTTGGTAAAAATACTGTTGATAATTTAAGAATGCATAAATTAGTAGATTATGGATTCTCTAAAGAGCAAAAATTAGCACAGGAATATACATATTTATCTGATTGTCTCTCTACAGACCAGTTTAAAAGTTTATGTGAAGCGTGTGATTATAATAAAGATACATTAGAAGATTTTAATAATCAAGTAAAAGACTATTTTGCAGGCAAAACAGTATCTAGTATATTCTATGATGCATTAGAGGATAATAAGGTCGAAGAATATATTAAAGAATATGATAAATTTTATCATGGTTTATCTGATGATATAGATATATATAATAACCATAATGATAAAGATAAAGATATAGAAATGTATTAATTGTTTTTAAAGGAGTAAAATATAAATGAAAAGAAAGATTATAAGTTTATTGCTTATCTGTTTGTGTACAGTAAGTTTAATAGGATGTAGTCCAAAAAAGAAGGATGTACCTCTTACAGAAAATACTGAACCTACTTTAACACAAGAGGAAATGTCTGATAAAGCTATTCAGAATGGCAGTGGATATTTACTTATAGACCATATAAAAAACATGGAAAAGAAACAAGTAGATGATATAGAAATTAATGGATATGGTAAATTATCAGAACTTACAAATGAAAAAATACTTGAAGCTATAAATGACGGAAATAAATATCAGGTATATGACCCTAACAGCGAAGGAAGAACATTAGACTCTGCTATAAAAGAAAATCCTTATATATATGCAAATGATAATCTGATAAATCCTACAATAGAAATAGAAGAGAATGAAGAAACAAAAGACCAATATCCGGATATAGTTATTACATCATCTGATGATAGTGTAACATTTAAAGATGCTATATTAAATGGTGATTGGGGATTATCAGCATATAATAGAGCTATTACCGGAATTAATGATATGGAAACAGATATATCATATGCAGGTATTAATGATGATAGCTTATATCAAGTATTTGATGAGTGGTGTAATACTATAGGAACACCAAAAAGAGCTATAATATATAAAGATACAAAGAATACAGATAAAGATGAGACAAGATATGAGTTTATCGAATTACAATTTGAAATAGGTGATTATATTTTACCTATGGTTGTAAGTGTTTCAAGTACAAATGACGGATATACACAAACCAGTTCTGTTGTTGGCTCATTAACACAGGGTATTTGTAAAAAAGACCATTATAAATCACCTATGAATTATTTTGACAATAGCCAATATGAAACAGAAACTATTGAATTTTAAAAAGATATGTCAATAAAGACATAAAATTATAAGGGAGAAATCAATGGACATCAAATATAAAAATCTAACAAAAGCTGAAGTTAAATATTTAAAAGACTATAATGTTGATGATGAAGTAATTCAATCAATCAATGCAATACAACGTAAAAGGCATGGAGCCGATAGATTTTGTGTTGATACATACGTTGATACATATGTTGGTTTATTTAGCGAATTAAATCGAAAATATAATATTAGTATTTCTAAATTTGAAAAATTATATGATGATAATAACCCATATAGATATGAAGCATATTATTCATTAAACCAGAAATATGGCAATGATATAGCAGCAAAAATATGTTTTAGTCTTATTGATAGCAATATAGATAATGTTTTATTATGGAATTTTATGAAAGATATAGCTATTTGTAACGATAAACTATCTATATATGATATAAATAAAACATTAGATTTTGTTAAAAGTTTTGCAATAGGTATAAATGAAAACAAACTTAATAATATTGTAGAAGATTTATCATCAGATATGGTAAAGAAGTACGATTACGAATATGATGATTTAGACAGATAATATATAGCTAAAAATAAGATGAGAGATTATATTTTTAACATAGTGATTGTTAACTATATTATCTCTTATCTTATATGGGGGGAGTAAATAGCAAAAATTAATATTTAAAATTTTTCCAAAAAAATAATAGAAATCACTTACTATTTACGATACTATATATAAGAGAATAGTAGTATGATTACTTATTCTATATAATATATATAATTCATATATATTGAGGTTATTTAGGTCCTCAAAAGTGAGGTGAGTACCAGGTGGTATCACACTCACTAGAAATAGTGTATATAACAACTCCATATGATGACTTTATTATCGGTTTGGAGCTATTAAAAATTACATTGTTACTAAACTCTACATATTAAGTATCTGAAATACTCAGGTTTTGGACTTGTTGGTTTTAACACTATCACTAAACTGCATGGTCAGATTAAACTATCAATAATGAAAGAGGTATTAAAATAATGAAAAAAGTCGTTAAAATTTTACTTGGATGTGCAGCAGTTGGCACAATTGCAACTGTAGTAACTAAAATTGTAAAAGATATTAAAGATGAAAAAGAATATGAAGCTTCTTTAGAAGATGAAGATAATGAATCAGAATTTGTAGATGAAGATATTGAAAATGAAATGGCAAATGAATTTGAGGATGAGAAATCAACAGAGGATTTTGATAAAAAAGTCAATGACGTAACACCAAAACCCATCAATATCTATTATAAATAACAAGATATAAATGTAGAATATTATCAAACTGTAAGTTAGGAAGAGTCAACAATGACTCTTCTTTTATTTTTTTAAAATTATTAAATATTCTCCTTATTTACTACACGAAATATAAACATGGTGTGTTATAATATATTTGTAAATAAGAAAAGATATAAAACTTATTTTAAATACAATTAATGAGGTTTTGAAGTGACACCAGAAGATTTAAATTTTGTAAAAGAACTCAATAAGCTTTCTAAAAAAGAAATTATAAGCTTATGTGTTAAATATAGAAAAATGTATTTAAAAACAGCAGAAAGACTTGAAAGAGCCGAGAATGCTATAGAAAATACAAATTCATATCTTGATGATATGATAGCAAGTTTAAGTGATTAGACAACATATATTACTAGATAAGGAGACAATAATTATGACAGAAATTAATAGACTTAACAATATGACAATTAATGAGCTTATGTCTTATATTAATGATAACAATATTACGCTTGAGATTAGCAATGGCAGAATTACTAAGGTAATTAGATAATATGTTTAAATTCATTAAAACTAATACCTTTAATAAAGGTCGAAATATTATATTTCTATTTACTGAAGATTTTTTAAAAGATAGTGACCAAATAAAAAGAGAAGCACGTAAATATATATTTAAATATAAAGGTATAGGTGTACTGCAATTAATAATTATTTTGATTACATTATTATTGGGATTAAAATATACTTATGCCTTTGAAAATATATATTTAATATTAGCTGGCATTTTTTTAATATTGGATTTGTTGGTAAATAATTATCGCAAAAAATATATTAAATCATATGATGAAGATACTATTTCTCTCATTCAAAAAAAATATAAATATATAAAATTTAAAGAATACTTAGATGACTTAGTAAATAAGAATATAAAAGACATAGAATTTAATATAGCAAATGATGTTTTTAGATTATCTTATTCTTATAATAATAGAAAATATAACTATATATCGCCATATAAAGTAACACATAATTATATAGAACAGGATAATGATGAAGATACTATATTGTCTTTTGTAGATACTTCTAAAGGGAATTTAGATTTTGTTATAAATATTTCATCAAAAATAGATAATGATTTATTAAAAGGAAAATATAAAATATGCAAGATAATATAAAAATATTTAATGATACAAGAGAAGTTTCATTAAATGAATACAAGAATTATACAGAGGATTTAACAAATAATACTGTTGTATATACAGAAGAGTATATAAAATTCTTTTTCGCAAATTGTAATAATTTAGATAAACAGCAAAATATATCAATATGTAATGGAGATACAATATCTTGTGTTTTAAATATTTACAGAAAAGATAATGATAATCATATTGCTATGCTTAATTTTGCAGATGCATATACGCCAGGGGGATTAGTACTTAAAGGTGCAACTACGCAAGAAGAATGTATATGTAGATGTAGTAATTTGTATGAGTCTTTAATATCAGATAAATGTAAGAATGATTATTATGATTATAATGCAACAGTAAGGGATAGATATTTTACAGATAGAACTATATATAGTAAATATGTATGTCTATTTAAGGATAGTGATTATAACAGATTAAGTTATCCTATTTTTCCAGATGTAATAACTTGTCCTGCGCCGGTATGTTGTGAAAATAAAGAAGTATGGACTAATAGAATTGATGCAGTACTTTGTGCAGCAAAAGAAAATAATGTTAATACTCTTGTTTTAGGAGCTTGGGGCTGTGGTGCATTTGGAAATGATGCTAAATTTGTTGCTTCTATATTTATGGAAGAATTAGAAAAATATAAGGTGGCAGATAATGTAATATTCGCTATTCCAACAAATGATGTTGATAGTTATAATTATAAATCATTTAAAGATGCTATTGAAAATAATATTAGAACTAATCAGTCAAAGAAAACATCTTTTATTAAAAGGATATTTAATACATAATATGTATTTTATATAAAAAAAATAATAAATTTTAAGGAGAAAAAACGTTAATGGATATTTTAATTATTGTAGGTGTAGTTGTTATTGCATTAATTTTGATTGTAATGACAGGCTATGTTAAGTCGCCATCTGATACAGCTTATATTATCAGTGGTTTAAAAAAGGAGCCTAAATATGTTATAGGCAGGTCATCAATTCGTATTCCTTTCTTACAGAGAATGGATAAACTTATGTTGAAGATGATTTCAGTAGATGTAAAGACAGAAGATTCTGTTCCAACAAATGATTATATCAATGTAAATATTGATTCTGCTGTAAAAGTAAAGGTTAGTTCTGACCCTGCTAAGATGAAGATTGCAGCAAGTAACTTTCTTAATAAGAACGAGGAATATATTAGAAGTTCAGTAGTTGATGTATTACAGGGTAATGTACGAGAGATTATCGGTCAGATGAAGCTTGAGGAAATTGTACAGGACCGTAAGAAGTTTGCTGATAAGGTTCAGGAGAATGCGGCTCCGGATATGGCTAAGATGGGCTTAGATATTGTGTCATTTAATGTACAGAATGTTACTGATAATGGCAATGTCATTGAGAATTTAGGTATTGATAGAGTTGTAAGTATTTCTAAATCAGCACAGATTTCAAGGGCAGAGAGTGAAAGAGATATTGCTGTTGCAAAGGCATCCGCAGAGAAGCAGGCTAATGATGCAAGAGTAGAAGCTGAGACAGCTATTGCAGAACAGAATAACGCATTAGAGATTAAAAAGCAGGAGTTAAAGAAACAGTCTGATATTAAGAAAGCCGAAGCTGATGCTGCTTATGAGATTCAGGAGCAGGAGCAGAGAAAGACTATCGAGATTGCAACTGCTGATGCTAATATTGCAAAGCAGGAAAAAGAAGCAGAAATTAAAGAGAAAGAGATTGCTGTAAAAGAGAAGTCTCTTGATGCTGAAGTAAAGAAACAGGCTGATGCTGAAAAGTATGCTCGTATTCAGAAAGCAGATGCAGATAAGTATGAAGCAGAGCAGAGAGCAGAAGCAGAGAAGATTACTAAGTTAAAAGAGGCAGAAGCAATTCAGGCAAGAAGTATTGCAGAAGCCGAGGGTACTAAAGCTAAAGGTATTGCAGAAGCCGAAGCTATTAAGGCAAAGGGATTAGCAGAAGCAGAGGCTATGGAAAAGAAAGCAGAGGCTATGGCTAAGTATGGTAAGGCTGCTATGACAGATATGATTATTAAGGTACTTCCACAGATGGCAGAGGCTATTGCTAAACCACTTGAAAGCATTGATAAGGTATCTATTATTGGTGGTGCCGGTGATAGCGGAATGTCTACTATTAGCGATAATGTACCACAGGTACTTGCTAAAACTATTGAGTCTGTAAAAGAGACTACAGGATTTGACCTTACAGAGGTTATGAAAGCTAACACTTACGATGCTAGGGTTAATAATAATCTCAATATTACAACTGACTTAGAAAATAAGGTAGTTGAAAAGGTTGTTAATGAAGCAGTTACGGATATTGAGGATAATATCCCAAATACAGTAGCACCTGATATTGATACTGCTGTACATAATGAGCCTGTAAACGCACCAAAGACTCATAAAAATAAGAAGAATTAATTTCTAAAATATAAATAATAAGGGCATAGTATTAATTTGCTATGCTCTTTTTATTTGTCATTTAGAAATGTTATATAACAAAATTTTGTGTACTTTTTTATGTATATCTACACGAAATATAACACTTGTATGCTATAATATTATTATAGAAAAAACAGATAATAACTAATTGTTAAAGGAGATTATTTGGATTGAAATGATTAAACAAATAATTTTAGAACGAAATAAAAAATATGTAAATGAAGGAACTATGGGTTTTGATGATTATACATTAAAAAAGGAACCTATGAAAGACTTTTGTTTAAGGGTTAGTAATGAAGCTAATAATATTGATGGAAAAATTATTAATATATCTTATCCATCGGAAGATTTAGCTATTATAGTTTATAAAAATAAGATTAAGGAGTAAATAAATGGAAAGATATATTTCTGTAGACGCTGGAAAATTTGGAACAAAAGTAGCAGAGTATTTAAAAGAGAAAGATACTGTACGTGTATTCCAGTTTAGAACAAAAATTGGAGCTGGTGATTTTCGTGATGATGCTATAGAAAATGATACTTTTATTATTGGTGTTAAAGATAAAGTATTTAAAGTAGGAAATGGTGCTAGAGGTGATGGTGCTGAACTGGAAACCTCTAAGCAAAGCATTGTTCATAAGAATTGTACAATGGCCGCTGTAGCAAAATTAGTATCTGACAATGAAGTTGATACAGTAAATTTAGCAGTAGGATTACCTGCTAAAGAGTGGGCTGTTGTTTCTAAAAGAGAAGATTATAAAGACTTTATGTTTCCTAGTAGTACTATTGAAGTAAAAATTAAAGAAAGTAGTACTTCACCTGTTAAGACAAAGAAGTTTAAGATTAATAAGGAGAAGTCTTGTGTATTTCCAGAGTCTATTGGAGCTTTATTTATGGATGATAGTCCAAAGGTTACTCCAACATCATATATTGGTGTCTTAGATTTAGGTAATTTAAATTTAAATGCTACTCTTTGGCAGGGAATTGAATTACAGCAGGATGAAAGTATTACTTCTGAATTAGGTGGCAGTATTTTAATTCAAGAGGTATCGCAGGAATTATCTGCTGAATTTAGTAGATGTGATGAAAAATATGTAGCACAGATGCTTAAAAAAGTTCCTGAGAAAAGACATTTAACACCAAGAGTTAAAAATCCTAATGATAAAGATGAAGCAAAATATAATCAGAAAATAATTGATGATTCACGAGAACTTATTCATAAAATAGAACTTGACCATGCAAAAAAAGTAAAAAGATGCTGTGATGGTCGTAATTGGTCTATTGACTATATGGATATTGTAGCAATAGGTGGAACTTCATCTATTATAAAGGATGAATTAAAAGAAGTATTTGGCAATATTACAATTCTTAAAAATTCAGAAATGTGTAATGCATTAGGCTTTTTAAGGATGTTATGCTCAAGAATGCCTGAGATTAATAAGGTTATTCCTTTGACTGATATTAAAAATTTTTAAAAAGATAAAGGGTTATTTGAATTATGGCTAATAAAAATGTTAATGATAGCAAAATCAAAACACATATTTTAACAAAAAAAGTACAGCTTATTGTTGATACTGATAGATTTGATACAGATGAAGAGAAAAAGGCTGAAGTAGATAGAGTATATAAATATTTAAGAGACTCTATGAGATGTCAGTCAAGAGAAATGAATCAGTATTATATGCATTTATGGATGATGTCTGTTGCAAGAAATTTAAATGATGACAGATATTCAATGAAAAAATATATGAATAATATCATAGATGCTGTTCATCCATATTTAGATAAAAATAATAAAGAATTTAATAATAAACAAAAGAAAATAACAAGAGATTTTGAAAAGAAGATTAAAAATCTATGCGAAGAGTACCAAGCAGAAACAGAAATTTTAAATAATGATACTTTACGTGAATTAAATAAATGCTTTAATCGTAAAAAAGATGGTGCTTATGATACTAATTTTGTAAATGAAATGCCAGAGGGATTAGGCATTGTTATGGGAAGAACTGTTGAGCAGGATTTCCAAAATGATTGTAAAGCTGGATTGTTAAGTGGTACAAGAAACCCACGAAGCTATAAAATTAATTATCCTCTTATTATTCCTAAGTCTTTTGTTGCTTATGGAGTAGGTAGCGGTAAAGCAATGCAAGGTCGTGGCATAATTTTTCCGGATATGGAATATGCTGATTTCCATAATATGCTTTTTAGTACTAAAAACCCTAATATTACATATAATTTTGTGCATGATATTGATTTCAAATTAGTTTTTGGCAGTATGAAGAGAAGCCATGAGTTAAGAGTAATTTTTGATAGAATTAAAATGGGTGAATATTCTATTTGTGGCTCTACTATTGAAATTAATAATAAGAAAAAAATTATGTTGAACCTATCTTATGAAGCACCAATTTATGAGAAACCTAGTTTAGATGAAAATACAGTTGTAGGTGTAGATTTAGGTATGGCTATTCCTGCTGTATGTTCTTTAAATAATGATGATAGAACATATAAATATATTGGTGACTCACATGAATTAGAGTTTATTAAAAAAGGTATTCAGGCACAAAGAAGAAGTTATCAGATAAATTCTATATATAATAAAGGTGGTCACGGAAGAAATAGAAAGCTTGAAAATCTTGATAGATTAAAGAAAAGAGAAAGAAATACAACACGTACACATAATCAAAGATATGCAAAGCAGATTGTTGATTTTGCTTTAGCTAATAATGCTAAATATATTAATTTGGAAAATTTAAAAGGCTTTTCTAATAATGATAAGAATAAATTAGTATTAAGAAATTGGTGTTATTATGAGTTACAGCAGTATATTGAGATAGATGCATCTAAATATGGTATTAAAGTAAGATATATTTATCCTATGAATACATCACGTACATGTAGTGTTTGTGGAACTTTGACAACAGATGAAGATGTAAAAAATGGCGTTGGTAGAGTATCACAGGATGAATTTATTTGTAAAGACCCTAATTGTCCATCACATACTCTTTATACTAGAGGACCTAAAGGACATAAAGTACCATATTTTAATGCTGATAGAAATGCATCAAGAAATATTGCTATGTCAGAAGATTTTGTAAAGAAAAATGCTAAAGATAATGCATTTAAAAAGATTGATGATTTGTATGAAATAAATAATGATATTGATGCTGCATAAAAATATATTATAGCTATTATTAGGACTTCTTACCTTTATAAAACATATAATTTTAAGTGTTTGAAGTCTTAATAATTAAGATATAGGTAAATAAAATGTATAATAAAATTAATATATTAACTAATAATTTGATAGATAATTATATAGCAAGTACAAGTAAAAAGGAGATTGAAAAGAAAAAATTATCTCCCTCTGATTTTTTACTATTTCGTCAAGAAGCAATAAATGAATTAGAAAATGGTATTATTGATACAGATGATACAGCTTTTAATAATATTGAAAAATCATCTGATATAAAACCAACTAAATCAAATAGTAATAAATCAAGTAAAAAATCTTTGATTAAAACTAATGAAGTAGTTATTAATAAAAAAAATATTAATGATGTCATTACTACTGATAATATAGAAAATACAAATACAGTAGAAGATATGGAAGAAATAGAAACTGATGATAATGATTTATTATCAATACTTAAATCTGTAAAAGGATAAATAACAATGCAATACTTTAAAAAAATAATAATTTCAGTTTGTTTATTATTTGTAATAAATAGTAATGCTATAATAACATATGCTTTACCTGTAAATAATTCAGAAATTTTAATGGTTACAGACTATGTATTTAAAGCTAATGATTTAATAAATAAAATGAATTTGGAAATAAATTATCAAAAAGGACTTTATAATACGGTATATGATAAAAATAATTATGATACATTTATAAATGGACTGATTGATATAAAGAAAAAAGCTGATAATGATTTTTTATTATTTAAAAATACAACAAAAGATAATTCCAATGTTTTGGCAGGTGTAAATTGTTTTGTATTTAATACATTATCGCCTAAAGAAATATATAATTCTATAGAAAATACTTATAATGAATTTGTTACATACGAAAATAATAATAAATCTTTTTATGGATATTATTATGTTTCAAATGAAAGACAAAATATTGTTAATTTAGCAATGTCTTGTCAAGGTAAAATCAAATATGATTGGGCTAATAAACCTAAATCAAAAGGGTATCAGTCAGAATGGGCTGAAGGAAAAACAGGACTTGATTGCAGTGGATTTATACAGTGGGTTTATTGGACAACATTAAACACAGAAACACCTGATAAGTCATTGTATTCTACGTATGATATTACACATAATAATAAGCTTATTCCTATATCTTATGAAGATTTAAAACCGGGTGATATTGGTTTAATTATTAATGATGGTACTTATTATACAGATATATTAGGTAATAAATATTACGATAAAACAAGTGCAGATAATTTTAATAAAGACTATGCTACCATAAATAATGTGCCTTATGTAAGTAGTAAAACACATACTAATCATGTAGGCATATATATAGGAAAAGACAATAATGGAAATGATTTATGGTGTCATGAAAAAGGTCATCCTGAAAGTAATGTCGTAGTAAATAATTATGATAAGTTTACAATATATTATAGAATTATAAATTAATTAAGTTATTATTTGGGCTGATTTTGCCGCCTAAAAGTTGAGATTATACTTTAAATAGTATAGTACTCACTAAAAGTAATGTATATAAATATAGAATTTGAGGTTTTAGAACCTTAAGAATTTGCACTACTACAAAACAGACATGTATACGCATCCGGTACCTTCTAGGTTTTATATGTTTTAGAACATTAAGAATTTACACTACTACAAAAACGGAGATGATTTATGAATTTAGATAGGTTTAAAGATACACAAATAGAAGATAATCTACTGATTAAAATAGGAAAATGGATATTTGCTGTAATATTATATATAATTTATTTATATGTGATTTATTATATTGCTTTTGATTCTGAACTTTTTGATTATTTATATTATAATTTTAATAGTGCGCACAAAAGAGAAGTATTTACAAATATTTATTATATAGTAGTATATGGTGTATTTTATGGCTTAGCTAGTTTTTTATTTCTAAAAAAATTTACAAAAGTTGTTAAAGGTAAGAAATAATACATGAATTATCATATAAATGTAGTATAATAGTATTAGGAAATTATAATATTATTAAAGGATAATTCATATGTTTAGAAGAAAAAATAAAAATAATCAAAATATTATACGAAATATATTTTTTAAAGAATTGCTTATTAAGCTTGAGCAATATAAAGAAAATGCCAGACCTAATGCATCAAAACTAGAAATATTATTAAGCGTAAGAAACCTAAGATATATTTATAATAAGAAGTGGGAAAACGAAAGAATAAATAATTTAGCTATTTTTAATGATAAAATTAATACTGAATGTAATTTACAAGCTGTTAATTTTTCCACTAATTATATTAATGAACATGACATAAGAAAAGAATATGTTGTAAATATTTTGAATATATATAAATCATATTTTAATGAAAATAAAAATGATATTACTTTGGCTGAAAGTGAATTTATCACTCAGGCTATGAATAACGTTATCGAATTATATAATGATTTAAAAAGCAAGGAGAAATAATGCTTCAAAAAATAATAAGAGATAAATTAATTAAAACAAAGATAAATGATGATGATATTGTCAGAGGATGTTTTTTAGATGGATTATATCAGGCAATTAATGATTATCATAAAAAATATGAAAGTTATGAAACCAAAGCTGAAGCAATGTTAGTATTTAACACAGTTAATAGTATTAATAATGCTTTAGATACAGAACATAATGCTGAAAATATTAAGGTGATAAATAAAGATAATGATGCAACAACTTAGAAATTATGATGTTCCATTTACTCCCATATCGGAAAATTTACTTTCGATAAGAAAACAATTTAAACATACAAGAAAAATGTTTGCTCCATTAATGCATACTAATATATCTAGTCTTAGGGCTTGGGAAACAGGCACTCGTTACCCTAATTTTGAAATATTATTAGAATTATCATTATTAACGGAATTGTCATTGGATGAATTATTAGGATTTAAACCCTTTGATGTTTCTAAAATTAAACTTAATGATAAGATTGATATGATGTATTATAATTCTTTACATCTTATCTGTAAAAGAAAATTTGCTTATAATTTATATGCTTTAAGATTATATAATGATTTATCAAGACCAAAACTTGCTAAATTACTTGATGTACATACGGAAACTATTTATCATTGGGAGAACGGTGCTAATATACCACACGCAGATAAATTGATAAAAATTGCTACTTATTTTAATATATCAATAGAGGAATTAGTAGGATTAGAAAAATTGAACTTGTAATTTTACTTTGCTTCATTTATAATGGTTGCAGTTAAGGTAATCATTCTATGATGCAGGGTAAAGCCAAATATTAAAATATGAGGCAAAAATAATATTAGAATAT
>ENA-OUOY01000750-OUOY01000750.1-human-gut-metagenome-genome-assembly--contig:-NODE-750-length-20947-cov-8.548200_pt1 | contig 20947 bp, 19 predicted proteins | sample MGYA00237937_ERZ548767 | MGnify/ENA primary metagenome ERZ548767 (study PRJEB26490, sample SAMN05356887) | human gut metagenome | biome: terrestrial biome; feature: human-associated habitat; material... | reverse complement strand
ACCACGGACAGCACAATGGCATCCAGCAGCGCGGCACTGATGGGAAAACTCATGCAGGAACAGCCTCCTTTCGGTAGGGTGTGTTTCTATAATATTATATATCATATAATATTGCATAAGTCAATAGAGAATTTACCCTCTCAGTCTCGCTGCGCTCGCCAGCTCCCCCGAAGGGGGGAGCTTTACCGCACGGACTGGCAGATAACAAAAAAGCTCCCCCTTTCGGGGGAGCTGGATGCGAACGAAGTGAGCAGACTGAGAGGGCCGAGCTTCTCAGTTTTCAGAAGAGATATCCTGTCCGAAATACTTCTCGCTCAGGGTCTTTAAGGTGCCGTCGGCGCGCAGCTCCTCAATGGCGGTGTTCAGCGCGTCCAGATAGGCGGTGTCCTCGCTCTTGAGCACCGGGATGGCCACATGAGAGGCTTCGGCAGTCTGTGCCACCAGCTTGAAGTCTGCGTCCGGGTGGACGTTCAGGTAGTCGTAGAAGGAAACGTCCGCGTTCAGGGTGGCATCAATGCGGCCGGCGGTCAGCAGCTGGATGGTCTCCTCCAGCGTGTCGATGCCCTGCACGGTAGCGCCGTAGCTTTCGGCCAGCTCCATGTAGGTGGAAGCCAGACTGTTGGCGGTGGTCTTGCCCTTCAGGTCCTCAAAGCTGTGGATATCCTCGTTATCCTTGCGCACCGCCAGCGCAGTGTGGATGTAGCCGTAGGGGGTGGTAAAAGCGTAGGTCTTGGCGCGCTCCTCGGTCACTTCCACGCCGTTGCACACCATGTCGTAGCGGCCTGCGTCCAGACCGGCAAACAGGCTGTCCCAGTCGCTCTCCACATACTCCGGCTCCACGCCCAGCTTTTCGGCAATGGCGCGGGAGACCTCCACATCGTAGCCCACCAGCGTGTCGGAAGCATCGTGGTAACTCCACGGCTGCCATGCGCCCTCCAGTGCCACCACCAGCTTGCCGCTCTTCTGGATGCTGTCCAGCTTGTTCAGCGGTGCGGAGCTGGCAGTACTGGCGGCGGTGTCCTTGGAAGAGCAGCCGGTCAGACTGAGCACACCGGCTGCGGCCATAACACCCATCAGAGAAATAAAGGTTCTGCGTTTCATAAGTAAAAATTCCTTTCTGTCGTGAAAAAATGCAAAAAGAGAAGTGGTTTTATTCCGTATGGGCGATCCTGCGCAGGAAGGCCCGGGTGCGCTCCTCCTTGGGGGATGCAAAGAACTGCTGAGAGGGTGCCTGCTCCACCACCACGCCGTTCTCCATGAACACGGTCTTGGAGGAAACGTTGCGGGCAAAGCCCATCTCGTGGGTGACCACCAGCATGGTCATGCCCTCCTCGGCCAGCTGCCGCATCACGCTGAGCACCTCGCCGGTCAGTTCCGGGTCAAGGGCGCTGGTGGGCTCGTCAAAGTAAATAATTTCCGGGTCGGCGGCAAGGGCACGGGCAATGGCCACCCGCTGCTGCTGCCCGCCGGAAAGCTGGCGGGGGTAGTAGTCGGCGCGGTCGGCAAGGCCTACCTTGGCAAGCATCTTCATGCCGATCTCATCCGCCTGCTCTTTGGGCAGCTTACGCGCTACGATCAGCCCTTCGGTCACATTCTGCAGGGCGGTCTTGTTGCGGAACAGGTTGTAGTTCTGGAACACAAAGGCCGTCTTTTTGCGCAGCCGGGCAATGTCGGCGCGGCTGGCATGGGCAAGGTCAAAGCTTTCGCCGTCAAACACCAGCTGCCCGGCATCGGCAGTCTCCAAAAAGTTCAGGCAGCGCAGCAGGGTGGTCTTGCCGGAGCCGGACGGCCCCAGAATGGCCACCACATCGCCTTTTTCCACGGTCAGGTCTACCCCGCGCAGCACGGGCAGCTCACTGATGACCTTCCGTGCACCGGGACGGTGGAAAAGGCCGGGCTTTGCGTAGGTGCGGAAGGTTTTTTGCACATTGCGGATCTCTAACATAGCCATAGGTGCGCACCTCCCTTTTTACTGGAAGCCGCGGGCGTTGAGCTGACGTTCCAGCAGCGCCTGCAGCTTGGTGATGACGGTACAGAACAGCAGATACACCACAGCCACCTCACAGTAGATGGGCAGAAAGATGTAGGTGCGGGCGGCTACCCGCTGCCCGGCCATGAACAGCTCTGCCACCGTGATATTGGACGCCAGCGAGGTGTCCTTGATCATGCCGATAAGGGAGTTGGACAGCGCAGGCACGGCGGTGCGCAGCGCCTGCGGCAGCACGATGCGGCGCATGATCTGCCACCAGTTCATGCCCACGCAGTACCCGGCTTCTAGCTGCCCCTGCGGCACGCTTTCCAGCGCACCGCGCATGGTCTCGGCGCAGTAAGCACCCTCGTTGAAGGCAAAGGCAATGACTGCCGCCGGAAAGGCGTTCAGCATGATACCCACGCTGGGCAGGCCGTAAAAGATGATGAACAGCTGCACCAGCAGCGGCGTGCCCCGGATGACCCAGATATAGAACCGGGCGATCTGCCGCAGCACCGGCACATTGGCGTACTGCACCAGCGCCACCGCCACTGCGATGATCATGGCAAAAAAGAAGGAGAGAAGGGTCAGCGGAATGGTCATGGTCAGGCCTGCCGTCAGGATGCGGGGCAGCGCCTCCACCAGCACGCTGACCGTGCGGTTGGATAAAAGTGCTTCAAACATCGTTTTTTCCTCAAAGCTAAAAATGCACAAGCCGGCAAAGCTTTTGCCGACTAAGGCAGTATATACCTTAAAGTAGGGTCAAAGTCAAGAGACTGAATCACCAATCCCTACAAAACCTACCAGAATACTATAATAGCATGAAATGCCCCGCAGCGCAAACAGTTTGCACAAAACGTGTGATGTGACCGAAAAATGGCATAAACTTGTTAAATATTTGTGCAATGCGGCAGATGCTTGACGCTGTGGGCGCTTTCGTGTACAATGAACATAGTAGTGCGCGGATGCGGGGCAACGGCCCGGCGCGGCGCAAATCCACCGGCAGGGGGCTTGCCCCTTGCCCGGTGCAGACACGGAGGATACAAACGTGAAAAAGTTTAGTATTGGTGTTCTGGGTGCAGGCACCTGGGGCATGGCTCTGGCACGGATGCTGACCGTCAGCGGCAACGATGTGCAGGTGTGGTCGGCTATTGAAGCCGAGGTGGACAACCTTTCCACCACCCGGGTGCACCCCAATCTGCCGGGAATGGTCATCCCGCAGGAGCTGCGTTTTACCAAAAGCATAGAGGAAGTGTGCACCGGCAAGGATGTGCTGCTGTTTGCAGTGCCGTCGGTGTTCGTGCGTGCCACGGCGGCCAAGGCGCGGCCCTATATCCGCTCCGGCCAGATCATCGTGGACGTGGCAAAGGGCATTGAGCCCGATACCTTATATACCATGACCGAGATCCTTGCCGACGAGCTGAGCCACGAGAACGGCCCCCGGGCGGTGCGTCTGGTGGCGCTCAGCGGCCCCACCCACGCCGAGGAGGTGGCACTGGATCTGCCCACCACCATCGTTTCCGCCAGCCCGGATCTGGAAGCTGCCGAGGTAGTGCAGGAGGTGTTCAGCAACACCTGTATGCGCGTGTACACCAACACTGATATCAAGGGCGTGGAACTGAGCGGTGCTATGAAGAACGTTATCGCGCTGGGTGTCGGCATCTCCACCGGCCTTGGCTACGGCGATAACGCCCGCGCCGCCCTGATCACCCGCGGCATTGCCGAGATCGCCCGGCTGGGCGTGGCCATGGGCTGCAATGTCCAGACCTTTGCGGGTCTGGCCGGTATCGGCGATCTGATCGTCACCGCCACCAGTATGCACAGCCGCAACAACCGCGCCGGTATCCTGATCGGCAAGGGCGAAAGCCCGGAGCAGGCCGTGAAAGAGGTCGGCATGGTGGTGGAGGGCATCAACGCCCTGCCCGCCGCCATGGAGCTGGCTGAGAAGTACCATGTGGAAATGCCCATTGCCCAGACGGTGAACGCCATCGTCAAGGAGGGCATGAGCGCCAGCGACGCGCTGCGCAACCTGATGTCCCGCGACCGCAAGAGCGAGATGCCGCAGGGCTATGAGAGCGTGTAAATCTGAATGATTAGAAAGGGTACTCCTGAAATACCTGCGGGCATTTCAGGAGTACCCTTTTCTGTTTTGGGGGAGCGGCGGGAAGTGCGGCAAAATTATTAAAACTTTTTACAGAAAACAGACACAAAAGGGTAGAAGGTCGGCAAACTTTCTGCTATACTGGAAACGATAGAATTTTTGGTCAGTGCAGCCGGAACAGGGCGGCGGGCGCTGGCACTGCAAGAAGGAGGAATGAGAAATGCCCTCTACCTACGCACACCGCCGCTTTGGCGCAAATGTGCTGGACCATCTGCCCGCGCCGCTGCGGGAAAAGCTGGAGGCGCACCGGGAGCTGTACGATATCGGCCTGCACGGGCCGGATGTGCTGTTCTATTACCATGCGGAAAAGTCCACCCCGGTCGCCGCGCTGGGCAACGCCATGCACGACGAGCCGGGCAGAACGTTCTTTGACCGGGCCCGTCGGGTGGTGCACGAGGAAGCCGACCGCGAGGCGGCGCTGGCCTACGCGCTGGGCTATGTGTGCCATTTTGCGCTGGACAGCACCTGCCACCCCTTTGTGGAGCAGTTTACCCGGGAGAGCGGTGTGACCCACTGCGAGATCGAGACCGAGTTCGACAATATGCTGCTGCGCCGGGATGGCTATGACCCGCTGACCTTCTTTACCGCCAGCCATATCCACCCCAGCGCGGAAAACGCCCGGGTCATTGCGCCGTTTTACAGGGATATTTCGGAGCAGACCGCGCTGGAATCCCTGAAGGGGATGATCTTGGTGCATAAGGTGCTGCAGGCCTCGAACCCGGTCAAGCGCTGGGTGGTGCTGACCGGCATGAAGGTGCTGGGCAAGTACGATGGGATGCACGGCCTTGTGGCAAACCCGCAGCCGAACCCGCAGTGCACCGAGAGCAACCGCAAGCTGGATGCGCTGTACGCCAGGGCGCTGCCGCTGGCAGAGCGGCTGATCTTAGAGTATGTGGCAAAGCTGGACACGGACGAGCCGCTGGACGCCGCCTACGACCACACCTTTGGGGAATTTTAAAAACTGCACCGCCTGGCGGTGCAAGGGGAAAAGGGAAATACGATGAAAACTGAAAAATTCAAGGTGACACCGCTGGAGCGGGCATGGATCCTATACGATGTGGGCAACTCGGCCTTTGTGCTGATGATCGCCACGCTGGTGCCCATCTTCTTCAATGCACTGGCCGAGGCCGGTGGGGTGAGCAAGGTGGACTATCTGGCCTACTGGGGCTACGCAAGCTCCATCGTTACGGTGGTCACCGCCATTCTGGGTCCCATTCTGGGCACGCTGGCCGACACCAAGGGCTTTAAAAAGCCTATCTTCATGCTCTGCCTTTTCGTGGGCGTCATTGGCTGCTGCGCCATGGGCCTGGCGGGCACATGGCTGGCCTTTCTGGTCATTTTTATCATTGCCAAGATCGGTTACTCCGGCAGTCTGGTGTTCTATGATTCCATGCTGGGCGATGTGACCACCCCGGAGCGGATGGACATGGTGTCCTCCCGCGGGTACGCGTGGGGCTATATCGGCAGCTGCGTGCCCTTTGTGGTCTGTCTGGCGCTGGTGCTGGGCAGCAGTGCGGTGGGACTTAGTCAGATGACCGCGCTGTCCATCGCGCTGATCATTACCGCCGTATGGTGGCTGGTGGTCACCCTGCCGCTGCTGAAAAAATACCGTCAGATCAACTATGTGGAGGTGGAGCAGCACGCCATCCGCCAAAGCTTTGTGCGCATTGGGCAGACCTTGAAGCATCTGCCGCAGGACAAGCAGGTGTTCTGGTTCCTGCTGGCCTTCTTCTGCTACATCGACGGCGTGTATACCATCATTGATATGGCCACTGCCTACGGCACGGCACTGGGGCTGGATACCACCGGCCTGCTGCTGGCGCTGCTGGTCACCCAGATCGTGGCCTTCCCTTCGGCGCTGATCTTTGGCCGCCTGAGCCAGAAATATGAATCCAAGACCCTGATCCCGGTGTGCATCGCGGCCTATACCGGCATTGCCGTCTTTGCCTTCTTCCTGAAGAGTCAGTGGCAGTTCTGGGTGCTGGCCGTGGTGGTGGGTATGTTCCAGGGCGGTGTGCAGGCACTGAGCCGCAGCCACTTTGCCAAAATCATCCCGCAGGAAAAATCCGGCGAATACTTTGGCCTGTTCGACATCTGCGGCAAGGGTGCCTCCTTCCTTGGCACCATGATCGTCAGCGTGGGCAGCCAGCTGACCGGCAGCGCCAACGTGGGTGTGGGCTCCATTGCCATCCTGTTTGTCATCGGCTTTGTGCTGTTCAGCATTTCCACCCGGACGGAAGAGACAAAGCAGGTCTGACCTTTTTATGAAAAAACGAAGCCCGGAGCGTCCGCAGACGTTCCGGGCTTCGTTTTTTTGTTCAGAGGAGCCGCTGTACAAAATGCTGTCGGGCGGGGGTGGCACGGGCAAAATTATCATGCAAAAAATATATCCTTGAAAAAAGTGGAATTAACCTATTGACAAACTAGGTAGAACGGGATATAATGCAAACATCCAATCCACCAGTCTTGTAGGGAAATGAAACAGAGGTTCTCCGGCGGGTGGTACATAGAGGAATGGAAAAGTTTTACCGGAAGGAGGGCACAAAGATGAAGCTGATCTGGAAAGAACTGCTGCACGCAAATTATCGCTGTGGGCGAATGCATACCAACCGGGCACCGGCATCGGATGTGTACTGTATGTTGCCCTCGGCTGCGCGAATGTGCACCCGAATGTGACAGCAGCAGCTTCGGTAGACCACACTGCCCGGTGCGCCTTTGAAAACGCATCGGGATTTTTTGTACACAACAATAATACTTTTAGTATATTAAGAGAGGCAAATAACAATGTCTGAATATAAATTTGAGACCCTGCAGCTTCATGTCGGTCAGGAGCAGGCCGACCCCACCACCGATGCCCGTGCGGTGCCCATCTACCAGACTACGTCTTATGTGTTCCGCAACAGCCAGCACGCCGCAGACCGCTTCGGTCTGGCCGATGCAGGCAACATCTACGGCCGTCTGACCAACTCCACGCAGGATGTGTTCGAAAAGCGCATCGCAGCGCTGGAGGGCGGCGTGGCAGCACTGGCTACCGCTTCCGGTGCAGCCGCCATCACCTACACCATTCAGGCACTGGCACAGGCCGGTGACCACATCGTGGCACAAAACACCATCTACGGCGGCAGCTACAACCTGCTGGCTCACACCCTGACCCAGTTCGGCGTCAACACCACCTTTGTGGATGCCCACGACCTTGCACAGGTGGAGGCCGCTATCCAGCCCAACACCAAGGCTGTGTATCTGGAGACGCTGGGCAACCCCAACAGCGATATCCCGGATATTGATGCCATTGCCGCCATCGCCCACAAGCACGGCCTGCCGCTGGTCATTGATAACACCTTCGGCACCCCGTACCTCATCCGTCCCATCGAGCACGGCGCAGACATCGTGGTGCACTCTGCTACCAAGTTCATCGGCGGCCACGGCACCACGCTGGGCGGCATCATCGTGGACAGCGGCAACTTCGACTGGAAGGCCAGCGGCCGTTACCTCAACATTGCCGCCCCGAACCCCAGCTACCACGGCGTCTCCTTTGCAGATGCCGCAGGCCCGGCCGCTTTTGTCACCTACATCCGCGCCATTCTGCTGCGTGATACCGGCGCTACCATCTCCCCCTTCAACGCCTTCCTGCTGCTGCAGGGCACCGAGACTCTGAGCCTGCGCATTGAGCGTCATGTAGAGAACACCAAAAAGGTGGTGGAGTTCCTTGCCAACCACCCGCAGGTGGAAAAGGTGAACCATCCCTCGCTGCCGGATCACCCGGATCACGCCCTGTACCAGAAGTACTTCCCCAACGGCGGCGCATCCATCTTTACCTTTAACATCAAGGGCGGCCGCGAGGAGGCCTTTACCTTCATTGATAACCTGAAGATCTTCTCTCTGCTGGCCAACGTAGCGGACGTGAAGAGCCTTGTCATCCACCCGGCCTCCACCACCCACAGCCAGCTGACCGATGCCGAACTGGCCGAGCAGCAGATTTACCAGAACACCATCCGCCTGTCCATCGGCACCGAGCACATTGATGATATCCTTGCCGATCTGGAAGCCGGTTTCGCAGCCGTCCGCGGCAAGTAAGCAGCGATTCTCTTTCCCGCAAAGGGAATGTGATCTTCCTTTTATTCCTGTCCAAGCCTCCATAAGTGTGCGACAAGACCCCCGGCTGCCCGCCGGGGGTCTTGTCATCATTAAAAAAAGTGGTTCAGAAACGCCTGTGGGCGTTTCTGAACCACAAATTATACTGCCGTTTTTCCGATTAGCGGCCGATCAGCAGGTCGCGGCGGCAGCGCAGACCCACAGAGAGGGTAGCATTGCTGCCCAGATGCCGCAGGGTGACGCGGGTGCCGGACTTCTGTCCCTCGCACAGCAGCGAGAGGTTCAGGGTGGTGGTGTTCTTCTCGGTCACCAGCACCAGCGTTTTCACGCCGTTGGCCTGCAAAGTCTGCATATCCTCGATGGTGGTGCGGAAGGTAGCCACCTCGGCGGGTACGTCCAGCGTCAACACGCCGTCCTTCTGGCGGGCGGTGTACAGCAGCTGCTTGCCCAGCAGACCCTTGACGGTGTAGCGTGCCTCGGTCTTTGCGGTGTCGGCCAGCTCATCGCCGGAGATCAGCATGATATTGCCCTGAATGGGATTGCCCTCCGGGGCACCGTAGCCGCCGTAGCTGGGGTCTTTTTCGCCCACGGCAACGTCACCGCTGTGCAGTGCGATGTCGCCCTGCACCATCTGCTCCTGCGGGGGCAGATAGCCCTCCACACAGGTAGAATCCACCTCGGCGGCAAAGGCACCCACGCTCAGCATGGCAGCGGCACACACCGCCACAGCGGCACAGCTCAGGGTACGGACAAACTTTTTGTTCAGCATCTTCATAGGAAATACCTCCTGAAAACGGCAGCCGCAGGGACTGCCTTGTTTTTTTGCATCATAATCTTTTTTTAACCATGGTTCAGCTGCGGCGCATTCACAATGGAAAACCGCCGTATCTGCTTTGTAAACGGATACGGCGGCCGGATTATTGCAAAAGATTCAAAAATTTTTATTTTCAGGGATTTTCTGGTTTATTTTCGGCATCATCGCGGTTGAGGATATCCATGAACTCCTCGCCGGTGATGGTCTCTTTCTGGTACAGGTACTGGGCCAGTTCGTCCAGTTTGGCGCGGTTCTCGGTCAGGATGCGGATGGCCTTTTCGTGCTGGGTCTTGACCAGCTCTACCACCTTCTGATCGATCTCGCGCTGGGTCTGGGCACTGCAGGCCAGCGAGGTATCGCCGCCCAGATACTGGTTGTTCACGGTCTCCAGCGCCACCATGTCAAATTCATCGCTCATGCCGTAGCGGGTCAGCATGGCGCGGGCAAGTTTGGTGGCCTGCTCGATATCGTTAGACGCGCCGGTGGTGATAGAATTGAAGGCTACCTCCTCGGCGGCGCGGCCGCCGGTCAGGGTGGCGATCTTGTTTTCCAGCTCGGCCTTGTTCATCAGGTAGTGGTTGCCCTCGTCCACCTGCATGGTATAGCCCAGTGCGCCGGAGGTGCGGGGGATAATAGTGATCTTCTGCACCGGGGCAGAGTTGGACTGCTTAGCTGCCACAAGGGCATGGCCGATCTCGTGGTAGGCTACGATGCACTTTTCGTGGTCGGTCAGGATGGAGTTCTTCTTCTGGTAGCCGGCAATGACCACCTCAATGCTCTCCTCAAGGTCGGCTTGGGTCACGCTCTTGCGCCCTGCCCGCACGGCACGCAGGGCGGCTTCGTTTACAATGTTGGCCAGCTCTGCGCCGGAGGCACCGGAGGCCATGCGTGCCACGGTGTTGAAGTCCACACCCGGGGCGATCTTCACCTTTTTGGCGTGTACCTTCAAAATCTCTTCGCGGCCCTTCAGGTCGGGCAGCTCCACGGGCACACGGCGGTCAAATCGGCCGGGACGGGTCAGGGCAGGGTCGAGGGAATCCGGGCGGTTGGTAGCCGCCAGAATGATGACACCGGTGTTGCCCTCAAAGCCGTCCATCTCGGTAAGCAGCTGGTTCAGGGTCTGCTCGCGCTCATCGTTGCCGCCAAACTGGCCGCTGTTGCGCTTCTGGCCAATGGCGTCGATTTCATCAATGAATACGATGCAGGGTGCTTTTTCTTTGGCCTGCTTGAACAGGTCACGCACCTTGGAGGCACCCATGCCCACGAACATCTCCACGAACTCCGAGCCGGAAATGGAGAAGAAGGGCACGTTGGATTCACCTGCCACGGCCTTGGCAAGCATGGTCTTACCGGTGCCCGGAGGGCCTACCAGCAGAATGCCCTTGGGCATGGAAGCACCGATCTCCTCGTACTGCTTGGGGTCGTGCAGATAATTGACGATCTCCTGCAGGTTCTCCTTGGCTTCGTCCTCACCGGCCACATCCGCAAAGCGGATGCCGTGGGTGGACTGCACATACACCTTTGCGTTGGATTTGCCCGCGCCGCCAAACATCATGGAGCCCGGGCCGCCGCCTGCCTTTTCCATCAGCTTTTTGTTCATCTGGTTGCCGATGAAGCTGAACAGCAGGATGGGCAGCACGAACCACAGCAAAAAGCTGAGCACCGGCGAACCCTGCTCCACGATCTCGCTGGAGAATTGCGCACCGGCATCGTACAGGCGCTCGGTCAGACTGGGGTCGTTCATCAGGCCGGTCTTGTAGATCTGCTTGTTGTCCTTATCCGTAAAAATGATCTGGTTGGACTGGATATCCACCTTGCCGATGTTTTCCTGCTCGGTCATGCTCATAAAGGTGCCGTAGTCTACCTCCTGCACCTGACGCTCGGCCAGCCACGGCATGACCACAAGGTTGATGACCAGCAGCACCAGCAGCACGATGGCATAGTAGATAGCCAGAGGCTTTTTGGATGGCTTGACTTCTTTCATGGGATGTTCCTCCTTCTATATAAAGTGGGCTTCCACCCGTTTGCTGCGTCCAGTATACCACACCTTACCGCCTAGCAACAGCGCAGCGAGGGCAACTTTGCAAAAACTTAGCAGTTTCTTAACAAAGAGGACTAAAGCCGCTCAGTTACCATATTATAGGTGCGCAAAGGGCTTGCCGGATGAGGGGGCAGGGGAGCAACGACCTCAATTTTGCATGATTTACCCCATGGTATTATGAAATGCTTTCATCTTTATCCTGAACGAAACTTCTTGACACTTTCTGGCAGGCGTGCTAAAATTATCTCACTTTCAACAAAGTGCAAATGCGTTGACGGGGATAAAACGATCTTTCTTCTGCGTGCAGAGAGCCGCCGGGTGGTGCAAGGCGGGTGCAGAGAACTTCGGATACTGGCCCCTGAGCGGCAGAACTGAACGGACAAGTAGGTTCTGACGGACGCCCACCGTTACAGGGGCAGCGATTCGCTGTTTTGGCCGATCGTGCAAAGTGGCTGTACCTGACCGTGCAGCAAGGAGAGTGGTACCACGGGTGCCCTGTAAAAGCAATTTACAGGCTCTCGTCTCTCAAGGTTTTCGCCTTGAAAGACGGGAGCCTTTTTTCGTACAACGGTTGCAGTAGGGCAAAAGGCTTCCCCCGGTCGGGGGAAGCTGTCACCGCAGGTGACTGATGAGGGCGCAGGCAAGCAGCTGCTGCCGGGAAATCACCCCTCATCCGGCGCTACGCGCCACCTTCCCCCAAGGGGTGAAGGCTTTATGCTATTTCAGGAGGACAACAGGATGATGGACGCTACCAAGTACGCACCGGGGTACTACCCGGTACCCGCCGGTTATGACAGCTGGGTAAAAAAAGACCATATTGAAAAGGCTCCCGCATGGTGCAGCGTGGATCTGCGGGACGGCAATCAGGCGCTGATCGTGCCTATGAGCCTTGCAGAAAAGCTGGAGTTCTTCCAGATGCTGGTGAAGATCGGCTTCAAGGAGATCGAGGTGGGCTTCCCCGCTGCCAGCGAGACCGAGTACGAGTTCCTGCGCACCCTGATCGAAAAGGACATGATCCCCGCCGATGTCACCGTGCAGGTGCTGACCCAGTGCCGCGACCACATCATCCGCCGCACCTTCGAGGCGGTCAAGGGTGCACCCCGGGCGGTGATCCACTTCTACAACTCCACCTCCGTGGCGCAGCGGGAGCAGGTGTTCCACAAGTCCAAGGAAGAGATCAAGCAGATCGCCGTAGACGGCGCAAAGCTGGTCAAGCAGCTCAGTGAGGAGTACGAGGGCAACTTCCTGTTCGAGTACAGCCCCGAAAGCTTTACCGGCACCGAGGTGGACTACGCCGTAGAGGTGTGCAACGCCGTGCTGGATATCATGCAGCCCACCCCGGAGCGCCCCATGATCATCAACCTGCCGGTGACCGTGGAGATGAGTATGCCCCATGTGTACGCCAATCAGATCGAGTATTGCGACAAGCACCTGAAGTACCGCGACAGCGTGATCATCTCCACCCACCCCCACAACGACCGCGGCACCGGTGTGGCCTGCGCAGAGCTGGCAGTGCTGGCAGGCGCACAGCGCGTGGAGTGCTGCCTGTTTGGCAACGGCGAGCGCACCGGCAATGTGGACGCTGTGACGCTGGCCATGAATATGTACAGCCACGGCGTAGACCCCAAGCTGGACTTCTCGGATATGCCCGCTATCTGCGCCACCTACGAGCGGGTGACCCGGATGCACATCTACGAGCGTACCCCCTACGCCGGGCAGCTGGTGTTTGCCGCCTTCTCCGGCAGCCATCAGGACGCCATTGCCAAGGGCATGGCGTACCGCAAGCAGACCGGCGAACACCGCTGGACCTGCCCCTACATCCCGGTGGACCCCCACGACATCGGCCGCACCTACGACGCCGATGTCATCCGCATCAACAGCCAGAGCGGCAAGGGCGGCATCGGTTTTGTGCTGGAACAGAACTACGGCTACAATCTGCCCCCCAAGATGCGGGAGGCGCTGGGCTACAAGGTCAAGAGCGTGTCCGACCACAGCCACAAGGAGCTGAGCGCCGCCGAGGTGCTGCACATCTTCGAGGACACCTACCTCAACCGTGCAAAGCCGCTGAATGTGGTGGAAGCCCACTTTGCACAGGTAAACGGCATTACCGCCACAGTCACGCTGGAGCTGAACGGCCAGCGCAAGGTGGTCACCTCGGTGGGCAACGGCCGTCTGGATGCCGTAGCCAACGCCATCCAGAGCGCCACCGGTATGGACTTCCATCTGGAAAACTACTCTGAGCACAGTCTGGACGAGGGCTCTACCTCCCGCGCAGCCTCCTATGTAGGCCTTGTCTGGGGCGACAACACGGTCACATGGGGTGCCGGTACCGACACCGACATCATCGTGGCCGGTATCCGCGCCCTCGTCAGTGCGATCAATAATCGATAAAAAGGAGAAAACTACCATGGGAATGACCCTGACGCAGAAGATCCTTGCCGCACACGCCGGACTGCCGGAGGTCAAGGCAGGCCAGCTGATCAACGCAAAGTTGGACATTGTGCTGGGCAACGATATCACCACCCCGGTGGCCATCAACGAGTTTGAACGCGCCGGTTTCGACCGCGTGTTTGATAAAGAGCATATCGCTATCGTGCTGGACCACTTTGTACCCAATAAGGATATCAAGAGTGCTACCCAGTCCAAGCAGTGCCGGGAGTTCGCCAATAAATACGATATCCTCAACTTCTACGATGTCGGTCAGATGGGCATTGAGCACGCGCTGCTGCCGGAAAAAGGCATCGTCACCGCCGGAGACTGCGTGATCGGCGCGGACAGCCACACCTGCACCTACGGTGCGCTGGGTGCCTTCTCCACCGGCGTGGGCTCTACCGATATGGCCGCAGGCATGGCCACCGGCATGGCATGGTTCAAGGTGCCCTCTGCCATCAAGTTTGTGCTTACCGGCAAATTTAATCCCCGGGTATCCGGCAAAGACCTGATTTTGCACATCATCGGTATGATCGGTGTGGACGGCGCACTGTATAAGTCTATGGAATTCACCGGCCCGGGTGTGGCTGGCCTGACCATGGACGACCGCCTGTGCATCTGCAATATGGCCATTGAGGCCGGTGCCAAGAACGGCATCTTCCCGGTGGACGAGGTGACCAAGGCTTACCTTGCAGGCCGCAGCCAGCGCCCGCCGGTGTTCTACGAAGCTGACCCCGATGCCGTGTACGAAAAGATCATCGAGATCGACCTCAGCGCACTGGAGCCCACCGTCAGCTACCCCCACCTGCCCGAGAATACCCATGTTGCCAGCGAGGGCAAGGACATCAAGATCGATCAGGTGGTCATCGGCAGCTGCACCAACGGCCGTCTGGAGGACATGGAAGCCGCCTACAACATCCTCAAGGGCAAGCACATCGCCAAGGGCGTGCGCGGCATCATCATCCCCGCCACCATGGCTGTTTATAAGGAGTGCATCCTGCGGGGCTGGACTACCGCCTTTATCGATGCGGGCTGCATCGTATCCACCCCCACCTGCGGCCCCTGTCTGGGCGGCTACATGGGCATTCTGGCAGCGGGCGAGCGCTGCGTTTCCACCACCAACCGCAACTTTGTGGGACGCATGGGTCATGTGGACAGTGAGGTCTATCTAGCTTCTCCCGCCACCGCCGCCGCCAGCGCCCTGACCGGCTACATCACCGACCCGCGCACGGTCTGACCCGAAAGGAGCATGAGCATGAACGCAAGAGGTTCTGTTTTCAAATACCCGGATAATGTGGATACCGATGTCATCATCCCGGCACGCCACCTGAATACGCAGGACGCCAAGGAGCTTGCCAGCCACTGCATGGAGGATATCGACAAGGACTTTGTGAACCGGGTGCAGCCCGGCGATATCATGGTGGGCGGCTGGAACTTTGGCTGCGGCTCCTCCCGCGAGCACGCACCCCTGTGCATCAAGACTGCCGGCATTGCGGTGGTTATTGCCAAAAGCTTTGCCCGTATCTTCTACCGCAACAGCATCAACATCGGCCTGCCCATCATGGAATGCCCGGAGGCTGTGGACGCCATTGAGGCTGGGGACACCGTTCAGGTAGACTTTGACACCGGCGTCATCACCGACGAGACCAACGGCAAGGTGTTCCACGCCGAGCCCTTCCCGCCCTTTATCCAGAACATCATCTCCGCCGGCGGCCTGATGAAGGCCATTCAGAAATAAGCCCCATCCGCTCCCACGCAAACGGTGCGGAACCCTCTCCGTCATCGCTGCGCGATGCCACCTCCCCCGAAAGGGGGAGGTCTTGCGCATCTATCGGTCAGAAGCATAAAAGCTCCCCCTTTGGGGGAGCGCTGAGCGCAGCGAAGCTGAGAGGGTTCATCCGGTGAGAAATTAACCAATAAGGAGAACAGACCCATGGAAAAAAATATTGCTGTCATCTGGGGCGATTGCTCCAGCCCGGAGATCGTAAAGCAGACCCTCCGGGTGCTGGATAAGGTGGCTGAAAAGTACGGCCATACCTTCCACTACACTGCTGCCGCTATGGGCGGCGAGGCCATTGACAAGTACGGCGACCCGCTGCCCCAGCACGAGCTGGATAAGTGCCTTGCCGCCGACAGCGTGCTGCTGGGCGCGGTGGGCGGCCCCAAGTGGGAGGGTCTGCCCGGGGAGCAGCGGCCAGAAAAGGGCCTGCTGCGGCTGCGCGCCGGCATGGGGCTGTACGCCAACAACCGCCCCGCCAAGATCTGGCCGCAGCTGGCGCCTGCCAGCCCCTTAAAGCCCGAGATCGTGGCACAGGGCATTGACTTTATCATTGTGCGGGAGCTGATCGGCGGCGTGTACTTCGGCCAGCACCAGACCCACACGCTGGAAAACGGCGAAAAGCAGGCCGTGGACACCATGCCCTATGCGGAGCACGAGATCGAGCGCATTGGCCGCATCGGCTTCGAGACTGCCCGCAAGCGCCGCAAAAAGCTGTGCTGTGTGGACAAGGCCAACGTGCTGGACACCAGCCGCCTGTGGCGCACTGTGATGCACCGGCTGCAGGCCGAGTACCCGGACGTGGAGTACAGCGAGATGTTTGTGGACAACTGCGCTATGCAGATCGTGAAGAACCCCGCGCAGTTTGACGTGATCGTCACCGAGAATATGTTCGGCGATATCCTGTCGGACGAGGCTTCCATGATCACCGGTTCCATCGGTATGATCCCGTCCTCCAGCCTTGGCGACGGCACCCGCGGCCTGTACGAGCCCATCCACGGCTCTGCACCGGACATTGCAGGCAAGGACATCGTAAACCCCACCGCCTGCATCCTGTCCGCCGCCATGATGCTGCGGTACTCCTTTGGCATGGCAGCGGAAGCCGATGCCATTGAGAACGCTGTGAGCCGTGTACTGGACAAGGGCCTGCGCACCGCCGACAACATGAGCGATGGCTGCACCTGCCTTGGCTGCACCGCCATGGGCGATGCCATTCTGGCAGAGCTTTAAGCCGTAGCGCTATTTTTAATGAAACAAGCCCGGAAGGTCTATCGAACTTCCGGGCTTGAATTTTTTATATTATTACAGCATCTTGGAGAGGAAGGCTTTCAGGCGGGGGTGCTTGGGGTTGGTGAACAGCTCCTGCGGCGGCTCGTCCTCCTGGATCTTGCCATCGTCGATGAAGATGACACGGTTAGACACCTCGCGGGCAAAGCCCATTTCGTGGGTGACCACCAGCATGGTGATGCCGGTGTGTGCCAGCTCCTTCATCAGCTCCAGCACCTCGCCCACCATCTCGGGGTCAAGGGCGCTGGTGGGCTCGTCGAACAGGATCACGTCCGGGTCCATGGCCAGCGCGCGGGCAATGGCGATGCGCTGCTGCTGACCACCGGACAGGCTCTTGGGGTAGGCGTTGGCCTTGTCGGCCAGACCTACGCGGGCCAGCAGCTCGTCTGCACGGGCAGAGATGGCCTCTTTGTCCTTCAGCTTCAGTAGGCTGGGCGCCAGCTCAAGGTTCTTTTTCACGGTCAGGTGGGGGAACAGGTTGAAGTGCTGGAACACCATGCCCATCTTCTGGCGCACGGGGTCGATGTGCGCTTCGTCCACCTCCACACCCTCGAACTTGATAGAGCCGGAGGAGGGGGTCTCCAGCCGGTTCAGGCAGCGCAGAAAGGTGGACTTGCCGCAGCCGGAAGGGCCAATCAGGCAAACCACGTCGCCGCGGTAGATGTCAAGATCGATGCCCTTCAGCACGTCCAGCGTGGGGTCGGCCTTTTTTGCGCCGCGCTTCTTTACGCCGCTCTTCTTTACGCCGCCATAGGTCTTGGTCAGGCCGCGTACTTCCAAAATCTTATCGGTCACTTTGTGCCAGCCTCCTCTCAAACTTGCTCAGCAGCCATGTAAACAGCATAACAAGGATCAGGTAGATCAGTGCAACGCCCAGCAGGGGGAACATGGCTTCATAGGTACGATTCATAATGCCCTGTGCGGCATATAGCAGCTCCTTGCCGCCAATGGTGGTGATCAGGGAGGTATCCTTGAGCAGGACGATGAACTCGTTGCCCAGTGCAGGCAGCACCGCACGGATGGCCTGCGGGATGATGATGACCACCATGGTGGTCATGTAGTTCAGGCCAAGACTGCGTCCGGCTTCCATCTGGCCGGGGTCCACAGCCATCAGGCCGCCGCGGATGATCTCGGATACATACGCGCCGGAGTTGATGCCCAAGGTCAGTGCACCCACCATGGTAAAGTTGCGGCTGTTGGAAAAAATGACCATGCTCATGATCAGCAGCTGCACCATCATGGGCGTGCCGCGGATGATGGTGGTGTACACCTGACACACCGCGTTAAAAAAGCCCAGCACCGCGTTTTTGTGGCCGGGGCGCTGCTGGTCGTGGGTCACGCGCACCAGCGCCACCACGCTGCCCAGCACCACGCCCAGCGCCAGCGCCAGTGCGGTGACCAGCAGGGTGGTGCCCACACCGTTGATGTACTGCATCCAGCGGTCCTTCAGCAGAAAGGCCTGATAAAACTTAAAAAAGAAATCCTGTCCAAAGCTTAGCTTTGTGCCGCTGTTCAGCAGCTCTTTGAGCAGTTCGTATTGCGCAGCCATTCACATCCTCACTTTCTGTTTGTCAATAAATTGTAACCACTTTTTTCTAAAAAAAGAGGTGCCCCGGAGCGGGGCGCCTCCTTGGGTACGGAAATGGTACAGAGCACGCAGCTTAGTTTGCGTTGATGTACTTGTCCACGATGGCCTGCAGAGTGCCGTCAGCCTTCAGCTCCTCCAGAGCCTTGTTGACAGCGTCCTCCAGAGCAGAACCCTTTGCCATGCCGATGGCGTAATCCTCCTCGGCGTAGCTGGTATCCAGCACCTTCAGGCCGGGGTTGGCAGCCACGAACTCCTGTGCGGGAGCGTTGTCGATGACCACAGCGTCCACCTGACCATTGTTCAGGGCCTGCACAGCGGTCAGACCGTCGTCGTAAGCAACCACGTTCTCATCGCCGAAGTCATCGGAGCAGTAGATGTAGCCGGTGGTGCCGCGCTGGGTACCGATCTTCTTACCGGCCAGATCGTCGGGAGAAGCAATCTCGGAATCGTTGGGCACGATGATGGACTGGATGCCGGTGGCGTAGCTGTCGGAGAAGTCCATCACAGCCTTGCGCTCGTCGGTCACGGTAACGCCTGCCATCACGATGTCGGCCTTACCCTGCTGCACGCTGAGCAGTGCGGCGTCAAAATCCATGTCATCGATCTGCAGCTCCAGACCCAGCTTCTCAGCAATGGCCTTGGCGGTGTCCACGTCGATGCCCTCGAACTCGCCGGCATCGGTGGTCATCTCGTACGGAGGGAAGGCGGCGTTGGTAGCCATGGTCAGCTTGCCGGCCTCCACGGTGGTCAGTTCAGCAGTAGCGGCAGAAGAAGCAGCCTCGGAGGAAGCGGCAGAGCTTGCCACAGAGGAAGCAGCAGAGCTTGCAGAACCACCGCAGGCGGTCAGAGCCAGAGCAGCAACGGAAACAGCAGCGGCAGCCATGAAGCTGCGGCGAGAGATCTTTTTCATATTCAAACACTCCTCAATCTATGCAATATAGTTTGCTTTGCCCCGATGGGATGCGATTCATCGCGCTTTCGGGGAACGCACTTAGTATAGTTTGTACAAAACAAAAAGTCAATACTTGTGCATAATAATCCGTGAAATTGAAACGATTTTGCAAACATTTATGCAATAACGGGGAAAATGTGTGAATATATGCAGTATAAACTCCCTCAGTCAAAGCCTGACGGCTTTGCCAGCTCCCTCGGGGAGGGAGCCTCTGGCGCGCCCGGACACTTTGCACTTGAGCCGGTAACTTTGCCGCCATGCCAAAGGCCCCATCTCAGAGGGGGCTGGCATCGCGTAGCGATGACTGGGGGAGTTCAGCCTGAGAGGGCGAACTTGCACTGCGGCGCTTATACGCTTCTTGCGATCTCCTCCGCGCTGCGCTTGGGCACGCAGTAGTCGCGGTTTTCGTCCAGATAGTACTTTACGCCGGTCTGCTCGGTCATGGGTACGATGCCGGCTTTGTGGGTGGGGTAGCCGAAAGCCACCATAAAGGCCAGCTTCTGCGGCTCCTCGATGCCCAGCAGCGCGGTCAGGGCGGGCTTATTGATCGCGCCCATGATGCAGCTGCCCACGCCCTTGTCCCATGCGGCAAGGGTCATGTTGGCAAGTGCAATGCCGGTGTCGGTGGCAAGGTCGCCGGGAATGGCGGTATCCTGCACCACCGCTGCATAAAAGGTGGGCAGCTCGTCCGCTTTGGGCGTGCCCTGCTCCGGCGGCAGGTAGCCAGCCCACTTGACCAGCGGCTGCACCTTGGCCACCATCTCCGGGCTTTGCACCAGCACCAGACGCACCGCCTGCCGGTTTGCCCCGCAGGAGGACAGCCGCACGGCCTGTACGATATCGTCCACCACGTCCTGCGGCACAGCCTTTTGCGCAAACCGGCGGTAGGTGCGGCGGGTAGTCAGAAGTTCCATTGCGTTCATAACGATTACTCCTTTTATAAATCACATTATAATAAAATATAACAGATGCGGCAATATCTTGCAACAAGAATGATAAACAGATGGTGATCGTTAAAAACTTTCTTGCAAAAAAACGAAATAAGTATTGACAAAATTATACCGGGGGGGGTATATTATAGAAGAACAAGCTCCTATTTTGTAGTAGGAGTTGAAAATAAAAGATCGTGAGGTTGATTATTATGTCTAATATCTCTCGTCGTCAGTTCCTGAAGGGCGCAGGTGTCGCTACTCTGGCTGTTGCTGCTGCTGGTGTTCTGGCTGGTTGCTCTGCTGAAGAAGTCCTGACTAAGGACGTCAAGGTTGTCTTTATGTGCAATGGCGCTACCGTGGGCGATCAGAACTACCTCAAGGTTGCACAGGATAAGACCACTGTTAAGGTGTCTGAGATCCCCAACAATTACTTCCCGGTTGGCTATAAGACCGTTTCTACTGGCGAGCTGAAGATCGCTAAGCTTCCTACCGGTGAAGATGGCGTTAAGGTGATGCTGGACGAAATCGAAGTGCCGGTGGATATCTATTACTATGAGGTAGTTGACGGCAAGGAAGTCGATCGGATGATCTTTGAGGGCGTCACGGTTTATGCAAGCCAGAAGACTATCACCAAGAAGGTGGCAGAACAGTATGCAGGTGATACTTATACTGTTGTGGGCGATGGTCCGTTTACCATCAACTGGAGCAACAATACCGTTCGTGTCGAGGCAAAGAAAAACTAAGTCTTTGGGCAGTTTTTGCTCTTAACGTTTAATGTAAAAAAGGACGGCAGTCGTGTGACTGCCGTCCTTTTTTACATATAGTCATTTTCGCCGTTTTTTCGGGATAGGCACGCACAGCACCAGACTGATGCCGATGGCCAGTGCCACGGCGATTTTAAAGG
>ENA-OUOY01000727-OUOY01000727.1-human-gut-metagenome-genome-assembly--contig:-NODE-727-length-21546-cov-9.085803_pt1 | contig 21546 bp, 20 predicted proteins | sample MGYA00237937_ERZ548767 | MGnify/ENA primary metagenome ERZ548767 (study PRJEB26490, sample SAMN05356887) | human gut metagenome | biome: terrestrial biome; feature: human-associated habitat; material... | reverse complement strand
TGGAGGTTCAAGTCCTCTTATCCGCACCAAACAATGAAAATCCGAACCTTTTCTCAATAGGAGAAGGGTTCGGATTTTTTGTATTCTTTGGAAAACAGAACGAATCCCTTGCTTCCATCGAAAAACGTCCTAGACCTTATCATAAGAAAGCACGACAGACCACTGTAAGAGTGCCGTAAGGCGGAAAGGACACGAACATGAAGTACGATGAAAGAGCTTGCCATTTTGACATGGACACCGGCTGTGTGGAGCTTCTGCTCCGGGATGGGAGAAAAATTTCCATCGACTGCACCGGGGTCGAGGATGCGCTGGATGTCACTATGGCGCAGCGGTTTGAATTGGACTATCTCATCTACAATGACCCGCTGGCGTATGCTGAACTGATCCTGAATGGCGAACCGGAGAAATATCTTCGGAATGTAGCAGGAAGTCACGGGTTAGAAGATTAAGAGAAAAGTGCAGAGCACCTTATTCAGAGTGCTCTGCGCTTTTCTGCATCTTGCGCCATTGTTGCGGGGTCATGCCGTACTTTTGCCGGAACAGTTCGTAGAAGTGGGTGCGGTTGGTAAATTTGAGTTGTAGGGCGATCTCACTGACGGAAAGTGTTGTTTCCCGCAGCAGCCGTTCAGCCTTCTGGAAACAGAAGGTCATGCCGTAATCGAAAAGACACAGACCGGTGCGGCGCTGGACGATGGAATTGAGGTAACTGCCATTGTAATTCAAAAGCCGTGCCAGTTCGCTGCGAGGCAACCGACCATCTGTATCTTCCAGCAAACGGCTGATACGCAGAAAGAGCAGGCTTTCGGGGCTGCTGCTCAGGTGCACCGGGGTGACATAGAACCCGGACGACAGAAAATCGAACAGTTCGCAAAGTGCGCCCTTCAAATAATAGGTGGCGGCGGCACTGGGTTCGTGCAGGATGTGGGTCATGCGGGCGATGAGCGTTGCCAGGGTTTGAACACTATCGGTGTTTTCCGGTGTGGGAAAAAGGTCCTGATATTCCTTTCGGAGGTCTTGTCCCAGATTTGCCAGCATGAACTGCAAAACGGGATTTTCCGGCAGATGGCGCTCGGCTTCAAATAATTGCAGGGATGCAGATTCCGTCAGGCTGCGGACAAAATCCACAGACAGACCAATAAAACAGAGCTTGGCGGGGCCAATGAAGCGTTCGTTATGGAGGATGCTGCGGTTTACCAGACAACAGGTTCCGGCACGGTAGGGGTATTCTTTTTCCTCGATCTGTTGGATGACCTCCCCTTCCAGCACCAGCATCAGCTCAAAATAATCGTGGCGGTGCAGTGGACGGGAGCTGAGGGCACGGAATAAAGCATCCATAGAGTTTTCATGCAGCCAGCAGCCATTCGGTGAGAACATCTGAATGCTGTATTGGTCGGTTTCTCCCAGACCGGTACAGGACTCCAGCGTGATCTGCACCGGGGACATGATCTTGTAGAAGGTAGAGAGCTGACTGCCCCAGTTTTCAACCTCCAAAATATTCTCATAGCTGGTGGAATCCGGTTTCATGAAAGAGTCTCCTTTTCCGCAATATGCGAATATGATACAATCTGATGGATGCGGCACACGATGCTGTCATTGTGGAATGTGAACGGAATTGCTAAAATATAGACACAATACAAAAACATTCTGTAAAAGCTGTGCGGCCGATGGCTTTATTATAGAGTGCTTTTGAAAAAATGTAAAGCGACAGACGCATTCTGTCGCCGTGAATGATACAGCACATCTTGAAAGGAGAATTCCCATGTCTGCTACTGCAACGACAGAGAAAAAATATCTGAAATGGTATCAGAAGCTGGCCTACGGTTCCGGCGATCTGGCCTCTAACTGCTCCTATGGTCTGGTTTCCAGCTTTGTACTGCTTTATCTGACCGGAACACTGGGTCTGGACAGCGCCATCATTGGCTCTTTGATGCTGGCCTCCAAAGTTCTGGACGGCATCAGCGATGTGATCTTTGGCACCCTGATCGACCGCACCCACTCCAAGCTGGGCAAGGCACGTCCGTGGATGCTGTTTGGTCAGGTAGGTGTTTCCCTCTGCCTGTTTTTGCTGTTTGCCATCCCGGCTGGCAGCACCACCATGCAGTATATCTACTTCTTCATCGTGTACACGGCACTGAATGCAGTATTCTACACTGCCAACGGCATTGCCTATTCCTCTCTGGTGGCACTGATCACCAAGAACAACAATGAGCGTGTGCAGCTGGGCTCCTTCCGTTTTATGTTTGCGGTCGTCACCAACATCTTTATGGGCTTTGCCGTTACCGGCATGGTGGAGAAGTTCGGCAGCGGTGCCGCAGGCTGGCGTACCACGGCTCTGATCTTCGCGATCGTTGGTCTGGTGGTCAACACCATCAGCTGCCTTGCAGTTAAAGAGCTGCCGGAGGAAGAACTGAGCGGCAACACCAGCGAAGCCGCAGAGGAAGGCAAAGCAGTTGCCGAGGAGAAAAAGCATGGCTTTGCCGAGACCGCTAAGGTCCTCGTCCACAACAAGTACTACCTGATGATCCTTGCCATCTACATCGTGTACTATATCATGAGCAACCTGACCACCGGTGCCGGTGTGTTCTGCGCCACCTATTACTGGGGCGATGGCAGCCTGCTGGGTCAGTTCTCCATGATGAAGATGTTCCCTGTTATCATCGCACTGGCCATTGCGCCTGTCCTCATCAAAAAGACCGGCAGTATGCAGAAGGTCAACTTCTGGGGCTACGCCATCAGCAGCGTGCTGGGCATTCCCATGATCTACTTTGCCATGCAGAAGAATCTCTCCATGTTCCTGCTGTTCATGTTCATCAAGGGCATCTTTGCAGGTACCCTCAGCGGCTCGCTGAATGCCCTGATCGCTGAGGCCAGCGGCTACACCACACGCACCACCGGCATCCACATGGACGGTATGATGTACAGCTGCTCCTCTCTGGGCGTGAAGGTCGGCGGCGGCATCGGTACTGCGGCTGTGGGTTGGCTGCTGAAGCTGGGCGGCTTTGTGGGCACCGCAACGGTCCAGAGCGAAAGTGCTATTCGGATGATCTTCAACCTGTACATCACCTTCCCCTTCGTGATCGGTATCATTATCACGGTGCTGTTGGCTTTCCTTGATGTAGAAAAGGCCAATAAGAAGTGGGATGCTGAACACAAGAAAGAGGCACAGGCATGATTCGACAGAATTTCAACGCAGATTGGACGGTAGAAAAGGGCGATGGCAATTCCCGGATGAATTCCTTTCTGGGAAATACCCAGACCAAAACCGTGCATCTGCCCTACGATGCCATGATCCATGAAGCCCGCACCCCGGACACAAAAAACGGTGCACAGACCGGCTTCTACCCCGGCGGCGAGTACATTTTTCAGAAGCATTTCACCGCACCGCAGGCGTGGCAAGGCAAGCCGGTGTCCCTCGTATTTGAGGGCGTGTACCAGACGGCGCTGGTCTACCTGAACGGCTGGCTGCTGACCCGGAACGTGAACGGCTATGCGGAGTTTACCGTGGAGGCTGGTCCCTACCTGAAATATGGTGCCGACAACCTGCTGAAGGTCATTGCAGATAACAGTCTGGAACCCAACAGCCGCTGGTATACCGGCAGCGGTATCTACCGCCCGGTGCGGCTGCTGGTGGGCAACAAGGTCTATCTGCCGCAGGATACCGTGCGTATCACCACCCGGGAGGCGGACGATGGCTTTGCCCTGCTGGATGTGACGGCACAGGTGCAGTCTGCCAGCACTGTTACAGAACGGGTGACCCTGCAGCAGACCATCTGCCGGGAGGGCACGGCAGTGCTCACCGACCGGCAGAACCTCCTGCTCCAGCCCGGCGAAAGCAGAACCATCTCCTTCCGGTACTGTGTGGATAGCCCGGCTCTGTGGAGCCCGGAGAACCCCAACCTCTACACCAGCATTATGCAGGTGCTGGAGGGCGAGGAAGAACTGGACCGGGAAGAGACCAGCTTCGGCATCCGTACCCTGAGCATCGATGCAGCGCATGGGGTACGCATCAACGGGCAGACTGTCAAGCTGCGGGGTGCCTGCATCCACCACGACAACGGCATTCTGGGTGCAGCTACCCTGCCCGATGCCGAGGAGCGCCGCATCCGTCAACTAAAGGAAGCGGGCTTCAACGCCATCCGCTCCTCCCATCACCCGGCAGGGCGGGCGCTGCTGGATGCCTGCGACCGGTACGGTGTGCTGGTAATGGACGAGCTGAGCGACGTATGGAATGTGCGGAAAAATCCCTACGACTATGCTCTGTACTTTGAGCAGGACTGGAAGCTCACCATTCAAAAGATGGTGGCCAAGGATTATAACCATCCCAGTGTTATTTTGTACTGTGTGGGCAACGAGATCTCCGAGGCAGGCTCAGAAAGCGGAGCAGAGACCAACCGTCGGCTCTGCAACACCTTCCGGGAGCTGGACCCCACCCGCTACACCACCAACGCCCTCAACGGCCTTATGGCAGCCGGTTACCGCCTGCGGGAGATCATGGGGGATGTGATGCGAAAGTTCCCGGCACAGCCCGGTCCCTCCGGCGGCGATGGCGGCGGCAGCAATGCCCTGAACAGCTTTATGAGCCTGATGTCCGGGGAAAAGGGTGATTACTTTGCCACCCATCCGCTGCTGACTGAGGCGCTGTCCGGCTGCGAGGATTCCTGCGATGTGATCGGTCTGAACTACCTTACCGGACGCCATGTGCTGGAGCATGAACTGCACCCCCACAAGGCAGTGCTAGGCACCGAGACTTACCCAGCAGACATCGTGCGGCTGTGGCGCATCGTGGAGGAGAATTCTCACATGATTGGCGACTTCACATGGGCTGGTTACGATTATCTGGGGGAGGCAGGCTGCGGCATCTTCCATTACGATGGTGGTGCCAACTTCAGCAGCATTTACCCGGAACGCACCGCCTACATTGGAGATCTGGATCTGCTGGGCAACCGCCGCCCCATCAGCTATCTGCGGGAGATCGTTTACGGTCTGCGGAAGGCACCCTATCTGGCAGTGCTGCGAATGGAACACAACGGTCAGACCTCCAGCAAAACGCCTTGGATGTTCAAGGATAACCTTTCCAGTTGGACATGGCCCGGTTTTGAGGAACAGACGGCTTCGGTGGATGTGTACTCCGCCTCGGAGGAAGTGGAACTGTTCCTGAACGGTGCTTCTCTGGGTCGCCGCACCGTGGTGGATTTTACCGCCACCTACAGTGTGCCCTACACTCCCGGCGAGCTGAAGGCTGTGGGCTATACCGGCGGTGTGTGTGACGGCGAGTTCACGCTGCGCACCGCACAGGATGCACAGATGACCCTTACAGCAGATCGTAAGACCCTGCAAGCTAACGGCGAGGATGCCGCCTTTGTGATGATCCAATTCGTGGACGCAAATGGCACCGCAGATCTGCACACCAAGCACACCCTGAAGGTGGAGTTGGAGGGTGCAGGCATTCTGGAAGCCGTAGGCAGCGCAAACCCCTGCTCCGAGGAGCGTTACGACACCCCGGAAAGCGAGACCTATGACGGCTGCTGCATGGCGGTGATCCGCGCAGGAGAAGCTGCGGGCGAAATTCATCTGACCGTCACAGCAGATGACAGCGTTCAGAAGCAGCTGACGATTCTGGTTCAGGAAGCAGAGGGCTGAAGCTCAAAAAGTTGGTGAGGACTCAAAATAAAAACAGGGTGCGTCCTGCGAACGCACCCTGAAAAATCCACATATCACAAGAGACGCAGGGCGTTCCCCACCGGGGACGCTCTGTTTTTCTTTACGGGGGATAAGATGAGACGATTCCATCTGCTGTGCAGGAAACACCTGCGTTGTTGCTCCGGCAGGCAGGAATGTCAATCTTCCAGTCTGCCGTGGTCGCAGCCGAGAGAAAGATAATGCTCAATTTCTCCGCCCAGCACAAGCTGGGCGTACTCCAAGGGCTTGTTGTAGAGCAGCCAGTCTAGCTCCGCCCGCTGTGCCGGGGTGTCACCGTACTCGTCCTCGATAGCGATGCAGTCGATGGCAACGGTGGAGCCATCCGCAAACCGGGCTTCTACCCGATTGGTGTCCATATTGAAGCGGCAGGAAAGCAGTTTATTCATAGTGAACCTCATTTCTATATCAAATAGTATCTGTTCGGATGTCCTAAACCCTGCCATAAAACCGATGATTGATTTGTCCATTGGGCTTTGTTTTGCCCGTCTGCACATTTTTGCACACTTTTTGCACACCTGAACTGCTGGATAACCGTTGCAAAGCATTACACTGTATGCAAATAATGCAGAGGGTTACAATGCTAAAATAACGATAATAAATTAAAAATAACGATTCTGCGTAAAATTGAAAATCGACAAATGATGCACCTCGGATTCTTTTAATCAGAGGGCCAGGGATTCGAGTTCCCTCGAGCGCACCAAAATCCCACGAAGAATCGTAAGATTCTTCGTGGGATTTTCCATTTTCTGGGGCTCTGCACACTTTTGCACACTTTTTGCACACCGGCGGGAAAGCCGTGTTTTTCCTTGCATTGTCTGCCTTACTGGAGTTTTCACTCTCCAGAACGGCCCGGTGGGCGGGCATTCTTTTGCTCCTTGTCGGTGCGCTGCACGGCGGCACTATAAAAGGCCGCCTGCAGCACTCGTCTTTGATTCGGTCTTATTTACACCACTTGGCAAATTCTTCATCCGTGCACTTGACGTAGTGGCTGCCCTCCACATGGTGGCGGGTGCCCTTGGAATAGTCGATGCCGGAAGTGGCATAGTCATAAGTCTCAGCCACGCGGCGCTTTTCCACCACCGGGTTCGGCAGCGGAATGGCCGACAGCAGGCTCCGGGTGTAGGGGTGGATGGGGTGCTCGAAGATCTCCTCGGTGGTGCCGGTCTCCAGCAGATGCCCCAGATGCAGCACACCGATGCGGTCGGAGATGTACTTGACCATGGACAGGTCGTGGGCGATGAACAGATAAGCCGTGCCGGTCTCCTGCTGGATATCCTTCATCAGGTTGACTACCTGTGCCTGAATGGATACATCCAGCGCCGAGATGCACTCGTCCGCGATGATGAGCTTGGGGTTCATGATGAGGGCGCGGGCAATGCCCACGCGCTGACGCTGACCGCCGGAGAACTGGTGGGGGTAGCGCTCGGCGTGCTCCGGGGCAAGGCCGACCTTGGCAAGGATCTTTTCCACCTTTTCGCGGCGCTCTGCCTGCGTTTTGCACAGATGGTGGATATCCAGACCCTCGCCGATGATGTCCTCCACCTTTTTGCGGGGGTTCAGGGATGCCATGGGGTCCTGAAAGATCATCTGCATCTGGGTGCGCAGGGTATTGTTCTGTGCATGGGTCAGACGGCCGCTGATATCCTGCCCGTCAAAGGTGATCTTGCCCGCAGTGGGGTCGTACAGGCGGATGATGCTGCGGCCGATGGTGGATTTGCCCGAGCCGGACTCGCCCACCAGACCGTAGGTCTCGCCGGGGTAGATCTCAAAACTGACATCGTCCACCGCCTTGACCGTGAAATTCTTATTGACGCGGAAATACTGCTTCAGCCCTTCGACCTTCAGCAGCGGGGTCGTGCTCTGTGCTGCCATTTATTCCGCCTCCTCGATCTTTTTTGCTTCTGCTTTCATGCGGGCAATGCGCTCCTTGAGCTCCGGCGGCATCTCCACCTTGGGGGCACGGGGGTCCAGCAGCCATGTTGCCGCATAGTGGGTATCGCTGATCTTGAACATGGGCGGGTCGATCTCGTCGTCGATGTTCAGCGCAAAGCGGTTGCGGGGTGCAAAGGCATCGCCGGGCTTCTCGTGCAGCAGGTTCGGCGGCGAGCCGGGAATGGTATACAGACGGTCGTCGGCGGTGTCAAGGTCGGGCATGGCCGACAGCAGGCCCCATGTATAGGGGTGCTTGGGGTCGTAGAAGATCTCGTCGATGGTGCCGGTCTCCACGATCTTGCCTGCGTACATCACGTCCACATAGTCTGCCACCTTTGCCACAACGCCAAGGTCGTGGGTGATGTAGATGACCGAGATGCCGCGCTCCTTCTGGATGCGGCGGATCAGCTCCAGAATTTTGGCCTGAATGGTCACATCCAACGCGGTGGTGGGCTCGTCGCAGATGAGCAGGTCGGGGTCGCAGGAGAGCGCAATGGCAATGACCACGCGCTGGCGCATACCGCCGGACAGCTGGTGCGGGTAGTTTTTCATCCGCTTTTCCGCATCGGTGATGCCCACCTCTTCCAGCAGCTCCAGCGCCTTTTTGTAGGCTTCCGCCTTGGGCATTTTGAAGTGCCAGAGCATTCCCTCCATGATCTGCTTGCCAATGGTCATGGTGGGGTCAAGGCTGGTCATGGGGTCCTGAAACACCATAGCGATGCGCTTGCCGTTGATGTGGCGGCGGATCCACTTTTTGTCCTTTTGCAGCAGGTCTACGCTCTCCGGGCTGCCGTCGGCGTGGTGGTAGCTGAACCGGATGCTGCCGCTGTTCACGGTGGCATTCTTGGCCAGAATGCCCATGGCGGCTTTCATGGTGACGGACTTGCCGGAACCGGACTCGCCCACCAGCGCGACCGTCTCGCCCTTGTACAGGTCGATGTTCACACCGCGGATGGCGTGCACCGGGCCTGCGGTGGTCTTAAAGGTGATATCAAGGTCTCGCACCGACAAGACCTGTTCTTTTTTTGCTTCAGGCATGGGGTGTTCCTCCTTACATACTCTTCATCTTGGGGTCCAGCGCCTCGCGCAGACCATCCGCCACGAGGTTGAAGCTGAGCATCAGCAGGCTCATGACCACGATGGGCGGGATGATCTGATAGGGGTGGGTGGTGAAGCTGTTGTACAGCTCGCTGATCAGAGAGCCCAGCGAACACTGCGGCACCGGGATGCCCAGACCCACAAAGGAGAGGAACGCCTCGGTGAAGATAGCAGTCGGGATGCTGAACATGACCTGCGTGATGATGGGTCCGATGATGTTGGGCAGCACTTCCTTGAAGATGATGAAGAAGCTGCCTGCGCCAAGCGTGCGGGAGGCCAGAACGAACTCCTGATCCTTCAGCTTGAGCATCTCCGCGCGGGCGATGCGGCTCATGCCCACCCACTCGGTCAGCATCAGGGCAAAGATGATGGTCACCATGCCGGGCTGCAGCACCAGCAGCAGCAACGTGACGATGACCAGCCGGGGGATGCCGTTGGCTACCTCCAGAAAGCGCTGCATCACCATATCCACTCTGCCGCCGAAGTAGCCTGAGATCAGGCCGTAGCTCATGCCGATGACCATATCAATGATGGCCGCCGCCACCGCGATGATCAGGGAGACCCGGGCGCCTTCCCATGTACGGGTCCAGATGTCGCGGCCGTACAGGTCGCTGCCGAACCAGTAGTAGACGTCCAGCTTGTCTTTTTCCTGATAGGCGTTGGTCACCTTGGTTCCGGTGGTGGTGCTCATCTTCTCGCTGCCGTCCAGAATGCCGAACTGCTCAATGCCCGGCACGCGGGGCGCAAAGTTTTTCTGGCTCAGATCCTGCCCGGAGTAGGTGTAGCTGTTCATGCCCGGGCCCAAAACGGCCAGCAGCACGATGACCACAATGAGGACAAGCCCCAGCACGGCGCTCTTTTTATCAAAAAAGCGGATGAGCGCTTCCTTCCAGAAGTTCTGCGCCGCAAAGTTGGTATCCACGCTGATCTCGTCCTCGTTGTGCTTGAGGGCAAAATCCTTTTCCGCAAAGGTGTGCTCCGTGTACATTGCATCCACGGCGCTGACAATGGCATCGGCGGTGGATTCGCCGCCCAGCCGGATCGCTTTTTCTGCCATTTAGTCGTCCCCCTTTGCCAAACGAATGCGCGGGTCGATGATGCCGTACAGCAGGTCAACGACCAGCATGATGCCAATGTACATGGCGCTGTAAATAAAGCTCAGACCAATGACCACGTTGTAATCGTTGGACTGGATGGCTGTCACCAGCAGGCTGCCCACGCCGGGGATGGCAAAGATCTTTTCCACCACCAGCGAGCCGGTCATCAGATCCACGATCAGCGGTGCCAGCACCGTGATGATGGGGATCAGGGCGTTGCGCAACGCGTGGCGGAAGATCAGCGCCGGGCCGGAAATGCCCTTGCTCTCGGCCAGCAGCATATAATCGGAATCCAGTACCTCGATCATCTCACTGCGGGTAAAGCGGGCAATGGACGCCATGGTGAACATGGAGAGCGACACGCTGGGCAGCACGCTGGAACCAAAGATGTCTTTTGCGGAGAACAGCATGGGGAACCAGCGGAGCTTGAAGCCGAAGGTGTAGCTCAGCGCCAGCGCGAACACATAGGACGGCACCGATACGCCGATGACCGAGATGATGGTGGCGATGGAGTCCACCACGGTATCCCGCTTCAAAGCGGCAAGAATGCCCAGCACCAGACCTGCGATGGCACCCAGCGTGACCGCCATGCCGCCCACCTGAATGGAGATGGGCAGACGGGACTGGATGAGCTGGGAGATGGGCGTATTTTTGGAGATATTGTAGCTGACACCCAGATCGCCCCGGAGCATATTGCCCACATAGCGGAAGAACTGGATATAGATGGGCTGGTCAAGGCCGTACTTTGCATACAGGGCTGCCCGCATATCGGGCGTCAGCTTTTCATCATTGAAGGGCGAACCGGGCATCAGCTGCATCAGGATGAACAGCACCAGCAGAATTGCCAGCAGCGTGAACAGCGAGGTCAGGATTCGCTTGAGCGTATATTTTTTCACGTCGGGTGGACCCCCTTTTTCCTTCCGGGATCTCGCGGTCAGTCGTTCGTCTGCCGCGGACAGGCACAATGCCAAAAAGGCGCACAGTGGCTTTTTGCGGGCCACTGTGCGGCCTTGTTCAGTGTGCTTTCAGTTTTACTCGCTCTTAGCGGCGTTCTTGTACACGCGGTTCAGTGCCACAGGGTGGAACGCTACACCGGTAACGGCAGAGGAGACCATCTCGGCATTGCACTGGCCGTACAGGGGGAAGATGACCGCCTGCTCCAGAACGATCTGCTCTGCCTCGTACAGGGCAGCCCAGCGGCCCTCGGGGTCGGTGCACAGGTCACCGGTGGTGCACTCGTCAATGATGGCATCGTAGTCGGCATCGCTCCACAGACCGTAGTTGTTGGAGTTGCCGGTCACCCACATGCCCAGATAGGTCATGGGGTCGGCGTAGTCGGGGCCCCAGCGGGTCAGGCCGATCTCAAAGTTGCCGTCCTGCATATCCTGCACGCGCTGCTTCTTGGGCTCCACGGTCAGGTTCAGGGTAAAGCCCTGCCAGCGTGGTCTCCAGCTGCTCCTTGACGACCTGTGCCACCTTCTGGGGTGCATCGTCGGCATCCACCACCATGTTGAAGGTGAAGGAGTCCTTGCCCAGCTCGCTCTTGGCCTGCTCGTAGTACTCCTTGGCCTTGTCGGCATCATAAGCGCAGAACTCTGCAAACTTGGTCTGGTCGGCGCTGAAATCGCTGCCGTCGGGGCCGGTGGCAAACTGCGGCGGAACGACAGTGTAGCAGGGTGCAGAGCCGTCCTTCAGCACGTCTCCGGTAATGGCGTCACGATCCAGTGCAAAGGTGATGGCCTTGCGCAGGTTCTCGTTGGCCAGCTCCGGCACACTGCCGATGTTGGGGCTGATGTACCACAGGTAACCGGCACCCACGCTGGTAAACTCGGGGTCATCCTTGACCTGATCCACCTGCTCGCCGTTCAGCAGAGTCATGTCCAGAGCACCGGTCTGGTAGCTCATCAGTGCCTGCTGGCTGTCCTTGATGACCTGATAGGCCAGACCGTCCAGAGCGATCTTGCCGGCATCGTAGTAATCGGGGTTCTTTTCCAGCGTAAAGGCGGTTGCGGCAGGCTGGTAGTCGGTCAGCTTGAACGCACCGTTGGACAGCACCGTGTCGGGGCTGGTGCCGAAGGTGTCCTTGCAGGTGTTGTAGAACGCCTCGTTGACCGGATAGAAGGTGGGGAAGTACATCAGGCTCAAAAAGTAGCTGACGGGAACGTTCAGCTGGACTTCCAGCGTCTTGTCGTCCACAGCAGTCACGCCCAGATCGGTGACGGGCTTCTCGCCTGCAATGATCTCGGCAGCGTTGACCACCTGACCGATATCCGACAGCATATAGGAATACTCGGAAGCGGTGGCGGGGTCCACGGCGCGCTGCCAGCCAAACACGAAGTCGGCAGCGGTAACGGCTTCGCCGTTGGACCACTTGGCATCCCGCAGGTGGAAGGTGTAGGTCTTGCCGTCCTCGCTGATGTCGTAGGTCTCTGCAATGGCGGGAACCGCTGCGCCGTCTGCATCCATCTGCATCAGACCGTCGGTGTAGTCTGCGATGACCTCAAAGGAGGTGCCATCGGTGGCTACCTGCGGGTCCAGCGACTGAACCTCGGTCTCCAGCATGATATTCAGGGTGCCGCGCTGTGCGTTCATTTCTGCAGTTTGTCTAACGTAACGCCCCAGAAATCCCATGATTTTTGTACAATTTCAGTCCATGAGCATATTTCACTTTTAAACAAATACACTTGAACAATCGTGTTATTCCTTTTTTATTTCTTGATTTTAAGCGGCTTTATTTATTTTATAAATCAAGTCACACGTTTTTCTTTTCGATATAAAATGCAGACTTTCATTTCGCCGTTGTCCTTGTGCAGAGGACAGTTATAGAGGCAAAAAGAAGCCGCCGCACAGTGTTTTGTGCGGCGGCTTTAAAAATCGAATTCGTACTGCTGTAAAAAGCGCTTACTTGCCCAGCATCTCGTGGGCAGTCTTGCAGATGGTGGCTGCGTCCAGACCGAACTTCTTCAGCAGGTCCCATGCGGGGCCGGAGCAGCCGAACACGTCCTGCACGCCCACGCGGCGCACGGGAGTGGGCAGCTTCTCGCTCAGGACAGCGCAGACAGCTTCGCCCAGACCGCCGATGACATTGTGCTCCTCGGCAGTGATGACCTTGCCGCACTCCTTAGCAGCCTTGATAACGATCTCTTCGTCCAGGGGCTTGATGGTGTGGATGTTGATGACCCGGGCGTGGATCCCCTCGGCAGCCAGCTGCTCGGCAGCCATGCGTGCCTCGTTGACCATCAGGCCGGTGGCGATGATGGCAATATCGTTGCCCTCGGTCAGCTGCTCGCCCTTGCCCAGCTCAAAGTGATAGTTGGCCTCATCGTGGAACACGGGCACAGCCAGACGGCCGAAGCGCAGGTAGACGGGGCCTTCCATGGCGTAGGCGGCGCGCACAGCGGCGCGTGCCTCGATATCGTCGGCGGGGCAGATGACGGTCATGCCGGGGATGCTGCGCATCAGGGCAAAGTCCTCGCAGCACTGGTGGGAAGCGCCGTCCTCGCCCACGGAGATGCCGCCGTGGGTGGCGCCGATCTTCACGTTCAGGTGGGGGTAGCCCACAGAGTTGCGCACCTGCTCAAAGGCGCGGCCGGCTGCAAACATGGCAAAGCTGGAAACAAAGGGCACATAGCCCATAGTGGCCAGACCTGCTGCCACGCCTACCATGTTGCCCTCGGCGATGCCGCAGTCAAAGTGACGGTCCGGGTATGCCTTCTGGAACATACCGGTCTTGGTAGCGGCGGCCAGATCGGCGTCCAGCACCACCAGATCATCGTGGCCTTCCGCGGCCAGTTCCTTCAGGGTGTTGCCGTAGCTGTCGCGGGTCGCGATCTTTTTCACGTCTGCCATCTCAGTTCTCCTCCTGTTCCAGCGCGGCATAGGCGGCGTTCAGCTCGTTCATGGCCACCTGATACTCTTCATCGTTAGGGCCCTTGCCGTGCCATGCAACGGAATTGGTCATATAGGAAACGCCGGTGCCCTTGACCGTATCCAGAATGATGCAGGTGGGCTTTTCGGTCTCGGCGTGGAAAGCCTGCACGGCGCTCTCGATCTGGTCAAAGTCGTGGCCGTTGATGGTGACCACGTTGAAGTTGAAGGCGCGCAGCTTGTCCTCCAGCGGGGCGCTGTTCATGACAGTCTCGGTGGTGCCGTCGATCTGCAGATGGTTGCGGTCCAGCATCACGCACAGATTAGAAAGGCCGTAGTGGGCGGCAAACATAAAGGCCTCCCAGCATTCGCCCTCTTCCACCTCGCCGTCGCCCAGAATGGCGTAAACGTTCACGGCAGAGCCGGCGTGCTTTGCGCCCAGTGCCATGCCGCAGGCGGCAGAGATGCCCTGACCCAGACTGCCGGTGGACATATCCACGCCGGGCACACTGTTCATGTTGGGGTGACCCTGCAGGCGGCTGCCGATCTTACGCAGGGTTTTGAGCTCCTCCACCGGGAAGAAGCCCCGCTCTGCCAGCGCTGCGTACAGCGCCGGGGCGGCATGACCCTTGGACAGCACCAGACGGTCGCGGTCGGCCATCCTGGGCTGGGCAGGGTCGATGTTCAATTCCTTAAAGTACAGATAAGACAGCACGTCTGCGATGCTCAGACTGCCGCCCGGATGACCACAGCCTGCACTGTGGGTCCCTTCGATCACGCCCATGCGGATGTGGCAGGCGTGCTTTTTCAGGGTAAGTTTTTCAGCATTTGTCATGATGGTCCTCCCGTATGAACCTCAGAATTCATGCGCTCAAAAAAGCCTCTCGTCAGCGCCCCGGCGTCAAGATTGCCGCAGCGCGCTTTTTTTCAATTTTATATTATCCATTCTGCGCAAAAAGGTCAAGCTTCTTCCAGCAAAATGTACAGCCCCGGGGAAATTTTTTTGCGAATAGACCGATTTTTGTCTATTTTGCAGACGTTCCGCCCCGCTTGACAGGGGCAAACTGGTTTGTTATACTTTTGACCATCGTTCCGGCAGGAAGCCGGACACGGGCGGGCAGCAGCCTGCCGCTTATCCCAGCAAGCAATATTTTTTTGAAACAGACGCCACGAAGGGGTCTGCCTTTGGCATGAAATGCCGGGGCAGGCTCCTTTTTATTTTGCGGCTGAAAATGGAGGAATCCTTATGAAAACCAAAAACGCTTCGCCTGTGCGGCAGCTGGTGCCGGCCGCCCTGTTTTTAGCGCTGGCCTTTGTGCTGCCCCTGCTCACCGGTCAGGTGCCCAAGGTGGGCAATATGCTCTGCCCGATGCACTTCCCGGTGCTGCTGTGCGGCTTTGTGCTGGGCGGCCCGTGGGGGCTGGCTGTGGGCTTTGCCGCCCCGCTGCTGCGCTCGGTGCTGTTCGGCATGCCCCCCATGTTCCCGGTGGCCATCTCCATGGCCTTTGAGCTGGCTACCTACGGGCTGGTGTCCGGGCTGCTGTGGCGCAGGGCAAAGCACAACCTGCCCGCGCTCTACGCCGTGCTGCTGACCGCCATGGTGTCCGGGCGCATCGTCTGGGGCATCGTGCGGTTTGTGCTGGCCGGGCTGACCGGCGGCAGCTTCCCCTTCAGCGCCTTTTTGTCCGGGGCACTGTTTACCGCCGTGCCGGGCATCGTGGCGCAGCTGGTGCTCATCCCGCTGCTGCTCACCGCCCTGCAAAAGGCCGGCTTTGCGGACTGACCCCCTGCGCGCAGCCTTTGTGCAAATGAACGATACTTCACCCGGTTTTTAAGGCACTTTTTCCAAAAGAAACGGAAAACCGGAAAAATTGTGCCGTTTTGTGGCTTTCTGTCGGCAAATGTGATAAACTTGAACCAGATGCGGGTGTGTGCCGCTGTGCACCGCCCACAAAGAGTAAATGAAGAAGAGAGGTCGTTTATCGTGAAGATCATTCGTACAAAGGACTACGCCGATATGTCCCGCAAGGCAGCAAACATCATTTCTGCACAGGTCATCATGAAGCCCGACTGCGTGCTGGGTCTGGCTACCGGCGGCACCCCCGTTGGCACTTATGAGAAGCTGGTGGAGCGGTACAACGAGGGAGATCTGGATTTTTCTGAGGTCACCTCCGTCAATCTGGACGAGTACCGCGGCCTGCCCAAGGATCACCCGGAAAGCTACTGGAGCTTCATGCACCGCAACCTGTTCGACCATGTGAACATTGACCCCGCCCACATCAACCTGCCGGACGGCACCAACATGGACGCCGAAGCCGAGTGCAAGCGCTATGATGCGGTCATCCGCAGCGTGGGCGGCGTGGATCTGCAGCTGCTGGGCATCGGTCATGACGGTCACATTGGCTTCAACGAGCCCCACGATGCCTTTGATCTGGGCACCCACTGCGTGGACTTGGCCCAGGAGACCATTGAGGCCAACAAGCGCTTCTTTGACGGCAACGTGGATCTGGTGCCCAAGCAGGCTTACACCATGGGCATCCGCACCATCATGCAGGCACGCAAGGTGCTGATGGTGGTCAACGGCGCAGGCAAGGCCGAGATCGTCAAAAAGGCTTTCTTCGGCCCCGTCACCCCGGAGGTGCCCGCAAGCATTCTGCAGCTGCACCCGGACTTCATTCTGGTGGCTGACGAAGAGGCTCTGAGCCTGATCTGATTTTCCTTATTTAAACTTCGGGGCACCGGAACACCTGCGGGCGTTCCGGTGTTCCTTTTTTTGAAGGGGAAGAACCCTCTCAGTCATCGCTACGCGATGCCAGATTCCCCCTTTTGTCACCTACGGTGACATCTTCCCCCGGAGCGGGGGAAGTCGTTCCTCTCAGGGGGAGCTTTTACGCATCTGTCGGTCAGCACTAATAAAATTCCCTTTGGGGGAGCAGACTGAGAGGGTTGAACCCATTTTGCTGTCCTCTCTTTACATTCCGCCGAAAAAGCGGTATTCTTTTTCCAGAACAAACTTTCCCGGGAGGAGACCATGGATATCCGCCAGCTGCACTACTTTTTGACCCTGTGCGAAGAAATGAATTACACCCGCGCCGCACAGCGGCTGTTCCTGTCGCGGCAGGCGCTGCGCCAGAGCATCTCTGCGCTGGAAGCCGAAATGTGCGGGCCGCTGTTTATCAGCGCCCACCACAAGCTGGCGCTCACCGACCGGGGCATGAGCTTACAGCGCCACGCCGCCCCGGTGGTGGAGCAGTTCCAGCAGATGCAGGCCGCGCTGCGGGCTGAGATTCAGTCTGCCCAGCCGGTGCGCATCGGCATCAGCGTGGCGCTGGTACCGGACTATCTGCCCGGGCTGGAGACCCAGCTGGACAAGTTCCGGCAGCAGTACCCCCATGTGGAGATGCGGTTCCGTCTGCTGGACAACGACGCCGTGGCCGACGGGGTGGAGCAGGGCGAGCTGGACGCAGGTCTGGTCATCGACCTTGGCTGCGCCGCGCCGGTGCTGGCGCGCACCACCCTGCGGGCAGACCCCGCCTGCCTGCTGGTGCCCCGGGGACACCCCTTCTGGGAAAAGGAGCGCATCCCGCTGGCGGAGCTGCGCGGGCAGCGGGTGCTGCTGCCCAGCCTGCGGCAGGATCTGTTCAGCCCGCTGTGGGCGGCCTGTGCCCGGGCAGGCTTTGCCCCCAACGCCGAGATCGGCCCCAGCTTTTATCAGGCCTACTATCTGGTGCAGGAGCAGCTGTGCACCTGCCTGACCCGCTACGAGCCCGGCGCCCGCCGGGAGCTGGACCGGGTGCGGGACGTGCTGCTGGAGGATATGCCCCCGCTGTGCGTGTCGCTGGTGCAGCGGCGGGACACCAGCTCTGCCTATATCGACCTGCTGCGCAGCTACCTGCTGGAGGTTCTGGGCAGCACCGCCAGCCTGCCGCCCCGCCGGGGACGGCCCGCAAAGCCCTTCTACACCGCACCGGTGCTTTCCAGCGCCGCCGCAAAGTCTGCCCCGGAGCATCCCGCCCCGGGCACCCAGCTGCCCTTTGCAGGCGGCAACAACTTCCGGGAGCTGGGCGGCTACCATGCCGACGAAGGCAAAACCGTAAAGTGGGGACAGATCTACCGGGGTTTTCCCACCGGGCGACTGACCACCGAAGCCGACCGCGCCCGGCTGGACGGGCTGGGGCTGCGGCTCATCCTTGACCTGCGCAGCGGCGCAGAAGCCGCCAAGCTGCCGGACTATGTGCCGGACGGCGCGCGACTGGTGCAGATCTGCGGCCTGCGGGACGCCACCGGGCAGGAGATCGATTTTTCTCCCAACGACATCCAGCGGCTGGTGCAGAGCGCCCCCGCCGGGATGAGCCTCACCCAGCTGATGTACCGGCAGATGCTCACCGGCAACAAGGCCTTCAAGGAGCTGTTCCGGGCGCTGGAAGCCGGCGAGACGCCCATCCTGTTCCACTGCACGGCGGGCAAGGACCGCACCGGCGTAGCCGCCATGCTGATCCTGCTGGCGCTGGGTGCCTCGGACGAGACCATCTGCGCAGATTATGCCCGCACCAACCTCTGCCGCGCCGCCGAGATCGAAAAGGCCATGGCTGACCATGCGGCGGAAATCGCCGCCGACCCGGCGCAGCGGATGCGCTGGCAGACTTCCGCCGGGGTAGACCCGGAGACTGCGCCCTTTGTGCTGCGCACCATCCGGCAGGACTACGGCAGCGCCGAGAGCTATCTGGAAGCCGAATACGGCCTGACCCCCGCCCGCCTGATGCGGCTGCGGCGGATGTATCTGGAGTGAGACGATTTGGAATGGCCTCCGCTTGCGCTCTGGCCATGTTCAGCGGAAAAATAATTTTAAATTTCGGGGTTCAGAAATGCCTGCGGGCGTTTCTGAACCCCATTTTCACGGGGAGGGGTCGTGAGCTGCCGCGCTGGTTTCCTGCGGAAACAGCCGCGCGGCGGGGGAAGCCTTCATGCGGAAAATTGATTTCCGTGGTAAAAATCGATTTCCTCTTGAAAAAGAGCCTGTTGTCCGATACACTGAATATAACGAATCTTATAAGAAGGAATGAAACTGACCATGGCTGCAAAAACGCCTGCCCAGTGGAAAACACTGTTTGAAAACGTACCCTTCCACCGCGAAAACTATTATACCGGCCCCCTCGGCCCGGACTACACCCCCGGCGGCACCTGTCTGCGGCTGTGGGCACCCACCGCCGAGGCGGTCACTGTGACCTTATACCACAAGGGAGACGGCGGTGCCGTGCTGGGCACAAAGCCCCTTGTGCGCGGAGCGCAGGGGGTGTGGAGCGTCTGGCTGCCCGGGGAGCAGCACGGCCGCTACTACACCTTTGCCGTCACCGTGGACGGCATCACCCGCGAGACCGGCGACCCCTACGCCCGGGCGGCGGGGGTAAACGGCGTCCGCAGCATGATCGTAGACCTTGCCCGCACCGCACCCTCCGGGTGGGAGCGGGATGTGCGCCCCAATATCCCCCCGGCGCAGCGCGCCGTGTGGGAGGTGAGCGTGCGGGACTTCTCGCAGGATGCCGCCAGCGGGGTGCGCCCGGCGTGGCGGGGTAAATATATGGCCTTTACCCAGCGGGGCACCACATTGCACGGCGATGGCATCCACCCCACCTGCCTGAACTACCTCAAGCGGTTGGGGGTAAAATACGTCCAGCTGATGCCCATTTTTGATTTTGGCAGCGTGGACGAGGCAAAACCCCTGCTGCGGCAGTATAACTGGGGCTACGACCCCACCAACTTCAACGTGCCGGAGGGCAGCTACTCCACCGACCCCACCCGGGGCGAGGTGCGCATCCGGGAGTGCCGGGAGATGATCGCCGCGCTCCATGCGGCGGGCATCGGGGTGGTGATGGACGTGGTGTATAACCACACCTACCGCACCGAAAACCCCTTAAACAGCACCGTGCCGTACTACTTTTTCCGGCAGAACCCGGACGGCAGCTTTTCCAACGGCAGCGGCTGCGGCAACGAGTTTGCCAGCGAGCGCCCCATGGCGCGGCGGTACCTCATCGACTCCATCCTCTACTGGGCGAAGGAGTACCACATCGACGGCTTCCGGTTCGACCTGATGGGCTTGTACGATGCCGAGAGCATCAACGCGGTGCGTGCCGCACTGGACAGCCTGCCCGGCGGGCGGGACATTCTGCTGTACGGCGAGCCGTGGCAGGGCGGTGCCAGCCAGCTGCACCGGTACGAGGCCAACAAGGCGAACCTTGCCATGCTCAACGAGCGGGTGGGCATCTTCTGCGATGACACCCGGGACGCCATCAAGGGCGGCTGCTTCGATGCCCGCGAGCCGGGCTATGTGGAGGGCAAGCCCGGCAGCTTCTGGGATATCGGCGCAGCGGTGGCGGCATGGTGCCGCAGCGACCGTCTGCCGCCCCACGCGCCCAGCCAGATCGTGAGCTATGTTTCCGCCCACGACAACTTTACCCTGTGGGACAAGCTGCTCTGCGTCCGCTACGAAAAACCGGAGTTCACCGCCCGGGACACCGTGGCGCTGGCACAGAACCGGCTGGCGGCGGGCATCTATCTGACCAGCTTCGGCCTGCCCTTCATGCAGGCGGGCGAGGAGTTCGCCCGCACCAAAAAGGGGGTAGGCAACAGCTACCGCTCCTCTCCCGCCCTGAACCGGCTGGACTGGAGCCGCGCCGAGCAGTACCACGCCCTCGTGGACTACTACCGGGGGCTTCTGGCGCTGCGGGCAGCCTTTCCCCGGCTGGGCAGCAGCGACCGCCGCGCCCCGGAGGCTTTGCAGTTCTTTGCACTGGAGCAGCCGCTGGTGGGCTGGATGCTGCCCGCCGTCTGGGGCGACGGCGCAGCATGGAGCGCTTTGTGCGTCTTTTACAACTCCACCGACACCACCCGCACCGTCTCCCTGCCCGCCGGGCAGTGGAAGCTGCTGAGCGATGGCACCTCTTCCAGCCTGTGGCGCGGCCAAAGCCGCGTTTTTACCGGCAAAGCCGCCCTTGCGCCGTACAGTGCGACTGTTTTTGGTGCGGTGTAAAACGATTTGAATGCGCTCCGCATTCGCTTTGCGCATCATCAGCGGAAAAATTATTTTAAATTTCGGGGTTCAGAAACGCCTGCGGGCGTTTCTGAACCCCATTTTCACGGGAGGGGTCGTGGAGGAAAACTGCCGGCCAACCGTTGCACCCCCTCCCCGTGAAAAAGTAAATCGGGAAAATCCGCAGATTTTCCCGATTTACATATAAAAATAAAATTCCGCTATTGATGCGCAGAGCAGCGCGGCGCGTATTTCCAATCGTTACAGCACCATAAACAGCGTACCGGCGGTGATGAGGGCACAGCCGATGAGGCTTTTGGCGGTAAAGGGCTCGTGCAGCACCACAAAGGCCAGCGCAAGAGTGATGACTACGCTGAGCTTATCAATGGGCACTACCTTGGACGCTGCACCGATTTGCAAAGCGTGGTAGTAGCACAACCAGCTTGCGCCGGTGGCAAGGCCGGACAGCACCAGAAACAGCCAGCTGCGGCGGGAGATATCCGCAATGCCGGTCTGGGTGCCGGTGAGGAACACCATGCCCCAGCTCATCAGCAGCACCACCGCCGTGCGGATGGCGGTGGCAAGGGTGGAGTTGACCCCCTCGATGCCGATTTTAGCCAGAATCGAGGTAAGGGCAGCGAACACCGCAGACCCCAGCGCGTAAACGAACCACATGGCAAACGCCTCCTTTTTGCCCCAGTATACGCCTTTGTACGGCGGAATACAAGGTTGCCGGGAGGAGGACGATTTGGATTGCGCGCCGCGTTTTACGGGTTGCGGCACCCAGCATCCGCTTCGTGCCTTGGGCGGCACTCGCGTCTTGCT
>ENA-OUOY01000725-OUOY01000725.1-human-gut-metagenome-genome-assembly--contig:-NODE-725-length-21569-cov-4.148183_pt1 | contig 21569 bp, 14 predicted proteins | sample MGYA00237937_ERZ548767 | MGnify/ENA primary metagenome ERZ548767 (study PRJEB26490, sample SAMN05356887) | human gut metagenome | biome: terrestrial biome; feature: human-associated habitat; material... | reverse complement strand
GATATAAATATTTCAGGGCTTGTAATTTGCTTTACAAGCCCGTTTTTTTGTGCTTTTCGGGCGTTTGTGAAATTAAAACGGCTTTTTGTTACAATGGCGTTTTTTTGTCGCACAGCATGTGATAAAATCAAGAGGCTAAACGGAAGAGTTCTATGAAAGAGAATTGATTACATAGAATTTCCGGTGTATAATTTGTAAAAGATTACCAAAAGCGGCTGCAATTTTTGTCGAAGTGTGCTTGCAATCTAAAATTTTACATATTTTCATTTCAAAATGACAAAAGATTGTCAAACTGCGTTCATAATTTGTTAATATTTGGTTTAAAGACTGTTTAAAATGAGTTTTTAAATTAGCTAAAAACTCTTTACACCAAGTCATTTTTGGTGTAAACTTAAGTATAAATATACGGTGTAATAGTGTACCCATTTGCGCCTTAAAATCGGTAAATAGACGCTCTTTCGCAAAAAGATGAGAAACAAGCGTTAAAGCAAACCCGAAGCGGTGCGGATTTATCGTATACTATTATATATAGCGTTTTTAATCAATTTATCGGAGGTTTTTTATTTGGCAGATCTTATATTTCGGCATCTTACCGGAGCCGATGGCGAGGGCGTTTACAAAAACGGTAAAACCGGCTTCTCGGTTTCTTATTTCAAAAAGAAAGAAATAGACTCGCGCTATCCCTCGGGCGGCTATATGGTTGTCGGTCAAATAGGCAAGGGCAAACGCGAAATCGGTGATTTGCAGTCTGACGACGGGCAAACCGAAAAGGTGTATGCCGCAACGAAAATGCCTCATACAGCGGTAGTCGGCTACATAGAGACAGAGGCTGACAAATTCATTGCGATAGTTAAAGACAGGCTCTTACTTTGGCTTTTGTTTGCGCTTTTGATAGCGGCGCTGATAATCGGTCTTATATTCCTTTTAAAGGCCGTTATACCGACAGGCGGCGATGGCGGAACCACAACGCCCCCCGCAGGCGTAATCGACCAAAATGCCGTTTTGGGCGAGGGCGAAATCTCGATTCCCGATAAAACAAAAACAAGGGGCAGGCAGATAAAGGTCTACGGTATTCCCGAGCTTCCCTTGGCGGCAAATACCAAGGAGCAAAGCTTTGTATTCTCAAACCCCGAGGAAAACCCGTGCTTCTTTGTTATAGAAATAGAGCTTTCAGATACAGGCGAGGTTATATATACCTCAAATCTCTTGCCGCCGGGCTATTCAATATCAAAGTTCACGCTGAACCGTGAGCTTGCGGCAGGAACTTATCCTGCAACAATCCATGTTAAGACATACAGCTTTGATAAAGAGCAGCGTAAACTTAACAATATGGATTTAAAAACGACCATCGTGGTTTCATAAGAAACTATATTCAAAATACAGATTTTGAGGAAAGGAGTTGCAGTTTATGCAAAAAATTTCAAAGATTAAAATCGGAAAAAGCATAACTGCTGTGCTGCTTTGCGTAGTGCTTTTGGTAACGTCGATTCCCATGGTTCTCGCGGCCGGCGAGGGCGAATATGACCCGATACCGACCTTTACCGAATCGGATAAAAGGGAAGCGGCTGCAACACTTAATGACGACGGCGGAATTACGGTCAGCTTCCCCGCGGCTAAGGTTAGCGAGCGCAAAACCGGCACAAAAACAATTGGCGGGTATATGTTAGAGCTTGTTGATCTCGGAACATATACCGAAGTTCACACAAGCACGGTTTTGCTGCGCAAGATGGTTAGTCCCACCGGTACCGCACCGTACACGGCTGAGATTACGGCAGACGAAATCAAAACGAAGGTGCCTGCGGGTCTGTCTGACGACCACCGTTACAATATTACGATAACGGCGTACGACAGCGACGGCTGGTTCTCGGAGGCTGTTAACGCATACGTTTCGGATGTTCCGACTTATGTATACGATGCGTCCGCTTATGCCCCCGTTACAAACAACGTTCTTGCCGTGCGTGAAATTCTTACCTTTGATAAAAAAGGTAACGCAGATGACCACGGTTCGTTTTCGGATGCCGGAACCGAAGAGAGAACCGCTGAAGTCAACAATGTACGCAGTACGTCAGGCTCACTTGACTATATGCAGGAGGGTAATCACATTTCATTCGAAGGCAGAACCGATGGTGTAGGCGTTAAAGACACGGGCAATAGCTACGGCTACGCAATGCGTATCGAGTCCGCCGCAACCACCGACAGCCCTCAGTCCTTTGATACGTCATGGAGCCGTCAGACTTGGGACCCGACGGGTGCTTCCGAGATTTGGTACTATCTCGACTTCTCCGAGGTCAGCGTAACGGGGCTTTCATTCCGCCTTCGTTCAAACGAAAAGTATTTTGTACAGGATTTTGACAACAGCTACAGTGAAAGCAGTAATGCTTTTAACAGATACGGCGATATAATTTACTCAACTGTCGGCACCACAAAAGCAGGCTATATGGGTGAGGCCCCATATTTATTCCTGCAGCAAACGGACGGCAGCTGGAAAAAGGTTATGTTAAACGACGGTACCGTTGACCTTGACCACTTCAAGGGATATGTCCGCATACCGCTTCAGTTTATGTGCTCCGAAACCGACTCCGTTGTCACGGAGTCCAACGAGGATTTCGGTGTAGAAAAGCCTATGCCCGATATGTATGTGTGGAACAGCTCGGATAAAACTAAAGCAAATGCCAACAAGTATTATAACGAGAAAATTAAGCTTTCGCAGCCGGTAGTTGTTGACCCTGCCGGTACTTCGATATCCGATGCTCTGCTTATTAGACGCTATTCCTTCAGAATTAACAAGACGGCGACTCTTAGCGGCGAATACTATATCGACGGCGGCACGATGCTCGCTCCGTGCATGACTACGAAAGACGGTGGCAAGACAACAGCCGATTCGCCCAAAAGAGCATATATCGATAAGACCAAAATCGGTACGGGTGAAGATCCGGTAGTTAATCGTACAAATGCTTTTAAAGCTATCGAGGATATTATGTCCGCCGGCTTTAAGTTCACGGGCTGCTCGTATGACCCGGCTTCTACGAGCCTTGAAACCAACAACGGCAGCGTAGGTAAAAAGATTTTCCTTGATAATGTATTGTTCTACCGTACAGACGGTCAGAAATACAGCGAAAATACCCTTAACGGAGAAACAAACACAGGCACGCCCGCTAAGACATATTATGACCAAGAAACAGAAATTCCGCGCGCTATTTTCAATGCCTGCCAAAAGTACATTGAAAATCCGAACTCCAACGATTACCGCGCCGTTAAGTATATCGAGGACTTGATAGCCGGTTATAAAAAATCAATTGAGGAATATAACAAATCCGAAGAAGCCGGAAAATCCGGTATAATCGATGCATCTTTCCTTGAGGATTCTGCGCTCGATACCAAGGCGGCAGCACTCGGTATGACCGAGGCTTGGGAAAAGTACAAGACCGCCAAGCAGGCTTGTATAGACGGTAAAACCTACGGCTCTGCTAACTCGGGGGCAGAGGATTTCATTCCGATGATTTCAACGAAGCTTGAGCAGCTTCCCGATTTCGACGAAAATACTCTCGCGGTAAGCGATGAGGATAAAGCCGTTGTTAAGAGCCTTTACGAGGTTTATATCCGCCTCAACCTAAGCCAGCTCACAATGCTCGGCAGAGCGGAAGAGGAGAAGCTCTTAAAGTACTTCAGCTTCATAGAAGAAGAACTTGCCGACAACTCTGTTGTAATAGGCCAGGCGCTTACAAACAACAAGGTTATACCGTTCGGTGACTTCGATTCCTTGGAAAAAGGCACTAGAAGCTGGCAATTTGAAAACTCAAAATATACCGGCCAGGTAGGTAAGGATTACTACTATTCTAAGGGATATTTGACATATCAGGTTCCCTTTGCTTCACTTTCGGCGCACTCTCAGGATACCGCAACGCCTACACTTATACCGACCGGCGCTCTCGGTAATGACCCGCAGAGAAACGGTATTACAAGCTATCGTCAAAACGGTACTTCGGCAATCATTACATCAAACGGCCTTGAGGGCAAAAACGCTGCAACGGTTACCATAAATAACCAGTATGCCGAAGACAGAAAAGGCTGGTATAACTGCATAAGCATTACAAAGGGGCTTGTTGACGAAGACCCGAGCAGCAGCGGCGATTACTCCAAACTGAGAGCCAACAATATGTCGTCTGAGAGTCTCGGCGATTTTGCTAAGTCGTATACCAAAAACGACATAGGCGAAACCGACCGTCTGGCACTTGTATTCTACGCAGACTTCTCTCAGCTTGACACATTCTCAATGGCGTTTAATATCAGCTCATACTATGACGGTGCCGCCGATGACTACACCCTCGACTTCGGCAGCAACAACGCGGCTTCTTACTTCTATCTCATTAACCCCAAGACGGGTGAATGGGCTAAATGTACTCCCAAGGATGAAAGCAAGAGAAGAATTTACGCTTACACCTCGGAGTACGGCATAGATACGGGAGACGGCGATTACCTGACCCTTTCTCACTACAAGGGCTATGTTATGGTTCCGCTCTTCCAGTTCGCGAGAGGCGTTCAGGGCATTTCGGCAACCTCTAACTATCGTATAGATGAAAAAGCCGAGGCCCTTAACAACATTTTCCGTGTTACCATAGGTATAGCGCCCTTGTCAAATTACGACGATTCTTCCGTAAACGGAAAGAGCGCAGCTGCAATGAACGGTAAGAGCTTTACAATAGGCTCTGTCGGCTTTACATACAGACAGGGTACCTCGGCATACGGCGCAGGCGTACAAAACAGAACCGGCGACGTTTCGTTCGACGATTATGCACATGTTAAGTCTCTTACTTCAATGCAGTTTGAAAACGCGGTAGCGGATGTTGATATTTATAAAGCGAACACTCGTACCGAAAAGATAAACACGGCACTTGCTCTTTATGCACAGCTTTCGGATTATCAAAAGTCAATACCTTCCGTTGCAAGAGCATACAGCGTGCTTCAAAAGTACAAGAGCATCGACGACGGCATCACTTTGCTCGATCAGCCGCAAATTGCGGTTGCCGATTTGAAACCTTTGATTGAGGCTATGCCGGCTGCAGCAACCGGCGGTTCCGTAACAGGCAGCAACGCCTTACCTTATCCCGGTTTTGTTATCGGCACCGATGCGAGCGGAACAGAGAAGCCGCTTATAGATTACGGCGCATATTCTCTCACCGCAGCTGACGTACAGAACATAATCAATTGGTATGAGCAGTCTTATGAGCGCTATACCGACGAGGCGATTGCGGCGCTCGGTGCGGAGAACGTCACAAAAATGGAAAACCTTTATAAGGTTGCAAAACGTTTGAGACTTCTCGAAAATTACCGTGACGGCTACACGAGTGACTCCGGTACCGCTATAACCGGTATTAAAGACCTTAACGCTCTTGTTGCTTCAATGTACGGCGAGACCGGTAAAGCGACCGACCTTACGACCGACTGCAGGCTTATGCCTACCGGTCAGACCGCGGCGCTTGAAAACTACCTCGAAAAGTATAACGACCTTGATTATTACGCTAAGTATATCTTAACTGATAAGGCCGACAAATTTGCAAGTGCTCCTCAGTATAAGAATTATGCTAAGGCGGCCGAGGCGGTTAACAAGGTGCTTGCCAACATCAAAACTTACACCGACGACATCACCGGCAAGACGGTTAAGGGCGGCGTTGTTCGACTTGAAGAAAAGTACACGGCTCTTTACAATACCGTTAAGGGTCAAATGGACAATAGCGGTATTCAGAACCTTACCGCAATAACGGAAGCGGTTGAAGAGTACAATTCGTTTAAGGGCTATATAAGGCAGGTTCAAGAGGTTAACGACGGTAACACCGTTAATTCCTCGGACGGCGAAGCTCTCCACGGTATTATAGATACCCTCCGTATTTTCCCGAACTTTGCTTCGGCGGTAGACAAAGACAGCGTCGCTCTCAATAAGGATGCAACAACGGGAACCGCAGTCTTTACTCTTTCAAATGCCGTTAACTATCCGGACGGAAGCTACACACTTCGTGTAACCTCTAAAAACGGAGGTCTTAAGGACACTACGGGCACTACCCACGATTACAACGTTGCAATGACGGGTGCGATTGAAAAGACCGTAACGGCAAAAGCTCTTAACACTTCTCCCGAAACCGCGGATGTCGCAAATAACACCGCTTCGGCGGCAGCTCCCAAGGCAATAAACTTTACGTTTACCGTCACGGGCGTTACCGTAACGAGTGAAGATGTTATTACAATAGAGCTTATCGATAATGCTACCGGTGAGGTTGCTGTTGACAAGACAACAAACGAGCCTGTCAGAAAAACAATCAATATTCATTTTGCCGCAGACGACTTCTTTGAGGTTACAATTCCTGCGGAAATAGATGTTCCTTGGGGCGAGAAGGAAGCCGTTGATGTTTCCTATAAGGTTACGTCTTCACTTGATACGGGCAGCAAGATTGGTGTTTCCGTAGCACGCAGCGCTTCTGTCGCAAATGACACTCTTACCAATGCAGCAACATCGACATACGCTCTTCCGTATACTTCACAGAACTTTACTTCCACAGAATTTACAGGTAAAAATGAGGGAGCGCTTCCCGCTCAAAAACCGTCATTGACAATTTCCGGTTGGACGGACGCTCCGATAGCCGAGTATTCGACTACTCTTACTTATACCGTAGATTACACTAAAGGTTAATTAACAAATTAAATGCTTTATCAAGACCATAAGGAGGTGGTTCTATGAAGAAAACATTATCAGTTTTGCTCTCAGTGCTTTTATTGTCGCTCGTGACTGTTCCGTCTTTCGCGGCTCCGGCTACGCTGAACAAAGAGAACCCCGTAGGCTCCGTAAAGATTTCTACCGGCGAGGGCAAACAGGATGAGTATGAGCTTACAATTCCTGCCGATACCGAAATCCCGTGGGAAGCTGATTCTTACGCAATAGGTAAGGTTACGGCAACTAAAATGTGGCTGTCTCCCGGCAAGACCGTTAAGGTGGCTGTTACGTCGCTCAACGGCTCAAAGCTTGTCAACACTTTGGACAGCTCAAAGACTATCGCCTACACGCTTACAGGCGCAGAGCAAATGGCGTTTTTACCGGGCGATTATATGAAGTCTTATGACCTCTCCGTGAACATCGCAGAGGCTGAATGGCAAAAAGCCGCTTCGGGTGAGCATACAGATGTTCTTACCTTTACGGCAGAATATACTAACGCGTAATAAATATAAGGAGATAAATTATGAAAAAGCTTATTTCTATCGCACTCGCAGCGGCCATGCTCGCAGCTGTTTCGGTTCCCGCTTTTGCAGCTAATCCCATAACCAAGGAAACAGAGCAGACCGGCACAACCATAATTAAGACATCCACAAAAACAGGCCCCGATTCGCCTGAGGATGTTGCTGTCAGATACACCGTTTCTATTCCGGCAGATACAGAAATTTACTGGGGCACCGAGGAGACAAACCTTGTTTACTCTGTTGAGTCTCATCTCAAGAGAGGCCAGGCTCTCAAGGTTACCGTAGCAGGCACAGGCTCTATGAAGACCGATGCTGCAGCAGGCGAGGTTTACACCCTTCCCTATACTCTTTCGGGCGACACCGCTTTCACGGCAGACAGCCCCGTAGTTTACGGCAACAAGGAAACTCCGGCCGTTGACAAAAACCTCAAGGTTACAATAAGCAGCGAGGACTGGAACAGAGCTGTTGTTGATGGTTACAACGACACCCTTACCTTTACCGCTGAGGTTTAATTATTGAAAGGAGACTACTATAATGAAAAAGCTTATTTCAATTGCACTTGCAGCGGTTATGCTTGCAGCAGCTTCGGTTCCCGCTTTCGCAGCTAACCCCATAACCAAGGAGACTGACAATACCGGTACAGCTATTGTTAAGACCTCCACAAAAACAGGCCCCGATGCTCCCGAAGACAACGCTGCTAAATACACCGTTACAATTCCGGCCGATACCACAATTTACTGGGGCGCAGAGGAAACAGCTCTTGACGGATTTTCTGTTGAGTCTCACCTTAAATACGGCCAGAAGCTTAAAATCGGCGTTGAGGGCTCAAGACTTATGAAGCTTTCAGAGGATGAAAACGAGACATTGGCTTACGATTTCTCGGCTGACTCTAACCTCGAATTTATAGCTGACGGCCCCGTTATCAATCCCGCAAAGGCACTTACCCTCAAGGTTAAGGTTGCCGCAGACGATTGGAACAATGCTATCGTCGGCGAGTACAGCGATACTCTTACCTTCACCGTAAGCCTTTGATTTTGAAAGGAGATAACCACAATGAAAAAATTACTTTCAATAGTTCTTGCGGCGGCAATGCTCGCAGCGGTTTCCGTTCCGTCATTTGCAGCTGACAAGACGCTTACAAGCGACCATACCTCCGATACGGCTAAGGTTATTACTTCTACAAAAACCGGTCCCGACGGTCCCGAGGCTACTTCTTACACGGTAACCTTCCCGGCAGAAACCACTATTTACTGGGGCAAAGAAAGCACAGACTTTACATACAACGTAAAGTGCCAGCTCAAATCAAACGACCGTCTTAATGTTACGGTTGCAAAGGAAGACGGCACAACCGACCTCAAGGCTATCGCATCAGGCAATACCGCTACTCTTCCTTTCAGCGTAGCAGGCACCACAGCTTATACTTCAGCCTCTGCAGTTGTTGCAGATGAAGCTGTTAACGCTGCAGTAAACATTGCCTCAGCTGATTGGGCAAAGGTTCCGGTAGATGAGTACGAGGGCAATCTTACACTTACGGTTTCGATAGCTCCCGCTACAATCTAAGAGTCGGAAACCCTTCCAAAATACAAGGAGAACCAATTATGAAAAAAATTCTTTCAATAGTCATTGCGGCTGCGATGCTCTTGGCTATATCGGTTCCCGCTTTTGCTGCAACTGCGACAATAGATCAGTCTACTTCCGGTGGCGTCGGTAACTCCTCGGTAGTTACCGACCGAAGCGGAATAAGCGGTACCTTTACCGTTTCTTATCCCGCCGAAACCACCATTTATTGGGGCACCGAAAGTATCGAAATCGGTTACACTGTATCGAGTACGCTTGTGAGCGGAAATAACCTTCGTGTTACTGTAGCTCAGGACAACGCAAATCTCCATACAGGCGGCGGCAGACTTCTTCCTTACACTATAGCCGGTGATACCAACATAACAACCGGTAACGAGACAGTTACCAACAGCGCATATTCGGTAAATGTCAATATTACTAAGGAAAACTGGGGATCCGTTTCCATTGATGAGTATGAAGATACTCTTACATTTACAGCTTCTGTTGAAGCGATAGCTTAATTTTTTAATCCGAAAAGGAGTTATATTATGAAAAAGTTACTTTCATTAGTTCTTGCGGCGGCTATGCTTGCGGCAGTTTCAGTTCCGTCCTTTGCAGCTGAAATCAATAAGGATACAGCGGACGGCAAGGGTGTCGCAACCGTTAAGACCGATACAACAAACGTTCCCGCAGACGGTTATTTCACAGTAACATATCCTGCTGAAATGAGCGTTAAATGGGGCGCTGAAACCACAGCCTTCACCTACAATGTTACGTCAACTCTCAAGACCGGCAAATGTCTTTCCGTTTCGGTTGCTTCTGCTGACGGCAAAATGAAGCCCGCTACCGATAACGGCTATACCATTCCTTACGTCTTCAGCGGCGACACTTCCGTTAAGACTGATGCCGAGGTAGTTAACAATACTTACAACATTAGCGTTGACGTTGCAGCAGCAGCTTGGAACGCTACCATCACCGATTACAGCGATGCTACCGTTACCTTCACAGCAGCAGTTGTTGACCAATAATTTGTTTAACAGTTAAACATTATTTCATTAAGGAGTTATAATTATGAAAAAGATAGTATCAATTCTTCTTGCTGTTATGATGATAGCAGCTATAGCAGTTCCCTCATTCGCAGCTACAATAACCAAGGAATCAGACCCCAAGACCGCCGATGTTCAGGTTAAGACAAAGACAACCGATAAGGATAACAACGATCCCGAAAACTACACCGTTACCATTCCTGCTGAAATCACAGTTGCTTGGAATGACACCGCAGCTCAGGACGCTTCTTACACCGTTGATTCTCAGCTTAAGCTCGGCGCTAAGCTCAAGGTTTCGGCTGCTGCTAACGATGCAGGAAAAATGACAAACGCTGCTACCGATAAATTCCTCACCTTCACCGTAGCAGGCGGAGACGTTGCTGAATATACCGAGCTTAACAACGCTGTTAAGTCTTCGACAACCGTTACAATCGCTGACTTCAACGCTCCCATAGCTGAGTATGTCGGCCATATGACTTACACCGTAGAGTACGTTGCTGCATAATTATTGCCAGATTTTGATTTTTAAAATTTTTAAGGAGGTGGTTTCATGAAAAAGGCTTGCAGTGTGCTGTTGTCTGTTTTGCTTATATTCACCATGCAGCTTTGCGTTTTCGCCGAGGCAGGTGAAATCGGTAAAACACAGCTTAAAACTGTAGTCCCGAATACCCATGAAATTACCGTAACGTATAACGACGGAGGTTATGTCCTTAAAGACGGCAACCTTATTGCAAGCGGTGCTAAGTTCGCCGTTGACCGTTTTGATTCGCTTTCTCTCGGAGCTGTTGCAAAGCTTGACAGCCACCTTGAGCGTGTCACGGTAAACGGTAAAGATTATACCGGTAAATTGCAGTACGGTATGTTGAGATTTGATTCGGTTACCACCGATATGAACATTGTGTTCACATTTAAAAAATGCTTCGGACCCACAGAGCCGACTACAAATCCCACAGAACCTACCGAGCCTACAAGACCCACAGAGCCGACAGCTCCTACAGATCCCTCTGGCACAACAAATCCTTCAGGCACCACTAATCCCTCGGGCACTACAAATCCCGGCGGAGATCACGAAGATCCTTGTGTTCGTATGGGTATGAATGGTAATGTGTATCGCGGTAAAAACCTTTTCCCGGGCGCTAAGCTCGACATTGACCTCGGCGAAATCAAGGCTGAGGCAGGAAAAGACGGTGCATACAGCGTTGACGTTATTAAAGACGGCTTCCATGTTGTAACAATCACCGACGAAAACGGTGAAGTAGCCGGCAAGACTACTTTCTCGGTAAGCGTAAGTGATACGGCAACAGAAACAACCGTTATTAAACTTGATGACGGCTCGCAGATTGCAGTTGTTCCGAAGGGCACCAATACCTTATGGCTCGACTTTGTCGTTAACGACGACGGTACTATTAATATTGTTCCCGGCACACCCGTAGAGGAGCCGACAAACGAAGTTCCGGTAACCAAACCGAGCGACAGCGGCAATCCGATAATTAATAACCCGGTAATATCCAAAACCGGTGAACTTATCCGTGAAAATCCGCTCGCCGCAGCTGTTGTTTTCCTTTGTGGATTGTCACTTATATTCTTCATAATTCTTCGTAAAAAACGTAAGGATGACGAGGAAGAGGAAAACACAAAACCCGTTTGCTGATATAAACGGTAATAAATAAGTTTAAAATACCCCGACTGCGGTCGGGGTATTTTTATGTGTATCGGCATTGCAAACGGTGATGTGTTATGTTATAATACTTTGTCAGAACTTAAACGGGTAAAAGACCGAGGTTCGTCTTCTTGAAAGAGGTGGCTGTATGCCCATAAAAATAGATAATCAGCTTCCGGCGCATCATAGCCTGGAGCTTGAAAATATATTTGTTATGACGGAGGACAGAGCCGTCAAGCAGGACATTCGTCCGCTTAAAATTATAATACTGAATTTAATGCCTACAAAAATCGAGACCGAAACTCAGCTTTTAAGGCTTCTCAGTAATTCTCCGCTTCAGCTTGAAATAGACTTGCTCCAGGTAAAAAGCCATATTTCAAAAAATGTGTCAAGGGAGCATATGCTCAAATTCTACAAAACCTATGACGATGTCAAGGACGAAAAATTCGACGGTATGATAGTTACCGGAGCGCCCGTTGAGATGATGGACTTCGAAGAGGTCGATTATTGGGACGAGCTCTGCAAAATATTTGATTGGGCAAAAACAAATGTGTATTCCACATTTAATATATGCTGGGGAGCGCAGGCTGCGCTTTACTATAATTACGGTATTCCGAAGCATCTGCTTCCCGAAAAGGTTTTCGGCGTATTCCGCCACCAACCGCTCGATTTGTATCATCCGCTTTTGCGCGGATTTTCTGATGTTTTTTATGTTCCGCATTCACGTCACACGGAAAACCGAAAAGAGGATATAATAAGAGTAAAGGACCTTCAGATTTTGTCTTATTCCGAGGAAGCCGGAGTCCATCTCGTGTCGGATATGGCGTGTCGCAATTTTTACTGTTCGGGTCATTGCGAATATGATAGCGACACCTTGGCTCGCGAGTACTTCCGCGATTTAAAAAAGGGTCTTGACATAAAGATGCCGCACAATTACTTCCCCGATAACGACATCAAAAAAACGCCCGTAGACACCTGGCGCGGTGCGGCAAGCCTGCTTTTCCAAAATTGGCTTAACTACTTTGTGTATCAAAAAACGCCTTATGACATAGCCGATATTAAATAGTCGGCGAGGCACTAAGCTTTGTAAATATATAAAAATTATAAGTAAAGGAATTATATTTATGCTTCAATATGAAGAATTGAGACTGCGACTTATAAATCACGAAAAGACTCTTGATGACCTCTCCGAGGCTCTGGGTCTTGATAAGATGAAAGAAGAGATAGCGCAGCTTGAAAAAGAGCAGACTGTTGACGGCTTTTGGGATGATATAGCAAATTCTCAAAAGGTCGTTCAGCGCACAAGCAACCTCAAGAGCAAAGTGGCGGCTTATGAAAAGCTCAGGCAGGATTATGACGATGCGCTTGTTATGATTGAACTTTCAAATGAAGAAGAGGACGAGGGTATGCTCGATGAGTGCACTGAGAGCGTAGAAAAGTTTGAAAGTGATCTTGACACCATGACCCTTACAACCCTTTTGAGCGGTGAATATGATGCCAAAAATGCAATTCTTACCTTCCACGCCGGCGCAGGCGGAACCGAGGCGCAGGATTGGGCACAGATGCTTTTCAGAATGTATTGCCGATGGGGCGAGCGTCACGGCTTTAAGGTTACTACGCTTGATTTCCTTGACGGCGACGAGGCAGGGCTCAAATCGGCAAGTATCCTCATAGAGGGCGAAAATGCCTACGGCTTTATGAAAAGTGAGACGGGCATACACCGTCTTGTAAGAGTTTCCCCGTTTGATGCGGCAGGCAGACGCCATACCTCTTTTGCTTCGGTTGAGGTAATGCCCGAAATCGATGATACGGTCGAGGTTGAAATAGCTCCGGAGGACATTAAAATGGATGTTTACCGTTCAAGCGGTGCAGGCGGTCAAAAGGTAAACAAAACCTCATCTGCCGTAAGACTTACTCATATCCCGACGGGAATTGTTGTAGCCTGCCAGGTTGAGAGAAGTCAGCATCAGAACCGAGAGGTTGCCATGAGAATGTTAAAATCCAAGCTTCTTGAAATCAAGGAGCGCGAGCATCTTGACAAAATTTCGGATATTAAGGGCGACCAAAAAGAGATAGGCTGGGGCAATCAGATACGTTCGTATGTATTTATGCCGTACACACTTGTCAAGGATAACCGCACGGGCTACGAAATGGGTAACATCAATGCGGTTATGGACGGCGATATTGACGGTTTCATAAATGCGTATCTCAAAATGCAGTCTCAGAAAAAGCTTGAGGAATAAACGCTTTATCAGTGCGGTAAGGCGGTATATCAATATGTTATTAAAGCGCGGAGTGTGTAATTCCGCGCTTTTTTGTTTGTCCGTATTATATAATCACTAAAACACAGACCGGCTTATAATACTATTTGTAAAAATGTGTGCATTGAAAAAATATGTAGAATTTGTTATTATTTGTATGTAAAAACGGTTTTTTAGGAAAGGTAGATCTGTATGCAAAAAACATCAACCAGGATTTTGAGTGTTTTGCTGTCTGTCCTTATGCTGTTGACTTTGGTTCCGTCTGCTCTTGTGAGCTACGCGGCAGAAGTCTCGCTTAACATTACGGACGAAAACGGTAATGACATTACCGAAGTACAGCAGTTGACCGAGTATAGAACGCTCCAGCTAAAGTATACCACGACAGGCGAATTGCCTGAGGGTACTACAGTAAAGTGGGAGAGTAACCTACCGCTTCTTGCCGACGTAGACGATAACGGTAAGGTTACGGCATATGATTCGTCAAAGACAGCCATAATTCAGCTTTGGCTTGATGAAAATGTGCGCATACTTCCTCTTGTAGGCGATAAAATGGCTGACGAGATTATGAAACAGCTTGAAAAATCGGGCGTCAATCTTGACAGTATGAACGATGACCTGATAGTCTCCATTGTCAGAGGTATTGCTGGTGATACTCTTGCAGACAGTCTCGCAGCTGCTCTCGCCAATATGAATGTCGAAATAACGGCTACCATATATGATGCAAGCGGTGCAAAGCTTGCAAGCGACAAAATTAAAATCAAGGTTCAAAAGAGCGTTGTCGCGAGCGTTTTTCCCACCGGAACGCATATAACCAATAAAAAGAGCGTCCCGCTTACCGTTGCCGTGGGCAAAACGGTTCAGCTTTACGCGGCTGTAACACCCGTAAGGCTTAAACACTCTGTAAAATGGGAAATGGGCGGCAGCGTCTTTGATACAAGCTCCGGCAAGCGTGCAACGATTTCAGATACGGGACTTGTCACATTTACTGCAGCAGGCTCGGTAACGGTCAGGGCATACGATGCGAGCAATGTGGCTTTTGTCGATACCATAACCTTTAATGTTGTTGAGCAGAAGGATCTTCCCGTTGAGTCCTTTGATATTATAAGCGGCACAAAAACCGTAACAGATTCAACCGTATCCGTAAGCGAAGGCTCCACAACGCAGCTTGCAATTACAAATGTTGTTCCCGCAGGAGCATATACCGGCGACCTTACTTGGGAAATCGCTGATAAATCGATTGCCGTGGTTGATGCCTCCGGTACGGTTACCGGCCTTGACGGCGGCGACGGACTCGTTGAATACAGTAAATCCACAACCCTTACCGCAACGGCGGGCGGCGTTTCCAAAAATGTTACAATAAAGGTGTCAAGAGCCGGTGTTGTCGGCAGTATCTCCTCTGTTAAAATTGAGGGTAACAGTGCTGTTCCCAATGATACGCCGACTACCTTTAAGGCAAATGTGTTGCCGTCAAGACTTAACACAAACTCGTCGATAAAACGAGAGTGGGGACTTACAAATCCCGATACAAAAGAAATAATATGGGCAACCGCCGAGGCACCAGCCGAGACGAAGCTTGCTACGCTTTCGTCCGACGGTGTATTCACCCCGAAATCGAGCGGTATTAGCGAAATACACGTAAGAGCAACTCTTAACGATAGAACCGTTGAGGACTCTCTTACCGTAACGGCGGGCAAGGCGATAACAGATTTCAGCATCGGCGGCAGCACAACGGTTAACGAGAGCAAGACCACGCAGCTTTCAATCGCGAATATAGCACCGTCCGATTACGACAAAGCACTTCTCGGAACTGTCGTATGGACTTCTTCCGACCCGTCAATAGCCACTATTGATGCAAACGGTCTTGTAAAAGGTCTTGATTCCGGCGGAACGGCCATTTGGAACACCAAAAAGGTCACAATAACCGCAACCATCGGAAGCGTATCTAAATCCGTAGAGGTAACGGTACGCGGTAACTCAATAAGACACCTCACGGGAGTTACCATAACGGGAAATGATTATGTAATCAAGGATTTTCCGGTTACCTACACCGCTAAATTCTCTCCCGAGAGAATTTCGGTCGATAAGCAGCGCTGGGGTCTCACTAAGGACGACGGCTCGGCTCCCTGGACCTCCGATTGGAATATCGGCGACGTAAATCAGAAGAATGCGTATGCTTCAGTCGATTCAAACGGTGTTGTCACGGGTATTTCGGCAGGCGATACAACACTACATGCATTCGGCAGGAACGGCGTTACAAAGGTTGACGGCTCATACGTAGAAACTCAAAAGGATATAACGGTAGTTGAGGTTGAGCCGATAAGCATTGCGTTCACCGCGCCCACTAAGACCGATTATGTAGAGGGTAGCACAGAGCTCGATCTCACCGGTATGGAGGTTAAGCTTACATATAACCGTGCGGATATTGCCGAGTATTATGGTGAAGAGGCGGCAAACGCCTATACCGACGATCAGCTTTCCGTTCCGGTAACGGATTATACGGTAAGCTCCGTCAACACTTCGATACTTGATTCGGTGCAGTATATTATAGTTAACGTAGTAAGAGCCGGCAAAACATATCATGCAATATTCCCGATAACCGTTCACTCTAAGGCGGTAACATCAATTGAGCTTGAAAATCCTAAAAAGGATTATCTTGAGGGCGATAAGACCCTTGATCTTTCGGGCCTTAAGGTTAAGGCAAATTACAGCAACGCCGAGTCCGAATACGTCACCGATTATACGGTCGACACATCGTCATTTGACCCGGAGCTTTACGACGTAGAGCAGAATATAACCGTTACATACACACATGCGGGGCGCAGCGCTTCGGCTACATTCCCCGTAATTGTATACGGTAAACCCGTTGTCAGCGTTGATAAAGGCGATTATAACGGCGGATGGACAAGCAAGGATGTAACCTTTACTCTTTCATCGACTCACGAGCTTGACGGAGTTAAGTATTACTTTAAAACCGATTCCGCAGGCGTGGAAGCACCATTGGACGGCAACACGCTTACCGTAAATGTGAACAGCAACGATACATATTATTTTAAGGCTGTAAATTCCAAGGGTATTGAGAGCGATTACACCGAGGGCTACACCGTTATGCGTGATGATGTAGAGCCTTCGTTCACTCTTACTCCCGCCGTAACCGAGCTTACAAATAAGAGCTATGATGTTACAATAGGAAGTCTTAACGTAGGCGCTTCGGGAATAGCCTCCGTTACATTAAACGGTGAGGATATAACCGCTTCTCATGATTCGTTTACCGTTGCTGAGAACGGAACTTACACCGTAGTTGTAACTGCGGGTAACGGCCTTACGGCAGAAGAAAGCATCGTTATAAACAATATCGATAAAATTGCTCCCACCGTAAACAGCATAACCGTTTTACATAAAGGCATAGGCGGTGTCGCAAGAGAGGTTTCCGGAAACTTCTTCAGCAAGGCGGACACTTTATGCAGATTCTTTAACAAGACTGTTGAAATTACCGTTGATGCGTCGGATGAGGGCGTATCGGGAATAGACAAAATTGAATATCGCTTTGTAGATGAAAACGGTCAGCCGACCGGCTCCGACTGGAGCGTCTACGACAGCGAAAACAAACCGGCTAAAGACCCCGATTTCAAGGGTTTTGTAGAGGCAAGAGCTACCGATAAGGCAGGCAATGTTTCCGCGATACTTCGTTCGGACGGCGTGGTTATAGACGGTACGGCTCCCACCGATGTTACCGTTTCCGCTGTATACGGCGGTGATAAGGAATATCAAGAGGGTGCTTGGAGCGCAACAGATGTAAATATAACTCTTTCCTCCGAGGCTTATTCGGGAATTTACAAATATTATTACCGTGTTGACGGCGGCGAATGGCAGGAGCTTTCGGGCAATACCTTTACCGCAACCGAAACAGGTGAGCATAAATACGAATTTAAGGCCGAGAGCTATGCGGCTCTTGAGAGCAACGTTACCGCGTTTACGGTTAAGATAGACCGTCAGGTACCTGTTATCCGCGTCTCGTTCGAGGGTACATTCGGCAGATGGACGGGTGAAGGCGTTACATTCAACTTCTCTACCGAGGAAGCTTCTCTTTCCGGTATTAACTATTATTATGACAACGGAAACGGCTGGACTCTTATCGACAGCGGCGCGAGTATTGAAATAACCGATACAACCAACGCCGTTTACAGATTTAAAGCCGTTAACAATGCCGGCACCGAGAGTTATCCCTCTGACAGCTATCACGTAATGATAGATGCAAAGGTTCCCGAAATAACTCTTACTCCCGAGGTTACCGATGTTACTCCGAATCCTTATAAGATAAACATAAGCACCGAGGTAGGCGAGTCGGGACTTCGCGAGGTTACCTGCAACGGTCAGGATATAACCAATGAAGACTCTTACACCGTGTCACAGAACGGTACATACGTATTTACCGTAGTAGGCAAAAACGGCAGAGTTGCAACAAAGATATTTACGGTTACAAATATCGACGGCGATAAGCCCGTGCTTACCGTATCTTCTTACGGTAAAACAGGCGAGTGGACAAGCGGCGACGTTACAATAGTTCTCTCGGCTACAAGCAATACCGGCGTTACATATTACTATGACGACGGATCGGGCTTTAAGGAGATGAACGGCAGCGTTCTCAATATTGCCGAAAACTGCAATAAGACTTATACATTTAAGGCTGTTAATAAAGCGGGCGTTGAGAGCGATGTGTCGGACGGTGTTGTCGTTATGATTGATAAGAGCGTTCCGACGGACGTTACGGTAACGGCGGCTTGCGGTGAAGAAAATGTGGCTTCCGGTTCGCTTGTAAGGCAGGATGTGACATTTACTCTCAGCTCCTCGGCTTCGTCGGGCGTTAAATATCAGTATTCGCTTAACGGAGGCGAGTGGACAAATATTGAGGGCAACACTCTCACCACAAACGGCAGCGGAGCATATAATTACAAATTCCGCGCTGTCAGCGGCTCGGGTCTTGTCAGTGATAAGAGTGAATTTAACGTACAGGTTAAAATACGTTTGTTCGGCGATGTGAACGACGACGGCAAGGTTGACAGTACGGATTACAACCTTATCGTATATCATTCGCTCGGTATTGAAACTCTTACCGATGATCAGCTTGCTGCGGCGGATCTTAACGGAGACGGTGTTGTTGATCTCTCCGATGCTTCCGTGCTTGACCTCGTTATGGCAGGCAAATATAAAGCAGGCGAATAAAGTAAAGCAAGCCCAAAATAAAACGCTTATTCCGATTTTTCGGAATAAGCGTTTTTTGTTTAGTAAGTAGCCGGAGTTTTTATCAGAATTTGTTGTGAACCTTTTCGCAGAATGCATACATATCTTTAATATTAAGCTCCGTGCCGTCGTCGAGAACGACCTTGCCGCTCCAAAGTCCGTGAACCTGATGTGTTTTCATACCGAACAGGTTGAGCGGAAGCATGTTTGTATAGTGGTCGTAGTACGGCTTCATAGTCAAATCAAGTCTGCCGTCCTCCGAAATAAAATGCCATTCATTCATCCATCCGGCATCATCTTCAGGGTCTTTCTCAAGATGCACTGCGCCTATTTTATGGCATTTACCGTCATAGAATATAGCTGTTTCGGTTGCATTTGACTCGTCGCCGAAGCCCCATGTAAGCTCGAAGCCGAAGAGCTTGCCGTCAAGATAAGTGCTGCCGTTTCCCCAGTACCATGTATTCGTGTGCGGCCACACACCGCGCCCCCAGTCAAGAACCGTAAAGGTTTTATCCTTTGTAAATGTGTATTTCTCATTCCCGGCAACAACGGTGCCTTCTGTCGCAAGGCAGTTGAGCTTTTGAGTAAGGAAGAAGCATCCCTGCTCCTTAAACGGGGTCGCTATTGTTATGCTTTCGTGCTCGGGAAGCTTATAGCAAGTAACGTCGAATTTAACCTTTTTGCCTGAAGCCGTGCCTTCAAAATAGAGGCGTCTCTCCGTTTCGCGAACGTCAAATATAAGCTTTGTTCCTCCGCGCTTATATTCGGTATAGTTCGGAACGTCGCCGTTTTTGCTGAGCCGGTTTTTGTGCGGCGTGAAAAGCTCAGTTGCCATACCGCTTATTTTTCTGCCGGTCTTGAGGTTAACAAGTCCGAAAGTGGCACAGGTGGCAAGCGATATATTAAAGAAATTGAGCTGTATCATTATATTTCCGTCGCTTATCTGGTAATAATCCCATTCCTTAAGGCGCATGGTATTTTCACGTTTTATCATTTCGGGATTATATCTGAAAAGGTTGTGCTTACAATAGCCGGGTCTTGCAAGGTTCCCGTCCGGCATAAGAAGGACGGTGCTTTCTTTTATTTCGGTCTGTTTGTTCATTTTATCCAAAATCTCCTCGCTTTATAAATTTTATATTATTATACTCCAATATAAATACAAATTCAATCTGCGTTTTTTTGTCGGAAATACACAAATACCGCTTGTGCGATTATAGACAACTGTTAAGCTGCTTGACATAATATGTAAAATGTGATTTTTTCGCAAAAAAAAGTTTATTTCTAAAATGATTTGTATTATACTATTTAAGTAAAGTTTTGTATGGAGGAATATTTATGGCAAAAAACAAAATGAAAAAAACCAACACCATACATTTCGGTATTCAGCGCAAGATTGTAGCAAATATGACGACCGAATCGTGGGCAAATGTTCCTCACGTTACATACAACTACGAGCCGGACGTTACCGAATTTATGATAGAGTATAAAAGGCTTAATGAAGATTGTCCGCCCGAGAAAAAGGTCACTTTAAATACTCTTATGCTCAAAATAATAGTTGAGGGGCTCAAAGCGGATCCGATTATGAATTCTCATATCGAATTTGACCGCAAGCTTGTCAGAGGAGAAATACATACCTTTGAAAATATTGATATTTCTATGCCGATGGTCTTGCCGAACGGCGAGATGATGACAATAAATCTTCACAACTTTGAAAACAAAAACCTTGATGAGATGGTTGCGTATATCGCGGACGTAAACCGCCGTGTCGCAAACACAAATCTTGACGAGGTTATGTTTGATGTCTCTCTTGATAACACGCTTACAGCTTTAAAGCAGGGCAAAATCAAACAAACCCTTTATCGTCTTATCGGCTCAAAGACCGGTAAGCACAAGGTTAAGACCCTCAGCGGAAAGGAAAAGAGCAATTATTATAAAATTCCAGAAAAGGACAGGCTTACAAAGCACGATATCGAGCAGGGTACGATAACCGTTTCAAATATCGGCTCGGTTTACCGTGCGCAACGCGGTGAAACCTGCTTGCTTGAAATTGTTCCGCCGCAGGTTTGTGCCATAGCGGTCGGTGCCGTTCAGGATAAGCCCGTAGTCGTTGTAAATGAAGCGGGCGAAAAGGAAATAGCCATTCGTCAGGTTATGCCGCTTTGTATTGCTTTTGACCACAGAGCGCTTGATTTCGGCGAGATTGTTCCGTTTATCAAACGTCTTGATGAGATATTTGCGGCTCCCGAAATAATCCATACTTGGCGCAGCACCGGTATCAGCGAGGAGCATATGGCTGAAATAAAGGTTGAGCGTGAACAGCGCGAAGCAAAGTACGAGCAGAGCAAGGAGCGCGAAAAAGCGCGCAAGGATGCAGAAAAGGCCGCCGAAAAAGCCCGCAGAGATGCCGAGAAGGCACGTAAGGATGCGGAAAAGGCCGAGCGTGAAGCGGCGGAAAAAGCCGAGAAAGCTCGCAAGGACGCAGAAAAAGCCGAGCGTGAAGCGGCGGAAAAAGCTAAAAAAGCCGATGAAAAGGTGAAAAAAGAGGCTGAAAAGGCGCGCAAGGATGCAGAAAAGGCCGAGCGA
>ENA-OUOY01000711-OUOY01000711.1-human-gut-metagenome-genome-assembly--contig:-NODE-711-length-21791-cov-4.891746_pt1 | contig 21791 bp, 16 predicted proteins | sample MGYA00237937_ERZ548767 | MGnify/ENA primary metagenome ERZ548767 (study PRJEB26490, sample SAMN05356887) | human gut metagenome | biome: terrestrial biome; feature: human-associated habitat; material... | reverse complement strand
ATGGCAAATGTATATCTGATGATAATAATCCTATTGTTAGGATTGCTGATGATGCCAATGTTTCAGAAAGCAAACTCGTTAATGTAGAAGAAATTACACCTGAAATGATTGAGTAATACGTTCATTGACTACTAATGAACCAATTGACTATGTGGGTTAAAATGCAAGTATTTTCGTTTTTTATTATTTGCAAGCAACTAGACTAGTAACATTAAAATCATTCCGTACTTATGTCAGATTATTGTGCTATACAAGATAAATAACTGTTAAGTAATTTAGAATGAACCTCACAGCCATCTAGGATGTGAGGTTTTCTTGTATTTAAGTTTTTTACTTACATGGCTCTTTAGTATAGATTTGAATTGTAATGTAAAATGTTCATCACAGATTGCGATAGTCACGGTCAGTGTTTTACTTTCCTACAATTTTATCTAAATCTTAGCAATTATTGATTTAAAAGCAATACTATGGCACGAAAAGTGTACTTTTTGTACCACGAGATAGTTTTAATAAAAACAATTAAATAGATATTTATATTCGCGGAAAATTATAACATTTTCCGCTTTTTTTTGAAGTTCTTTTGTAAATAAAAGTACACTTTGCAAACCGTTTAAAAACGAGACTTATAACCTTATTTATATTCAAAGTTATTTCATACGCTCTCATTAAGATTTCTATCAGGTAATGACCTACAAGAAGAAAGGAGATTTGAATAATGATTAAGTTATATTCTCATAATCAAAAAGCATATGACTTAGCAGTTAATATGCTTAAAGATACTAAAAAAGCAGCCATTGTTCACCCAACAGGTACAGGTAAATCATTCATCGCGTTTAAACTATGTGAAGATCATCCTGGTAAGACAATCTGTTGGTTATCTCTTTCTGAATATATTTTCTCTACCCAGCTAGAGAATTTATATGAAGCAACTAATGGTTACAAACCTAATAATATTGTCTTCTTTACTTATGCCAAGCTCATGGGTATGAGTAAAGAAGAGATACAAGCAATACACCCTAACTATATTATTCTTGATGAATACCACAGAGCAGGAGCTACATTCTGGCAGAAGGGTGTAGAACAACTTCTCTTTACGTATTCAGATGTTCCAGTTTTAGGTTTATCTGCAACCAATATTCGTTATCTAGATAACCAAAGAGATATGGCTCAGGAACTATTTGATGGCAACATAGCCTCTCAAATGAGTTTAGGTGAAGCAATTGTAAGAGGAATTCTTAATCCACCTAAATACATATTGTCAATGTATTACTATCAGAACACATTAGAAAAATATGAAATAAGAGTTAAGAAGACAAAAAGTAAAGTCGTTAGAGATCAGGCAGAAAAGTATTTAGATGAATTAAAAAGAGCGTTAGAAAATGCGGATGGATTAGATGTCATATTCAAAAAACATATGTCTGATCCACATGGCAAATACATAGTATTCTGTTCCAACAAGGAACATATGGATCAGATGATGAAACATAAAGAATGGTTCTCAAAGGTAGATAAAGAACCACATATGTATTCTGTATATTCTAGTGATCCAGGAGCAGATAAAGCATTTAAGGACTTCAAAGAAGATAATGCTAATAATCACTTAAGACTTCTTTATTGTATAGATGCATTAAATGAAGGAATTCATGTTGACGATATTAATGGAGTTATTCTATTAAGACCAACAGTCTCACCAATAGTCTATAAACAGCAGATTGGTAGAGCACTATCTGCAAGTAAGAAAACAAATGCTGTTATCTTCGATATCGTATTAAACATTGAAAATCTTTATAGTATTGACTCAGTAAAAGAAGAAATGGAAGTAGCTACATCTTATTACCGTTCTCTAGGTGAAAGTGAAGAATTAATGAGAAATTTAAACTTGTAGACGAAGTAAGAAACTGTAGAGAACTATTTGAAAAACTCAATGATACTCTTACAGCTACTTGGGATATGTATTATTCATGTGCAAAGCAATACTACAAAGATAATGGGAACTTAGAAGTGCCAGCTAGATACATTACTGAAGAAGGTTATGCATTAGGTAGCTGGATAGCAAATCAAAAAGCTATTCGTAAAGGTACAATAACTGGAAGTTTAACAGATGAACAAATCCATAAGCTAGATGATATAGGAATGATTTGGGAAAACTATAACGACTTGAACTGTTCTAAGAACTATAAAGCAGCTAAACAATACTACGAAGAACATGGAAACCTAGAAGTACCTTCAAGATACATAACAGAAGATGGTGTTTCTTTAGGTAATTGGATTAGTTCTATAAGAAGATGGTACAGCTTAGGTGTACATCAAAAATATCTTAAATCAAGCAGAATTAAACAATTAGAAGATATAGGCATGATTTGGAATGCTTTAGATCACTTCTGGGAACAGAACTATAACTTAGCTAAAGAGTATTACGAAGAACATGGCAATCTAGATGTTCCGATGGATTATAAAACTAAAGATGGAACATTACTAGGAAGTTGGATTGGAAGACAAAGAAAGCTTCGTAAAAGAATAGGTAAAGGAACACCTTTAACTGAAGACCAGATTAATAAATTAGATTTAATTGGCATGGACTGGATGGATAGAGTAGATCGCATCTGGGAAAACGGATTTATTGAAGCTAAAAGGTATTTTCAAACATATGGACATTTGAACGTTCCAGTTAAATACAAAACAGAGAATGATTTCAAACTAGGTAATTGGATTCAAAGACAACGTAATACTTATAAGAATAATAAAATCTCAGATGAACGTATTAGACGTCTTGAAGAAATTGGCATGAGCTGGAATCCAAATAGTTGGGAACATCGTTATGAATTAGCTAAACAATATTATGAAGAACATGGAAATATCAATATCTCTCAAAAGGAAGTTATCCAAGGTGTATGGCTGGGTAAGTGGATTGTTTCTCAGAAGAAAGCTATGGAAGAAGGAAAACTAAATGTTCTACAAGTAGAAATGTTGAAAACACTGCCTATGGAAGAGGTTGGAAGAAAAGACAATCGTTGGTGGTCCATGTATGAAGAAGCTAAGAAGTACTATCTTAAGTTTGGTAATCTCAATATTCCAATGGACTATCTTACTTCTAGTGGAAAGAAGCTATCTGATTGGATTATTCGTCAAAGAAGAAACTATAAGCTAGGAAAGATGCCATCAGAACATAAAGAGAAACTAGATGAAATTGGTTTTATCTGGGATTTGAATAACCCATGGAATAGAGATGCTCAAAGTAATTTGAGAATGATGTACTAAGGAGTGTGATGAAATGGCAAATAAATTACTGATTGTAGCTTCTAAGCGTTATGGAGATTATGTAAAAGAGATTGCAGAGTCTATGGAATGCTTTGAAACTATCTCTTTTGTAGATAACGATAGAGAAGATGCAATAGGAAGATTAGATGAACTATCAAGCTTCTGTCCAGAATACAACTGCGCAATAGCTGCTTGTGATGATGGAGAAGAAAGATTGATGTGGAATAAGAAGCTAGAAGAACTATTCAACATTCCTGTCTTATTCCATAAGGATTCGACTATCTCTCCATCATCAAGCTTATTGCCTGGTTCTATTGTAGAACCAAGAGCAGTTATAGGGTGTCAGACAACTATAGGTTCATCAACAGTAGTTGGTGCAGGAACTGTTATAGAACCATATTGCTTTATAGGTGATGGAAGTACATTAAAATCAGGAACTATTGTGAAGTCAACAAGCATAGTCGGTTCAAATACAACTATTCAGCAAGGATCTGTACTGTATATGCCATATACAGAAGAATAGTTGAAATATAAATAAAAAAAGGGAAGGTTAAGATGAGTTTTATAAAAGGGAAAGAAAAGGATTTTAAAGAAAATCAAAAAAACAAATCTCCTAATATACGGTGGATGCTTGTTTTGTATGATTTGATTGTTTACGCAATTATAGCGGTTATTTTATTAGTTATTCATGGTAGTACTGATAAATTAACAACTATAGGAATACTTCAGCAGGTAGCTTTATCTGTATTCTGTATTTTTTTAATTCGTATACTGGGAAAAGTTTACGGGCAAGTGTGGAGATATGGTGGAGTTAAGTGTTATATCAGATTGATTTGCACTGATTCTATCGCATTTCTACTTTACTTATGTTTAGAACTATTATTACCAGTTCAAAAAATCACATTTGAAAGAATGTTATCTCTTGCATGTATGAACTTGTTAGGTGCGATGACATTACGACTCATGTATCACTATACATATAAATATGCTAATTTAAATTCTTTTGGAGGTAAATGCCTCTCTATGTTATTACGTTTATTTTCTGGTATGGAAACAGAAAACGCTAAAGAAATACATAAGATTAAAGTGGCAATCATTGGTGCAGGACGAGTAGGTGTAAGTTTAGCTGAGGAATTAATTAATAACTCTAAAGCTTCTTATACTCCAAAAGTATTTATTGATATAAACAAGGAAAAAGTTGGAAGAGATATTCGTGGTATTCCAGTGTGGTCAGAAGATGAAGCATCACTTCAAAGATTAAGAGAATCAGAAGTACAAGAGATTATATTTGCTATTCCATCCATGGATGCTTATAAGAAGAAAACTCTTTATGAATACTATAAAAATGCTGGATATAAACTAAAAGTTTATGATTATCCAACTATGTATGTAGCAGGTGGTAAACGTCATCTAAGAGAGTTTGATATAGAAGAACTATTATTTAGAAAACCTTTAGTAGTATCTGATGAACGCACTAATAAATATTACAAAGACAAAGTAGTACTAATCACTGGTGGTGGGGGTTCGATTGGTTCTGAACTATGCCGTCAGCTTGCTAAAATGGAACCCAAGAAAATCATCATTCTAGATATATACGAAAATGGTGCATATAACGTACAGCAGGAATTAAAGATTGCATATGGTAATTCATTAGATTTACAGATAGAAATTTGTTCTATTACTAATAGAAAAGCATTAAGAACAGTATTTGAAAGACATCATCCTCAAATCATTATTAATGCAGCAGCGCATAAACATGTTCCGTTAATGGAGCATAACTGTGTAGAAGCTATTTACAACAATGTATTTGGTACTCAGAATCTTGTAGAACTATGTGAAGAATATGAGGCAGAACGTTTCATGATGGTCTCTACAGATAAAGCAGTTAACCCTACAAATGTAATGGGGGCTACTAAGCGAATGTGTGAAATGATTGTACAGAGTGCAAGTACACATGGAAAAGTTAAATACAGTGCAACGAGATTTGGTAACGTTCTTGGTAGTGCAGGATCAGTAATTCCACTATTCAAGCGTCAGATTGCTAACGGTGGTCCAGTAACACTTACAGATAAAAGAATAATTAGATATTTCATGACTATTCCTGAAGCATCACAGTTAGTACTTCAAAGTGGTGCTATTGCGAATAACGGAGAGTTATTTGTTTTAGATATGGGGCAACCAGTTAAAATCTTAGATTTAGCTGAGAATATGATTCGTTTATCTGGTGTTCAAGGAGTAAAGATTATTGAAACTGGATTAAGACCAGGTGAGAAGTTATATGAAGAATTACTCGTAAATACTGAAGAATTAGATAAAACAGACAATAGTTTAATCTTTATTGAAAGAGATAAGGCATTAAGTAAAGAAGAAATATATAAAAAGATACAAACATTAAGAGATGCTTGTGATACTGGTAATGATTTAACTGCTAAGGAAGCACTTCGTAGTGTTGTTCCGACTTTTAGAAGTCCGGAAGAAGTAAATAAGAATATTGTTGGTTAGAGAGAGGGAAGAAGTTATGTTTAATGAGAAGAATAAATTTGAAAAGTTTGAATCAAAAGTATGGTTAAGCAGTCCTACTATGCATGGACCAGAAATTGAATATGTTAAGGAAGCATATGAAACAAACTGGATGTCTACTGTAGGTAAGAATATTAACGAAGTAGAAAGAATGGTTTGTGAGTATATGGGTTGTAAACATGCAGTTGCTTTATCATGTGGTACTGCATCTTTACACTTGTCTATGAAGCTAGCAGGTATAGCTGCATATGGTATGCCTAAGGTAGGACATGGTGCATTAGAAGGTAAGAAAGTATTCTGTTCTGATATGACTTTTGATGCAACAGTAAATCCAATTGTATATGAAGGTGGAGAACCTGTATTCATTGATACTGAATATGATACTTGGAATATGGATCCAGTAGCACTAGAAAAAGCTTTTGAATTATATCCAGATACTAAGGTAGTAGTAATAGCACATCTATATGGTACACCAGGTAAGATTGATGAATTAAATGAAATCATTAATAGACATAATGCAATCTTAGTAGAAGATGCAGCAGAATCAATGGGAGCTACATATAAAGGTGTAGAAACAGGTACATTTGGTAAGTTCAATACTATCTCATTCAATGGGAATAAGATCATTACTGGTAGTGCTGGAGGATGTTTCCTAACAGATGATGAAGAAGCAGCTAATAAAGTACGTAAATGGTCTACACAGGCTAGAGAGAATGCAGCTTGGTATCAGCATGAAGAACTGGGATATAACTATCGTATGAGTAATGTAGTAGCTGGTGTAGCAAGAGGACAGTTGCCATATCTTGATGAACATATTTCACAGAAGAAAGCAATCTATGAAAGATATAAAGAAGGATTTAAAGGATTACCTGTATCTATGAATCCTATGGATTTAGAAAATAGTGAACCAAACTACTGGTTATCATGTTTAATCATTGATAAAGAAGCAATGTGTAAACAGGTAAGAGGAGAACAGGATGTATGTTATGTAAAGGAACATGGAAAGACTTGTCCTACTGAAATACTAGAAGCTATCGCTTCTATTAATGCAGAAGGAAGACCTATATGGAAGCCTATGCATATGCAGCCTATCTATCGTTTAAATCCATTTGTAGGTAGAGATGGTAATGGTAGAGCTAGATCTAATGCCTATATAGAAGGTAGTGTAGCAGATATTGGTATGGATATCTTTAATAGAGGTTTATGCTTGCCTAGTGATAACAAGATGACTCCTGAAGAGCAGGATAAAATTATTGAAGTAATTAGAAGTTGTTTTGAGTAGGGAGAGGTAATATGTACGCAAAGTGCTTTAAGAGAGTTATAGATTTTACTTTAAGCCTATTAGGACTAATTATTCTTTCACCTATTTTACTCGTTTTGATTGTATTAGGTACTGTTTTTATGAGAGGCAATCCATTCTTTACACAGGAACGTCCTGGTAAAGATGAGAAGATCTTCAAATTAATCAAGTTTAGAACTATGGACAATCGAAAGGATAAAGATGGAAATCTACTACCTGATGAAATTCGATTAAATAAGTATGGTCGTTTCCTAAGAGCTTCTTCTCTTGATGAATTACCTGAATTAGTAAACATTTTAAAAGGTGATATGAGTATCATTGGTCCTAGACCATTATTAGTTGCATATTTACCAAGATATAACGAATTCCAGCATCATAGACATGATGTAAGACCTGGTCTTACAGGTTATGCTCAAGCCCATGGAAGAAATGCAGTTTCTTGGGAAGATAAGTTTGCGATGGATGTCTGGTATACACAGCATATTACTTTTGTAGAAGACGTTAAGATAGTTTTTGACACTATTAATACAGTCTTGAAACGAGAAGGTATCAGTTCTGAATCGTCTGCAACTATGGAAGTATTTATGGGTACTCCTGATGGAGTAACACCTAAGTGGGAGGCACCATATTGAATAGATTAGTTATTATAGGTGCTAGTGGACATGGGAAGGTCATCGCAGATATAGCAGTTAAATGTGGATATAAAGATATAGTGTTCCTAGATGATAATGAAAATGTTAAAGAATGTGCTGGCTTTCTTGTAAAAGGTACTATTGCAGATATTAAAGAATATCAAAAATGGGACTTTATTGTTGCAATAGGTGATGCTGTTGTAAGGGAAAATATTTATAAGAATCTTGAAAAACTTTCATATAAGATAGTTTCTTTAATTCACCCTGATGCTGTAATAAGTAGAAGAGTCAATATTGGTAAAGGAACAGTGGTTATGGCTGGCGCTGTGATTAATTCAGATACCACTATTGGTAAAGGCTGTATTGTAAATACTGGAGCCTCTGTGGATCATGATGGAGTAGTAGAAGATTTTGTACATATTTCAGTAGGTGCACATGTAGCTGGCACTGTACATATTGGTCTAAGAACTTGGATTGGAGCGGGTGCAATTATCCTTAACAATCTAAATGTTTGCACTGACTGTATGGTTGGAGCAGGAGCAGTCGTAATCAAGAATTTAGATCAAGCAGGAACATATGTAGGTGTCCCTGCAAAACAATTAGTGAAGGAGTAAGAAAATGAAAAAAATTTGTTTTGTGACGACTGTTTCTATAACAATCAAGGCGTTTTTATTACAATTTACAGATTATTTAGTAAATAAAGGTTATGATGTTACTTTCATTTGTAATACAGATAAAAGTATGTATGAATTATGCAATGATCACATTCATTATATTTCTGTACCTATGAAAAGAGGAGTAGGATTTGATGGACTTTTTATAATTAATAAATTAACTAAGATATTTAAAGAAAATAATTATGATATTATTCAGTATTCAACACCAAATGCATCTTTATATGCATCAATTGCAGCAAAAAGAGCTGGATGTGAAAATCGTTTATATTGCCAGTGGGGAATCAGATATATGGGATTCGAAGGTGGTATAAAGAGAATGATTTTTAAACAAATTGAAAAAATTGTATGTCAAAAATCTTCAGTGATTGAATGTGAAAGTCATTCTATTTACAACTTTAGTATTAATGAAAAATTATATCCAGCCTCTAAAGGTTCAGTAATCTGGAATGGAAGTGCTTGTGGAGTTGATTTAAACAAGTATCGCATAGATAAAAAATCAATATGGAGACAAGAAGTACGCAAAGAATTGAATATTACTGAAAATGCTACTGTATTCGGCTATGTTGGAAGAATAACTAGAGATAAAGGTGCTAATGAATTATTAAGTGCTTTTAGAGAAGTTACTAAGACAAAAGAGGCTTATTTGCTAATGATTGGTATGTTTGATGACGCGAACACCATTAATGCTGATTTACGCGAATGGTCTGAAAAATCTAAGTATGTCATTTTCGTTGATTGGACAGATAAAGTAGAAAGGTATTATAGTGCAATGGACGTATTTTGTTCATTAAGTTATAGAGAGGGATTTGGATTAGTAGTCATTGAAGCAGCTGCAATGGGATTACCTGGGATTGTTACAAATGTGCCTGGTCAAGTAGACACAATTGCACCTGATGTAGACGGCTGGCTTGTACCAGCTAAGAATGTTGATCAAGTTATTTATACAATTGAACATTGTATAGATAATTTAGATGAAGTCAGACAGTATGGTTCCAATGCAAGACGACATGTTGAAGAAAAATATGAACAAAATGAATTATTTAGAAGATTAACTGAGCATAGAGATATTCTATGTGATGCACATGAGTAGATGGGTGAGGTTAGAAGAATGCCAAAGATTTCTGTAATAATGGGTGTACATAATGGTGAGAAAACATTATCAAGAGCGATTGATTCTATATTAAATCAAACTTTTACAGACTTTGAATTGATTATATGTGATGATTGTTCAACAGATGGAACGATTCAAGTGATAAAAGATTATATAGAAAAGGATAATAGAGTTATTTTAATAAGAAATGAGTCAAATTCTGGATTGGCTGCATCTTTGAATAATTGTATTAATATTTCAAAGGGAGAGTATATTGCACGAATGGATGATGATGATATTTCTCATGCAAATCGCTTTGAAAAGCAAAATAAATTTTTAGATGAGCATAGGGAATATGCAATTGTAGGGACGTGTAGAAATACTTTTGATGAGGCTGGAATTTGGAATACATATGGTCAGAGTGGGGAATTGACAAATGAAGATATTATTAAATGTAATATTTTTACACACCCGACAGTAATGATGCGTAGAGAAGCACTGGTTTCAGCAGGAATGTATACTGTATGTGAACGAACAATGCGAGGTCAGGATTTTGATCTTTGGTGTAAGATGTATGCTTGTGGATATAAGGGATATGTTTTACCGGACATTTTGTTTGACTATTATGAGGATCGAAACAAAATAAAAGAAATAAAAACAAAGTATAGGCTAAATAACTATCGAACACACATGATTTGGCGAAAAAAAATGGGACTTTCAAGAAAATATGACTTGTATGCTTATAAAGAACTTATAGCTATAATTGTCCCACAAAAGTTACTTGTTAGGTATAAGAAAATGCGCCAGAGAAAATAGGAAGGATGAAGATATGGAATCTAAAATAAATGTTGCAGTCACAGGATACTTTGGAACTGGTTCATCAGCGGTTGTTGATTTGTTAAAGGAATATGAAAATGTACTAGTTGTTCCTTACGAAAATCAGTCTTATGAACATAATGTTCTGTATCATCATGGTGGATTGTATGATGTGTGTACTCTGTTATCCAGAGGAAATACGCTGTACACATCTGATAAAGTGATTAGTACATTCATAACAGAAATGAAACGATTGAATGATTACAATTATGTGTGGTTTGGATCTTACCAAAAAATGTTTGGCAATAGCTTTATGAATTTAGTATATGAATTTGTTAATAGTATAGCAGAAAAAAGAGAAGATAAAACCACAAATCACATTGTTAAAACACGATTTTCAGTATTGAAAGCAGCCGCACAATTTGCTCTCCATTTAACACAAAAAAGACGTTTTTCAAATTATGGAGTGAAATATATATATGATAATGAAGAGGCATATTGTGCATTGCCAACTGAAAGAGAATTATATGATGCAGCTAAAAAATTCACATCTGGTTATTTTTCACTGTTTGATAATGGGACAGAAAATGAAGTAAAAATTTTTGATCATATAATTTGGCCAGGACAAATAGATGATTTTCAAAACTGTTTTGACGATAATTTTAAGATGATAATTGTCGATAGAGATCCGAGAGATTTATACATTTTGGATCAACATATATGGTCTAATAATGCATTTAGAAAAAGTAAAGCTCATTTTCCAGCAGATACGGTAGCTTTTTCGAAAGAATGGAAAAATACATTAGTTGAAGGATTTAAAAATCCAAATGCAATGAGGATTCACTTTGAAGATTTAATATATGATTATGAAAATACTGTAAATAGAATTGAAAAATTTTTGGGTTTAAAAAAAGAGCAGCATATACATGAAAAGGAACATTTTAATCCAAAAGATTCAATTGAGAATACACAAGTATTTAGAGTACACAAAGAATGGGAAGAAGAAGTTGAAACTATTGCAAAGTTGGTACCGGATATACTATATAAATTTCCTTATGATAGAAAACCGGAAAGAGAAAAAATGTTTGCAGATGATTCAATGGGCAAAGTAAAAATTTAAAATGGAGGGATAAAAAAAGCATGAAAAAAAAGATATTATTCGTAACTAATCATTTTCGATTTTCGAATGGTGTAGCAACAGTACTAAGAAATTTAATTGCTAATCTTGATGAAAATGAATACGACATTTCATTGCTTGCAATATATGAATTTAATCAGGAATTCGCAGCACCAATAATGCATAAAATAAAAGTTATACCAGGTTACAATTTTTATTTTAGAGGTTTTGACAAAATTATAAATTTAATTCCGCCAGAGAAAATCTATAAGAAATTTATAAAAGAAAAGTATGATTTAGAGGTGGCATTTCAATTTGGAATACCAACTAAATGTATAGCAGTAAGTCCTAACCCTAATAAGTTATGCTGGATGCATGGATATGATACGAAAATGATTTTAAGAGAATATTATAAAATGTTTCCAAAAGTAATTAATGTTGCAAAGTCAGGTAGAGATAGAATGATTGAAGATGGGTTTGAACCTGAAAAATGTGATTATTGTTATAACATTATTGATGAAACACCAATTTTAGAACTGGCAAAAGATAAATGTCCAATAACAAAAAAGCATAAGTATTGTGTAATTAATGTATCTCGACTTACACCTGAAAAAGGATTTATGCGTTATTTAGAGTGCATAAAGGAAATTGTAAAAAATAACCAGAATGTGGAATTTTGGATTATTGGCGGGGGCAGTGAAGAAGGTAAGATGCAGCAGTATATAAAAGATAATAATATTGAGGAATATGTTGTTATGACTGGTAAACAGACAAATCCATATAAATATTTGAAAGAAGCAGATTTGTATTTTTGTGCATCTTATAGAGAAGGATTCAGTACATCTTGTCAGGAGGCTGCATTATTAGGTATCCCAGTCGCTTCAGTTGAGGTAGGAGGAGCTATCGAGTTAAAAGAATTATCAGGTTGCGGATGTGTTATCAGAAATGATAAAGAGAGCATTTGTAATGAATTGCAAAAAGTGTTAAGTGATGAGGAGTTGCTGAAAAAATGGAAAGAACAGGCAAATATTTCTAAAAAATTATTCTATAAAGAAGAACGAATAAAACAAGCTGATTCAGTATTAAAGGCTGGTATGAATAATGTATAGAGATGAAGAAGTTAGACAGATATACACATATATAGATCACCTTTTAATGTTTCAGTAAAGAGTTTGAATACTTTATACCGATATTATTGATGACGGTAGTGGGATGTTTCTTAATAGGATATCTAAGTGCTAAGCTGTATCGTATGATATGGGTCGTGTCTGCACATTGATTATAATAAGCTTGATGATTTATCTGTATATCAATTTTGCAAGATATTCTGGTAGTTATTTATCAAATTATGCGATTTTTTTGTAGTATTTATTATATTTTTGAATATCCATAATTTGCAAGAGACAGTCCATTTAATCTTTATCTGTTATAAATTATTGCTGTTTAAGAGGATCTTATTAAAAATGTGTTTATAAGCATACCTGTGGTTTGTGGATATTCAAAATTATATTATATTTTCGACTTTTTTGGTTTTTAGTTTAGGATGGGAATACAATATTTTCTTCCTAAAACCAATATGAAACAAGGATGGTTTTGAAAACTATACAATATAGATTTTAATCTGCATGAGCTTGTATAAATAGAATAACTGTTTTTAGATTCAATAATATTAATATGTTTTCTAAATCTACAATCATTGAAGTTGTAAAAATGTATATGTATATAACAGGAATTGTAGCATTTACTCTACTTCCCATGAAAATTTTAGACATTTGTAATACGATATTATGAAAGGGCGAGAAGATTTGATGCTAGCGTACTATCTCTACTGGGATTGGTTGAATATTTTTTGTCCTATTTTCAATATTAACTTTTATATATTCAGAAAATCTTCAAATGGATAAAATTAAAGAAATGTTAGTTATTATTTGGTCACTATCAACAGCAATGTGTGGAGAAAGGACGGGAGATATAGCTGGTATTTTGATAATCAGGATAGTTGATTTTCAATGCAAAAGTGAGAATAGAAATTCAATAAAAAAGTATTTGATTAGTATTGCAACTATTATTGTACAAGTTTTTTAATTTTTTTATTGAAGCATTTCGTGAAGGAACAGCTTTTTTAAAATCAGGGTTGTTTTATATTTTTTTTGATGTATTAGGAGAATTGGAAAGTAGTTTCTTCCTGCTAACATTGATTATGTGTGTGTGTACTCAAAAACATACATTTTTATATGGGAATCACATCTGTATTTAATATTAGCAGGATTTATCCCTGTAAGTATTGGTTCAAATGGGACAATTAGTATGTGGAATTCCAAGGCTATTGAAACATTAAACTGGATCAGTACGGAGTATGATTGTACATTTGGAACATGTTATTCATTATGAGCAGAAGCATTTGCAATTTTGGATTTTTATCTTTGTTCATTGTTGCAATTATAGTTATTAAATTGTTATCAGCAATGTAAGATAAATACTTTTTCAAAATATACAGCAACTATTTTGATATTTGAATTTTTTTCTCTTCCAAGAAGAAACTTTTATTATGTAGTAAAGCATCTTTTTTATTTATTGTTTAGTGATAATTTCACTTGTAATTTTATGTTAACATGCAAATTTGATTGGGGGGGGCAGGTAATCTCTTCAAGTAGGAAATTTGTTTTTTAAATATTAGATATAGTTTCTTTTATGCCATTACCACAAATGCAGGTGTAAAAGAAAGACACATAATTGCACAGGAGGTCGTGGCATGAGAATAAAAATTGGTTTATGGGAAATGTGTAATTTTATAGGATTTTTTTATTGCTTTTTTGCTTCAATGAATAGACAGACGGAGGATGGATTTTTTTTGCTTCCTTTAGCGTATAGTATTTTGTTTGCTATATGTTATAGAAGTAGAAAATTAATTGGTAAGACACCTGGGGTAACAGTGATTATGTGTGTAATGTTCTGCCGTTATGTTGTTTTGCCGGTAGTGCTTTGTAGTTCTGGAGAATTATCAAAATATGCAAATGATTATAGATATATGGTGCAAGCAGTAATTATTATGTTGTATGAAATGTTTATGATATTTATGGTACTTGAAGTGACTGCAACTAAAGCATGGAGAATATATGCCAGACAATATGATCAGGGTAAGAAAAATATACTAGTAAAACCGCCATTTTTAGTAGTACTTATTATTTTTTGTGCTTTAGCTGGAATATATTTGACAAATCAAAGTATATTAAATGGAAATATTTTTCAAGTAACTAATGTTGCTAATGAATTTGAGGAGTCAATTCAAGATGTTTCTAGTTTAGTAATGATAGTTTGGCAGTGTATAACAGCTTGGGTGTTTGTTTATAGCATTAATAGACAAAAAGAAAAGTATACGGTGGATAAAAGACGAACACATGTAAGTATATCTATAATATTTATGCTGGTATATATGCTAGTAACATATATAGGACAAGCAAGAATTTCAAGATGGTATACGCTAGTGAGTGCAATTGCAGCAATTTTTGTTTTAATTTCGCTATTTCCAGCTAAGAAGAAAACAATCGTTAGAACAACAATAATACCTGTAGTTATATTGATTTTGATTGCATCCGTATTGAAAGCAGGGCTTTATACAAAAGGAGGAAATGGAAATGTATATTCATTAATATCAAAATTAATAACTCCTACCACCGGAGATGCTTACTTTGCAGGACCAGTTTCAGTTAATAATGCAATTGGGTTGAGCCAAACTTATAATGTGGGATTTCATAATATTATATATGATATTTTTAATAATATGCCAGTAGTAAATCATTTTATTAAGCCGGGAAATTCAACTGTGTATCTATATAATGCTTATTTAGGAAGAATATTTAATGGATCAGGAGGAGATCAAATTATTTCTTTGGTTGGCCAGTCTGGAATTTTCTTTAGTTGGATATTGGCACCATTGTTAAGTTGTGTCTCTGTGTTTTTTTTGCGAGCAGTGGACAAAAAATATGTAGAAACTACAACTTATATGAAATATGTATGGGGAATCGTTGCTATATGGTTTGGTCTCGAAACAATACTAAATATGACAATTAATTTGAGTTGGTTATATATTAGAATTATCCCTATGTTTGTTACATTTTGGTTTATTGAGAAAATTAGTCCTAAACAGATAGAAAATAAATAAGAAGGAAGGTTAATTAATGAAAGAAAAATCAAGAACGTATAATTCAATTACAAATAGTATTTGGGGAATGTTGTCAGCTCTTATTACAGTTGTTCTAAATTTTGCAGTAAGAATTTTTATTGTGCGTGCGCTAGGAGAAGAAATTAATGGTCTGCACAATCTTTTTCAAAATACAATAAATGTTATGGCACTTATGGAAACAGGTGTAAGTTCAGCAATGGTTATTCACTTATATGAACCTGTAAAGAATAAAGACCATAATGCAATAAAAAAATTAATATCTTTCTATCGTCAACTATATTTAGGAATAGCATTTGCTTTTTTAGCAGTAGGTTTGATTGTAGACATTTGCTTTTTAAGCAGCATTGTGTCAACAACGATTGATATGAAAGCAGTACATATTTATTTTTTGTTTTTTGCACTGTCTTTCTTTGCAAATTATTTAGCTTATTATAAGAGAAGTATTTTGTATGCTGAGCAAAATAATCGTATTAGTATAATGTCAACGACGATCAGCCAAGTGGTTTTTAGAGGATTGGCAATAGTGTCTGCTGTTTTGACACATGAGTATTTATATTTCTTATTATTTCTTATTGGAGAAAAATTATGTAGTAATGCAATTTGCAATATATATGTAAATAAACAGCATCCATATTTAAAGAAAATTAAAGGAGTAAAACTTGAAAAGGAAAAGAAACAGGCAATATTTAGAACAATAAAGCCACTTTTTATAAATCAAACATCATTAACGGTACAAAATTCAGCAAATAGTATTTTGATTAGTATGTTATTGGGAAATATATCTATTGTTGGCTATTATGGCAATTATCAACTTGTTATTAGTACGGTGCAGTTATTGTTTAGTCAAATGGGAAGCGCATTTACGTCTAGTTTCGGTAATTTAGCGATAGAAAATGATAAAAAAAGAATGTACAGTGCATATAGAAAAAGTTGTTTTGTCATGAATTCTTTAGCATTTGTTTGCTGTGCGGGATTTATTGCATGTATCCAAGATTTTATATACATAATTTTTGGATCAAATTTTGTTTTAAATTTTACTTGTGTATTGATTTTAATCTTTAGTATGTTGGTATATTTACTGGATATCCCAATTATTTCAGTGCAAAATGCAATGGGACTTCATGGATGTGATGCAGGCATAATGATTGTACAAGCTGTATTAGCAATAGCATGCGGTTATGTAGCTGGAAAAATTTGGGGTATGGAAGGCATATTATTAGGACTTACTATACCAACAGTAATTTTCACATTGATTTATAAAGGTATTGTTATAAGTAAAGTAGCATTTGGAATTACTGGCTACAAGTATTTAAAAGATGTGGGAACGGACTTAATAAAAGGTATAGTGATTATCGGAGTTGTTTCTGTTATTTGTAATTGTATTCCAGCGTGGAATCCAGTGATAACAATGATTTTAAAAGGAATCGTATCTACAATAATTTCAGGAATTTTGATAATAGTATTTTCTTTTAAAAGTGAATACTTTAAGCAAACACTGTCTATGCTGATGGACATATTAAAGCAACAAAAATAAATTGTAAGGGAGCATTTATAGTATGAAAAGAGTAATAACTTATGGAACATTTGATTTGTTACATTATGGACACATTAATTTATTAAAAAGAGCAAAAGCTTTGGGGGATTATTTAATTGTCTGCCTCTCAACAGATGAATTTAATTGGAATGAAAAAAAGAAAAAATGTTATTTTTCTTATGAACAAAGAAAAATATTATTAGAGGCTATTAGATATGTAGATCTTGTAGTCCCAGAAGAGAAATGGGAACAAAAGAAAACAGATGTTCAAAGATACCATGTAGATACTTTTGTTATTGGTGATGATTGGAAGGGAAAATTTGATTTTTTAAAAGACGAAGGTTGTGAAGTGGTTTATTTACCAAGAACACCAGAAATAAGTACAACACAAATAAAGAAAGATCTTAATGACAATAAGTAATGGGGTTATAAAGTGGATTGTAAAAAGGAGTGATTCAATTGAGTTAGATTTTGATGCACTTAGTCATTCTTTTTTAACAAGAACAGCATTATAATGGAAAAATTATTTATAATCACGAGGCACTAAATTGGAATTATTGGTTAGCTACACCATAATAATCACTATCTTCATTGGATTCTGTTAACTCAATTCTAATTGGTCCAAAAAATAATAGTGATATAGCAGAAAAAGGAGTTAAACATTTTCTTCGTTATCATAAAATAAAGGCTAAAGTAGAAAAATCTGAGATGCCACTTAGATATTAGATGCAGTTCTTCTTGATGGTCAGTAAGTAGAAGTAATCTCAATATGCTCACATTACTAGATCAACTATAAACCTAAAACCAAAAAGACTGATTAGAATGAACTCCATTCCAATCAGTCTTTTCATATGTTTATTTAAATCTTATAAAACTTTTTATACCACTCTGCAAACTTACGTAAACCATCTCTTAAAGAAGTATTAGGCTTAAAACCATAATCTCTCTCTAAAGCACTTGTATCAGCATAAGTAATAGGTACATCACCTGGTTGCATAGGAACTAACTTCTTATGAGCTTCAAAATCATAATCAGCAGGTAACACTTCAGCACGAATCAATTCTTCCTGTAAAATAGTTACAAAATCTAACAAGTTTTCAGGATTACTATTACCAATATTATATACAGCATAAGGAGGAATAGGTAAACCATCTTCACCATTCTTCTTCTCTGGTGCTCCCTGCATAATACGTTTAACACCCTCTACAATATCATCTACATATGTAAAGTCTCTCTTACAGTTACCATAGTTAAAGATCTGAATGGTATCTCCCTTAAGTAACTTATTAGTAAATCCAAAATAAGCCATATCAGGTCTTCCAGCTGGACCATAAACAGTAAAGAAACGTAAACCAGTAGAAGGGATATTGTATAACTTACTATAAGCGTGTGCCATTAATTCATTAGATTTCTTAGTTGCTGCATATAAAGATACTGGGTTATCTACTTTATCTTCTGTACTATATGGTACTTTCTTATTAGTACCATATACAGATGAAGATGAAGCATATACTAAGTGTTCTACACCCTTAGCACCATTATCATATGAATGACGACAAGCTTCTAGGATATTATAGAAACCAATCATATTAGACTGAATATAAGCATCAGGATTACTAATAGAATAACGTACACCAGCCTGAGCACCTAAGTTAACTACAATATCAGGTTTATGTTCTTCAAAGATATGGTCAATAATAGCTTTATTTGCTAAATCATCTTTATAGAACACATAACTAGAATTACTATGTTCCTTTAAACACTTTTCAATCTCTTCTAAACGCCATTCTTTAATACTTACATCATAATAATCATTCATATTATCTAAACCAATAATATGAATAGGGGATTGTGTCTTTAATAGTTCCAATACTAAGTTACTACCAATAAAACCAGCAGAACCTGTAACTAAAACAGTTTTATTCTTTAAATCAATATGGTTCATATCATTCACCCTCCATATTAGTCTCTCTTAAAGATATCTCTAGTGTATACCTTATCTTTTACATCATCCAAACAAGAATCATATCTATTAGCTACAATAGCCTGACTTTCTTTCTTGAACTTCTTTAAATCATTAATAACTAAAGAACCAAAGAAAGTATCTCCATCCTTAAGTGTTGGTTCATAAATAACAACCTTAGCACCCTTAGCCTTAATTCTCTTCATAACACCCTGAATAGAAGACTGTCTAAAGTTATCAGAATTAGACTTCATAGTAAGTCTATATACACCAATGACTTTTTCTTCTTCTTTGCTTGGATCATAATCGCTATTTGCTTCATATCCACCAGCCATTTCAAGTACTTTGTCTGCAATATAATCTTTTCTAGTTCTATTACTTTCAACAATAGCACTAATCATATTCTGTGGAACATCATTAAAGTTAGCTAATAACTGTTTAGTATCCTTAGGTAAACAATATCCTCCGTAACCAAAGCTTGGGTTATTGTAATGAGTACCAATACGTGGATCTAAACATACACCATTAATAATTTCCTGTGTATTTAAACCTTTTGTTTCAGCATAAGTATCTAATTCATTAAAGTATGATACACGTAATGCGAGATATGTATTAGCAAATAGTTTAACTGCTTCTGCTTCAGTGAATCCCATAAATAAAGTATCAATGTTTTCTTTAATAGCACCCTGCTGTAATAGTGATGCAAATACTTCAGCTTTTTCTCTAGTATCTTCATCACAAGAAACAATGATTCTAGAAGGGTATAGGTTATCATATAAAGCCTTAGATTCACGTAAGAATTCTGGGCTAAAGATAATATTCTTAGTATTATATTTAGCTCTTACAGAAGCTGTATAGCCTACAGGGATAGTAGACTTAATAACCATAACAGCATCAGGATTTACCTTTAATACTAATTCAATAACTGCTTCTACTGCAGAACAGTCAAAGAAGTTCTTCTTACTATCATAGTTAGTAGGTGCTGCAATAACAACATAATCAGCATTCTTATATGCTTCTTCACCATCTAATGTAGCAGTTAAGTCTAGTTCTTTTTCAGCTAAATATTTTTCAATATAATCATCCTGGATAGGAGACTTCTTATTGTTGATAAGTTCTACTTTACTAGGAATAATATCAACAGCTGTTACATGGTGATGCTGAGAAAGAAGAGTTGCAATAGATAAACCTACATATCCAGTACCAGCTACTGCAATATTGTATTTCTTATCTACTACAGGTTTACTAGTTTCTTTCTTTTCTTCTTCAAATAAGTCTGTTACTTCAAAATCTAATACTTCAGCTAATGACTGTAACTGATCAATAGAAGGAATATAGTCCTGTCCTTCTAATCTACTAAGCATTGCTCTATGTATACCAGTCATATCAGCAAGCTGAGCCTGTGTTAACTTCTTTTCTTTTCTCTTAGCAGAAACAACGTCTGCCATCTTTGAATAAGAGATCTTCTTCATCTTATTTCCTCCCTAAATGTTATTTATAATCACAAATATAATAAATATTACTTACTTTTAAAACAGTCATAGTTTATCAAAGTTTATTTTGTATGTCAATTAAAATAGAAGAATATACTGATATTTACTTCTTTATATAGAATTAATGTTATTTAAAGTAGAATTATAGATTGGGAATTGTTTTATTAATTGATGGAGAACTTTCTTGCAAAGTATCTTCTGTCTCCACTTTTAGTTACAGAAAATAGTGTTTTACTCTAGAATCTAATGCAGTAACCTTTGTCTATCATTCTGGTTGATAGTACTGCAAGAGTACGATTAATTATCTCCATAGAGGCTTACGTATAATCTTGTAATTTTATTGCCGTCTTTTTAATAATCATATAAAATGGATTAAAACAGAAACAATATTATTTATTACATGATTATATTGAAGATATAAAGACTAAGGGGGGAAGGTAAATAATGGCTAAAGCAGAAATGAACAGCATAAAAGAAAATAGAGAACGTAAAGAAGCTGTAGAGAAATTGCAGAAAGAAGTGAATACTGATCTCTTATGGAATGCTATAATAGCATTCCAAAATTATCCATTTCATACCTATTCTGGTTTACCTTTTTCTTATACTATAAAGGTAGGAAGAAATGGAGAATTTAATAAGGAACTATTAATTAATCGTAGAGATAAGAGTAAAAGCCTTACTTGGAGTTCAATTGTAATAGCATTAGACAAAGCATTAAATCAAAAAGGTAATGTTATAAGTAGACCTAAAGAAATAGGTGATATACGTGGTATTTCTTATATTTATCCTATCTTTTATCGTTTAGGTTTAATTGATGTTCCAGAGCATATTGCTGATATAATGAGTTTACAATAATAAATGTTAAAGTATATTGGAATAATAGAAAAACAGGAAGAAACGAATGAACGTTATCGTGAAGTGATGGACTGTTAGTAATTATTCGCAAGGAACAGCATCGCCATTCGCATAAAGTGAACCACCTATATCGGTAACTGCACCACCTCATGGGTGGTCTTTTTGTACTATCATGATATTTGGAGACAATGTCTCTAATATTATGAAAGGAGCCGAAAAATTATGGCCGTAATATTCAATCTGAGACTCTGCCTGCAGCTAATAGATTAGGAAATTTCTCTTAATACCATTTCCAAGCTGATTATTCCACTTTAGTTGATCACTCATTCCGATTGGGTTGACCAAGTGTTCCG
>ENA-OUOY01000700-OUOY01000700.1-human-gut-metagenome-genome-assembly--contig:-NODE-700-length-21986-cov-6.555834_pt1 | contig 21986 bp, 18 predicted proteins | sample MGYA00237937_ERZ548767 | MGnify/ENA primary metagenome ERZ548767 (study PRJEB26490, sample SAMN05356887) | human gut metagenome | biome: terrestrial biome; feature: human-associated habitat; material... | reverse complement strand
CTCGGCTTCTGACACGATGCCGGTGAAGCTGCTCCTGCCGCTTGATTTCTTCCTCTGTCAGCTCCGGTGCGGGAAGTTCGAACTGCCCGATGAATTTCAGATAGATTTCAACCTCCTGCACACGGTCACCGTCCACCTTTTCGGGAGCGTGAACAATGATTTTTTCGATAAACTCGTTAATCATCATTGGGGTCAACTCGGAAAAGTCGGTGTACCGCTTGGCAAGCTCCATAAACTGCTCCACACGGGCGGTATCTTCTTCAAAAGAGGAAAGGCGCTGCTCTGCATCCGCAACAGACGCTCGCAGTTCTTTTTGCTCGGCTTCGTACTCGGCAAGCAGGCTGTCAAAGCGTTCATCGGTAATGCGTCCGATGGCAAAGGATTCGTACAGTTTCTTGATGATATTATCCAGCTCGGCAATGCGCTTGCGGTCTTTGTTCAGCTTGCGCTGGGTGTCCTTCGCCGCTTCCTTTTGTTTGATTTGAGATGCGGCTCGTACCTTTGCGGCAAATTCCTCCTGATTGGAGATGGCGTAGGTGCTGGCTGTGCGGATGGTATCCAAAATCAGTTCCCGAAGTGCCTTGGTCATGATGCGATGACTGCAACAAGCGGTGGTTCGTTTCTGTCCTGCTAGCTTATAGGTGGAACATTCATATACATCCGTTGGGTATGGCTTGTTTTCGGTCCCTCTTGAACGCTGATTATACATCTTTGCGCCACAATCCCCGCAGAGCAGAAGTCCAGTCAGTGGATTGGCTTCGCCAATGGTATCATGCCGCCTTGGTGTCTTGCGAAGCTGCTGAGCAAGCTCCCAAGTTCCCTTGTCAACGATTGCTTCATGGGTGTCCTCAAAGATCAGCCAATCCTCTTTGGGGTTCATAACGGGATTTTTGTCCTTGTAGGACTGCTTGTGAGAACGGAAGTTGACCGTATGCCCCATATATTCGGGCTTGGACAAAATCTGGCTGACAACAAAACCCGTCCAGTTATAGGGATTGGGAAATTCCTCTTTGCTTTTCCATACGCCCCGGCCCTGCTTTGCGGCATAGACTGCCGGGGTATCCACCTTGTCCTCAAATAAAATGCGGGCAATCTCATAGGGGCCTTTGCCCTCAATGGTCAAGCGGAAGATACGGCGCACAACTGCCGCCGCATCTTCGTCAATGTGCCAAGTGTACTTATCACCCGGTTCTTTCCTGTAACCGTAGATGGCACAGTTGGTGGTGGGCTTGCCGGATTCGCCCTTTACCCGGACGGCGGCTTTCTGCTTGCGGCTCAAATCCCGCAAGTACCATTCATTCATGATGTTGAGGAACGGGGCGAACTCGTTGCTGTTCTGGTCATCGCTGTCCACGCTGTTGGCAATCGCAACGAAGTGGACAGCGTGCTGACGGAACATGACCTCCGTGTAAAAGCCGGTCTGCAAATAATCTCTGCCGATTCGGCTCATGTCCTTTACCAGAACATGAGCTACCTTTCCGGCTTCAATATCCGCAACCAGCCGTTTCCAGGAAGGGCGGTCAAAATTGCCGCCGCTCCAACCGTCATCGGTATAGTGCTGGATATTGGTGTAGCCTCTCTGCTCTGCGTAGCTTTCGAGGTATTTTTTCTGATTCACAATAGAATTGCTGTCGCCAGCCTGGTCATCGTCACGGGAAAGTCTCTCGTACAATGCCGTAATTTTCTGGGAATCCAGTCCCACAGTCTGTTTCACGCTCATGATGCGCTCCTTTCAGACTGTCGGCTCATTTGTGGTGAATTCATTGTATCACAAGTTCCGGCATTTGTAACCGCTTCATTGCGAACAATTCGTAAAATTTTATCCTCCAGCGTTTCCTCACCGTCGTTGTTGAATACCACCTTTACCTTATAGGTGGTGCCGCCGATCCGACGTGTCATATACGAAAAATTTCTGTTCTCGTTTTTTGCCATAGGCAAGTTGCCTCCATAGATTGAAAAATTCATGGTTTCCGTGTATAATTTCCTTGTCGGTTCCGACTGCGTGTAACCATTTGCGGGGTCAAAAGCAGTGTTCTGGTAGAAACACCTTGATCATGCAGAAATGCCCTCCGAAAAGCCTTGCGGCACAAGGCTTTTCGAGGGCAAAATGGTTACGGCGTCTTATTTTTGCTTTGCTCTGTACTTCCGTACTATAGCTGCGGTCTACTGGTGACGGGTTTTGCGCATTGGCAGTTCCTCCTTCCTTTTATGTCGAAAGTAATATAAAAACAGGCAGAATATATTACTCCCCCTCACTAATAGGAGAAATCAGGGGTGCTTAGCGGAACCATTTTTCGCAGAATCAAAGAAATTTTCAAAAATATTTTTGAAGGGAGGTGTCTGCGGTGTTCAACGATGACCATGAAGAAGAATATGAAATTCGTGATGATGCCTATATAGACGATGACGAGGAAGAAGATGAAAATGCCCTTTGGGATGACGAGGATTCCTCTGACATAGAAGCAGACGATTCTCCCGACGAGCCGAAGCGAAAAAGAAGAAAGAAAAATTCCGAGAATATCAGTGATGTCGGCGATCCCGATGAGGTGGAAGCCGAGCAGAGCGAACAAGCTCAGAGGCAAATTGCGCTTGAGCAGAATATCATCGACAGTCTGGAAGCCGATGCCGAGGAACATCCCATTGAGGAAGATGCCGATGATGAAGAACCGGAGCGAAAGAAGCTCCAGCGGGAGCTGCGGGCAGAAGCCGTTGCCCGATTGGAGGACGCCGCCAGAACCACCAAAGACTTTGAAAAGGTGGTGGCCTGGTGGGACAAGCTGGATGCCAACCGGGAGCGAAGAGAACGCTATCATGAATTGAGCCGCAGCGGAGATGATGTGCCGCTGGACTATGGCTCATCTGCAAATGACCTCTTTTTCCCGGATTATCTGAATGATGCACTGGAAAAGCAGATACGCAAGGGCGATTTTCTCGACGCTATCTTTAACTGTCCCTATGACATACACGAGCTTGTGACAGAGGAGTATCTATGCCAAATTCTCTGTGACCTGGACGAAAATCATAAGGAACTGCTGTTTCTGTGCGCTGTCCGGCTGTTCAGCTCCACAAGGATTGCCGCTATCCGGGGACAGAGTGACCGCAATATCCGCAAGGTGCGTGGCACGATGCTCAAAAAGATACAAAAAAAGCTGCTTGCCGCACTCATGGATAAGCACGGAAAGCAGCAGCCGATGACGTTATTGGAAAAAGAATTTTTAGCAGATAACAGCGAAGCGGTTGATTCAGCGAAAAAGAAATAGTATAATGTTAATATAAATTTGAATTATTCGGGTTACAATACATAGCGGAGGTTTTTGAAATGAAAAGCCTGTTTGAACGCACCAGCTCCAACTGGGTGCGATATAGTGAATACGAATGGAAGGCGGCAGCAGACGGTACGATGTACCTGACTCCCACAAAAACAGCGCAGCCCAGTATCTATGACCCGCTGGCAGCGTATCAGCAGATTGTTCTGGATGCCATCAACATCGGGCGAATGGAGTCTCAAAAGAAATCCGACACTGAGATTCAGAAGGCGATTCAGCAGTTTGCAGTCAAGTATGGTTTATTGGGCTTGATGACAGCACTGCCTACCACTCCCGGTTTCATGGACTACGAAGCGGTCTATCTCCCGAAAAACCATTTTATCAAGGAAGAAACCATGTCAACGAAAAAGTATCTGGAGCTGTTCTTCCCCTTTGATAAGCCGGATGTGGTCAAGCGTGGCGTGGAATCCATGTGGAATATCAGCAACGACCGTGTTATGATAGCTCTGGCCATGACCATGACGGATAAGCCCATGGCCGTCAACATGAGCTTCCAAAGAGAATATGCAGAACGATACGATTGGATCAAGCAACAGTTTGAAGATATTGCCTTCAGCTACCTGACCTCCGTGATTTTTTATGAAGATTATGATATGATGCAGCCGGAACAGCGCCTGCTCATGCAGCAGGGCATGGAAGCCTTTGGCGGCAACGCCCCGACATACAGAATCGCTCTGCTGGATAAGCCGACCATTGTGTGGGACTTCCATTCTCTGATTCTCGGTGTGCAGATGATGTTCAGCTTCATGCTGACGGACACGGATAAACCGATCCGCCTGTGCAAGCATTGCCTGCAAGCCTTTGTAGCCAGCAGACCCAGCGCTGTATTTTGCAGTCCGCAGTGCAAGAACAAGCACAATGTCTACAAGAGCAGAGCGAAGGATAAGAAGGAATGATAGGAAGGGACAGGAAAATGGCTGAAAAGAAAACGCCCACGCAGGGCAGCAATAAATTGCAGATACGAAACAGCACGGTGGATTTCCTTGTGTTTACAAGAGATGCCCATGAGGACGGCATTGAAGTCCGTGTGCAGGATCACGACGTATGGCTGACGCAAAAAGCCATTGGACAGCTATTCGATGTGGACAGAAGCGTTGTCACCAAACATCTGAAAAACATATTTGAAACCGGTGAATTGTCCGAAGAATCAGTTTGTGCAAAATATGCACAAACTGCGGATGATGGGAAAACCTATCAATATAAGTTCTACTCACTGTCTGCCATCATTGCCGTTGGCTACCGTATCAATTCTGACAGAGCAACACAGTTCCGGCAGTGGGCGACAAAGGTACTGAACACCTTTACCAAACAGGGGTATGTTCTGGATAAAAGCAGGCTGATCAACGGTCAGATCTTTGACGAGGACTATTTTGACCACCTGATTTCCGAGATTCAGGAGATTCGTGCCAGTGAACGACGGTTCTATCAGAAAATCACGGACATTTACGCTACAGCAGTGGATTATTCTCTGGACAGCCACATTACGAAAGATTTCTTTGCAACCGTACAGAATAAAATGCACTATGCTGTCCATGGCAATACCGCCGCCGAAGTGATTATGGCAAGAGCCAACCACACAAAGGAGCACATGGGTTTGACCTCATGGCGCAATGCTCCCGATGGCAAAATTGTTAAGGCGGATGTGTCGATTGCCAAAAACTACTTATCCAAGGACGAAATGCAGGAACTGAATGAGATTGTTACGATGTATCTGGATTATGCCACCCGGCAGGCCAGACGGCACATTCCCATGACAATGGCGGATTGGGCATCCAAGCTAGATGCGTTTCTGCAATTCAACAATGCGGAAATATTGCAGAACAAAGGCAAGGTTACAGCAGCCATTGCAAAAGCCTTTGCTGAGAGCGAGTTTGAGCAATATCGTGTTATCCAAGATAGACTGTATCAGAGTGATTTTGACCGACTGATGGCTGATACAACAGACGAAACAAAATAAATGGTGGGAAGGCGGCAGCGGTTTTATCCGTTGCCGCCTTGATTACTGCTGAACGCTGGCAAATACGGATGTCAAGGGCGGCGATAGCCGTTCATCGAAGACCCTTGATATTCGTATTTGGCAGTGTTACCAAGGCAAAAGGCCGCAGACAAAAAAGCAAGCCCATGCCTCCGATTCAGTATTGCCGGAAGCACAGGCTTGAGATATACTATTTGCAGTTACGGGGCATACACAAGTTCGTGCAAAACGATTTCTTCTGCACGGTTATGGATGCTGTTTTTTCGGCGCACCCATTCCATTTGGTTGACGGCTTTCAAGGCTTCGGTCACGCCCTCCTGTTTTGCCATCGCAGATGTGATAAGTTCCATGTGCTCATTGCAGGCATGGTCGATTTCAGACAAGTGTTTGAACAGCGTTCCATCTAAAATCAGGATATTGTAAAAGCCCGGACGATGTTCCTTCAGATATCTGCGGCGCATCCTGCCGTATTTTCCAATCTGGTAATCGCCGCTGTCCTCCAGAACGAGGTTGGGGATAAGATAATCACCTTCCTGACGGTAAGTGCCGCCCATTTCCTCAAAGATAGATTTCATAAGCAAAAGCTCCCTTCTGTGTTGAATTTTCAGCGGTTATAAGTCTTTTTACTCCTTTCCTACAACTGCTTTTCTATTCACCACAAATGAGCCGCAGTCATATGTATTAGGTGGCAGAAACCACCCTTTACATATTAGCTCTTGGTTGGATATGGAGTTGCTCTCGCCCTGTAACTCATCGTCCCGGCTCAGGCGCTCGTACAGTGGGGTAATTTTTTCATTTCTCATGGCTGTACCTCCTGAAACAAAAATGCTCTAAGTGATTGCTTCACTAACCATGACAAAATCATGATTAAGAGGTCACTTAGAGCATATATCACCCGCAGCCTGTTTGAAGACCTTATACTGCTTGACAGCAACATGGTTCGGCTGCTCTTCCTCCAACGCGCGGAAAAGCATATCGAGAGGGCTGCGATACTGGTCATCATCCTCCCGCACTTCGGCAAAGTTCATCATGTAGAGCATTGTCTCGAAGTTTCGTTCCTCCGGCGGCGCTTCACTGATGAGATAGAGCATCAGCGCCGAATCCAGTGCAATTTCAGCCTTTTCCCAAAACGGGTCATTGCTGGAAGCGTTGCGCGGCGTGGTATTCTTAATGAGATTGTCAATGAGCGTCAGCACATCCTTCTCATTGTGGACATAAACAAAGGGGTTATAGCAATCAGACTGACTCGGATCAATGAGATTGAATACCTTCACATCATACCCTTTGTTTTTCAGAAGCCCGCCCGACGCGCGCAGCAGCTCGCCCTTGGGATCAGTAATGAGATAGGAGCAATTTGCGCTGTAAACGCCGGGTTTGCAGAAAAAGCGGGTTTTGCCGGAACCGGAGCCGCCCACCACAAGGATGTTCATGTTGCGCTGAGTGATGTAGCCGTCCATGCCAAGTCGGACGTGCTGCGTCAGGATGATGTTGGCTTCCTTATGCTGATGATTCATATACTTTCGATTCAATTCCTTCGGATCGCCCCACTTGGCACTTCCGTACTCTTCGCCCGGTCGGCGATTCTCGCGGCCAGAGTAGTAAAGCGCAATACCGCATCCATAGAGAAATACGCTTCCCATCATGAATTTCAGCGTATGCGCTGTCCATCTCACGGAAAAAGGGCGTTCCAGCGCTCGGCTGAAACACCCCATCCATTGAAAAAGGTTCATGCCATCCTCATAAACACAGGCGGCAATCACCGCCAGCCAGAGAACCAGCGGCAAGAGCGCCGCCCACACTGGGGCGGCGCTCCGAAAGTCTTTCTGACGCACGATTTAATATCCCGTCTTGGGCAGTCTCACCGTTGTCTTAGCGTAAACCGTGGTAAGCCAACGGGACACTGCCTGAATCCACTGCCCGTCATATAGTCCGCCCACATCTGCCACATTCACAATGCTGGAATTGTTGGCAAGGCCGCTGCGGGCGGTGGCGTAAATGTACGGTGTCTCTACCTGAGCAAAGCCCGCTCTCACATTGCCGAATACAAACATGATCTCCGTGACGCGCTCATTGGCGGCAAGGCCGAGGACTGCCGGACGGGCGTCCAATACATACACCTTGCTTGTACTGAGATTGTCCGCCAGCGTGCGATAATCCTCGGAGAGATTCGTCTTATACACCACCTTATAATTCTGCTGCTGATTATAAGAGCCCGTAACGAGCTTATTCAGCGTGATTTGAGCGGGGATCTGGTCTCGCCAGTAGAAAGAATCCAGCGAAACATTGGAGCCATTTTTGATCTGCGAGAACACGTAACGAATCGGCTGTCCGGGAACCGCCTGCGAAGGGCCGGTCTTCTTGATTGACACATTCGTGTACAGGCACTTATTGGTCATGCTCACCTTGACGATCTGACCGGCGAATTCGATCTCCACCTCGATCGGCGTCTTGTCGAGACCGTAGAATTTCCCAGCCTTGGATTCAACGATTTTGTAGCGGCCCAAAGGCAGGGGTTTACTCACCGCAAGGCCGTTTTTATCTGCCTTGATGGTCTCCACCAAACGATTCGTGCGGGCGTTGTAGATCTCCAACTCCGTGTCGGGGATCGGCGTACCGGCAGGCCAGCCGTTCATTGAGTTATAATCTTCCGAGGTCTTGAGCACCTGGATCTGGCCCGTGATAGGCGTGTTCTTCCATTCAATGATCGTCGTCTCACCGTTTTTCACATAGACGGTCTTTTCCTGAGTGTCGGGGATGTAGCCCTCATTGTCTCCCTCCCTTAGATAAAAACGGCCTGCGGAGAGGCCCTCAAAACGGACATATCCTTCGTTATCGCTCTCTTCCTGCGCAATGGGATTGTGTCCACTGTCATAGAGGATAAACGGCACGCCGTAGATGCCATCGCCGGTCGTACTCGACGTCTTGTGGATCAAAATGCCGCAGATCATCTTATTGGTCAGCACAACGGGGGCACACTTGCCGTCCTTGACCTCAAAATAAACAGGCGTGCTGTCGAGCTGGTATTTGGGATTTGCCACCGTTTCAACGGCGTAGTAGCTGCCGTCCTCGAGTGAGGCGAACGCCTGACCGCTCTCCGACGTCACGAGCGTCGTGACCAGCGCACCGTCGAGTCTGCGCACCTCGATGGTCGTATCGGGGATACGCACACTCCGATTTGCCGCATCCACCTTGATAAACTCGACCTTGCTGATCGGGGCATTGTAAAATTGCAGGGTCTGCGTATCGCCCGGATTGATCGTCACCGTCTGCGTGCGGTTGGCCTCGTCGAGCTGGTAGCCCGGTCCACTTTTGATTTCGGTCACCACGACGGTGCCGACAATGCCGCTGATGCGGATCTCTCCATGTTCGTCTGTCACATAGCGGCCATTGCTCGAGATCGTACCGCCCGCGGCGTCGACATAGCTGCCGTCCGCGTATACGACTTCAAACTCCGCCCCCGGCACAGCCTCCTGCGTCGGGGTGCTGCTGTTTTTCTTGATGATCAGGTTGCCAAGCCGCTTATTGAGAAACTGTAGATGCACTGTCTCGCCACTCTTGATCTGGATATGCTGCGGCGACTCGTCCAAAAGGTACCCAGCCGCGGCCCTGACCTCGCGTGCGATGATCGTCACACCCGGCTCCAAGCCATCCACAAGGATCTCACCCGCAGCATCACTCGTATAGATACCGTTGTCGTTGCCGACAAATGTGCCGTCACTATAAGTTAACAGGAAATCGGTGTTGGGGATCGGGCTGCGCTTATTGTCATCGCTCAGCTTTGTAATGAGCAGGCTGCCAAACGGGGAGTTGCCGAAGCGGATGATGACCACGTCCTGATCCTCACCGGAGATCCACACAGTCTGCGGCTCGCTGTCGATGATGTGGCTGCCATCGCTGGATACCTCCTCGCAGATATAAGTGCCCTTTTTTAAGCCGGTTACAGTGAAGGCTCCATTGGGCCCGGTCACGTAAGTGCCGATGACGGTGCCGCCTGTGCCGCTGGTATCGCCGCTCAAATAGCGCAGCTCGAAACGGCAGCCCGGAATGCCTTTTCCTGTTTTGGAGTCATATTTGAAGCCGACCAACGCACTAAGCGGCACATTGCGGATGACGACGGTCTTGCTGCTGTTTTCTTCCAGATAAAACTCCTGCACGCTCTCACCGTCGAGGAGGCCGAAGCCCTGCGGGCAGGACTCTTCAACGATTTTGTACCAGCCGCGTTCGGCATTCACCAGAACCACCTTACCCGCCTCGTCAGAATAGAACACACCGAGATCATGCATCTCGCCGGTGGAGGTGTTGTCGGACGCATAGTAGATGTGCAGCTTTGCACCGGGGAGAGGGTCGGATGTTACGCTGTTCTGTTTGAGCAGAGTGAGCGTCGGCTTGATCGCGTTGAAAAAGGTCACCGTGCGGGTGCAGCCGGCCTCCAGATAGATCACCTGCGGGATCTCAGAGAGGATCACATTCGACGGCCCGCCTACCTCTGAGATGCGGTAACTGCCCACGGGGAGGTCCGCCAAAAAGGCGCGGCCCCGCAGGTCTGTCGTGACCGTAGTCTCAAAGCTGCCGTCGATCTGCTCGACCTTATAGGTCATATCAGGGATGGGGTCCATGTTGGCGATGTTCTTCTTCAAAATTTCAAGTCCCGGCTTTTTGTAGTTTTGAAAATGGACCTCTGTGGTCTTGCCGGGACGCAGCGCCACGGTCTGCTCTGTGTGGGATAAAATGTATGGCTCCGGCACGGACTCTTCGGATACGACGTAAACGCCGGGTTCCAGGCCCTCCAGCGTGGCTGATCCGCTCTCACCGATTTTAACGGATGTAGAGTAGGCACCTGTAACAGACTTGACCGACAGCACAGTGCCGGGCACGGGAGAGCTCGTCTGCGCATCTTCTTTGCAGATGATCATGTTCGGTTTTTCGTAGTCAACTGCCGCGACGGTGTATTCGCGGTCGCCTTCGGACACATCCACATAGACGCTCTTGGGCGTGGGGTCAACACAGTATCCGGACGGGGCCGCAGTCTCTACAAATGTCCATAGGCCGGTGGCTGCGTCCTCAATATGGAGCTCTCCCGATTCGCCGGTCACATCGCTTCCAACGATCTGCCCATTAAAATAAATGCTGTAGCGCGCACCGGGCAGGCCCTTTAGCGTGCCTGCCGCAGTCTTTTTGAGCGTGATCTTGCCCGTGCCGCCTGTGGGCTGCTCCGGCTGGTCAGGCGCAGGTTCGCCCGTCACGAGTTTGCGCGGGCCATAGTAATTGAAGAATGACTGATTTTTACGGTTGCTCGAGATCGCAAAAACCGCCCACTTTGCGCTCTCATCCTCTACGATGGATGCGCGGATGCCCTGCGCGTCGTACTCTTCAATCTGACGCTGAAACTCGGCATCCTCAGCCGCTTTTTTTGCAAGAAGAGAGTCAATAAGGCTCAGGTATAGCTCGTAGGTGTCTGCGTTGGCGTAACCGCCCGCGTCACCGTCTCCACCGGGCTCGCCCTTATAGGACTGATTCTCCCAAACGTAGGTCTGTACGGCCATAAAAAGCTGGCCGACGTTGGAATCCTTGCAGTCGTTGAGATAGGTCATCATCCACTTGACGTTCTCGATGGTCATGGCGTCCATCTCGCTGAGGCCGCTGTTTGTGAGCGCCGACTGGAATACTGCATCCGCGTCCGCGCCGGAGCTGGATGTCCACGAGTACGAATCAAGAAATGATTTTGTGGCGTAATGATAGCCGAGGCCGCTGTCCATGCAGTACACGAGCTTGCCGTCTGCCAGCGGAGGGCGGTAGCTGTACGGCGTGCCGTTGGCCAGCAGGCGGGTCGACCAATATGCCTGATTCTGTGTGATCTGAATGCCGGAGCCGGTCTTCGACGCAGCCAGCACCGAAGTCGGCAGCAGGCTCAAGATCGTCACCAGCGTCAAAAGCAGTGACAACAGGCATTTTTTCATAGGTTTCATAATTTTTCCTTTCTCAAGAGAGGTAACAAAAAGAGCAGGCCGTTAAGGTCTGCTCTTTCCTGATAGTTGATATTTACTTGTTCGCGGGCGTATCCACCCGGGTAACTTCACAGCCGTCCAGCAGGAAGACCTGCACACAGTACCAGCAGTCGAAGCCGTCTTTGTCAATGCCGCGCGCCAGTCCGACGCCGATCTCCCCGTATCGGGAGCTCGTCATGTTGTCTGCGTGAGCTTTCGAGTTGGACCACAGCTCGACCACCGCCTCAGAGAGCGTTTTGTGCTGCTGCTCGAGATACAGCTCCGAGATGTTGTGAAGGTTTTCGCCGGTGTACTTGCTGTCGGTGACGGTGTTGCTCTTGCGCCCGTCAGGACGGGTGTGGGAGTAGACGCCGCTTGCGGCGATCTCATCGGCGCGCACCTGCGCCGCCTGCATGAGCTTGTCGTTGACGCGCAGCGCGGCAACACCTTTTGCGCGCCGCAGCGCATTGGTGCGGTCCACGATATCCTGCTTTGCGGCGGCGACATCCGTCTGCACAGGCTGTTCCTTAGACTTTGTATTCTCTGCTTTCGCTGGCGCTTCACCGGTGTAGGGCTTGTCCGATTCTACCTGAACACAGCGAGTACCGCCGTTCCAGTAGACATTGAAGCCGACCGCCCTGCCGACGTCGCGCAGCATGACGTAGTTGCTGCCGTTGATGTTGTACGCCGTCAGGCGGACTTCTTTACCGTCTACAAGGATGCGGTTGGTAGAAAGCGTCGCTTTCAGCGATTCCACCGCCCGCGTTGCGGGAGAACTTAGGGCGAGCCCCAGTACAAGACCGCAGAGGATAAGTCCGATGTTTTTGAACCTGTTCATATCCATGCCTCCATTTTTAATTGGTATGCGGAAGCATGGTATCGCAGAAAATAGTGCGTGTCAAAAAACGGGGAACCATTTCTGCTTTGATCATTTCTGTCGCGCCTGCACACACCAGCGATAGTCCGGCTGGTTCATCACGCAGGTGACGAGGGTAATGATATTTTCGGCGCTGTCGTTCAGAACGCTGGTGTCATCCGCGCCGATCTTGGCAACGGAATAGACCTCATAGCTGCGTTCGCCGAGTTTCGTCATCAGCTTGATCGTATCGCCGACATTGAGTGTGTGGATCTTGCCGAAATGGTTATTGACGCCGCGGTTATGTCCGGCAATCGCTACGTTTCCATCCCAAATCGAGGTGTTGGTAAAGTGACCGGCTCCTTTGACAAGCGCCGCGCTGTCTGTACCCTGATACACCCTGACCGTCAGGCCAATGGATGGGATATTCAGCGTTCCAAGATAGCCGCCGCTGTAATAGAGGTCACTGGTAACAGCCGTGTATTTACTCGCCCCCACTGCGCCAACATCGGCGCTGGTGCCTCCCGCGGCAGCAGGCGGCATCACCGTTGCACCGCCGCCGCTGCTGATATTTCCGCCTGATACTGCATCCCCCACAAGATTCGGCGTCAGCAGCTCTCCTGCGTTCAGCGTGTAAGATGTCGGCGAACCGAACGCGGGCGGAATATAGGCTGCATTTTTACTGCGGTCAATATTCATCGGTTCTCTGGACACATAAATTGTCTCAACAGACGTTGGCTTTCCGAATTCACTTGCATCCGCTCCGTCAAAGCTGTATTCCAACGCCGAAGCAGGCATAGAAAAAGCCGCCAGCGCACAGCTGACAGCAAGCAGCATCGTGATGTACTTTTTCATTTACTCATAGCCTCTTTTCTTATTAAGATAGTGCTTGTACCCCTTATAACCGGCATAACCACATCCGCCAAGCGCCAACACACCGAGCGGTGCAAAAAAACATGTCCAGTTGAAGCTACCGGTTTTGGGAAGGACTTCCGTTCTGCCGGTGCTGGAGAAAATCGCGGTGTAGATCACTGTGTCGCAGCTTGTACGGGTGACATCGCCTTTATAGTCCGCCGTGACGGTGTAGCCGGTGGCATATTTGCTGGTGGCGGTGCCGGTGTAGCTCGCCACGGCAGTATAACGAATCGGAATATCATAGCCGTCCGTAGGGTCGGTGGCGGCCTCCTGCCAGCTCGCATCCGCGAGTGTCAGGATGCGGCCATTTTCATTCACAGTCTTGGGGATCAGGGAAACATCGGCGTCGGAGAGGTTGGGATAGGTACGCTCCGCCGTCACCGTGCGGCTGCTGGTGCTGTAGCCCGCTGCCTCTACCTGAATGGTAGTGTGGTCAAGGGAAAGGATACCCTCATAGCCATCCTCGGTTTTAACCTCCAGCTTCGGCTCCAGCATCTTCAAAATCTCAGCCATATCCTTTGTTTTGCTGTCCAACGTGACCACCTCGATATGCTCCCGCGTATCCGTTTCCGTCTGGTCGTTTTTCAGCATGTCGAGGAGCGTATAGGTGCGGCCCTCACGCTCAAAATCAGCGGTGGGAATTGTGGAAGGATCGTCCTTTGCGGTCAGATAGTAGACCTTCTCCAGATGATAGACGCCATTTTCCTCGCTGGTTCTGACCTCAGCAGGATAAGCCGATACGCTCGGAGGCATATCGGCGGCGGAGATCAGCGCAGATGCCGGATCGGCGTCCTGCTCGGATTCCGCGGCCAGCACCGCGCCACTCGTGCTGCACAGCGTCAATGTCATGCACAATAAAAAAGCAAGTTTCTTTTTCACACTCTTTACCTCTTTTCTCAGCGGACAGTCCGGTTCTGCTCCGGCTGCTTGCGCTCCTGCGGCGAGATCTCCCGCTGAATGTCTTTTTGCAGCCTACGGAAATACTTTTGCAGGCTGTCCACCACACTGCGGCGATCCTGCGCCTCCATGCCGTCAAACGCCTGTCCCACGCGGCTCACATTCGGCTGCGGCACATCAATGCTGAAATTGCGGCAGAGCATATAGCTGACACACTCTGCATCCATCGCGCAGTCCTCGCGGGAATAGTAGGGATAGCGCCCGCGGTCATGAATACCGGCGTGGACGATCTCGCGAGCCAGCGCCGCGAAAGTTTTGCTGTCGCTTAGGCGGGTAGAAACGGTAATGCGCTGCGCCTTGGGGTCATAGAAAGCATCCTGGTACATTGCAGCGTCGGTCACGACGGGGACGCCCGCGCTGTCCAACAGACGGCTCAGTGCCGCCTCCATCTCCGGCGTGTTGTCGCGGAGCGTCAGCGGCGCAGGCACAGCCTTGCCGTGGGTCTGCGTCACATCAAAAACACGACCGATCTTATAGCCGTGATACTGCCGCCCGTCTTTCACATAGGGATCGGACACACGAATTTTCAAACCGGTCTCCTCACGATTCACGCTGCGGCCCAGCCGTCCCCAATTCTCCAGACTATTGATATAAGTAATGTCAGGGTTCTGTGCCATCGCCAACATGACGTTGGCGGCGCTGTACTGCGGATTGATCGCCTGCGTATCCAGATAGCGCAGATAGGCGTTCGGCTCACTGGTAACGCGCATCACAGCATCGTCAGAAAGCTGCCGCAGCTCTTCACGTTCTGCCGTTTTCTTCGCTTTCCAGTCCTCGTCACGCTGCTGCTTTTGCTGGATCAAATCGTCTAATTTTGCCATAATTCTCTCCTTTACTCTTATTCCCGCGTGGGCACGGCTTTTTTAATAGTCTCCCGCACGGTGTCCTTTGCGGGCGCGGTGTCATCCCGTTCCGCCGCAGCTTGCAGAGCCATCAGGCGGCTACGGACGGAGGGGCGCTCATCAGGCTTCTCCATAGTCGCTTCCATAGACGCTCTCGCACCAGTCCCGCGCTCCTTCAAGCTGCTCTCGGACGGAGCGCGGGCGTTCTCTTTTTTTACGGCAGCGTCCTCCCTCACCGGTGCGGGGTAGCCCATGCGCTCAAAAATGCGATTGATCTGCTTGGCATCCCTGGCTTTTGCCATAATTTCTACCGTACCGGTCTTTTCTACCTTATTGACGATGGGGTAAAACAGCACGCCATAACGCTTAGCCTCCATCTGAAAGCCCTTTAGGTCTTCGCGCTTTACAGAAAAAATCGTCAATTCCTCACCATCGTGAATGAGGCGCTTGAGATTGGTCTTACCGGAGAGCTTCTGGTTGTCGTTGGCAAGAGCGATCAACAGGGCGGCAAGATTCTTCGCCCCCAGCCCTGCCAACTTGACCGCACTCTCGGTGATCTGGATGCCCTCACGCACCATCAGGTCAGCGGTTTCACCGCTGGTACTCATGCTCATGTTCCTCCTTTTTTAGATTCTCCTGCCGTTCAGCCTGCGCCTCCCGGCATTGCTGGGATACCCTCGGAATGTCCGATTGTATTCTGCGGCACAGGCGCAGCTCCCTGCGTTTTTCCCGCAGGGCGGCAGTCTGCTGTTCGATTTCCACGCTGTACCGTGCTTGCGTTTCTTCATCTTTTGCATTCCTCCTTTCCCGATAAAGTGGTTTTCTCTGTTCCTTCAACAAGCGAATATCCCACTCCAGCACGCGGATACGCCGCTCCAACTCCACTTCGGTGGTAATTCCGCTTGATAAAAGGTATTTGAATTGCTGCTCATACCGCTCCAAATGAATGACCTCCCGTTTAACGGAGAAGGGCATCTTAGGCGGCAGCTTTTTCCGTCTGCCTCCACGCAGCAGATAGAGGTAGCGGAGGTATAGTGCGTAAAATCCTGTAATTTTCTTTTTTCGGGCGGTATTCAACTTGCCCTTCACACGATAGCGCTTGACCGTATAGACGGTACGGATAACAATAGGCGCGGCCATACCGCCGCGCCGCTGCCTGGAAAGCCGCCGCAGAATATCCGCTTCGGTATAGCCCTCGCCCAAACTGTCCAACCGGATTGCCCGCTTCGCGCCGGGTGGTTTGACGGTGGTGTATTTTCGATTGGGGCCGCGGCGCACCTCATAGCCGTTTTTTCGCAGCAGCATGAGGAACGAATCGTAGGTGTAGGCTTGCTGAATGGTAGCGTCAATGTCGTCGCGGATCACGCCGCGCACGGTGGGCTTGCCGCCCTGCTCCGCTTTCCACTCAGCGTAGTGCTTACCCTTGCCCCGCGGTGCAATGACGGATAAATTGTTCTCTCTGCACAGCTCGTCCGAAGTGCCGCGCACATCGTTGTAGTAGCTCTCCGGGCTGGAGTGGTACTTGTGTCCGTCTATGCGGGACACAGAATTAACGATGATGTGATTATGCGGATGGGCTTTGTCCAGATGTGTCCCAACAACGACCTCAAAGTCCTCGCCGAACAGCCGCCGTGCAAACTCACATCCGATCTCATGTGCCTGCTCCGGCGTGACCTCTCCGGGGGCAAAGGACTGAATAAAGTGATAGCCGAGGACGCCGCCTGTCTTGCAAAACTTCTCCTTGGTCCTGCGCATGGCGGCAAATGCGGTTTCCGCCGATTTGCAATTCAAAGCGCTTACAAATCGGACGGAATTCATTTTTTGTAAATCGGCTGCGTAATTGATTTTCTCGCCCAGCTCCGTCTTGTCCCCATTGATGGCATACTTTACGCGGTCATCCAGTCTTGCGCGGATGGCGAATACTTTCGTGTACGCCATATCAGAGCCGCTCTGCGATGGTCCAAATCATCTCCTGCGCAGTCGTGATCGCGGCAATTTCTTCTTTCGTAGCAAAGCCGCGGGCATTGACCGCGCGGGCGATCTGATTGATATTGTTGCCGATGGCGGCAAGCTGACGCCGGATCTCAGCGTATTCGTCAGGCGGGCGCGGGCGCAGATTCACGCCCATGATGAGGGCGCGGATGAACGGTTCCATAGGGTAGCCGGAGATCGCAGCCTGCTTTTTCAGGTGTTCATGCTCCTGCTCATTCAATCGGACCGATATTTTGATTGCGCGTTTTCGCAACACAGTTTCCTCCTTTTCAAGATGGGGGTCTTAGGGGGCTTTGCCCCTTAACAAGCGCATTTGGACGGCCAAATGCTATGCTTGCAACTGCAAAGCAGCCGCAGGCCGCTTGCAGTCCTTTACCAGCCGAAAAACAAATCAGCGTGCTGTGCCGCCGCGGGTTCTTACTCTGCCGCAAATCCCTTTCATAAGCTGGAGCTGGTCGTTGTAGTCCTTTCCGCTGCGGGGTGGATTGTCAATGACCTCATACTCGGAAAGTTCTTTTTGAATAGCTGCGGACGCCGCCCGCCCCGGCTCATCGTTGTCCAGACACAGCACGATCCGCTCCACGCAGGGGTTATCCTTTAGGTATTGCTCCAACGCCGCGGGGAATCGAATCGAACCGTCTTTCCGTGGCTGATAGATGCCGGAGAGGGAAAGCGTATTTGCGGCGCGCCAGTCCTGCCCGCGCAGCTTCAGCAGCGTCAGATAAGAGAGTGCGTCGATGGCCGCTTCGAACACGCAGAGCGTTTTACCACCGGCGCAGCGAGGCACGGCAAAGGAAAACCGTTTGTCGCTGCCAGGGCCTTCACCGGCAAAGGTGCTATCCGAAAGCGTCCCGCGCAGCGCGCCATAGGCAGGCTTGTTGTTTCTGTAGCCCACAAATACGCAATTATGATGTACAGCGTCCTCGTAAAGCTGGCCATGTTTGATACAGTGGTTGATAATCTCCGCATCAATACCACGGCTTCGCAGATACGAAAAAACACGCCGGTTGTCGGCGTGTTTGGGTGGAAGAACGAATTCAGTTTTAGGCGGCGTGAATGGCCTCGGTGTAGGCTGCACTTGGGGCAAATCTCCGAGAATACGCTGCACGGCGTCCAAAAAGGGGATGCCCTTCACCTTCGTCAGATAATCCAGCGCATTTGTGCCGCCGATATTGTGCGACCACCAGCACCATTTGCCGTTGGATATTTTCAGGCTGTCATGGGTGCGGGTGGCATAGGTGCTGCCGCCGATATGCACCAGCTCCTCCGGCTCAAATCGCCGCAGGTAGGTCAGAAGGTCCATCTCTCGGGCGGCGGCAATCTGCGCTCTTGATAGATAGAACATAGATATTTTTCTCAGCTCGCTTACTTAAAAGCAGAAGCGTCAGTTTCCATTAGGAAACTAACGCCTCTGCTTTTAAGTCACTATCATCTACATAATTTAATTAACAATTCAATAGATTTTCTGAGCTCATTTTCTGTATAACTATACCCTGAATCAGGGTGATCTATTGAATTACGAATAAATGTCGGTAGCGTTTGATATACCGTCGTCCGCCCGTTACGATCAGTATGCAAATATTGTTTCGTATGCTCCATTGGGACAAATTCGGAACAATTACTTATGTAGTCATCGCAACTTTTTATAGATAACTTTTGGGCCTTATTTTGCAGCCACCCGTACAGTTCAATATGATAGTCAGGCGAGACTACCCCGAATGCTAAGTAGTTTGTTTCTGCGGATGTAATAGTAGGTAAAGTACTTGGTGCTGTAATATTTTTTGCTTGAATTATTCCATTATCGTCAGTAAGGGTTATGATCAAGACATTGTCTCTGTCGTTCAGTGCCGAATTTAGCACATATTCAGAGTGTGTTGCAAATATCATCTGTGCATTTTGCACTCCTTCAGCGGTAAAAAGGCTACGATAATACTCTAACACCTTTTGCTGCCATTTGGGATGCATACTTAATTCTGGTTCATCGAGTAATACTACCCCTCCAACCATACTATTGCTATTCTTTAATAAATGAGCACCTCGAAACACGACTTGTTTTTCACCCGTACTCAGGCTATCAACAGAAATATCCTTTCCGTGCTTCTCAAATAGAATTTTAATTTCCTCCTTGTTGGTATCATCAATGCCCTTAAATCTAACAATGTCGAAGAAATCGTTGAATGCTTTTTCAAATCTAAACATTTTGGAACAATGCTCAAATTCATTAAAGGTAGTTGACGAACCAGCTCGTGTCAGCCTCATCCACTCTGAATTATCCTGAGCATTAATATCGACTATCAATTGTTTAATTAAAGTAAAATCCTCTTTGGAATCATTTTCGTACTTCTGAGAATCTAATTGCTGCGTCGTTGTAGACTTGATTTTCCCCGTATTAAATCCGGATCTCGCTTTAGAGTATGAGAAACCGTAATGTCGAAGGTCTGCAGTGTCCTCCTCAATTCGTGCTCGATTATTGTCTCTGCCACTATGAATCGTCTGCATTTCATCACTTGTTTCATTTTTTCTGGAATGAAACCCATATTTCCCTAAATCACCCTCTGGGGAAATAGTATACGGAATACCATCAACGATATACTTGATATATTCAAATGGTTCCATGGTCTCAAGATTAAGAAATGTAGCTAAGGTCTCGAGTATAGTGGTTTTCCCTACTCCGTTTTCTCCAGCAAGCACAATCGTATTATAAGGAGTACCATCTGGCTTAGTAAAGTTGAGTTCAAGGTTACCTAAAATCTTATGATTGTGCCATTTAATCTCTCTAATCATCTTTCCTCCTTGAGAATATCTACCTATATTATTATCTGATTATTCCACCTATTGGATACTGTTAATCTATCATAATAACCTCAATAAATAAAGTCTCATTATTTTTACGTTGCCAGCCCCGCCCGCATGCGATGGGCGTAATTGGCAACGCTGTACCGTTTCATGTAGTCATTTTCGCTGGGGGCCGGACTGTTCAAGTCCAGCCCTTTCATACGTGGATCGTCCGCACTGTTCAGCACTTCCTCCACAGGGATCACGCGGAGTCTGCCGGAACATTTCAGTTCTCCGCCGAATATCCCCGCGGCGCAATGGAAACCACGGTCGCCGCATACCCACAACAGCTTCTTCCCAGCAGGAATATCGCCGAAGGGCTGCTTCAAAACAATAACGGAGCGCGGTTCCGCACCGGCTACGTTGTAATAGCCCGATTGCTCCGCCTTTTCATAGGCGCGGATCAGCTTTTCAAACTTGCGCTGCGGCTCGATATAGAGCCAACTTTCCTGATATCCCATAAAACCTCCTCACAAAAAAATTATCGTTCCAACTGTGCCGCTGGGCGTTCCCGTGGACGTGGAGCCTCGTCCGACTCGGCATCTGTAATCTCTGATTCCTTGTGGTCCAAATCCAACAGGGTATTCAATTCCTCCAGCCGCGCAACCTTGACTTTCAGCTCCTCCTCACGGGGGAAAGGCTTCTGTACCTCCACCTTTGCAGTTTCAAGCTGGTTTTGCAGATTGGAAAGCTGTTCCAGACAGGCCTGCTCTTTCATTGGTAACGTCTCCAACATATTGTCCATACGCTGCAAATTGCCGAACACATCGGTTCCCAGCGTGACCGTGTGACGAAGGTGACCGATCATGGTCAGGCGGTACTCTTGACTAAAGCTGTGAAATTCCAACTCCAGCGTCAGGCCGCGATAGCTGCCGATCTGTGCCGCTTCCGGAGAGAGCATATTCTGGCACATCGTCAGCAGCGCCGCGCCTGCCTCTTTTTTCTCGGCATAGGTAACACCCATCAGCGTGAGCGGAGAGAAACCATCCGCATTGGGGTGGGTATTTTCCTTGACCGCGACTATATCGGCCTCATAGCCGGAGATTCGTTCCCTCGCTTCGGCAATATTTTTAGGGAAGGTCTTGCTGATTGCATCCTCGAGCGCGTACCGCTGGCTCAAATGGTTGGATTTCAGCAGCTTCAGCTTGGACACCTCTATATCCAGATCCATCTTTTCTTTGATAAGCGGATTACCACTGGCCAGCGCCTTGATCTCGGCATAAGAAAGCGCCTGCTCGTCTACATCTTCGGCAGAACGGACAGGCGATTTGCTGGTCATGATTTGCGATATGAATTTCTGTTTGCTCTCCACAAGCTGGTAAAGGTAGGCGTCAAAGGTGCCTTCCGTGACATAGCTGTAAATGTCCACTTCTTTATTTTCGTTGCCCTGACGGATAATGCGTCCCTCGCGCTGCTGGAGATCAGACGGACGCCACGGACAATCCAGATGGTGCAAAGCGACGAGCTTCTGCTGACAGTTCGTTCCCGCGCCCATACGCTGGGTACTGCCCAGCAGGATACGCACCTGACCGTTTCGCACCTTTCCAAACAGGTCTTTCTTTTGCACCTCGCTCTTGGCGTTATGAATGAAAGCAATCTCATTTTCGGGAACACCCAGCTCGATCAATTTCGTCCGAATATCCTCATAAACATTTTGGAACGGAGCCATGCCGAAGCTGCCGTCTTCCTTTTGCACCATCTCAATAGGCCGCTCCTTGCCGGGAGTGGACAGATCGCAGAAAATCATTTGTGTGGAGCGTTGATCTGCGGTGCGCTGCCAAATCTCGAATACATTTTCCGCACACTTGGCAGCTTTGCTATCGGGGTCGCTCGGCAGCATCGGATTGACAAGCCGCTGGTCCAGCGCCAGCTTGCGCCCATCGTTGGTGATGAGCAGCATATTATCCACTCTGCTGTCCACCTCGCGGTTGCGGACTTTCTCGGCGCGCTCTGCCAGCGACGCCACAATTTGCTTCTGATACTCAGAGGGCTTCAAGGCGATATTGTGGTAATGTGCCTCCGGCACGGGGAGCTTGAGCATATCCGCTGTCTGAATATCCGCCACATTTTTGAAAAGGCTCATCAGCTCCGGCAGGTTGTAAAATTTAGCAAAGCGCGTCTTGGCACGGTAGCCGGTTCCCTCCGGGGACAGCTCGATAGCGGTGACGGTTTCCCCGTAGTTGGCCGCCCAGCTATCGAAGTGCTGTAAGCCCTGCTCCTCCAACGCCGACATCTGCAAGTAACGCTGGATGGTGTAAAGCTCCACCATGCTGTTGGAAATGGGGGTGCCGGTGGCAAAGACAA
>ENA-OUOY01000698-OUOY01000698.1-human-gut-metagenome-genome-assembly--contig:-NODE-698-length-22018-cov-4.008788_pt1 | contig 22018 bp, 17 predicted proteins | sample MGYA00237937_ERZ548767 | MGnify/ENA primary metagenome ERZ548767 (study PRJEB26490, sample SAMN05356887) | human gut metagenome | biome: terrestrial biome; feature: human-associated habitat; material... | reverse complement strand
ATACTGGTTAATCAAAGATTCCAGTTTTTCCAGCTTTTTATCGGTCTCTGAACTGATTGCTTCTGTTGTATATTTCTCTCCACTGTTGCTGTCTTTTGCTTTTAATCCACATGATACCAGTCCTGCTGCCAATAACATGGCAAGGGCGCCACAAAGCGCCCCCTGTAAAAATCCTTTTTTATTTTTCATATTTTTAGTCCCGTCTGTCTTAAATTCAATTTGATTCAAGAATGCCTCGGCAATCCTGCCAGAGGCTTATTTTTCTACAAGTAATTCATCGGATTTACCGGTGTTCCATTGTTCATCACCTGAAAATGCAGATGCGGTCCCGTAGAGTTTCCTGTTGTTCCTACTTGCCCGATATTCTGTCCTTTACTGACCTTCTGTCCTGCTGATACAAAAATTGTATTGCAGTGCATATAATAAGTCAGAAGTCCATTTCCATGGTTAATAATAATCAAATTTCCAGCCTTACCACTGTAACCTGCTGAAGTTACAGTTCCGGCTGCTGCCGCATAAATCGGTGTTCCAGTTGATGCTGCAAAATCAACTCCTTTGTGATTCGTACTGGCTCCGGCAAGTGGCGCATTACGATATCCAAATGTGCTGGAAATACGACTATATCCCGGACAAGGATGCGTAAACATTCCATTTCCACTGACTACAGCTCCTCCCGCACTTCCACTATTATTGTTCTTCTTTGCTGCTGCAGCTGCGGCTTCTTTTTCTTTCTGTTTTCTTGCCGCCTCTTCTGCGGCCGCCTGAAGTTGTGCAAGCTTTTGATTCGTCTGCTCCAGCTCTCCGCTGATACTTGAAATCTCGCTTTCCTTACTGGCTTTCAAGCTCTCGACATTTGTTTGCTTTGCAATCAAATCATTCTGCAAGTCTTCAAGTTTTGCATACTCCTCTTCCAGTGCAGTCTGCTGTTCCTGAACTTTCTTGCGAATCTGCTGATATGCCACCAATTGTTCTCTGTCATATGATGATATAGTGGAAATATATTCTGCATTATTTAAAAATTCGCTAATATCTTTTGACTGACATAAAATATCAACAAATTTAGTATTTCCATTCTCATACATATATTTGATACGCTTTTTCATACTCTCATATTGATCATTTTCCTGAGCCTGAGCCTCAAAAAGCTCCTCTTCTTTCTGCCCCAGTTCTTCTTCCTTCTGAGAAATCTGATTTTTCGTATCTTCCATCTCTGAAACAATTGCCATAAGCTGCGTTTCCAGTGACTTCTGTTCCGATTCTGCCGCTTCCTTCTGTTTTTGAAGTTCTTCAGCCTTTTGCTTCGTGTCATCAATCTCGGCAGCTCTTACTTGTGTCGACATTCCCAGGCATAATGTACCGATCAGTAAAGCACTGATAATTTTCTTCCCCTTTATCATATGTACCCCCTTATCAATTCAGTACGTATGTTATTATACTTTCAGATGTTTTCTGATTGTAAAGAAACTTCCTACAAAACCGATTCCCACTCCCAAAAGAATTCCTACTGGCAAAAGTGTTCTATATACTTGTGTGACCGGAAGGAAATTAATGATATTCTGAAGAAGATGGAACTTCTCAAGAATATAGTGAATTGCCTTCTCATATACAAAGTACAGAATTCCAAGTGGAATCACAGCTCCGATTGCTCCGATGAGCAATCCTTCAAACACGAACGGTGCTCGGACAAATCCATCCTTCGCTCCGATATATTTCATAATAGCTATCTCTTCTCTTCTGACAGTAATACCCATGGTAACTGTATTACTGATCAGGAAAATAGATACCGCTAACAGAATTCCAATAATGGCAACTGATACATAACCTACCAGTTTATTTACACTGGTCAGCGTCTTCGCAACGACATCTGATTTATTGACTTTACGGACTCCATCCAGGCTTTCTGCAAAACTTACTACATCTTTCTGTTTGGAAACATCAGACATATATACTTCATAGTTATCAGAATTTGCAAGCGGATTATCATCTTTAAATCCTTCTGCTGCTTCTTCTGATCCCTGGAAATATTGTTTCTGGAACTTTGCCCATGCTTCATCACCACTCACATAAGTGACGCTTAATACTCCGTCTTCATTCTTAAGCTGAGCTCCAATGTTATCTTTTTGTTCCTGTGTTGCTTCTTGATTAAAAAATACCGTAATGGCAACTCCCTCTTCTGCCTTCTGTACGATATAATTAAAATTCATAACAATAGAATAAAACAGGCCAAACAGGAAAATGCAGGCAGACATTGTTGCTATGGAAGCAAGGGAGAACATCTTATTTCTCCAGATACTCTTCACACCCTGCTTTCCTACATATCCTACTGTACTAATCCTCATCGAAATACCCACCTTTTTTCTCGTCGCTGACGATCACGCCCTGTTTCATCGTGATCACGCGCTCGTTCATCTCGTTTACAATTTCCTGGTTGTGCGTTACGACCAAGACAGTCGTTCCTCTCTCATTCGCTTCTTTCAAAAGACTCATGATCTCCCATGAATTTGTGGGGTCAAGATTTCCGGTAGGCTCATCTGCCAGAAGGATCGCCGGTTCATTGACAATCGCTCTCGCGATCGCAACTCTCTGCTGCTCTCCTCCGGAAAGTTCTTTCGGGAAAGACTTGTATTTCTGTGCAAGTCCCACCAGTGACAATGCTGCCGGTACTTTTTTCTTGATCACTCTTGCAGAGGTCTCTGTAACTCTCTGTGCAAAAGCAATATTCTCATAGATATTACGATCCTTTAAAAGTCTGAAATCCTGGAACACTACTCCAATATTTCTTCGGTACATCGGGACTTTTCTATGGCGCATGCGGCCCAGATTATGTCCGTTCACAACAATAGTACCTGATGTAGGCTCCAGCTCCTTCATGATCAATTTGATAAGTGTTGACTTACCTGATCCACTGTCACCTACGATAAATACGAATTCGCCCTGCTCGATCTTAAGGTTGATACCATTTAGCGCAGAGATTCCCTTCGAGTACTCTTTGGTTACGTCCTTTAATTCGATCATAGTTTCCTCCTAATTATTTAATACTCCATCGATTCCATATACTTCATATATTTCACTACCATAAGAGCGATTTTAAAAGTAATGGCATCCTCAAACACACGAAGATCAAGTCCTGTGCTCTTCTGAAGTTTATCCAGTCTGTATACAAGCGTATTACGATGAATATACAGTTGTCTGGATGTTTCTGATACATTCAGGTTGTTCTCAAAGAACTTATTAATAGTTGCTAATGTCTCTTCGTCGAAGTCATCTGGCGATTTCCCCTCAAAAATCTCACGGATGAACATCTTACAGAGTGGAATCGGCAACTGATAAATCAATCTTCCGATTCCAAGCGCACTGTAAGCAATAACATTTCTCTCGCTGAAGAATATCTTACCTACATCAAGCGCCAGTTTCGCCTCTTTATAAGACTTAGATACCTCTTTGATATCATGTACAACGGTACCATATGCGATCAGGGCGTCTTCTTCCCCATTATCTTTCAACAGTGTCAGATAACCGTTCGCCATCTTTTCAAGTTCCTTGTGCCCGTCTTCAAGCTCAAGTTCCTTCACAATGATAATATTCTTCTCATCTACTGCTGTCACAAAATCTTTTGATTTGTTTCCCAGAAGATTACGTACATTATCAAGAGCATTGCTGTCCTTCTCATGATCCGTCTCAATTATAAATACAACACGACGCACTTCTGTGTCAATATGTAATTTTTTGGCACGATTGTAAATATCTACAAGAAGCAGGTTATCCAAAAGCAGATTCTTAATGAAATTATCCTTGTCAAAACGCTCCTTATATGCAACTAACAGATTCTGGATCTGAAATGCTGCAATCTTTCCAACCATGTACACATCATCACTGCCACCATTCGCCAACAGCACATATTCCAACTGATGTTCTTCAAAGATCTTAAAAAACTGATATCCACGCACAACCTGGCTATCTGCCGGAGAATCCACAAAGGCCAGCACTTCTTCTTCATAATTCTCCTGTTCTGTCATCGTACTTGCAAGCGGTTTCCCATCTGTATCCATCACACAGAAGTCAATTCTTGTAATTCCTTTCAATCCTTCAATTGTGTTTTGAAGTATCTGATTAGATATCATATCCATCTCCTCCACTCATATCAATATGCATTTTTCACAACAAAGTGCCCTGTTTTTTAGTAAAAGAGCATATTCTCAAATTCTATATTAATATATTTTGACAAAAAAATAAAGAGAAAACTACAGTTTTTTTGTTAGTTTCCTCTTTTTTTACTCTTTTCAATTTCCTTCTTAAAAATCTGTTTCATAAAAAACTGACCGATTCTACCCCCACCAATGCCTTTCGCTGCCACTGGAATTCCATCTTTTCCAAGTCCAAGCCATACTCTTGCATTCATCACATTACGATTCTTGGAAATCAGTTCTTCCTGCAGCGGTGAAGAAAGTGCCGACAAGACACAATCTACTTCCTCGCCATTAATCGCATTGATCAGCATATCATCTGCCCGATTCTTTGCAGATACTTTCGCCATACCTACAATCTGGGTTCCTCTGTAATACTCTTCAAAATGTCCGAACATCTTCTGTCCTTCTTCTTCCGATTCCACCAAAAGATATACCCGCTTATGCTTTCTTGCCAGATATCTTAAAAACATCTTTAAAAATGTCTTATCTTGCGTCTCTCGCAGACACTTGTGATCTGTAATCTCTGCTGCTTCCAGAATTGTCTTGTTACCAGCCAGTATAAGGTCGAAATTCTCGATCTCTTCTTTTAACTCAGCCTCTGTTCCCAGTTCCATAAGACTTTCTATCGTCACAAGTTCGATTACACTCACCAGATCCGATTCCATATAAGCAAGCGCTTCCTGCATAGCTTCTTTTGCTGTAAAATTATCAATGGATATATCTAAAACACTTATCTTTTTGCTCATAATCTCACTCATATTTGTCAACATCTTGTAGCTGTTCGATTATAGCAAACGATTCTATGTTTTTCAAGGTTTCTTGTAAAATGTTCACATTTGTTAATATTCGTAATATTTTTTGTAATATTTTTGTTACTTCTTACTTCGATTTTTCCTTTTTCTGGCAAGTATTCCACCAATTCTCCCGGTTTCTTTTGATGACAACGATTTCCAACCGTCTTTCATAACCCTATCTAAAAGTCCTAACTCATCGGCTATCTCATATTTCATCTTCTCTTCTTCTGTAAGCTGATCCAAACGAACTGGTGTATCCTTCTTTTTTGCCATGGCAAACTCCTTTCCTTCATATGGCCGAAACATATTTTTCTACACCAGTATTGTTAACACATCTGTATTTCTTATTCGCCAAAACATTTACCTTCGGCTTATTTTTTCACATTTCCTATGATTGTTCTGCCTGAAATTGAACATTTACCTCCCCAACTCCACATTCAATTGACATTGTCTTATCGGACTGATTTTCAATCTGATATTCACTTCCAATCTCCGTAAATTCTCTTTCGCCACACACAATACTTCCTATGTCGCAATTCAGATCATAATTATAATCTGTCTCATTACCGATGGCAGTAAAGTTAATCTCCCCGACGCCACTTTCAAGATCTGCATCTCCCAGTGTCTTTCCGAGCGCTTCGATCAGCCCCATATCACAATTCATTGTCAGATCATTTGTCAGGAAAGAATCCACTTGAACCTCACCGGCATCTACATCTATATCTAAATCTTCTGTATGGATATCTTCTATATAAATGCTGCCTGCACTCAGATTCATCTCTACTTCTTCCAGCCTATATCCTTCTGGAATATAAATATATATTTTTGCATCTTGTGCATGATTTCGCGCGTAAATCCAGTTCCAGACTTTTTTATTTGTTGTAATATTTAATACTCCCTCTTCTTCATAACACTTAAACTTAAGACTTTTGGATATTTTTTGTGTTTCTACAGTAATCTCCTGCTGTTCTTTTGGTGCTTTTAATATTTTTATCTCGCCTGTTGCTATGTCAAGATCCAATTCTCGGATGCCCTGATAGCTTTCCTGAATATTCGGACTATAAGTCTCTTTTATTGGAGCACGTTCTTTCACTATTTCCATCGTTGCGCCCATTCCCAGTCCAATGCCTAAAAGTGCAATACCGACTACCAACGTAATACCACAGGTCAGCCAGAATATTTTCCACCCTTTTTTCATCTTCACGCTACCACCTTTCTATGAGAAATCTTTTCCCAGAGGTACTTCATTCCCTTTGCCAGTCCACGGAGTACTACTTCACAGAGTTTTCCAAATCCTACTGTTGCAACCACACCAAGAACCATTATGATCAGACCGCTGCCAATCAATGCCAATCCTGCGGCCGTCTGTGGCAGAAGTATAACGGAACCGGATATTACCAGCGAAATTCCAACAATTGCAATGGCAGCCCCGGCAATAACCAATGCAAATACTCCAACAATGATAGTTAACACCATTGCCAGTCCTGCAGCCAGAATACCTCCGATAATTGGAATCAAGACCGGTCCTATAATTATCGCAAGAGCCACAATTAAAACAATTTTTCCAATACGGGCATTTTTCTTTTTCTGATCATCTGATGTCCCATACTGATATTCCGATGACTGCTTATTCTCCTGATGATTCATCTGATATTGCTGTCCTGCTGACTGATATTCTTCCTGCTGACCATGCGTTGTATTTTCTGTCTTGCCTTTTAAATCTGCTTTTATATTCTCTGCCACTTCCTCCGGAGCGCCAAATTCCCGGATAACCTGTTCTTCATTCTCTTCGCCGGCCTCATCGAAGTAATCATTATAATATTTCATAGCATCTTTTCTCTCTACTTCCGGGATGTCCTGTAAAAGCGATGCCAGTTTTGTCATATATTCAATTCGGTTCATTACTTCTCACCCCCTGCAAATAACTGATTGATCTTGTTCGTATATTGTGTCCATTCTGTCCGATACATATCAAGCTTTTTCCTTCCTGCCAAAGTCACCTTATAATATCTTCGATTGCGCCCATCGTATTGTCTGTCGTACACTTCAAGACAACCATCTTTTTGGAGTCTTCGAAGAACTGGATAGAGGGTTGATTCAGACACTTCTATTGTCTCCCGCACATCCTGTGTAATCTTATAACCATAAGTGCCTTCCTCTGTCCGTGACACAACTGCCAGAACAATCGCATCTAAAAGAGCTGCACCTGTATTAAAGACCATTTCACCACACCCTTTCTGCAAAATCTGGATTTAACCAAAAATTGTTATGCAATTATCTTTACAGATTCGCTATATTATTTCGTTTCATATATTATATGCTGTATAATATATGCTTTTGTATATTATATGGCATATAATATTATAAGTCAAGAGAAAACAGTTGCAAAAATTGAACAACCTGCATTTTATCTTGACAGATATTTTCATTCAAGTCGAACATCCGTGAGACTTGGCGCGTGATTCTGGTCAGAGAAGCTGACATATTCCTATCAGAATCACTGCGCATCCTCGCGGAGCGTTTATCTCAGTCGGAGATTGGACTCCCACTGAGACAAATTTGCTATTACTCACCACCTGAAGAGGTGGGAGTCTTCTCGACTGAGATAAAAACAGCATCAAGTGCATATTCTACGCAACTTCCACACAATGGAGATGAAACTCTTAACATCATAGAGGCCTCTGCCGAATATGATGTTTGTTTTTAGAGGTTCATCGTAATTCCCTGTGTGGGGAGCTTAGAATATGCACTTGATGCATCCTTTTTAGTAATTAATATTTGTTAAGACAAACTGCAGGCTTCGCCCAAAGTAAAAGAGTACAGCACCTTTTCTTTCACTTTCTTCCCGGTAATCTGTTCCAGTGCCCTGCCATAGTAATCTAGCTGGGCATGGTATTTTTCCACCAGTTCTTCTATCTTATATACTTTGTCTGTCTTGTAATCCAGTACGACCAGTCCGTCTTCTTCCTCAAAGTACACATCTATGATTCCCTGTACAAGAGCAAAGTCTCCTTCTGGCTCATCTTTATATAATTCCTGCTCTGGTATCCCAAGTACAAATGGCTGTTCTTTCCACAGTTTTCCACAATCTGCACTTATTCTCATTCGTTTTCCCACAGAGCTATCAAGAAATCCCAACACATCGGCTGTCCGGACGGAATCTGCCATTTCTCGCGTCATTCGCCCTTGTTCTACAAATGTGTTTATCTCTGTCCCCAGCGTCTGCCTATCATACATTTTTTCAAAATCGAGAAGTTCCATGACGCGGTGATAAGTAGTTCCTCGCGGAGCTCCGGTCAGCGTTTCTTCTTCTGTCATAAATTTAGGAAGAAGCGGTACAACTTCCGGTTCTTCAAAAACTACTTCTCCCAAAGCATTTTCCTCATCGTCAAGTTCTGCCTGATAAGCCATTTTTTTTAGCTCAGATACTGTAAATTTCATCTTTCTGGCATGACTTTTTGGATAAGGATACTGATATGCGAACTGTTCTTCTAATGTCTGTCTTACATTTGCATCATATTCTGCTGAAGTGTCCCATCTTCGTAATATTTCTTCCTGTATTTTTCCGGATACTTCCGTCTCCACCTCATCACGGACAATCTCTTCTAGCAACACTTCTTCGAAAGTGACCGGTATCTCTTCTGGTATATATGCAAGTGCCGGTATGATCCAGTCCAGATATTGAATAGCACTACTTCTCTGTGCAAAGGTCAGCGTCTTTGCCATTTTTGTCTCTAGATTATCACAGGTTCCTGTAATAATCAGCTTTTCCTTTGCTCTTGTCAGTGCAACATAAAGCACACGAAGCTCTTCTCCTAAATTATCAAGCTTCGCTTCTTTTTGAATCACTTTTTTTACCAGACTTGGAATTTTCGTTCTTCTATCTAAATCTACCACGTCCATACCGACTCCCAGTCTGGCATGAATGATCACCTGTCCGGCAAGATCCGTCACATTGAATTTTTTACCAGTTCCTGCTACAAACACGATTGGAAACTCCAGTCCTTTACTTTTATGGATTGTCATGACACGGACTGTGTCTGACTGCTCATCCTCCAGACTTGCCTCACCATAATCCACTTCAAATTTCTGAAGCTGCTCAATATAACGCACAAAATGAAAAAGTCCTTTATAGCTGGAAGACTGAAATGCCTGCGCTTTTGTAATCAGCATTTCTACATTTGCCGCACGCTGCGCGCCTCCCGGCATTGCTGAAATAAACTGACCATACCCGGTTTGTGTCAGAATACTCCGTAGAAGTTCATGGATTGGTGTATACGGAACAATTTCGCGGAAATCATTCATTTTTCCATAGCAATGTTTGAGTTTCTCACATATTACCGTATTTTCTCCGTTTTCCAGATAATTTTCTACCGCCTGGTAAAATGGAATTTCAAAAGCTTCAGAACTTCGGATCACTGCCATTTCTTGTTCGTTCAGTCCACAAAATGCCGACATAAGAACCGCCGCCAGTGGAATATCCTGTTTCCGATTATCCAGCACTCTCAGATAATCCAGAAGAACACCGATTTCCTGCGTCGCAAAATAGCCTTCTTTTGTACCTGAAAATGCCGGAATTCCTTCCCGATTCAGTTCCTGTACGAATATGTCAGCAATCCCTTTCACACTTCTTGTAAGAATGACAATATCGGAATATCTTGCCGGACGCAGCTTTCCTGTCTTCTTATCCAGAACCTTCTGCTCTGCAATTAGCCTGCGGATCCGGCTTGCGATCATCCGGGCTTCCATCTCCTGTTTGGAGGCTTTTATGGAACGGTCATATTTTTTCAATTCTGTATTTAATACAAGTACTTCTGTTTCACACCCCGGATTTTCAGGATATTCTGCACCTACATACAATGCCGCCTTGTCATCGTAATCAATTTCTCCAAGATTTCGCATCATGATCTGCCGAAAAATGTAATTCACACTGTCCAGTACTTCTTTTCGACTCCGGAAGTTTTTATGAAGATCAATCCTTTGTTTTGGTCCTTTTTCCAAATCATACGTGTCAAATTTTTCCATAAAAAGCTCTGGTCTGGACAGCCGGAAGCTATAAATACTCTGCTTGACATCTCCCACCATAAAAATATTATATTTTCCTTTCGAAACACCGGAAATACTGGTCAGAATCGTCTCCTGAATCAGATTACTATCTTGATATTCGTCAATCATAATCTCCCTGAACTGATCCTGATATTCCTTTGCAACCTCAGAAGGTTCAAACCCTTCTTCTGTTTTTTTTGCCAGGATCTGAAGTGCAAACTGCTCCATATCTGAAAAATCAATAACATTTTCCTGGCGCTTCTTTGCGTCAAATCTTTGCGAAAAACATTTTACCAGGCCCACCAATTCTTCCATATAAGGAAGACATATCTGCATATCTGCTGCCATTTCTTCCGGTTTCTGATAAAAATAATCTTTCTTCAGACCACTGACAATTCCCTTCACCTGCTCACGAAGATCCTTAACTGCTTCTATTTTTTCTTTCGATACAGTCTTATCTCTGCATGATGCAAACCTGCTCCACTCTACATTCTGGATGCGCCCAGACAGCTCATTATAATTTTTTGCACTTAAGAGCTCTCTTATTGTCTGAGCATCCAGCTTCAAAGCCTCTTCATACACAGCCGGGCCATCTATTTCCAGACTAATTTGCGTTGCCTGTTCATTCAATAGTTTTGCTTCTTCCAGGTAGGCTTTCGCCCAGGTTACAATTTTGTTTCCATAATCACTTTTTTCCAGATCTTCTGCACAGTCGACTCTATATGCATCAACACAAGAATCAAGCCAGCCCTCTCCGTCTGGATAGCTCCGACTATAATCGTAAGCCTTCTCAATCATTTCTTCCAGCTTTTTATCATTTCTTCTTCCACCATAGGCATTAGAAAACCGCAAGAACCGCTCTTCTTTTTGCGCGTACTTTTCTTCCAGCAGTTCATCTAATACATCATGCCGCAAAAGTTTCAGTTCTCCTTCTTCTGCAGTACGGAAACCTGGATCAATATCGATTACATGAAAATGATCACGGATTACGGAAAGACAGAAACTGTGAATTGTTGTAATCTGCGCATTGTGGATCAAAGTCGCCTGTCTTTTCAGATGTTCATTTTCCGGATTCTCTTCTAATGCCTTTTCAATGGCACCCCGGATTCGTTCTTTCATCTCACCTGCCGCTGCTTCTGTAAATGTTACAATCAGAAGTTCGTCCACATTGACCGGGTGTTCCTCATCAGTCAGCATTGTAATAATACGCTCTACCAACACTGCTGTCTTTCCCGAACCTGCTGCTGCAGACACAAGAATATTGCGGTCCCGAAGATCAATGACCTGTTGCTGCTGTTTTGTCCATTTTACTCCCATGAGCCCGTTCCTTTCTCCTGCTCCTTTTCATGATCGTCCCGATTCATGTTCTCTTTGACTGCATCTGCTTCCATGGCTGCTATCACCTCTGACTGTGTCATCTCAAAAATATCCCGATATTTGTATCCCGGTATTTTCTGGTCAAAGCCACAGATATGCCGGTATGCACAATAATCACAGCCACTCTCCTGTTTTCTCCGGTATGGAAATGCTGCAACTTCTCCACTTAATATTTTTTGATGCACCTTAAAAACTTTCCCCAGGGCATGGCGCATCATCACTTCAAATTCCTGCTCCGATGCAACTTTTGAATTTTTTGACAGACTACCATTTTTATTATATTTCACAGGAATGACAGCAGATTCTCCGGCCTGACAATGATCCAGATGCTCCAGTGTCTCATCTTTCAAATTCATCACGCCATCCACTTTCAGCTCTTTTAGTACTTTCTGCCAGATTTCTTCTTCCTCTCCAACCACTTTCTTCTCCACAAGAGGATCATTTAAACGGTAATAAAAGACACCTGCCGGAATCACCTCACTGTCCGGGTAATGTTTTTGAGTCATTTTTACTGCTGCGTCCATATAGACCATAAGCTGAAGCTGGAGCCCGTGATATAAAGCCACCACATCAAAGGCCTTGCTCCCGGTCTTATAATCCAGCACCTTGACATAGACCTTGTCTTTGTCTTTGCACAGATCCACACGGTCAATCTTACCATTCTCAAAACGCATTTCATAAGCCACCGGCACAAAATCTCCTGCTTCCAGCTGCTTTGTAAGCGCCCATATAGTTCTCGTCAGAAGACGCTTCATGCGTTCAATCATATACTCGTTGCGCGCTGAACTGTAAAGCACCGAATTTCCATAGTCGGAAATGGCATGTTCCACACTATCATCAATGTATTCTTGTCTTTTTTCTTCCTCGATCTCTGTCCAGGACAAATGCTCTTCTTTTAGCTTTCTGGAATAATACTCCAGGGCACTGTGGCACACATTTCCCAGATCCAGCGGTTGGAATTCGTATGTCTGACGCTCCCGAAGGCGCAGTCCATAAGTAAGAAAATGAGCAAATGCGCAGGCTGAAAACCGTTCAATTCTCGTGATACTGTCCTGAAAATGTTCTCCATAAAGCTGCTTAGCCACCTCTTTTGTCAGTCCATCTGCCGGCCGGGTATAAAATCCTGATTTCATAAGTTCTTCTACACGATACTGCCACTGTGGCTGTCTCTTGTACCAGGAATATAATTCCTGCCATTCCTGATCCATAGCGTTCCCGTCCTGAAATCCTCTGATAACTTTTTGCATACCAAGCTTTGGGGTCCACTCCTGGGCAGAAAATGCCTGTTTTTCTTCGTCTTCTATTTCCAGACCCGAAAATAATCTCTGCATCTCCTGGATCAGATATGATGGGCGGATACTTTTTCCGTCCGCGGAAACCTTGCTGTAATAAATATCCAATGTCTCAGAAGGTTTTGTCAGATTCATGTAAAGATAAAATTTCTGCTCGTACGCTTTCTCTTTACCTCCCGGTGACAGATGGATCTTTCCTGTTGCAAACTTATCCCTGTCGCGCTCTGTAAGAAGACCACTCCTTATTAATGTTCCCGGAAGAAATGTATCATTTGCCCCGACAAAAATAAGTGCTTTAATATCTTTTAATCTTGTACGTTGCATGTCTCCAACAACAACCTGATCAATTCCAGGTGGAATGACTCCGACTCTTGCTTCTTCAAGACCCGCGTCTAAAAGCTTCAGATATTCATCCATGGTCACCTTCTCATCACCAAGAAGTTCTACGAATTTATCAAATAGTTCAATCAAAATACGATAAACCTGACTGTATTCCTTGGCAAGCGCAAGTTCTCCTGCCTCTTGAAATGCTTCAGACTGACGCTGCAATTTTAACTGAAGTTCTTCTCTCACCATAAACTCATAAAGCGCCATCGTCACATCTTTGACTGTCTTGCTCCTTTGTCTTAATACATACACAAGCGTGTCCACCTTTTCCACAAGACGAACCCGGTTATGATTCAGAATTTCCAGATTTTCTTCTTCCAGATATTTCGGGCGGCGGATCCAGCTCTCCTGCCATTTCTTATATCCACGGATTCCAAGTGCAATTACGTAATTTTCCAGTTCATCGACTTCACCATAAGTAAAACCACTAAGATTTGTTCTTAAGAAACGAAATACACTCTCATAACTGAAATTATCTTTCACCATATTCAGAAGACTCCGGATATATTCTACAAAAGAATTCAAAAGAATACTCCGCTTATGATCCATAAACACCGGAATTTCATAGAGGTCAAATGCCTGTCCCAGGTCATCACCATACACCTCCATATTGCTTACAATAACTCCGATATCCCGGTAACGATATCCTTTTGTCCGAACCAGGTTCCGAACTCTTCCTGCAGCTTTCATCGCTTCTTCTCTTGGATTTCTGGCCACATGTATCCGGACTGCTCCCTGTTTTTCCTTATAACATTCTTTGCTATAGCGGAATATATTTCTCTCCAGAAACTCCATAGCCGAATTGTCACAGAATCGATAGAGTGGACGTTCGTACAGACACAATGGGTCTTCCACACTCACTTTTCTCTCTGCCGCAATCTGTATTAACGATGTCACGGTATGCTTGCCGAGTGCAAATAACTGATATGGGTGCTTATAAACGTACGGGTTTTCCCGATCATCCATCGTTACAGTTACGATCACTTCCCGGCATACTTCAAGAAGTTCTCCAAGCAGCCGGTTCTGTACTGGTGTAAATCCTGTGAATCCGTCCAAAACAATCGTACTTTCTTTTAAAATATCCGAACCTTTCACTACACGGCAAAGTGCGTCCAGGAGTTCTTCTTTCGTAATAAATCTATCTTCCAGATATTTCTTAAAACCAATATACAGAACTTCCAGATCCTGAAGTTTATAATAAAGCCTTGAATTCTCCCCTGCTGCTGCTTTCATCTGCCTCAGTTCCTCTTCCCCAATATCGTACTGATCAAATTCTGAAAGCACTGATTTGACTTCGCTGATATAGCCAAGCTTTTTCATATTTCCCTTTAAGACTTTTAAATCCTTTTCATAATCACCGGCAATCTTTCGCAGAATCAGATTCTTTCCCTCATCATCCAACACCGGAAGGGCCTGCCCACCGGTCTCCTCAAAGATGCGGTAAGCAAGCCTCACAAAACTAAGTACGTCGATATTCATAATTCCATGATTCGGATGTTGCATGACAAGATCCTTCTGCGTCTGCATCGTAAACTGCTCCGGTACAAGGACAATATACTGACGATCCGGGAACTTTACAGATTCCCGGATCACATAATCATATAATTGATAAGATTTTCCTGAGCCAGACGGCCCAAATACGAATTTTAAAGACATATCTCTCCTTCTTACAGGCTTCTTAAATTCTCCGTAAATTCACTGCTGAGCGTAATCTTTGCCACGTAGAATACATCTCCTGTCATAAAGACCGTTCCGTCATCTTCTACTTCCACCTGAAGATCTCCTCCCGGCATATGTACGATTACTTTATTATTCGTCATACCAAGCTTATGTGCCACGGCTGCGGCTGCACATGCACCTGTTCCAGATGCCAGAGTATAGCCTGCACCACGTTCATAAATCTCAATAGCGATATTCTCTTTGTCGATGACTTTCATAATCTGTGTATTGATTCTGTGCGGGAAATACTTCGCACACTCGGAGTAATCACCAATCTTACATACAATATTCTTAGAGATTTCTCTCATCGGAATCACGCAGTGCGGATTACCGACACTTACACAAGTAACCGGATACAATGTCCTTCCGAATACCATATCTTCATTGATAACTTCTCTCTTCTCTCCTGTCACCGGAATTTCATCACTCCAGAAAGAAATCTTTCCCATAGAAACGCGGAGTCTGCTTCCGTCTTCATTTAAAAATGTAACTGCTGCCTCCCCATATCTGGTATATAATTTGAAATTCTTCTTTTGGATATAGCCTGCATCTTTTAAATATTTTGCAAAAATACGGACACCATTTCCACTTGTTTCAGATTCACTTCCATCCGGATTCCATACTTTGACATGCATGCCGTCTTCTTTTATAACCGGACCTTCCAGGACTCCATCTGCTCCAAGTCCTGCATTACGGTCACAAATCATCTTAACATTTCCCGGTGTCAGTTCCAGTTCATTTTTATTTGGATCAAATACTACATAATCGTTGCTTAATCCATGATAACGCTCTAATACCACTTTCATAACATACCTCCGTTTTAAATCTTCAGACAATTTTCACTATTCTTATCATAACAGGCATCAATTTCTTTTTCAATGTATATAATGATTTTTCTGTCGTTTAAATGTATGAAAAAATAATATACTATAAAACATAATAAAAATTACCTGTTGACAACAATTTGCGGGTAAATATCAGCAGGTACATATGCCGTAACCTGGATACCTTCTTCTGTATAATTCTCTTCCAGTAATTCTCCATATTTTCGAATAAGCTGGATCTTCCCGGCTTCACTGTACGGATATACTTCCTCTATATAAACCTTCTGCTGGCGAAGAAGCGCTTCAATCGTCTCCAGCAGATCCCCGAGTCCTGCTTTAGTCTTTGCAGATATTGAAACCGTATAGTCTGCCTTAAAATCTCGAATAACTGGTATTCCTTCCAGTCGGTCCTGTTTATTAAATACGGTAATAATCGGTTTATCCTGGACTTTTAATCCCTGAAGTGTCTCATAAACAGTAAACATCTGCTCATCCGCCTGAGGATTCGAGACATCAACCACATGCAGAATCATATCTGCATACTTTGCTTCCTCCAGTGTACTTTTGAATGCATCGATCAGATGATGTGGCAGCTTCCGGATAAAACCTACGGTATCTGTCAGAAGTATCTCCTGACTGCTTGGAAGCTTCAGACTTCTTGTCGTCGGGTCCAGTGTTGCAAACAACTTATCTTCCGCCAGAATATCTGCACCAGTCAAAGCGTTGAGAAGTGTTGACTTTCCGGCATTCGTATATCCCACGATTGCTGCGACCGGAATCCGGCTCTTTGCTCTTTTTTCTCTTGTCACTTCACGGTGTTGCTTTACACTCTTTAGCTCCCGATTCAGAAGTGCGATCCGATTTTTAATAAGACGTCTGTCCATCTCCAGTTTCTTTTCTCCCGGACCTCTCGTACCGATACCACCGCCAAGCCTTGACATGGCAGTTCCAAATCCGGCAAGTCTCGTCTGTCGGTACTTAAGCTGCGCCAGCTCAACCTGAATCTTTCCTTCACTGGTAGATGCTCTTGCAGCAAATATATCCAAAATAACCAGAGTCCGATCCATAACCTTTGCATCTAGTTCATCCTGGAGATTCTTCATCTGTGCCGGCGACAATTCATCATCACAGATAATTCCTGTTGCATCCAACTCCCACAAAAGGCTTTTGATCTCATCAATCTTTCCCTTTCCGACATAAGTTCCCGGGTGTACCTGATCCCGGCTCTGCACAACTTTTCCTACTGTAACAGCACCGGCTGTCTTCGCAAGCTCACTTAGTTCTTCCAGTGAAGCATCGATATCCTCCTGCCCCGGAAGACATACCCCTACCAATATAACACGTTCTGTCTCTTTCTTTAATTCTATCATTTAAACTTCCCTTATCTGGTTTTTAAAAATTCTGCTTCTTTAGCAGCTTTCTCGTCATCTGGATATGCAGTCACATAATCTTCCAGTTTTGCTTTTGCATTGTCCCAGTCTTCCAGTTTTTCATAGCAGACTATTACATTAAACTGAATTTCCTGCTTCATATCGTCAGAACAATCTGAATGATCCAATGCTTTTTCATAATAAGAAATAGCATCTTCATAGTTTTCTGTCTGCATCTTACACACTGCCATCATATTACAGATTGTTCCTGTCTCCTTCGTTCCGGCTGAAACTGCATTTTCAAATGCAGCAAGCGCATCTTTGTATTTTTCCTGTTCATAATATGCAATTCCCAGTCCACGATAGGAATCGGCCACATTTTTCTTATCCTCTACTGCTTTCTGGAAATTCTCCTGTGCTGCTGCATAATCTTTATTTTCCAGACTTTCCACACCCTTTTTATATACATTCTGACCACAGCCGGCAAGCATCATGCACGCCAGTATCAGTGGTATAATTCTTTTATAGCATTTCATAATTGTTGTCTTTTTTCCTCCTGTCTAAGCAGTATATCCTGCAACTCCTGCTGAATTAATCACTGCCAGTATCACCACGACCATCTCTACTAAAATTGCTTCCCACATACCAAAGTATCCAATAACTGCCATAAACAGCACAAGTATCTTTACAAATACTGCAAATGTAATATTCTGTGAAACACTGCGCAATGTCTCTTTTGCAATTTTCATCAAAGCTACTATTCCATGAAGGTCATCTTTTACAAGAATCACATCTGCTGCCTCAATTGCCGCTTCTGACCCGAGATTTCCCATGGCAATTCCTATGTCTGCTCTCGCCAGCATCGGAGCATCGTTAATTCCATCACCGACACAGACCAGCTTCTCTGCCTCTCCCTGAATAGACATGAAATCTTCTAACTGTTCCAGTTTATCCTGCGGAAGTAAGTCCGTATAAACATAGTCCATATGAAGTTCGCGTCCAACCGCCCGTCCCGTCTTTTCTGTGTCTCCCGTCAGCATCACCAAAATTGCCCGATACTTTTCCTTCAGCCATGTAAGCGTCGCTTTCGCCTCTTCTTTCACCTGATCCTGAACGAGTACATATCCTGCATACTCTCTGCCCACACATACGTAGACGACTGTTCCCGGTTCATTAATTTCATCTACCAGCAGCTTTTTTGCATCCATCATACGACGGCTTCCAACATGCACTCTCTGACCTTCATAGGTCGCACTGATTCCAAATCCAGGCTTTTCTTTTACGCTTCTGACACTGTCAGTATCCAGCTCTTTTCCATATGCATCTGCCAGTGATTTTGCCAGCGGGTGATTGGAATAACTCTCCACATGAGCGACCAGCTTTAAAAGTTCTTCTTCTGTCATACCCACTGCTTTTATTCTTGCCACCCGGAACTCTCCTTGTGTCAAAGTTCCTGTTTTATCAAAGATAAATGTATCTGCTTTCACCAGACTTTCCAGAAAATTACCGCCTTTGACCACGATTCCCTGTCTGGCTGCTGAAGCAATTCCACCTAAAAATGCAAGTGGTGCTGCCACTGCAAGCGCACATGGACATGCCACGATTATAAAAATAAGTCCTTTATATATCCATGTCTCCCAGTTTCCATAAGAAAATGTAGACGGCGGAATAACCATGATCAACACAGACAGCAATACCATGATCGGTGCATATACTTTGGAAAATCTCGTCACAAATGCTTCTTTTTGGGATTTACGGTTCTGCGCCTCCTCCACAGTTTCCATAATTCTTGAGACGATTGAATCCTTGTAAATTCTTGTCACTCGCGCTTCCAGCACACCACTCAGATTAATACAGCCACTGTAAATCTTATCCCCTTTATACACTTCCACCGGCATTGCCTCTCCTGTAATTGCCTTTGTATCTATAGTTGAGCTTCCAGCCAGAACAACCGCATCGACTGGAATTCGTTCTCCTGGTTTGATCACAATAATATGACTCATCTTTAATTCCGAAGGATCTACCTGTACTTCCTGCCCTTTTACTTTACGAATAGCATATGTCGGTCTCAGATCGATCATCTTTGCAATAGATCTCTTTGTCCGGTCTGTCGCGATCTGTTCCGCAAGCATTCCAAGTTCAAACATAAGCATAACAATCACAGCTTCCATATATTTCCCTATGCCAAATGCTCCGATTGTTGCAAAGATAACTAATATATATTCTACCGGGAATCTCTTTTCCATAATCTCTTCACTCAGTTTCTGAAATGCCCCATATCCTGTCAGTAAATAGGTTCCCAGAAATATTGCGAATTTTTCTTGATCGGACAGCATAAATCGGGCTGCCCCCCAGACAGCACCTGCATATACTATTATCCCCAATCCATAGACTATACATTTTCTCTTTAACTGCTTTTTCATAACTCTATTCCCACATTCTCTTTCTTATTTTGAGACTTGCATCTTTGCTTCGCCCAGATGCAGGAAAACGCTTTGGTCAGTCATCTTAACATATCTTTTTATTCTGTAATATGCTCCATACCCTGACTGATAATAGACTGGATATGTCCATCTGCAAGCGAATAATAAACAGTCTTCCCGTCTCTTCGGTTCTTCACAAGTTTCATCTGCTTTAACATACGAAGCTGATGGGAGACTGCTGACTGTGTAACTCCCAGTATCTCCGCCAAATCACACACACACATCTCTGATTTTTGCAATACATACAGAATTTTCACCCTTGTTCCATCTGCAAATGCTTTATAAAAATCAGCCAGACTATTAAGCAGTTCTTCATCCGGCATCTGCTCCAAAGCCAGTTTTACGTTCTCATTATGAATACATGTCACATCGCAGCATTCAACTTCTGTCTTTCCCATATATTTCATCCTTTCAAACTACAGACTATCATGACCCGACTGTCATGTTTTTTGTAAGGCTTAAATCTTAAAAATTACAATTTTCATAGCAAGACTATGCCTGTACAATTGCCTGTTTATATTAATTATGCCAAATGGAGAAAACTATTTCAACCATTTGGCATAATTTAACACTTTTGTAATGTTATGTTATCGTTATTTTGTTTTCACATGCATTGCGCGGATGGAATTCAATACACATAGCATTGCTACACCTGTATCAGCAAATACTGCAAGCCACATATTCGCAAATCCAAGAAAACCAAGAATCATAACAATTGCTTTGATCAGCAGCGCAAATACTACATTCTGAATTGCAATACTTCCTGTCTTCTTCGCAATCGCGATAGACTGTGGGATTGCTTCTACTGAAGAATTCATAAATACCACATCGGCCGCCTCTATTGCGGCATCTGCTCCGCTTCCCATTGCTGCTCCCACATCTGCACCAGCCAGTACCGGTGCATCATTAATTCCGTCTCCAACGAACATGACAGCACCGTGATTCTTACGAACGTTCTTTAGATGCTCCAGTTTTTCCTGTGGAAGAAGCTGTGCATAAACTTCATCAATTCCTGTCTCTTTTGCAACTGCCTGCGCGCTGTTCTTCTCATCACCAGTTAACATAACTGTTGCAATTCCAAAAGCTTTCATCTTACTTACAGAAGCAGCCGCATCAGTCTTAATTTCATCTGCTACAATTACAAATCCTTCTAACACACCATCAACTGCCAGTAAGACTTCTGAGCCATAACCGCCTTTTTCGTATCCTGTCGTATCTACCTGATACATTTCCATCAGTGTATAATTTCCAAGGAGAACAGTTCCTTCCGGGAATGTTGCACGGATACCTTTACCGGAAATCTCTTCCACTTCTTTCGGTCTTGTAAGCGTCAGATTCTGTCTTCTTGCTTCCTGAACAATGCTGACCGCAATTGGGTGTGTTGAACCAAGCTCACAGTCCGCCGCCATAGTCAGCACCTGTTTTTCTGTCAGTTTTCTTGTTGCCATGACTTTCTGTACAGCAAAATTCCCCTTTGTGATGGTTCCTGTCTTATCCATAATGACTGCTTTAACATCTTTCAATGCCTCAATAGCCAAACCGCCTTTAAAGAGGATTCCTCTCTTAGATCCTGCTCCAATTCCCGAGAAGAAAGCCAATGGTACACTCAATACAAGTGCACACGGACAACTGATTACAAGAAATGTAATCGCTGTGTAAATCCAGTGGTTCCAGTCTCCCGTTACAATGGAAGGGATAATTGCAGTAAGAACTGCTGCCACAACAACAACTGGCGTATAAACTCTCGCAAATCTTGTGATAAAACGATCGATCTTCGGCTTACTTGCCGCTGCATTTTCCACCGAATCAAGAATCTTTGTGACCATGGATTCGCTCAGTGGTTTTGTAACCTCAGCCTTTAATACACCTTGTTCATTGATACAACCGGAAATCAGTTCGTCTCCCGGAACAACTCTTACCGGTACCGGCTCTCCTGTGACCGGTGAAGTATCTACCCGGCTCTCACCCTCGATAACCTTTGCATCCAGCGGAATTCTGTCACCAGGACGGATCATAATAATATCTTTTACCCTTGCATCCTGTGATGGAATTTCTTTTACTTCGGAACCAACGACAAGATTAACAACTTCCGGGCGCATATCTATGGCATCCATAATCTGTCCACGGCTCTTTTCCACGGCAATATCTTCGAACAACTCTCCGATACGGTAGAACAGCATAACTCCGACTGCCTCTGCAAAATCACCAATCACAAACGCTGCAATTGTCGCAACTGCCATCAGAAAGTTTTCATCAAACACCTGTCCGTGACTGATGTTTCTGACTGCCTTATAGACAATGTCATAACCGATCACCAGATACGGGATCATAAATAGTACAAACCGTATCACACCTTTTGACGGGACAACCGGTATTACAGATAACGCGATCATCAATACTGCTGCCACGATAATTCGGATCAATACTTTTTTTTGTTTTTTATTCATTGCAATCTCTCCTCACTCTACAGAAAGATCTCGCAGTCATCCTCTACCTTTTTGCAATTCTTAAGCACATCCGGCATAACACTCTTAGGATC
>ENA-OUOY01000677-OUOY01000677.1-human-gut-metagenome-genome-assembly--contig:-NODE-677-length-22381-cov-7.701917_pt1 | contig 22381 bp, 14 predicted proteins | sample MGYA00237937_ERZ548767 | MGnify/ENA primary metagenome ERZ548767 (study PRJEB26490, sample SAMN05356887) | human gut metagenome | biome: terrestrial biome; feature: human-associated habitat; material... | reverse complement strand
TACACTTCCGATAGCGCACAAATCCCTATTTCAGAATTATTAGAACCACCCTAAAGCGGTCCGCCGCAATGCAGATGTGCAAATGTAAAGATGTGCCGACAGGCCGATAATATATACCTTATATTGTCAGCACGCCAGGCCGCTCTGCATTTGCACATTTGCGCATTTACACATATATATACACACATCAAATATTCCCCCCTGCACATACCCCTACCCCATGGCTGAGACTCTTACACCGATGATGAAGCAGTTCTATGAACTGAAGGCCAAAAACCCCGACGCCATACTGCTATTCCGCTGCGGCGACTTTTACGAAACCTACGACAACGATGCCCAAACCGCCTCGAAGGTGCTGGGCATCACCCTGACACGCCGCAACAACAAGGGGCAGGCGGCAAGCACCGAGATGGCCGGCTTTCCCTACCACGCACTCGACACCTACCTGCCCAGGCTCATACGTGCAGGTTACCGCGTGGCCATCTGCGACCAGCTTGAGGACCCCAAACTGGCCAAAAAGCTTGTCAAACGCGGCATTACCGAGCTTGTAACACCCGGTGTGGCCATGGCCGACAATGTGCTCAACGCCCGCGAGAACAACTTTCTGGCTGCCGTGCACTTTGGCGCACAGGCCGTAGGCATATCGCTGCTCGACATATCGACGGGCGAGTTCCTCGTGGCCGAAGGCACCACCGAGTACATTGACAAACTGCTGGCTGGCTTTGCACCAAAAGAGGTGCTCGTGCAGCACGGGCTGAAAGGGCGCTTCGAGGGGCTGTACGGCCAAAAGTACTTCGTGTTCGACCTCGACGACTGGGCCTTCACCACACAAACGGCTAACGAAAAACTCACGCGCCACTTCCAGGTGCGCAACCTCAAGGGCTTTGGGGTAGACCACCTGAAGGACGGCGTGGTGGCCGCCGGCGCCATCATGTGCTACCTCGAAATAACGCAACACAAGCACACTTCGCACATCACCACCCTGCGACGCATTGAGGAGGACGGCTACGTAAGGCTCGACCGCTTTACCACACGCAACCTCGAGCTGGTAGCCCCCATGGCCGAAGGCGGCACACCGCTGCTCGCCGTTATCGACCGCACCCTCACCCCCATGGGCGCCCGCATGCTGCGCCGCTGGCTGGTGTTTCCACTACGCTCGGTGCAGGCCATCGTGGCGCGGCAGGACGGTGTGGAGCACTTCTTCAAGCACCCCGACTTTCGCGAGCTGTGCGAGATGGAACTGCCCAAAATAGGCGACATGGAGCGCATAGTGAGCAAGGTGGCAGTGGCGCGCGCCAATCCGCGTGAACTGCAGCAACTGCGCTGCGCACTCGAAAGCACCGCCACGCTCAAGTATGCCTGCGACCACGCCGACGGCTGCCAGGCCATAGCACAGGTGGGCAGCCAGCTCAACCCCCTGGCCCCACTGCGTGACCACATCAAGGCCACACTGTGCCCCGACCCGCCAGTGCTCGTCAACAAGGGCGGCGTGATAGCTGCCGGCGTGAGTGCCGAGCTGGACGAACTGCGCCACATACAAACATCGAGCAAGGAGTTCCTGCTGCAAATACAGCAGCGCGAGAGCGACGCCACCGGCATACCGAGCCTCAAGATTGGGTTCAACAACGTGTTTGGCTACTACATCGAGGTGCGCAACACCTACAAGGACAAAGTGCCACAAGAGTGGGTGCGCAAGCAAACTCTGGCTCAGGCCGAACGCTACATCACACAGGAGCTGAAGGAACTTGAAGACAAAATACTGGGTGCCGAGGACCGCATACTCGACCTCGAGGCACGCCTCTATGCCAACCTCGTGGCCGAGGTGTCGCAACACATCACCCCACTGCAGCACACTGCCGCCGCCCTGAGCCACCTCGACTGCCTGCAGAGCCTGGCCGCCGTGGCACGCGAGCGCCACTACGTGCGCCCCGTGGTTGACGACAGCCTCGTCATCGACATACACGAGGGGCGCCACCCCGTAATCGAAACGCTCATGCCGCCGGGCGAGGAGTATGTGTCGAACAGTGTAGAGCTCGACACCAAGGGCCAGCAAATAATCATCGTTACCGGTCCCAACATGGCGGGTAAAAGCGCCCTGCTGCGTCAAACGGCCCTCATCACCCTCATGGCACAGACCGGCTCATTTGTGCCCGCCGCATCGGCACACATCGGATTGGTGGACAAGATTTTCACGCGTGTGGGGGCAAGCGACAACATTTCGGTGGGCGAGAGCACCTTCATGGTCGAAATGAGCGAGGCGGCCAACATCATGAACAACCTGACGGAGCGCTCGCTTGTGCTGTTCGACGAGCTCGGACGCGGCACATCTACCTACGACGGCATATCCATAGCATGGGCCATAGTAGAGTACATTCACGAAAACGCCAAGGCGCACGCACGCACGCTCTTTGCCACCCACTACCACGAGCTTAACGAAATGGAACGCCTCTTTCCACGCATCAAGAACTGGAACGTGTCGGTGCGCGAGGTTAACGGCCGCGTGGTGTTTCTGCGCAAGTTGCAACGCGGCGGGTCGGAACACTCCTTCGGCATACACGTGGCGCGCCTGGCGGGCATGCCGCAGAGCATTGTCAACCGCGCCACACAGATACTTGCCGACCTTGAGGAGGCCGGAGCCAAGGCTGGCTCGAAGGTGCCAAAGGCCGAAAGCCGCACGCAGCAGCAGGAGGGCATGCAGCTCAGCTTTTTCCAACTCGACGACCCCGTGCTGGGCCAAATACGCGACGAACTGTTAGGCCTCGACGTCAACAACCTCACACCGCTCGAAGCACTCAACAAGCTGAACGACATCAAACGCATACTAAAAGGCTGACAACACGCTGCACCAAACGCAAGCACCAAACGCAAGCATCAAACGCAAGCACCAAACGCAAGCACTAAACGCAAGCTCTAATGGGGGCGACGCGTCCCGCGTCGGGAAAAATGCAATGTTCATACACAAAAAAGGCTCACAGACAGCACTAATTACATGACTGCCTGTGAGCCTTTGCCTTGATGCCCGACGCGGGACGCGTCGCCCCCATTAGTGCTTGCGTTGTGTGCTTGCGTTTAGTACTTGTGTTTAGTGGTAGCGTTTGGTGGTAGCGTTTAGTGCTTGCGTTTGGTGCTTGCGTTTAGTGCTTGAGGCCGTTAGCATATTGACGTTTTACCGTTTACACATTAGCACATTCGCACATTATTTCGTAAATTTGCCGCAATATCCATTATAACGCTCAATCACACACATACTCAGCGCATGAAAGAGTTTTTCCGCGTCATGCGGCACTTCGTCACACCATACAAGGGCTACCTCGCTGGCTCACTCGTGTTCAACCTGCTGTCGGCAATACTGAACGTGTTCTCATTCGTATCCATCATTCCCATGCTGCAAATGCTCTTTGGCATTGACCAGAACCGCTACGAGTTCATACCATGGTCGGCCGCCGGCATGAGCATCAAGGACATTGCCGTAAACAACATGTATTGGTACACCACCGAGCTGATGGACCAATATGGCGCCGCCACGGCACTGCTGCTCATTGGTCTGTTCCTGGTGACCGCCACACTGCTCAAAACGGGCTGCTACTTTGCCTCGGTGGCTATAATGGTGCCGCTGCGCACCGGCATTGTGCGCGACATCCGCACCCAGGTGTATCACAAAATCGTGTCGCTGCCGCTGTCCTTTTTCAGCGACGAGCGCAAGGGCGACATCATTGCACGCATGAGCGGCGATGTCAACGAGATTGAGAACTCTATTACCGGCTCGCTCGACATGCTCATCAAAAACCCCATTCTGCTCACTTGCTACTTTGGGGTACTCATATACACCTCGTGGCAGCTCACGCTGTTCACCATCATCGTGCTGCCGCTCATGGGCTGGCTCATGGGGCGCATCGGGCGCAAGCTCAAGCACCAAAGCCTCGACGCACAGAACAAGTGGAGCGAAACAATGGCACAGCTCGAGGAGACGCTGGGCGGCATGCGCATTATCAAGGCTTTTACGGCCGAGCACAAAATGACCGCACGCTTTGACCGCTCAACCAACGACTTTCGCGATGCCTCGAACCGCGTGGCCATACGTCAGGCCTCGGCACACCCGGTGAGCGAATTTTTGGGCACGGCACTCATTGTGCTGGTGCTGTGGTACGGCGGCACACTCATCTTTTCAGACCACTCACCCATCGACGCGCCCACGTTCATCTTCTACATGGTCATACTCTACAGCATCATACAGCCCTTGAAGGACTTTTCAAAGGCTTCGTATGCCATACCCAAGGGCATGGCCTCGGTTGAGCGTGTCAACAAAATTCTGAATGCTGAAAATCCCATCAAGGAGGTTGCCGAGCCTGTACACACTGAGGGGTTGAAGGACGAAATAGTGTTCAAAAACGTAAGTTTCTCATACAACGGCACCACTCCCGTGCTGCAAGGGGTCGACCTCAAGGTGCGCCGCGGCGAAACCATCGCCCTTGTGGGCCAGAGCGGCTCGGGCAAGTCGACACTGGTCGACCTGCTGCCACGCTACCACGATGTGACGGGGGGCGAAATTACCATCGATGGCGTCAACGTCAAGGCGCTTGCCCTGTCGGACCTGCGACAACTCATTGGCAATGTCAACCAGGAGGCCATTCTGTTTAACGACACCTTCTACAACAACATTACCTTCGGGGTGGAGAATGCCACCATGGAGCAGGTGGTGGAGGCTGCCAAGGTGGCCAATGCGCACGACTTTATAATGGAGAGCGAGCAGGGCTACAACACCAAGGTGGGCGACCGCGGCTGCAAACTGTCGGGCGGACAGCGCCAACGCATCTCTATTGCCCGCGCCGTGCTCAAGAACCCCGACATTCTTATTCTTGACGAGGCTACCTCGGCGCTCGACACCGAAAGCGAACGACTGGTGCAGGAGGCGCTCGAAAGGCTGATGAGCACACGCACCACCATAGCCATTGCCCACCGCCTGTCCACTATCAAGAATGCTGACGAGATATGTGTGCTCTACGAAGGACGCATCGTGGAACGCGGCACACACGAGGAGCTGCTGAAACTCGGCGGATACTACAAGAGGCTGAACGACATGCAACAGCTGTAATAAACAACCGCACATGAGGCAAGCAGCTTACGGAACGGCTGTTGCCTACTTTACAGGAAATTGCGACAAAGGAGAAATATGGATAGCTACCCTGATAGGTGTGGCACTTACCATTGTATTTGCTTGTATTGCCTACACTATCACGAATATTAAGAAATAGTATCTCTATATTTATATATGGAAGGACTCATCATATCAATGGGCTGCAGCCTTGCCGTTGCTGTTGCTTTCCTTATTTGGATCAGCACCAACCGGGGCAAGAAGTGGCTTAAGGAAATGTAACACTACCTGCGCACTATGCCCAACAACAATCATAACCCCATACTGCGCCAGGCTATGCGCCTGGTGCTGCTCTATTTAGCACTCGTGCTGGCCGGCACACTGGCCAAACCGCTGTTTGTGCTTGCACAGCCCGCCGCCGTTAGCGGCAGCACGGGCTGGAGCGGCATAGGCCAAGCCATGCTGCACGGCTTGCTGCTCGATGTGGCCACAGCGGGCTACCTCATTGCACCCGTATGGCTGCTGTGCGGCCTGGGCCTGTGGGTGAGGCTGCGCGGCTGGCGCGTGGCCTACAAGGTGTGGGCCGCTGTGGTGGGAGCCGCCCTGGCACTGGTGCTGGTGGGCGACGCCTGTCTGTATGGCTTTTGGCACACCAAACTCGATGCCACGGTGTGGAACTATCTGGCACAGCCCGAGGGCGCACTGCAAAGTGTGAGCATGGGCTACGCCCTGTGCGCCACATTGGCCGTAGTGGCCGTGGCGGTGCTGCTCTATTACCTGCAGGTGCTCACCTTTGTGCCACGCCGCAAGGCTGCACACGCACCCAGCCGCAAGGGGGCCACACGCCGCACAAGGGGGTGGTGGACCGCTGCATGGCTCGTGGCCGGCGGACTGATATTTCTGGGCATTCGCGGCGGTGTGGGCAAGGGCACTGCCAATGTGGGCATGGTGTACTTCAGCCCCAACGCCTTTCTTAACCACACGGCGGTCAATCCGGCCTTCAGCCTCATATCGTCCACTCTCAAGGCGGGCGACTACGGGCGGCAGGCCCACTTTTTTAGCCACGACGAGCGCAAACGCATCTACAGCATGCTGGGCTACAACACCGAGAGCCTCGACACCGAGCCGCTGCTCAACACCACACGGCCCAATGTGCTGATTATACTGATGGAGGGCTGCGGCGGCACCTTTGTCAATGCCGTCGACCCCAAGAGCGACCCGCGCATCACGCCTAACCTCAACCGTCTGGCACACGAGGGGGTGGTGTTTACCCAAGCCTATGCCAACTCCTACCGCACCGACCGCGGCACGGTGTGCGCACTGAGCGGTTTCCCATCGTTTCCCGACCTTAGTGTGATGAAGATGCCCTCGCGCTGCGAGCACCTGCCAAGCATTGCCTCATCGCTCAAGGGGGCGGGCTATGCCACTGCCTATCTGTACGGCGGCGATGCCAACTTTACCAACATGAGGGGCTACCTGCAAAGCACTGGCTACGACCGCATTGAGGGCGACGAGAGCTTTCCGGTGGCGGTGCGCCGCACACACAACTGGGGCGTGACCGACGCCATTGCCTTTGACACACTCTACCAGCGCATCATGCGTCTGCCGCAAGGCCGCCCGTGGCACGTCACCTTTCAGACGCTGGCCAGCCACGAGCCTTGGATTGTGCCTTACAACCGCATCAAGGGCGACAAGGTGGCCAACTCCATGGCCTATCTCGACCACTGCATAGGCACCTTTATCAGCCGCTTGCGGCAGTCGGCCCTGTGGCGCAACACGCTGGTGGTGATGCTGCCCGATCACGGGGTGAACTATCCCGAGGGCATCAGCGATGCCGACGAGCGCCGGAGCCACATTCCCATCATCATGGCGGGGGGCGCACTCAAGGGCCCGCGCGTGGTGACGCAAATATGTAACCAAACGGACTTGGCTGCCACACTGCTGGGCCAACTGCAACTGCCACACAAGCAGTTTGTCATGAGCCGCGATGTGCTGAGCCGCACCTATACTCACCCCTCGGCCGTACACACATGGCAGGAGGGCACTTACTACATGGACAACTCGGGCATTTCGGTGGTTAACCTGCTCACTCAGCCGGCCAGCGTGATGCGCGAGGCGCCTCATGCCTCGCAGCAGCGTGTCAATGCGGCCAAGGCTTTGCTACAAACGGCCTACGACCACTTTAGGGGGTTATGAGGGTGATTGGGTTAGTGGGTTAGGAGGTTAGTGGGTTAAAAAGGCACTCTGGCTTGCTTGATAGCCTCCTGTTTCTACTTGCATGAGGCGTCCTGCTCACAAAGGCTGCTTTTTAACCCCTCCAAGCCACGCTCGCTCAAATGGGGGCGAGGCGTCCCGCCTCGGGCACAAGCTGTTACGTTGGTGATTGTGAGCGTTGTCCATTCACCGACGCGGGACGCGTCGCCCCCATTAGAGATTGGGAGCGTCCTGCTCACAATAGTTACTTTATAACCTCATAACCTCATAACCTCATAACCTCCTAACCCATTAACCTTATAACCTCCCCCTCCCCCAACCCTACTCACAAGAGTTACTTTATAACCTCATAACCTCTAAACTCATAACCCCCTCCCCCCCCACACACGATGCACAAGATACTCATTACCGGCGCGTCCGGTTTCATAGGCAGTTTCATGGTTGAACGCGCCCTTGCCGAAGGCATGGAGGTGTGGGCCGCCGTGCGACCCACAAGCAGCCGACGCTACCTGCAAGACGGCCGCATCAACTTTATCGAACTCGACCTGGCCAACAGCACACATCTGCACCAACAGCTCGACGAGCACCTGCAGGCACAGAACGGACGCAGCTTCGACTACGTCATTCACGCCGCAGGAGCCACCAAGTGCCGTCGTGCCGAGGACTTTTTCAGCATCAATGCCGAGGGCACAGAACGCCTGGCCACATGTCTGCTCGCCACAGGAGCCTTAACAGAGGCCGGCCGACTGGTATTCATCAGCTCGCTGAGCGTGATGGGCCCCATACACGAAAAGGATTATAAACCCATCTGCGAGGCCGACCTGGCACGCCCCAACACCGCATACGGAGCCTCAAAGCTGCAGGCCGAAGCCTTGCTGGCCGACATAAAGGGCCTCAACTACGTGGTGCTGCGCCCAACGGGGGTGTATGGCCCGCGTGAACGCGACTATGCCATGATGGCCGACAGCATACGCCGCCACATCGACTTTGCCGTGGGCTACAAGCCACAGATCATCACCTTCATCTACGTGGCCGACCTGGTGGAGGCCGCCTTCCTGGCACTGACACATGGCAAGAGCGGACGCCAATACTTTCTGACAGATGGCAAGGAGTATACAAGCCGCACCTTTAGCGACTTGATACAGATGGAGCTTGGTGTGCGACACGTGCTGCACATCACAGCCCCGCTGTGGGTGCTGCGGACCGTAAGCTGGGTGGCCGAACGGGTGGCCCGCCTTGCCGGACGCACCTCGACGCTCAACTCCGACAAATACCGCATCATGCGCCAACGCAACTGGCGCTGCGACATATCGCCCGCACGCAACGAACTGGGCTACCGCCCGCAATGGCCGCTCGTGAGGGGCGTTAAAGCCACATTCGGCGCACAAAGTATTTAGGGTTAACAAGTTAACGGGTTGACAAGTAAACAGGTTAACAGGTTGACGGGTAAGTTTGCCCTGCATATTAAGCTTCTTACCATTCATACTTTAACATAATAAAGTGTACCGCATACTTACCCGTCAACCAAGAATTCCACAAACAGATATTACCACACCATATATATTATATGACTGACACACCAGCCACCACACGCACGCATCAAGGCCCCATACTCGTAGAGTGGGTCACATTGGCATACACCCTGTTCACCACACTGCTCATTGTGCTGTTTTGGTCACAAATGGGCAACCCGCTGCAGCTGCTCGAAGGCCGCGGCATGGTAGTGGGCGGCATGGCGCTGCTGTGGTTGTTCTACCACCTGCGTCCCAACAAGTACATACTGCTGCTGCGCTACATCTTCCCCCTGTCGCTGCTCGGCTACTGGTATCCCGACACCTACGAGTTCTGCCAGTTGTTTCCCAACCTCGACTATTTGTTTGCCGCGGCCGACCATGCCCTGTTTGGTTGCCAGCCGAGCATAACCTTTGCACAGTGGTTACCCCAAAAGGTGTGGAGTGAGTTGTTCCACATGGGCTACTTTGCCTACTATCCGCTCATATTCCTCACAGTGCTCGCCCCCCTCTTCACCGACCGCAGCCAGTTCAGCCGCACAGCCTTTGTGGTGCTTGCCAGCTTCTTCCTCTACTACCTCATCTACCTGTTCCTGCCCGTGGCCGGCCCCCAATACTACTTTCATGCCGTGGGCACGGACGTGATACAGAGCGCCCACTTTCCACAGCTCGGCAACTACTTCCGCTACCACACGGAGTTGTCTCCCTCGCCCGGCCCCGACGGCTTCTTCCGCGAGTTGGTTGAGAACACCCAAAAGACGGGCGAGCGCCCCACGGCAGCCTTTCCGTCAAGCCATGTGGGCATGAGCACGGTGCTCATGCTGCTGTTGTGGCGCAACCGCCGCTACCTGTTTGCCATAGCCTTTCCGTTCTACATCTTCCTGTGCTGCGCCACAGTATATATTCAGGCACACTATCTGGTCGACGTGTTCGGTGGTTTGGTAACCGCCCTCATCTTCTTCAAACTGACAGATTGGACGTACACGAGATGGCGGAAGATTAGAGTAGAGGGTTAGGGGGTTAGAAGGTTAGGGGGTTAAAAAGGCACTTTGACTTATTGCTCACAAGATTGGTAGTATAACCAGTCCTACCCACAAAAGTTACTTTTTAACCCACTAACCTCCTAACCCTTTAACCCCCTAACCCAATAACCCATTAACCCCCTATTCAACATGACTATCAAGCCCATTATTACCTTGGCCCTGGCGGCCATGACGCTTGGCGCTGCCGCACAGACGGTGAGCGCGGGCAAAGGCGGCATCACTACCGAAATGCTGCAACAAATCAAAAAAGCCAACAAGACCACCCCGGCCGACCGCGCACTGCGCAACGCACTGGCCGGCACAAGCATCAACCAACTTGCCACCAATGCCGACAATGTCGATGCACACGACACACACTTCAGCAACGAAGTGCCGGGCAAAGGCATTACCGACCAAAAGAGCTCGGGACGCTGCTGGCTGTTCACTGGCCTCAACGTGATGCGCGCCAAGATGATACAGCAACAGGGACTGGGCAGTTTCCAGTTCTCGCAGAGCTACAACTTCTTCTACGACCAGTTGGAAAAGTCGAACCTCTTCCTGCAGGCTGTGATAGACAATGCCAGCAAACCCATGGACGACAAGTTGGTAGAGTGGCTCTTCAAAAATCCGCTGAGCGACGGCGGCACCTTTTGCGGTGTGATTGACGTGGTGAGCAAGTACGGCCTTGTACCTGCCGAGGCCATGCCCGAGTCGTACAATGCCAACAACACGCAGCGCATGGCCTCGATACTGAGCCTCAAACTGCGCGAGTACGGCCTTACACTGCGCAAAATGGCCGCTGCGGGCAAGAAGGGTGCCGAACTCGAAAAGCAGAAGGTGCAGATGCTCGCCACCGTTTACCACATACTGTCAATATGCCTTGGCGAACCCGTGCAGCAGTTTACGTGGACACCGCGCGACGCCAGCGGCAAGGCTTTGGCCGAGCCACAGCTGTACACGCCCCAGGAGTTCTATAAGAAGTATGTGGGCACCGACCTCAAGAGCTCGTATGTCATGCTCATGAACGACCCCTCGCGCCCCTACCACAAAACGTATACCATCGACATGGACCGCCACTCATACGACGGCATGCAATGGACATACCTCAACCTGCCCGTCGACGAAATCAAGGCCATGGCCATAGCCTCTATCAAGGACTCGGTGATGATGTACTTCTCGTGCGATGTGGGCAAATATCTCGACTCAAAAACGGGTGTGCTCTCGCTCAAGAACTACGACTACGAATCGCTCTTCGGCACCACCTTCCCCATGACCAAGGCCGAGCGCATCAGCACATTTGCCTCTGCCTCGAGCCACGCCATGACACTTATGGCTGTTGACCTCAATGCACAGGGCAAGCCCAGAAAGTGGATGGTCGAAAACTCGTGGGGCGCCTCGTCGGGCTACAACGGCCACCTTATCATGACCGACGAATGGTTTGACGAGTACATGTTCCGCCTGGTAGTAGACAAAAAGTATGTGCCGGCCGCCACGCTCGAGCTGCTCAAGCAAAAGCCCGTCAAGCTGCCCGCCTGGGACCCCCTCTTTGCCGGCGAGGAATAACTCCGCGCGCCGCGCCCCCACGCCTCAGCATACAAACCCTAAGGCGTGACACGACAAGACACAAAAAAAGTGGCAGAGCCCCCTTTCCTAACAGGGCTCTGCCAATAGTCTTTTGCATCTCTTTCTTGCGATTTTTATAATCACTTACAGTTACATTGCATACATGCGGCAACGTTTTGCGCTATGTATTGATGTTGCAAAGATAGTGCAAACCGAGAGCAGAACACCAAACTTGTTTGAGTGTTTTGCCGAGGTGCAGCCTATCTTCTGCAAAGGTAAGCAATTAACTGCCGAAGTGCATTCTCCAAAATTAACCAATATGCAATTCTTATCACAGGAATGATGAAACCGGATAGCGAAGGATCAGAATTGTTCTGCACAGACGATGGCACACTGAGTCAAGACTTCATGGATATGGAGGTGACGTACAGCGGCGCCACTACCATGCTGTTGCGCGCCAGGCGCGACGGAAAGTGGTGGGTGATCAAGGCCCTGAGCCCGGCCTGCCGCCAGCTCGACCTGTACCGCAACCTGCAGCAAAAGGAGTACGACATACAACATCAGTTTGACCACCCACACATAGCACAAGCCTACAGCCTTGAAGAGGTGCCCGGCTACGGGCGCTGCATTGTAATGGAGTGGGTTGACGGCCTCAACCTGCGCCAATGGCTTGCCACCAAGCCCCGCCGGCGCGAAAGGCTCAAGGTGCTGCGCCAGCTTGTCGACGCCATTGAGTGTCTGCACAGCCGCCAGGTGGTGCACCGCGACCTCAAGCCCGAAAATGTGATGATCACGCGCAACGGCCATAACGTCAAGCTCATAGACTTTGGACTGGCCGACACCGACAGCTACTCCGACTTCAAGCAGCCATCGGGCACAAAGGGCTATGTGTCGCCCGAGCAGCGTGTAGAGCGCACCACCGACTGCCGCAACGACATCTACAGCCTTGGTTGCATCATTACTGATCTGCACCTGGGCCACTTCTACAACACCCTGGCGCGCCACTGCAAAGCGCCCATCAAGCAGCGCCTGCCAAGCATTGCAGCACTCAAGCAGCTGCGCAAGCGCAAGCAACGCATTTTCCGTGCCGTGACTGCCACCGTGGCAGCCATACTGCTGGTACTGGCCGGCTGGGGAGTGTACATGTCGCAGGAGGACAACGGACGGCCGCGCTTTGAGCAGGTGGCACAGTTCCAAGTGGCCAACATAAAATACACCTCGTGGGGCGGGCTGGCCGCATCGGCACAGTTGGACAACTTCAAAGAGAAGGACGTCGTAGTGCCAGCAAGCGTCACTCACAACGGACTGACATACTTGGTGAGCGAATTGGGCTTCAACAGTTTCAGGCACGACACGCTGCTGCGCAAGGCTGTAGTGCTGTGCGAGGCCGACACTATGAACATACTGGCGGGAGCCTTCAAAGGGTGCAACAATCTGAAGGAGCTATACCTCATATCGAGCAAGTTCGTAGGTATTGGCAGCGATATATGGAAGTGCCCCATCGACTCGCTATTCGACGCGCACCACTACAACGACGTCACACTCTACGTGCCTGCCGCACAACTGCAGTTATACCGCCGCAGCGCATGGAGCAAATTCAAGCATATCAAGCCTGTCGTTAAGTAGGCTCGCAATAGCACACACATTATTAGGCGAAGGGGTTCAAGCACCAAACGCAACCATTAGTGGTAGCGTTTGGTGCTTGTGCAATTAGTGGGTTATAGGTGCACAAAGTGCAGGTACACAGCCCTAAATATTTGTTTGGTGATTTTGCCTGCACCTTGCACTTTTTGTCGTAATTGGTTGGTAATCATTGCTTTCGAGTGTGTAGGTAGTGGTTGTTTTTGTGTACACACCTGCCTGCACAAGATGCTTGCACACCCTGGCATATTTATGGTTGTGACAAGGCGGTGTGTGTGTATGGGGAGGTAGAATATTCGGTTGCTCCGAAAGCTCTTTCCACCTCCCTATGTTGTGATATGTAGCAGTGGTGTAAGTGCAGACAAGTGCAAGCACTGTGTAGGTGCAGTGCAAGTGCAGTGCAGGTAAAGTGTAGGCATAGTGCAGGTGTGCATACACTGCGTAATCCTCTGATATTCAGATTGTTAAATGCAAAAAGTGCAGGGTGCAGGCACTTTTGCATTACTTGTTAGTTGTTAGGCGCATGTGTTAGCCGCTAACGCGGTAAACAGAAGAACATAAGGACATAAGAACATAAGATAACGTTCGTGTTTGCCGCTTACCGCGGGAACATAAGAACATAAGCTACATAAGAAACATATAAGCCGCTGCGCGGCTGACGGCCACGGACTATCGTCCGGGTGGCCTCAAGAAACATAAGGGCTGACGCCGTAGCGTGGTCTGGCAACCGCTAACGCGGGAGACATAAGGACATAAGGGCATCAGAAAGCAAGCACAAATGGGGGCGAGGCGTCCCGCCTCGGTGAATCCGCTTGTGCAACAGTTTTATTTCCCGACGCGGGACGCGTCGCCCCCATTTGTGCTTGCGTTTCTTGCAGTGCATTTCAGCAACAGCTTTGTTTCCCGATGACGCGTCGCCCCCATTTGTGCTTGCGCTTCTTGCAATGCGTTTCACAAAATGGTCTCGCAAAAAAATCTCAAGCACACAATATCTATATAATACACATAAACACCATTAGTACTTACAACTACTGTATGTTACACAAAATAGCAAATATACTCGCGGCTCTTGCCCTGTGCGGCCTGATGGCATCGTGCATGGGCAGCGGCAGAGCCATGATGAGCGGCGGCGAGGTGACCGGCGCACGCGGTGCCTCGTTTAACGAACCGACACCCTACGGCATGGTGGAGGTGAAACGCGGCTACCTGAAGGTGGGTCTCGAAAAGAATGACTCGCTGTGGGGCACGGTGACATCACAAAAGGACATCTCGGTGGACGGGTTCTGGATGGACCAAACCGAGGTGACTAACGGCATGTACCGACAGTTTGTGGAGTGGGTGCGCGACTCTATCATTCGCGAAAGACTGGCCGACCCGCAATATGGCGGCGATGAAACGTACAAAATTGAGGTAGACAGAAACGGCGACCCCGTGAAACCGCACCTTAACTGGGCTAAACCGCTGCCGCGCAAACCTAACGAGGACCAGGAACGCGCCATTAACAGTGTGTACTACACGCACCCCATTGACGGCACGCGCATGATTGACACCAAACAGCTTAACTACCGCTACGAGGTGTTTGACTACGAAAAGGCTGCACTGCGCAAATACCGGCTCGACCCTAAGGAGCGCTCGCTCAACACCGACCACCCTACCGACCCCGACGAGGTGGTGATGATATCGAAAGATACGGCTTATGTGGACGATAACGGACAGATTGTGCGACAGACTATCGAACGGCCGCTCTCGAGCCTTTACGACTTTCTGAACACTTACATCGTGCCCGTGTACCCCGACACGACGGTGTGGGTGAACGACTTTCCAAATGCCAACAACGAGCAGTACATGAAGCTCTACTTTTCGTCGGCCAACTACAACGACTACCCCGTGGTGGGTGTGTCGTGGGAGCAGGCCGAGGCTTTCTGCGCCTGGCGCACCAACTATCTGCTCAAGGGCATGGGGCCACAGGCCAAATTTATTCAGCGCTACCGCCTGCCTACCGAGGTGGAGTGGGAATATGCCGCACGCGGCAAGGAGGGTAACCCCTATCCGTGGCAGGGCATGGAGTCGAAGAGCCAGGACGGCTGCTACTATGCCAACTTTAAGCCCGACCGCGGCAATTATACCGACGACGGCAACCTTATTACCTCACGCGTGGGCATCTATGGTGCCAACTCTAACGGCTTGTTCGACATGGCGGGCAACGTGGCTGAATGGACCAGCACGGTGTACACCGAGGCGGGTGTGGACGCCATGGCCGACCTCAATCCGCAACTGACCTACAACGCTGCCAAGGAGGACCCCTATGTGCTGAAGCGCAAGAGTGTGCGCGGCGGTTCGTGGAAGGACCCCATGTCGTACATTCGCTCGGCATGGCGCACGTGGGAGTATCAAAACCAGCCGCGCTCGTACATCGGTTTCCGCTGCGTGAGGTCGAAGGCTAACACGACAAGTGCAACTAACAATGGCAAGAAGAAGAAATAATGAGCAAGATTAACATAGTAGTCCGCTTGCAACACTGGATGGATAGTGTGCCCGGACAGACGTTCCTTAATTATGCCTACTCGTGGGGTGCATCAATCGTAATTCTTGGTGCACTGTTCAAACTGACCCACCTGCCGGGCGGCAACTTTATGCTTTTTATGGGTATGGGCACCGAGGTGGTGGTGTTCTTCCTCTCGGCCTTTGACCGTCCCTTCGACAAGGATGAGATTGGCAAGGAACTGCCGCACGACTATGAGACTGACGAGGAGATAGCCGCACGACTCGGCTTGACTGACGACGACGAGGAGGCTGACGACACTGACGAGGATACCATTGAGGATACAACAGCTGATGAGGCGGTTTCTCAGCCTGCTGCTCAACCTGCGGCTGCTGCTCAGCCTAATGTTCAACCGGCTGCGACTGCGGCTCAACCTGTGGCTCAGGGCATGAGTGGTGTGGTGTTTGTGAGTGGTGGCGCTGCCGCTGCACCGAGTGCCGCTGCTACATCTGCTACTGTTGACGAGGGTGGCACTGCTGCGCCCGAAACGGCGGCTGCTACGACGGCTGCCACACCGAATGCGGCCGAGGCGGCACAGGCTGCCATTGCGGCTGCCACACCGGCTGGTGCCCAGCCCTTTGACGCCGAGGCTAAACGGCTGGCCGAAATCATACGGCTGGCAAACGATGAGCTGCTGCGTCGCGCACAGGCGGTGCTCTCGCCCGAAATGGAGGAGGCTACGCAGGCATACATTGCCAAGTTGCGCACACTGGCCGACACCTTTACCAAGGTGGACGAGCAGAGCGCACGTCTGGCTCACGACAGTGAGGAGATGGCGCAGCTTAACCGCACGCTCACGGCTATCAACAAGACTTATGACTTGCACTTTCAGAGCATCAGCAAGCAGGTGGGCACCATCGAACAAATCAATGAGGAGACGCGCCAGCTGGCGAAACGTATTGAGGAGCTTAATGGGGTGTACCGCCGCATGATTGACGCCATGGCGGTGAATATGCCGAAGCAGGCGGAGTAAATCGGGCTTGTGTGACTTGTTGATGTGACGTTGTTCTTTGCTTTGCGCTTAGCGCGGAGACATAAGAACATAAGCTACATAAGAAACATAAGGGCTGACGCCGTAGCGTGGCATGGCTGCCGCTAACGCGGGAAACATAAGGACATAAGAGCATAAGGACATAAGGCCGCTGCGCGGCGGACGGCCACGGACTGACGTCCGCGTGGCCGCAAGAACATAAGGGCTGACGCCGAGGGGGGTATGGGTTTGATATGGCAATGGGCAGACGCCGAGGGGTATGGGTTGAAATGCTGAAAATATCCCGACGCGAGACGCGTCGCCCCCATTAGAGCGCAAATCCCTGGCATAACAGTGCTTTGCCTGGTTTCAAGTCGCCCCCATTAGTGCTTGCGTTTCTTGCAGCACGTTATTGCGGGCTGCCCACGCCAAGCGAAGAAATTGAATATATAATAACATTACTACAGATGTCTGTAAAGAAAAGACCGGTATCTCCACGCCAAAAGATGATTAACTTGATGTATATCGTGTTAATGGCTATGTTGGCGCTCAATGTGTCGAGTGACGTGCTGAAGGGTTTCACCATGATTGGCGAGAGCCTGAAGCGCACCACTGGCAATGCCATGAAGGAGAACCAAGCGCTCTACGCTGACTTTGCCGAGGCCATGAAGGGTAATCCGGCAAAGGTGAAGCCATGGTACGACAAGGCCATGGAGGTGAAACGTATGAGCGACTCGCTATACAACTTTGCCGGCGAACTGCGTATGGCCATTGCCCGTGAGGCTGACGGCAAGGACGCTGACCCCGACAACTTGCAGAATAAGGAGGACCTTGAGGGCTCTAACCGCGTGATGCTGGCTCCGGCACGGGGCAAGGGCAAACAGCTGTTCGATGCCATCAACTCGTTCCGCAACCGCATTCTGGCCCTCGTGACCGACCCTCGGCAAAAGGCTATCATTGCCTCGAACCTGTCGACTGATGTGCCCCGCAACGAGAACACGGTGGGCAAGAACTGGCAGCAATATATGTTTGAGGAGATGCCCTCGGTGGCTGCGGTGACGATGCTGGCCAAGCTGCAGAGTGATGTGCGCAAGGCTGAGAACGAGGTGGTGCACACGCTGCTGGCTAACATCGATTTGAAGGATATCCGCGTGAACCAGCTTAACGCCTATGTGTCGGCCGAGGCTACCACGCTGTACCCCGGCGAGCAGTTCCGCTCTAAGATATTTATGGCGGCTGTCGACACCACGCAGCGCCCCGAGATATATGTGAACGGCCGGCGCATTGCGGCCGACGGCTCTTACAACTTTACGGTGGGGGGCCCGGGCCAGTACAGTTTTTCGGGCTACATACTGATGCCTAATGCTGCGGGCGATGTGATACGCCGCAACTTTACGCAGAAGTATAATGTGATAGCACCGCCCACGGGTGCCACTGTGGCGGCCGACTTGATGAATGTGCTCTATGCGGGCTTTGACAACCCCATCAGTGTGACGGCTGCGGGCGGCAATGCTGGTGTGCACTTGACCATGACGGGCGGCTCGCTTGTGCAGCGTGGCCCTGGCAAGTATACGGCACGTCCGGCCAAGGTGGGCGAACACGTGACCTTTACGGTGAGCGGCACGGTGAACGGCAAGGCGCAGAATATGGGCCAGTTTACCTTCCAGGTGCGCAAGCTGCCCGACCCGACGGCCTTTATACAGGTGGGAGCCGACCGCTTTAGGGGTGGCCGCATAGCCAAGGGGAGCATTATTGGTGCTCATGGCCTGGGGGCTGCCATTGACGACGGGTTGCTCAATATCCCGTTCAAGGTGCTGAGTTTTGAAACGGTGTTTGCCGACCGCATGGGCAACTTCCGCCCCGAACCCTCGGCGGGTGCCAACTTTACCGAGAACCAACGTAACTTGATGCGCGAGCTGCGCCGCGGCCAGCGTTTCTACATATCGAAGGTGCGTGCCATCGGTCCCGACGGCATTGCGCGCAACCTTAACGGTAGTCTCGAAGTGATAGTAAATTAACACAACCTCATGAAAAAGATATTTGCCCTTGTACTGCTGCTCTGTGCTACAGCTTACGCTGATGTGGCCCAGGCTCAGCCGCCACGCCGGCGCGCTGAACAGCAGGCTCGACAGGAACAACAACTCAACGCGCCGCAAGGCAGCGCATACCGCGAGTTTCCGACCGCACAGACCATGCCGGCTGATGCGGCCTGGCGACGCGACTTGTACCGCACCATCGACTTGAGCAAGGAACAGAATGCGGTGCTCTACTACCCTACCACGCCGCAGGACGGACGCGAGAATTTGTTTACGTACTTGTTTAAGTTGCTGCTGCGCAAGCAAATCAAGGCTTACGACTATAAGCTTGACGGCAACGAGGACTTTTCGGCCAAGAACGAGGTGACGGCCAAGCAGTTGATGGACCGCTACCACATCTTTTACGAGTCGAAGGGTGACAAGGTGCGTGTGAACGATGCTGACATTCCGTCGGACGAGGTGAAGGCTTACTTTGTAAAGGAGAGTACTTACTACGACCAGCATACGGCTACTTTCCGCAGTCAGGTGACGGCGCTCTGCCCTGTGCTGAAACGCGGCGATGCTGACTTTGGCGGCGAGCTGGCGCAGTACCCCATGTTCTGGGTGAAGATGAGCGACATTGCGCCTTATCTGGGCAAGCTGATGCTGATGGGCTCGTCGCTGAATAATGCGGCTATGATGTCGGCCGACGACTTTTTTACAATGAAGTGTTACAAGGGCGACATTTACAAGGCTGTGAATTTGCAGGACCGCTTGCTGTCGAACTATTGCACGGACGACTCTGCGGTAATTCGCGAACAGAAGCGCATTGAGAAGCAGCTGGTTGATGTGCAGGAGCACGTTTACGGACGCGACAGTGCTTATTATGCCAAGCTGCGTGCCGACTCGCTGGCGCAGGCGGCGGCTGACTCGTTAGCTGCGGCTGGCAAGGCTTCGCGCACAAGCCGGCGCACGTCTACTTCGCGTCGCACGTCGAGCACGCGCCGCACAAGCACAACGAAGGTGTCGACTGGCAGCTCTACGAAGCAGAGTAAACCGGCCAAGACGAGCTCACGCCAGCCTAAGGCTTCAACCGGCAAATCGTCGGGTGGTGGATACTCTGTACGCCGCCAGAGGCATTGAGCTTGAGGGTACGGTCTGAAAGGCCAAAAGTCCCAAACGCTATCGGCAAACGCTAGCACAAAACGCTAGCACAAAACGCTAGCACTAATGGGGGCGACGCGTCTCGCGTCGGGAAAAGATGCAGCTGTTATTTGGTGGAGCTTGTATTCTTTTCTTTCATTATCCCGACGCGGGACGCGTCGCCCCCATTAGAGGTAGCGTTTTGTGCAGTGCATTTCAGGCAACTTATTAACCTCTTTACCCAGTAATTCACTTTATAATTATGAGATATACTGAGGAACGTTATATAAGTCTTCTTACAGACTTTGGATTTAAGCGCATTTTCGGCACGCTGCCTAACAAGGACTTGCTGATAAGTTTCCTTAACTCGCTTTTTAATGGTGAGGAGGTGGTGAAAGATGTGCACTTTCTGAACAGCGAACATGTGGGCGACGTGTATGCCGAACGCAAGGCTATTTTTGACGTGTATTGCGAGAATGAGCGAGGCGAGAAGTTTATTGTGGAGATGCAGAATGCAAAGCAGCACTACTTTAAGGACCGCTCATTGTATTATGCAACCTTTCCCATACGCGAACAAGCTCCAAAGGGACAGGACTGGAACTTTAAGCTGGCACACGTCTACGTGGTGGCTCTGCTCAACTTTGACATGCACGAAGAGGCTTTTGCAAGAGACTCCATCATCCATGATGTGGCGCTGATTGACAAGGAAACCAACAAGGTGTTCAACGAGAAGCTGAGGTTTAAGTATGTGGAAGTAGCTAAATTCAACAAGAACCTGGACGAGCTTGACACGTTGTATGACAAATGGATATATGTGCTGAAGAACCTTGCCCGACTCAACAAGCAACCTGCACACCTGCGCAACGCGGTGTTTGACCACTTGTTTTCGGAAGCCGAAATCGCAAGTTTCACCCACACGGAATTGAAGGAATATGAGGATAGCTTGAAGGCTTACCGCGACATAAAGAACTCGCTTGATACTGCCAAGGACGAGGGACGTGCTGAGGGCATGGCTAAAGGCATGGCTGAAGGCATGGCCAAAGGTTTGGCTAAAGGTTTGGCTGAGGGCATGGCTAAAGGACGGGGTGAGACTCTCAACAAAATGGTTAGCGAAATGAAGAGGGAGGGTCTGGGCTATGACTTGATAGAAAAGCTGACAGGACTGTCTCAAAAGGATATTGATGCCATACCATAATGTGGCATTGAATAATGATTTGAACAAGGCCATTGCTGCGCGAATGCTGGCAGCAATGGCCTTTACTACAACAGACGTAAGGACATGAAACTGGTCATTGACTCTAAAATACCCTTTATGCACGGCTATGCCGAACTGCTGGGTGATGTGACGTATAAGGCGGGAGCAGAAATCGGGCCCGATGATGTGCGTGACGCTGATGCGCTGATTGTGCGCACTCGCACGCACTGTGACAAGATGCTGCTTGAAGGCTCGAAGGTTCAGTTTATTGCAACGGCTACTATTGGCTATGACCACCTGGACACGGCGTGGCTGAAGGAGGCTGGCATAGCATGGACTAACTGCCCGGGCTGTAATGCACGCAGTGTGGCACAGTATATTGAGGCTGTGCTGCTGCAACTGGCTGCACACGGGTGCTGGCGCGCGGGGGGTGAACTGCTGCCTGCTACGGCACGGGTGACGCGCGGCGAACTTGACCGCACGGTGTTTGGCGGTTTGACGCTGGGCATTGTGGGGGTGGGCCATGTGGGCACGCAGGTGCTGCTGATGGCTGAAAGGCTGGGATTTAAGGAGGTGCTGCTTTGCGACCCGCTGCGTGCCGCGCACGAGGGGGCGTCGGGACCAGACTTTGTGGGGCTTGACGAGGTGGCTGAAAGGGCTGACGTGGTGACGTTTCATACGCCGCTGACGCGTGAGCCTCAGCCTTATCCTACGTTCCACTTGGCAGGACGGGAGTTTTTTGGCAAGTTGCGCAAGGGGGCTGTGGTGATTAACAGTAGTCGCGGCGAGGTGGTGGACACTGCTGCGCTGAAGGCTGCCATGGAGGCCGGACGTGTGCGCACGGCAGTGATTGACACTTGGGAGCATGAGCCTGGCATTGACCGTGAATTGCTTGACATGGTGTTTGTGGGTACACCGCACATTGCGGGTTACAGCGCTGACGGCAAGGCTAACGGTACGCGAATGAGTTTGGAGGCTGTGGCGGGACATTTTGGATTGGACGCGTCTGCTTTCGAGGCAGTGTCGGCGCCTGAGTTGCCTGAGGGGTTTGCTTATTACCCTGAGGGGGTGGGGCATTTGCTTGCGCCCGAACTGCGGCTTTATGACCCTGTGCGAGATAGTGTGGCACTCAAGCAATGTGCTGATGACTTTGAACGGCTGCGCGGTAATTACCCGCTGAGGAGGGAGAAAGTTCGCTGAGGGGCTGATGGGCTGCTAATGTGTTAATATGCTAATGAACTGACGCCGTAGCGTGGCTTGGTTGGCCGCTAACGCGGTAAACATAAGGACAGAAGAACATAAGGGCATAAGGCCGCTGCGCGGCTGAAGACCACGGACTATCGTCCGCGTGGCCTCAAGAACATAAGGGCTGACGCCGAGGGGTAGGCTTTTAAGGCGCTTACCGCGGTAACATAAGGACATAAGCTACATAAGAAACATATAAGGCCGCTGCGCGGCTGACGGCCACGGACT